>ENA-UONW01000208-UONW01000208.1-human-gut-metagenome-genome-assembly--contig:-CS52-NODE-208-length-94481-cov-35.122000_pt1 | contig 94481 bp, 63 predicted proteins | sample MGYA00242463_ERZ724010 | MGnify/ENA metagenome assembly ERZ724010 | reverse complement strand
GCCGTCTTTAGGGTCCTGCAGCAACGGTGCTGCGGGACCTTTTTTTATGCCCCTGCCCCAGGACTCCGACGGCAGTTCATGTTACGAAGGAAATGGGAGTGAAGATTTCCCTCTGCCCCGGCGGAATCCCGGAAGAAAGAGTTCCTTCTGCTGCGAGGATTTAAAGCGTGATGATGTCGTTTGATTATACCGTTTTGAAGTAGGCTGTAAAAGGTTATGAAGCTGGTATAACGTACATAAGTGTAAATAGTAAGGAATCATCTGCATTAATCTGATAAGTGTTTTAAAGAGGTTTATAGAAGAAGGTAGATGTGTGTATTTGTTTTTCCGTAGAATTTCTTGTACTTTTGTTTTAAACCTGATTTCTTATGGATACGATTGTTATCAATGAATTGTTTTCTGCAATATTCAATGTATTGTATTTTGGCATCATATTGGCAACAATATTTATTGTCATTTTAGATAACCGTAATCCGGTGAAAACAATGGCCTGGATTTTAGTGCTCTTTTTTCTTCCTATAATAGGGCTCGTTTTTTATTTCTTCTTTGGACAAAATACCCGAAAAGAACGACTAATCAGTCGAAAAGGATACTCACGCCTTAATAAGCGTCCGATAGCTGAATATGAAGCTCAGGAACATTTGAGAGAACAAGCAAGTACAAGTCGCCTGATGTCTTTTTTTACCCGCGTAAATAGCGCGTGGGTTTTCGAAGGAAATACTGTAGATATTTATACAGATGGTTACTCAATGTTACAGGCACTGATGCACGATATCAGTTTGGCGAAGCATCACATTCATTTGCAGTTTTATATATTCGAAGATGATGCAGTCGGTCGTTTACTTCGTGATTTACTAATAGATAAAGCACGTCAGGGAGTAAAAATTCGTTTGTTGTACGACGATGTAGGATGTTGGAGAGTCGATCCTATGTTTTATGATCAGATGATGTGTGAAGGCATTGAAGTACAAAGTTTCCTGAAAGTTCGTTTTCCTCGCTTTACAAGTAAAGTCAACTATCGTAATCATCGTAAAATTGCTATTATTGATGGTCGAGTAGGATTTATTGGCGGAATGAATATTGCGGAACGATATATAAAAGGAGTATCTTGGGGAATATGGAGAGATACTCATGTGCGTATAGACGGGAAAGCTGTATACGGACTTCAGAGTTCATTCTTGACTGATTGGTATGTAGTAGAACGTACATTGTTGACCTCTGCCGAATATTATCCCAAATTATCTGCTTATGGATCTACTATAGCTCAGGTTGTGACATCCGATCCTGTGGGTGAGTGGCACGATTTGATGCAAGGCCTGATGAAAGCTGTTTGCAGTGCCAAACATTATTTTTACGTAGAAACTCCTTATTTCCTTCCTACTGAAGAAGTCATGACGGCTTTTCAGATTGCTGCTTTAGGAGGAGTTGATGTGCGTATTATGTTGCCGAAGCGTGCAGATACGTTTCTTACTCATATGGGCTCGTTGTCATATTTAGATGAATTGATGAAAGCTGGTGTAAAGATATATTTGTATCGCAAAGGCTTTTTACATTCCAAATTATGGGTATCCGACGATGAGTTTGCATCAGTTGGATCGACTAACATGGATTTTCGAAGTTTTGAGCACAATTTCGAAGCGAATGTCTTTTTTTATGACAGAGAAACCATAAGGCGACTGAAGAATATCTTTTTGACTGACCAGAAATTTAGCTTACTGCTATCTCGCAAAATCTGGGCACAGCGTTCATGGAAGAATAAAGTAATGGAGTCGGTTGTACGATTACTTGCCCCGTTACTGTAGGCATTGAAATAAAAAATATCCCTTGTAGTATCAGATAATGTTGGGTTACTACAAGGGATAATTATTATATAATACTCAGGTTTTGAAGATTTGTTTATCGGAAAAAGGAAAAATTCACACTTCCATAATGTCTATGTTCGATAAAGTGTGGATTACTTTCGAAATTTTGGTCTTTTCCGTGCTCTAAAACGAAGATTCCATCAGACTTAAGTAGATTATACTCAAAAATTTTATCGGGGATTGTAGCTAATTCTTTTAGTGCATACGGAGGATCGGCAAAAATAAAGTCGAACTGCTCGTTACACCGTTCCATATATCTGAATACATCTCCTCGTAGAGGAAGGCACTTGTCTGTTTTCACTTCGTTCATTACTTTACAGATAAAGGCGTGATGCTGGGGATCTTTTTCTACGGAAATGACACGTTCGCATCCGCGTGAAACCAGTTCAATGCTGATGCTTCCTGTTCCGGCAAAAAGATCCAGTGCCGTGATGCCTTCAAAATCGATGTAGTTGGTCAGTACATTGAAGAGATTTTCTTTTGCAAAATCTGTTGTTGGTCGTGCTTTGAATGTATGAGGAACATCAAAGCGGCGACGTTTATAGATACCACTGATTACTCGCATATAAGTAAAGATTGTATATCAAACGGAATATCTTCGATACGGGCCGTGTGCGACGTATTGAAGTCCGCTTGTGGATTAATAATAAATATTCGCCGAAGATATTGTTTCAACTGTTCAGACAGATGTTGTCGATAAACTATGTTATCTCCTGTGAGGTGCAGTTCATCGTGTTCCTGGTCGTATGTCAGTTGTTTCCAGATATTCAGCAAGTAGTATGCACAGTCGCCTGCATTATTTACGGCATACGAGTTGACGAGCTGTAGTCTGCCTTTGTCGAGAGCAAAGACATCCATGCTATTGGCATGTATATTGGCATACAGTTTATTATTGTTACCTAACTTGCTTCGACTCGTAAGATATTCAATTTGCGGACTGATAGTAGAGAAAAAACGAGCATTGGGGAATTGCTCTGAAAGAAACAGATGAGTCAGTTTGTCTATGGAAAATAACACAACAACATTGCTCTTTCCCAATACATTGCATAAGACGATTTCGTTATTCTGTTTCCGGAAGTTCTGGTAGTAGATGGTTTCCATCTGTTCATCTTCGAATAGCTCGAGAGGTACAGACGTGTAGCGGACTGTATGGATAAGAATATTTATCTGTCGGTAAGTATATTTCAGTTCATCCGTTTGTGCAAGAAAGGCTTTCACATTGGCAGCCATCGACTGTTGTGTGTTTACGGAATAAGTCCGAAAATAAAAGTCACATTCTTCCAGAGGATTGTAGACAGAAAAAGAAAATCCATCCGTACTAAGACGGATGGATAATGTATATTGGTTCGATTTTGTAAAATCAATATTTCCGTTGGTCATAAATAAATTATTCCCAGTTACCAGCGTTGTTGTTAGGCTGTTCGATATCACCAACTTTCAAACCACAGTATTTACCAAGTTTTTCCTGAGTATCTTTCAAGTTGATCAATTGTTGTCTGTCTAAGTCATTCAAATATACATCGTAGCTAACCTGAGCCTGGAACAAGTTCAGAGGAGCACCCGATTTAGTAGTATCTTTACGGATAGCCATTTCGAATTTAGCTCCGTTTCCGTAAGGAACGAATGCCAATGAATCAGGGTTGAATCCTTTTTCGAAGATAGTATCCATAACAGCTACCCACATAGTATCACGACGGAAGTTCTGCAAACCTGCTTTTTCTACTTCACTCCAGTTACCGGTCTTCTTAGCCTTGTTAATCAGTTCCATTGCTTTCTTTTCAGTCATGCCGTTGTTCAGCTGATCATCTGTCAAAGCACCTACTTTCATGATGAACGGCAGTTTGGCTGTTTTTACGAAGTTGATCAAAGTATCGAAGCTTGCAGTGTACGCACCAGCGTGTACTGAACGATATTCCTGCTGAGCTTTACGAATATCAATTAAGCGTGCGATGATAGCATCTTCGCGGACTTTTTTCTCTTTGTCAAAGTTGATAGGACCCATAATACTACCGTAGCAAATGTATACCAAAACAATAGCGCAGGCAGCTAACACAAGATTAATAACTGTTTTCATGATAATATTTGTTTTTTTAGTTTATATTCGTAGCGCAAAAATAAAATAAATAACTTGAACCACGTCAAAGTTATCTGAACTTTTTATTAGATATTTATGTTAAATAATGATTTATCGCAGCAAATTAAACGAAATTTTTTCTATAAACCAACAGGTGAGCAAGAAATTACTATCGAATCTTTTGTAAATTTTTTGTTTTCCCCGAAAACCGATGCTGTTTTCCTTTTGAAGGGCTATGCAGGAACAGGTAAAACTACTTTAATCAGTGCGTTGGTCAAGACGCTCGACCAGTTGAAACAGAAGTGCGTACTACTTGCTCCGACCGGACGTGCGGCAAAAGTCTTTTCTCATTATGCAGGACATCCTGCTTATACCATTCATCGTAAGATTTATCGTCAGCGAACATTTTCCAACGAGTTGGATAATTTTGTAATGAATGCGAACTTGCACCAGCATACATTGTTCATCGTCGACGAAGCCTCGATGATAGCTAATGAAGGGTTGTCAGGGGGAATGTTTGGTACCGGACGTCTGTTGGATGACTTGATTCAGTATGTGTATGCCGGACAAGGTTGTCGGCTGATGCTGATAGGTGATACGGCACAGTTACCTCCTGTGGGAGAGGAGGAAAGTCCTGCTCTGTCGGCTTCCATGCTGGAAGGGTACGGGCTGGAGGTTACAGAACATTGTCTGACACAGGTCGTTCGTCAGGAACAGGATTCCGGCATTTTGTATAATGCAACTTTCCTCAGACGATATATTGCTGAAGAAGATTTCTTTTCGTTGCCACAGATAAAGGTAAACGGTTTTCCTGATATTCGGATTATTTCAGGAAGTGAATTGATAGATACCATCAATGAATGTTATGACAAGGCAGGCATGGATGAAACGATGATTATTTGCCGTTCAAACAAGCGTGCTAACCTATATAATAAAGGCATCCGCAATACCATATTATATAGAGAGGATGAACTGAATACCGGCGACCTGCTGATGGTTGCCAAAAACAATTATTATTGGGGGACAGATTGCAAGGAGCTGGATTTCATAGCTAATGGAGATATTGCAGTAGTACGTCGGGTACGTCGTACGCACGAAATGTATGGTTTCCGTTTTGCCGATGTCACCTTATGCTTCCCCGATTACAACGATCTGGAACTCGATGTAAAGATTTTGCTGGATACCTTGCATTCGGATGCTCCTGCTCTTACACGAGAGGAAAGTGAGAGATTGTTTCAGGCTGTACAAGAAGACTACAGTGACATTACCGTAAAACGTGAACGGATGAAAAAGATAAAGGAGGATTCATGGTATAATGCGCTTCAGGTGAAATACGCCTATGCCGTAACATGCCATAAGGCCCAGGGTGGCCAGTGGCAGCGTGTGTTCGTCGATCAGGGATATATGGCGGAGGAGATGCTTACCCCCGATTATTACCGCTGGCTGTATACTGCCTTTACCCGTGCTACTGAAACGCTTTATCTGGTGAACTGGCCCGAGGAGCAAACCGAAAAGTAATAAAATTTGGTAATATTGGAATCTTTTGTAGATAACCTTGTTGGGGGACTGTTCTACATGTTGTTTTTATTATCTTTTTGAAACCATGTAGTCTGAAAGGAAATGTACAGATGACTTGTAGTAGATATGATGTTATATCAAGCCGTAACTTAATTAAATTTATATCGTGTGGTTAGAAATAAAGGTTATATCTTTGTTCATTGTTTAATTGATAATCAAAAAATGCATATGAAAACTCTCTTTTGTCTGTTATTCTTTTTGGGTATGATACCTTTAGCAGCTATAGCGGAAAATGAAGAAATAGAAAGACTATTATTAAAACTCGATTCTCTTATAGCCCAAAAAGAAATAATTGAAAAAGAAAAAGAATTGCGAATATCTCAACTTCGGCTACAAAAAACGACTGTTTCTTCTTTGGAGGAGGAATATTGGTTGAATAAAAAGTTCTATGACGAGTATTATGCTTATGATGCTGATTCTGCTTTATACTACATCAATTGTAATTTACAGATTGCTAAAAAAGAGGGTTGGAAAGAACGTGTTTTGAATTGGAAGATAAAAAAAGCTCATTTATTGACGGCTACGGGACTTTTGAAAGAAGCCACAGATGAATTAAGAACTATACCAGAAGGCAGTTTATCGTCTGTTTTAAAAGTAGAATATTATGGTGAGATGATTTATTTGTATTCTCATTTAGGACAATATATTGGAGAAAATGTAGACAGTCAGCAAGAATATTATAATAAGGAAGCGCTTTATAAAGATTCTATCTGTCTGATAATAACTCCTGAACATCCTCTTTACCTTTGGTATATGGGAGGGGGAGTTAGAGGAACTGATAAAGCATTGGAAGTGAAGAATAAATTGCTTAAGGAGGTAACACAATCGAAATTGAATACCTATCGTGATGCTTTGAATTCGTATGTCTTGGCTCATTTATATTTGGATAATGGAGATAACGTTTCGTATATGAAATATATTATTTATTCGGCCATGGCAGATATACGTACGGCAAATCGGGATATAGCTTCGTTGGAAGAGCTAACAAAGGATTTGTTTGCAAAGGGAGATATCGATCGTGCTTATACCTATGGTAACTATTGTCTGCAAATGGGACAAGCATATCATAATCGTATTCGTGTAGCAGATATTTTATCTATACTTGATGAGATTCATAAGGCATATCAGAAGCGTAATTTGGAGCAACAGGTTCGTCTTTCCAATTATTTGATAATGGTAAGTATTCTTTCGGTCATCTTATTTATTTCTGTTTTGTATATATATAGGCAAATGAGGCATTTGTCAGAGTCCAGACAAAAATTAAACGACGCGAATAGTTCGTTGAATAAACATATTAACCAACTATCTGAAACCCACCATAAGATGGAAGAAATGAATAAACAGCTACAATTATTGAATGAGGAACAGGCTGTTATGAATGATCAACTTCGTGAATCGAATTATATTGCAGAAGAATATATAGCTTATGCATTCTCTATTTGTTCTACTTACATAAGTAAGCTTGATGAGTTCCGTAAAACGATTAATCGTAAAATGAAAACAGGACAATCGGAGGAGGTCAAGCAAATCACAGAAGCATCTATCGTGAAAAAGGAGTTGAAGGAATTCTACCATAGTTTCGATAGTGTATTTCTTCGGATATATCCTGATTTTGTATGTGATTTTAATAATCTATTGCGTCCAGAAGAACAGATTGTAATGAAAGAAGGAGAACTGTTGAATACAGATCTCCGAATTTACGCTTTAGTGCGTTTAGGAATCAATGATAGTGTGAAAATAGCAGAATTTCTTCATTATTCCCCTCAGACAGTATATAACAATCGTTTGAAAATGCGTAGTCGAGCTAGGGTTCCTAAAGAAGAATTTGTAGAGTATGTAAAGTCATTGGGGAAGGTACAGCATTCATGATACGCAATAGCGTAAGGTTATAATTACTGGGGCGGTGATATTGTCTTTTTGATGGTATTACCGCTTGTCGTTTGTGTCAATATACATGAAAGAGATTATGTTGTATAGCTGATTCTTTTTAACAATTATTGATTTTGATACTCTAATAACTTCCTTTAATAGAGGAAATACTTTACTTGTTTTTCACCGTTTTTCTGATTAAGTATTTTATAAATAGAGATTTATAATTTTTTGCACCTTACTGTTTTTCCTTACTTGCATATACAAGTATTTTAACTGATTTATACATTTGTCATGAAAAACATCTAATTATTTTAACCCTTAAATTAAAAACAATATGAAAAACAAATTAACCCAAGCGCGAAGTTTTAGGTTCTTTTCTGTATGTTGCTTGTTATTGTTCTTTTCTATTGCATTAATGGCACAGAATTTAACAGTAAAAGGAATTGTAAAAGATCAGACAGGTGAAGCGATTATTGGTGCAAGTGTTTTGGTAAAAGGAACTACTTTAGGTACCATTACAGATTTTGATGGTAATTTTACATTAATGGATGTTCCTGAAAGTTCACTTATAGAAGTTTCCTTTGTTGGTTATTTGACTCAAGAGATAAAGGCTTCTTCTTCTCTGCTTAATATTATTTTAAAGGAAGACAATAAAACATTGGATGAGGTGATTGTTGTTGGTTATGGAGTGCAGAAGAAGAGTGTAGTGACCGCGTCAATTGCTAAAGTCGGTTCTGATGAACTGGCTCAAACTTCTCCTACTCGTGTAGATAATGCATTAAAAGGTTTGGCAGCAGGTGTTCAGGTTACAACACAGAACGGACAGCCGGGGGCAAGTTCGGTTGTACGTATTCGTGGCGTCGGAACTATAAACAATTCAGATCCACTTTATATTGTAGATGGTATGCCGATAGGAGGTGGAATTGATAATATTAATCCGGCTGATATTGCTTCCATAGAAGTTTTGAAGGATGCTGCTTCAGCAGCTGTTTATGGAGCACGTGCTGCCAATGGTGTTGTCCTTGTAACGACTAAAAAGGGAGCCGAAGGAAAGGTAAAGGTAAATTATGATTTCTCATTTGGATGGCAGAGTGCGTGGAAGCACCGTGATATGCTGAATGCATCTCAATATGCTACCTTGATGAATGAAGCTGCTACTTATAACGGTACAACTCCCAAATTTGAAAATCCTGCTACTTTGGGAGCAGGAACAGATTGGCAGAATGCTCTGTTTAACGATGGTGCACCCGTACAGAATCATCAGTTAAGCATTAGCGGAGCTTCCGAGAAGATTAATTATTATTTTTCTATGGGATATTATAACCAGGAAGGTATTGTCGGAGGTAATTATGATCATTCTAATTATGAACGTTTATCTTTCCGCAGTAATACCCAGTATAAACTTTTTGATCAATCTAAAGAACGTAATTGGTTGAAAAGTATGACTGTCGGAATGAATATCAGTTATTCTCGTATAAATAGTCGGGGTATAGATGCAGGTAATTTGACCGGTTCTGCTTTAGGAGATGCATTGTTTATGGATCCAACCATGTCTGTTTATGCTGATAGTGAAGATGATTTAAAAGAAATAGCTGGGAGTAACTATGATCCGGATAAAAATGGAAGCTTTATCTATGATAAGTTGTCCGGTAAATTACTGAATCTTCCCAGTCCCGATTTCAATGAGTTGGCAAATCCTTTGGCACGTTTGTCTTTGCCGGTAGATAAAAATAATTCGGATAAAATTATTGCTAATTTAACAGCCGAGATCGGCATTTGGGATAACCTGAAATATAAATTCTCGTGGGGGTCAGATTTGGCTTTTTGGGGAACAGATGGCTATAAGTATCCTTATTATTTGAATAAGAATGCCAAGAATACGGAATCGGAAGTTTGGTCTTCCATGAATCGTGGATATACCTGGCAGATTGAAAACGTATTGACTTACGATAAGACAATAGGCGATCATTCGTTTGCTATTGTATTGGGACAATCTGCAGAGCGCTATACAAGTCGTAATGTCGGCGGCTCTGCATATGATATGATAGCTTATTTGGAAGATAAGGCCAATATTGATTTTACAACAGGTCTGGCATCAGACGGCAGGCAGACCATATATGGTGGTGCCGGCGATCCTAATTCACTGGCTTCTTACTTTGGACGTTTAAGCTATAACTTTGCAGAGCGTTATATGTTCCAGTTTACATTGCGTCGTGATGGTTCTTCCAGATTTGGACAGAATAATAAATGGGGAACCTTCCCTTCTGTTTCTTTAGGATGGAATCTTACCAATGAACCGTGGCTCCAGAAACGTCCCGACTGGTGGACAAATACAAAGCTTCGTTTGTCTTGGGGTAAAAATGGTAATGAGAATATAGGTAATTTCCGTTATACAGCTAATGTGGCTTTAAACAATAATTATGTTTTTGGCGGATTGGGCAATGGGCAAAAACTGATTATGGGATCTAAACCTTCTGGAACTCCTAATCCTGATTTGAAATGGGAAGAGTCTGAACAATATGACGCAGGCTTGGATTTCGGGTTCTTCAACAATGCTCTTACTTTTACTGTAGATTATTTCTATAAAAAGACTAACGGGATGCTGAAAGAGATGGCGGTACCTTCTTATCTGGGAGAATCAAAGCCTTGGGGTAATGTCGGTTCAATGAAGAATGAAGGTGTTGAGTTCGAATTGGGATATAAGTTGCATAAGAATGATTGGAATTTCGGGATTTCGGCCAATTTAAGTTACCTGAAGAACGAATTAATCGATTTAGGTAATGCCGATGGATTTGAAACAATGGATAATGTACATCAGATTGGAAATATTTCTCGTGCAGAAAATGGACAGCCCTATCCTTATTTCTGGGGTTACAAGACTGCCGGAATTTTCCAGAATGAAGCCGAAATAAATGCCTATGCGAAGAATGGACAAAAGATACAGCCTAACGCTGTGCCGGGAGATGTACGTTTTGTAGATTTAAATAATGATGGCGTTATCGACGAAAAGGATAAGACGAATATTGGTAAAGGTACACCCGATTGGACATTTGGTTTCAACTTTAATCTTTCGTATAAGAATGTTGATTTCAGTATGCTGATTTCAGGACAATGGGGAAATGAAATTGCAGATGTAACCCGTCGTTTGGACTGTCAGTGGGTAAATCTTCCGGCAGAGTTTATGGACCGCTGGCATGGAGAAGGCACATCAAACACAATGCCTCGTTTCTGCTGGACAGGTGATGATGCAAACAACAACTGGGGTAATTTTTCCGATCTCTATATCAAAAATGGTTCTTTTGCACGTATAAAGAATATTCAGATTGGTTATACATTGCCCGCCAGCTTGACACATAAGTTCTTCGTACAAAGATTGCGCTTGTATGTAGCAGCCGAAAATTTGTTGACTCTTACAGGGTATAAAGGTTTCGATCCGGAATTGAATAATGATAAATCAAACGGTATTGACCGCGGATATTACCCTCAGGCTCGTACATTTACAGTTGGTTTAAATCTTAATTTTTAAATTGCTAAATATTGATTGAATATGAGAAAGTCTAAATTATATATAGCTGCTGCCGCTGCTTTACTGTTTAATCTTACATCTTGTAGCGATAGCTTTTTGACAGAAGAACCTTCCAGCTCTGTTGTTATCGATGGTTATTATGATACTTATGCACATATACTGGAATCGGCTGTTGCTGCTTACGATCCCATGCACTGGTACGATTATTTTTCCGGATGGGCTCCTTTGAATTTGGTTTGGGACTCTATGGGAGATGATATTTATGTAGGAGGAAGTTCTACTACCGACCAGATGCAGATACATTTGATATCCCAGTATCGTTCGGATCCTACCAACAATATCAGTGGCGCCTGGACGGGAAGCTATTCGGGGGTAAACCGTTCCATTCGTCTGATTGATAATGCTACCAATTCGAGCTTGATTACCGATGAACAGCGTAACTTGTTTATTGCGGAAGGACATGCTCTTCGTGCATGGTATTATTTGGTTCTGTGGAAAACGTGGGGAAACGTTCCTTACTATGAAGAAAACTTGAAGGAACCTTATTTGGTACGCCAGTACAAGGCTGACGAACTGTATGATGCTGTAGTGACTGACCTGGAAAATATGCTCGACAGTAAAGTGCTTCCTATGAACCAGCCGGCAGAGTGGAAGGGCCGTATGACACAGGCTGCTGCTGCCATGATATATGCAGATTATGTAATGTATCAGGGAGACAAGACCAGATATGGCAAGGCATTGCAGTATATGAAGGATATAATTGAATCTCATGAATATGACTTGGTATCGGCTGAAGAACTTTGGGATGTGACCAACGAATGGAATAAGGAGATAATCTTTGATGTGAACTATATTGCCAAAGGTAGTGAGCGTACCTGGGGAAGTGCTAATGCACCTGGAGGTACTGTACTTCCTGCAATGATAGGTGTAGATGGATTTTCTTCTAATGAAGAATCTCCGGAGTTCAGTAGTGGATGGGGATTTGGAACTGTTTCTAAAGAGGTATACGATGCATACGATGAAGGAGATGTACGCCGTGATCTAAGTATCTTGAATATGGATAAATATATAAAGGACAAGGCAGCCGAAGGATATACCGTGACTTACGGAGGGCGTTATCAGAATACCGGCTATTTCCTTCGTAAGTATTTGCCTCGTCCGGGTGGCAATGAAGGTGCGCTGGGCGATGCCGACTTGGCTTGGGATTACAACTTGCACCTGTACCGCTATGCTGAAACCTTGCTTAATGCAGCAGAACTGGCCTTGGAAACTGGTGACGTTCCGACTGCTCAAGGATATTATGACTTAGTTCGCGACCGTGCTAAAGTAAGTCACAAAACAGTTTCCATAGATAACCTGATTGATGAACGTCGTCTGGAATTTGTTGGTGAAGGAAAACGCTATTTTGATTTGGTTCGTTCCGGAAAGGCTGCTACTGTACTGAAAGCTGGAGGTGGTGTCGTTTTGCAGGATAAGGAAAAACTTGTATGGGGTGGTCAGGCTATTCCTGAACGTACAACTTGGAACGAAAATAAAAAATACATCCAGATTCCACAAAGTGAAATCGAAGCGACCGCTTCTAAGGGTGAAGAATTTGCAATCGTACAGAATCCTAAATAACTGATGAGTTAGTATAAAGGCACTTCGTTTGTTGAAAATTACTTTTGATGAATGAAGTGTCTTTAATGAAACCAGACGAAATCAAGTGAATCGTCATAGGGTAGTATCTACATTATGGAAGAAAAACGTTGAAGGTTATGATTAAACAGAATATTATATCACTGCTATTGGCTGGATTATTGTTTGCCTGCCAACAGCCGGCAACAAATACAGATGAGCAGTTGGATGAACAACAGTTTATAAAAATATCGGGAACTTGTCTTATAGAGCCCAATGGAGATACCTTATATATTAAAGGTACAAATCTGGGCAACTGGCTGAATCCCGAAGGCTATATGTTTGGCTTTACAAAAACTAATTCAGCCAGAATGATAAACGATATGTTTTGTCAGCTGGTTGGTCCGGATTTTACGGCTGATTTCTGGAAACAGTTTAAAGACAATTATATTACCCGTCAGGATATTGAGTTTATTGCCTCTTCCGGTGCAAATACCATCCGGCTTCCGTTTCATTATAAATTGTTTACCGATGAGGATTATATGGGGCTTTCTGTCAGTCAGGATGGCTTCGCCCGTATAGATAGTGTCGTAAACTGGTGTCGTGACAATAAGCTATATCTCATTCTGGACATGCACGATGCCCCCGGAGGACAAACAGGCGATAATATAGACGATAGTTATGGTTACCCGTGGCTGTTTGAGAGTGAACGGAGCCAGCAGTTGTTCTGTGATATATGGAAGAAGATAGCCGGACGTTATCAGAATGAACCGGTCATATTGGGGTATGAGTTAATAAATGAGCCTATAGCTCATTATTTTGACAACAGGGATGAACTGAACAGCAAGCTCGAAGCATTGCATAAACGGGCGGTAAAGGCTATACGTGAGGTAGACAACAATCATATAATCTTGCTGGGAGGAGCACAATGGAACAGTAATTTCAAACCGTTCAGCGATGCCAGATATGATGATAAACTGATGTATACTTGTCACCGTTATGGAGGTGAACCTACAAAAGAAGCTATTCAGGATTTTATTCATTTTCGCGATAGCGTGAACCTGCCTATGTATATGGGGGAAATTGGTCACAACACGGACGAGTGGCAAGCCGCTTTCTGTAAGGTCATGACCGACAACAATATTGGCTATACGTTTTGGCCTTATAAGAAAAAAGACGACTCGTGTATGATGGGCATTAAGATGCCTGAGAACTGGGACAAGATAATTGCCTTTTCTGAAACGTTGCGTGATACCTATCAGCATATAAGAGAGGCACGTCCGGATCAGGACATGGTGAGAAAGGCAATGAATGATTTTATAAAGAGTTGCAGATTTGAGAATTGTGTTCCGCAAAAAGATTATATAACTTCAATAGGATTGATCTGCCATGAAAATTAAAGGTATACTTCGGATTATTTGCTTGATTTTCCTGCTTTTACCTTCTGGTCTGAAGGTCATGCAGGCTCAGCCTGTAAGTATCTTTTCGTTGAATAACAGTCTGATCGACTACAACAATCAGCCGGAGATATTTAATGAAATGGTCAAAAGTATGGGGAAGGAGGCGCGATGGCATGCACGGACCCAGTTAGGACGTACCTTGTTGTATCATTATAATGATGAGATTTCTCGGCAACTTGTATTGTCTGGTCACTGGAATTATATTATTTTGCAGGAGCAGAGTGCATTACCCAGGTTATGTCCTGAAATCTTGATGGAGAGTGTTAAGTTATGGAAGCTGGCTTTACTCAATGCATATCCGGAAAAACAGCCTGTTATAGTCCTTCCCATGAACTGGGCATATAGCAGCGACTGGTCCCGGTTTAAGGAATCTTCGGAGGAACTGGTACGCAGCTATTTGAATGTTTGTCGGGAAATCCCTGGTGTTGTGGTGTGTCCTGTAGGAATGGCATACAAGATTTTATTTGAAACACAGGGAGAAAAGGGATGTGCTGCTTTATATACCGACAATCGGCATCCTTCACTTAAAGCCTCTTATCTGGCTGCGTGTATGGAGTATGCTGTTATATTTGAAGAAAGTCCTTCTGTGATAACTTATGTACCCGATGGCTTATCTGTAAAGGAGGCGCAAGATATGCGTTTACTGGCAGATGAGGCTTTGAATAAATGGTATGGTGAACTGAAGTCATCGCGTTAGTATAGTTGAAAATTTATAACTGAAAATATTATGAAAAACGAATTTGTAAAAAAAATGGCGCTGGCATGTGTTGCCGGACTTGCTTTATTCTCTGTGCAAGCACAGCAGCTGCCCGTTTATCTTGATGGTAATCAACCTATAGAATCACGTGTGGAGGATGCTCTCTCACGTATGACTCTGCAAGAAAAAATAGCTATGATTCATGCTCAGTCTAAGTTCAGCAGTCCGGGAGTACCCCGTTTGGGCATTCCGGAAGTCTGGTGTACGGACGGCCCTCACGGTATCCGGCCCGAAGTGCTGTGGGATGAATGGGATCAGGCAGGATGGACCAACGACTCTTGTGTGGCTTTCCCTGCCTTGACTTGTCTGGCGGCAACGTGGAATCCGGACATGGCACTGCTTTATGGCAAAAGCATCGGTGAAGAGGCCCGCTATCGTAATAAGTCTATCTTGTTGGGACCGGGCGTGAACATTTATCGTACGCCGCTGAACGGACGTAACTTCGAGTATATGGGAGAAGATCCTTATCTGTCGAGTGAGATGGTGGTACCTTATGTGCGTGGGGTCCAGAGCAATGGAGTAGCCGCTTGCGTAAAACATTTTGCATTGAACAACAACGAAATAAATCGTCATACATCGAATGTTATAGTCGACGACCGTGCGCTTTACGAGATTTATCTTCCTGCCTTTAAGGCGGCTGTTCAGGAAGGACATGCCTGGAGCATCATGGGATCTTATAATTTGTACAAGAACCAGCATTGCTGTCACAACGAATATTTGCTGAACGATATCCTGAAAGGCGAATGGGGATTCGACGGTGTTGTGGTGAGCGACTGGGGTGGAGCTCATGATACCGATGAGGCAATCTCCAACGGGCTTGATCTGGAGTTTGGCAGTTGGACGAACGGACTTTCCAATGGCACCAGCAATGCTTACGACAATTATTATCTTGCATATCCTTATCTCCAGCGTATCAAATCGGGTAAGGTAGGTACTGCCGAACTGGATGACAAGGTTCGCCGGGTACTTCGTCTTATTTTCCGTACGACAATGGACCGTAATCGTCCGTTCGGTTCTATCGGTAGTCCGGAACATTTTGATACTTCCCGCCACATTGCGGAAGAGGGTATCGTACTGCTCCAGAACCGTAACAATGTGCTTCCGCTCGACTTGAATAAGGTGAAGAAGGTAGCTGTGATTGGTGAGAATGCCATCAAGATGATGACTGTAGGAGGTGGAAGTTCTTCACTGAAAGTAAAATACGAAATTTCTCCTCTCGACGGACTCCGTCATCGTCTTGCCGGTCAGGCTGAAGTGGTATACGCCCGTGGTTATGTAGGAGATGCCAGTGGTGAATACAATGGAGTCGTGACAGGTCAGGATCTCTCCGACAATCGTTCTGCCGAGGAGCTACTGGCAGAAGCTGTCGAGGTAGCTCGTTCTTGCGATTATGTCATCTTCTTTGGAGGCTTGAACAAGAGTGCGGGTCAGGACTGTGAGGATTCCGACCGTCAGTCTTTAGGTCTTCCTTACGGACAGGATAAGGTGATTGAAGCTCTTGCGAAGGCTAATAAGAATCTGGTTGTGGTCAATATCTCAGGAAATGCGGTAGCCATGCCGTGGGTTGATGAGGTTCCGGGTATCATTCAGGGATGGTTCCTTGGCAGCGAAGCAGGCAATGCATTGGCAGCCGTTATTGTAGGCGATGTAAATCCGTCGGGCCGTCTGCCGTTTACTTTCCCCACTTCTCTGGAGAATGTAGGCTGTCATCGTTTGGACGCTTATCCCGGTGTGAAACGTGCTTCTGAGAATATTTGGGATATCGCTTACAAGGAAGGTATTTTCGTCGGTTACCGTTGGAGCGACAAGGAAAAGCTCCAGCCGCTGTTCCCGTTTGGACATGGACTGAGCTACACCAGTTTTTCATATGGTAAGGCTACCTTAGATCGTAACGAACTGTCCGCGTCGGATAGTATCCATGTAACCGTTCCGGTAACAAATACAGGTTCTGTGGCAGGTGCTGAAGTGGTTCAGCTGTATGTACGCGATGTCAAGAGTTCTGTAGCTCGTCCGGTAAAAGAGCTGAAAGGTTTCCGTAAGATTCAGCTGGCTTCGGGTGAAACGAAATTGATTACTTTCACCATCGATAAGTCCAGCCTGAGTTATTTCGACGATAAGCAGCATGCATGGGTTGCCGAGCCGGGTAAATTCGAAGCTCTTGTAGCTGCTTCGGCTACCGATATCAAGTCGAAGGTGGCTTTTCAGTTGAAATAAGTTTCAGGTAGTTCATCGTTTGTCAAAAGAAAAATGTCTGTATTACAATGCTCTTTCTGAAAATGATGGCCGATAGCGAAAAAAATTGAAAGGGAACTCTGTCAAACTCTATGTGAAATCCATATAGAATCTTATGCAGAGATAGTTTTTTAAATTAAATTTGTGATGTCAAAAATTAAAATATATTATTATGAATATTACTAGGAAACTACTGCCTTCTAGAATGCTGATTATATACTCCATAATTATATCAGCAATTGTTGGTTATGCTATTTATTATGCGTTCACGGAAGGGAATACTTTAATAAGAATTGTTGTCATAATAGCGACATTATTGATTGTGTTGCCAGTTTTGAGGATGCCAGTAAGTATAAATGAAGACAATGATACTATACGAATTAAACTAATTGTAGGAGAGAAAGTTTTTCTTAAAAAAGAGCATACTATTACTCATATAAAAACGAAGAGTTTGTTCTCTGTTCGTCTGTTTGCTACATCTGTCTTTTTATATTGGGGCTATTTTTGGACAAAATCTATTGGTACCTTCTATGCGCTATGCGTTGATAACACCAATTTGATTATGTTAACTAATAAAAATGGTGGTTCTAAAATCGTCATTGATTCTCCCTTTGTATAGTTAATGTACCGATTGATAATGTTAGTTTCTGAATATCATATTCATTCAATCTAATCGGAAATTAATGTAAAAACAATGAGGCTGTCTTTCAAACCTATGAGTTGCAGCCTCATTGTTTTTAGGTTCTTCTTAAATATTTCAGTACCATTCTATCTTTATATGAATACAATTATAGACCGTTAATCCATGAAGCAATGTCTTTCAATACTTCTTCCGAAATGGTTTCTTCAATGTTATAGTAGTCAAAAGCTGTTTCTGGAGTGCAGTTCTGAAACAAATGATTGAGGTTAGGATATTCCTTTATAAGGTTTTTGCTGTTCTTGCCAGACAGAATTTCCTTTATAACTTTTAGATTGCTTTTGGATATTACCTGTACATCATTGCTTCCATTGATAGCCATTACAGGTATTGAAATCTTCTCTATATCATATTTGGGATCATAATTAACGAAATATTCCAGCCATGGGTTCTTGGGTTGGAAGGTCATATCTCTACGGATGGATTCTACGTTATAATTGGCAGGAATACCTTTAAGTTTCAATATTGCATTCTGTTGTTCGGCTAATAATGAATCGCCCTTTATTCCGGGTCCAGCCATGCTTACTATAAAGTCGGCCTTATTTTCTGCTCCCAACATGAAAGCTATCATTCCACCTTCACTGTGTCCCAGAATACCTATCTTGTCAAATTTGCCGTTTTTTTTCAACCACAGCAGTCCGTATTCTGCATCTTCGGCAAAATCTTCCGATGTGCAGTCCTTTCTGGCACCGCCAACTGATTTTCCTGTACCTCTGTCGTCATACCTCAAAGAAGCTATACCGTTTCTTGCCAGATAGTCGGCAATGACGAGGAAAGGTTTGTGCCCGAATATTTCCTCATCCCTGTTCTGCGCACCGCTGCCGGTAACCATAATGACTACAGGCACTTTTCTGTTCTCTTTATATCCTATAGGATATGTCAATGTACCTGATAAGTTGGCATTTGCTTTTTCATTTACAAAAGTGACTTCTTCAGTTTTGTAGCTGTATGGCTTTTGTGGTTCTTGCGGCCTGTTAAGTTTTTCCTGTTCGCCGGATTCCAGTTCCAGAGGAAATGACATCCCATATTGATTGAATGTTCCTGATATTTTATTTCCGGTAAGTTTACCGTTATATACCATTTTGATTGCATCAACCTGAAGGCTGACTGAATCTTCTGTCAATGATTTTATATCTACCGGTATACCCATGGCTCCTTGTGCCGGGACATCCATCTTGCATGTTGTTTCATTACCGTCTCCTCGTGTAAAATGAAATACTATTTCGAGCTTCTGGTTTCCTGCATTTAGTTTTCCCTTCCATGTACCGCCTATTTTCTGTGCAAATGATGTTGATACTGTTATTATAACCAGTATCAATGAAACAAGTCTTTTCATTGTCATATTTTTTATAGTTATAATTCTGTATTTACTTTTATTTTCCTGAATGTTTTCTGTTCGTCACGCACCCGGAAAAGTTCCCGGTGTGCTTTTTCCTTATACTTCCGAAGAACTTTGATTTCGTTACGAGATATAAATCATATAAGGCTATCAAGGCTTAATTGTAATTATACAAATGTAAATATTTAAATTGACTTACCGTTGCATTTATGAAAAAATTCACTATTACCAATACTTTATCAAATATTACTTCATGGGGATTATATCATCGAGGTTGGTGGGGTAAAGAAGACATATTCAGCATAGATGAATCAGTTTAGTCCAGATAGAAAAGACTGTGCGCAAAGAATAGATATAGACTTGACCTGCGTGAAGATGACTGCCATCAACATGCTGAAGAACTCCGTTCCCAGTGAAATTGCCTGGATGAATACACTCACACTGGAGCATTGGCGTAGGTATCAGCTCAATCTTGTGCGTGTGGCCAATGTCTGGCTGCCTACATTCACGGTTCTTGAAGCTGGACATACGAATCTCGTTCTCCGAGTACAAGAGGCGTTGAAAAACCGGAAGGCCATGAGTGCCGGAGAATTACAACTCGGTTTTCCCTTCTTTTTTGACGAGGAGTGCAGGCGTTTCGTAACAGTCTCCTCCTACATAGAGCCTTTCCTCCGTTCCGCTGCTGTTGCAATGGGCTTCATAGTTCCCTCCGAGGTAATACCTTGTATATACCGTCTTTCCCTCTTCGGCCATTCTCATCCGTACCCTGTCGAACTGAGCATTGTAGGTGAATTCTGCCCTTCCGTTTTCTTCCTCTATCCATGCGGGTCTGTTTGCGGCAGTATATCCCACCTGCAGTCCACTGTGTATGCAGGCTTCTTTTTCCGGTGTGTTTCCTGTAGTGGCATAGGGTCGGTTGGGGTTGGTATATACCATTTCTCCTGCATCCCCTTTGCGTATGATGTTTCCTTCGGGTGCTTCTTCCCTGACACTTTCCACCTTTCCGTATGCATCATAAGTGTAGTAGGTGGTAGGTACTGATTGCTTAACCGATATAGATTGTCTCTATAAAAACATTTCAACACCTTAATCGTAAGGTATCGAAATGGCTTATTAAATAAAGATGATTTTGGATTTATCTGGACTCAGTTTCCATCACCTTTTTCAATTTTTCTGCAAATTCTAGATAATCTTGTAATGCGTTTCTTGCTCCACGGGTAAAATGGGAGTTTTCATCCTCTTTCATCCAACCGGATAAATCAGTCTCAAAATCTTGAATATAATAATTCAATCTCCATAAAGCGAGGTCTTTTCGCCCTTCCAAATAATATGCAATCGGCAATGCTTTATGAGATATTGATTCTCTAATTTTTCTATTTTCCATTTCTGAAATAAAATTTTTTTCTATCAGAAATATAGTCTATATATGATATTCCTATTTCCATAATGGATTCTATCATATTGTTTACTATGGGGGTAATGTCATCTCCTTTAGCAAATTCCCAATCTATTCTATCCATCATATTCATTAATGCATTTGAATAAGTCGAATATTTATAATTGGGGAAAGGCCAATGCAAATCAAAATACTTTCTCCGTAAATTAAATTCATCTTTATATAAAACTCCAATGTGTGGTGTTATTGATTTTATTGGATGATATTAGCTGGTCTGAAATTCAATCTGTTGTAATACATTATCATCTTTTTCTCTAAAAAATCTCCACTACGTTTAATGGATCCATATTTATTAAGGCGTTCCGTTACTATATGGATTATTTGTTTTTGTAACTCTTTCATTTTTTACACGTATTAAATGTCCAAATTTAGAAATAATTTCTATATATAACAACATAATTACCAGTATACGGCTGACCAATATTAAAATAAGTTATGCTTTTTGCATTATTACCAATAGGAATAAAAGGTGGAGTTTGCTTTTGCATTATAGGAATATTGATTTTTGGGTTAGGAGTCATTCTTGCTGTAGGTCCATTCTTTACTTCAAACAAATGCATAATTCTGTCTTTTTCTCCAACAAAATCAAAACGGTTCCGTATTCCATTCAATTCTACTGTAACTTTTTTTTAAAATACTAACCCTCCTTCATCTTGAAATTCAGCGATAGCCCTATTGACTCCTTCCTGACCTTTTTGGTATGGAGTAAGCCGTTGTGCTTGCCACTCCGGTCTATGCAGCCGGTTCTGGAACTGTCATATATGCCGGACGAAAAGGAGGTTATGGACGATGCATTATAATACAGCACAAGTTCGGATAACCTGCTTTACGGTAGCATTTGTCTATGTAGCGGATGGACAATATGCGTGAACGCAAAAACTTCAGGAAAAGATTACATTAAGACAAAAAAATGCGACATAATAATATGACGCACCTTTCTAAAAATCTTTTATTTATTTTCTACAAACACAGGCTTAAAAGTACGTGTAGAAACAATTGGAGTTGTATTATATGGTGCTTTCGGATAAAGAGTTACCGTAACCTTTACATATATATCATTCTTATCAGTCTACCAAATATCATCTCTTTGTACCCTGGTAGATAAATAAGGACGTGCTTCAGTTGGAGTCATTTCAACAATACCGCTTTCCAGGTTCTGGATAACAATTCTGTCAAATAATGTACTTGAAGAAAGAACATATAAACTATCTTGTTTAGAATAAAACTCGTAAGAAGGAAGTGACACCTTCAGGAAAGAGGAAGTTTTGAATTGGAAACGTGATTGTTTTTAACTGCAAGCAAATGAGCTGTGCCATGACTTAATAAAGTTTGGTGCAGCTCATTTTATGTCTGCTGGTTACTGTTTGTCGTTTTTTAAGGAGTTGAAACGATTGGATGTACTTCTATTTCTTTTGTCTTTGGGAATGGGTAAACTTCAGATTAGCGTTCATGTCACCGAATATGGAACCTTGTTTTTGTGGATAATTATGCAAAGTGCCTTTAGGTCAATAAAAAACCCGGCTAAACTTACCGTTTAAGCCGGGTTTTGTCGTTAATGTCTTGAAAGATGTGCGCCTGATAGGACTCGAACCTACACGCCTCGCGGCACCAGATCCTAAGTCTGGCGCGGCTACCAATTACGCCACAGGCGCAAGCGGAACATACGAGATGTTTCCTTTTTGCGTGTGCAAAGATATACTATATTTTTGAAAAAGCAAAATATCAGGGCTATTTCTTTAGTATTTCGCAAGCTGTTTCAATGATCGTATCTTTTCCTCGCTGCATATCTTCACTTTTCATGTCTACTTTTACATCAGGATCGATACCGAACTCCAGTTGGTTCATGTTGGGATCGAACATCGGACTGGCCGAGAAGCGGATAGACCAGCCGTTGGGGATTTCGGAACTGAACGGAAGTCCCGAACCGCCTCCTGTCTTGTCACCGACGAGAGTTACATTGGGAAACTGGTTCATGCTGTTCACGAAATCGTTTGTTGCGCTATAGGAACGTCGGTTAGTAAGCACCACTACCTTTTTTTGCCATCGTATGCCGTCGGACGGTTCGATATACACCGGCTTCGGTTCCGAAAAATCATTGTGTCCGGGACCTGTCTTGTGACACATGTATCCCACGAGGACTTTCTCGTTGGTAAACCGTGCCGCCAGCTTCTGTGCCGTGGTCAGGTTGCCACCGCCGTTGTTGCGCACGTCGATAATCAGGCCGTCGCAGATAGCCAGCTTGTTCAGCGTCTGGTCCAGATTACCGTCGCCTATCCCGTTGGAGAAGCTGGAGCAGTAGATGTAACCGATGTTATTCTCCAAGATGCTGTACGTCAGTCCTGAAGAGTTGGTATAATCCTTTCCTAAATAGATGCTTTGGATACTGTCGCTGAAATTGCGCGGGTAACTGTCGAACCATTCGCGGTACTGCGAGGTAGCCAGCGAGCTGGAAAGATTCACATGTCCGTCGTGCAGTTCGTTTACCATATCCGAGAGGACCTCGAAGAGGTTTTCCCATGTCATATTCGAGGTGATGCGGCGTGCATAGCGCTCGTGCACTTCGTTCCAGTCGAGTCCGTATTCCTGATTTTTATAGTCAAGGAAACAATACTGTTCGTCGATGATTTTCCATAGCGCCTCGAAATTATCTTCGGGTGTATTGCCGGAGATGTCTTCCCGTATGCAGGAAGAGAAAACCAGCAGTCCGGTCAGCATCGTATATAATATGTGTGCAAGTCGTTTCATAAGCTAAAAGGGAGTTACTTTAAGTGGCATGCTGATGCGGTTCTTTCCGCGCAGCAGATACAGGTTGCGTACGAAACCTATCATGAAATCATGCGAGTAGGCGTGGCTTTTCAGGTTGTTCACCTTCGACTGCTGAATGTCGCATACATAGCCCACGCGCATCGTTACGTTGCGTATCGGGAAGTCCAGCGTCACCATCTGCCGTAGTGATGGATTGTTGTGCAGCGAAGTGAACACTACGTTTCTGCCTCCGTTACCCAATGAGAATATTTCGTAGTACGATTCACCGTATTCGGGTGAGAACATGACCCCCAGTAGCGGGAGGTTGGCCTGGTAGCGTACCGTGAGCGGATAGCGTGCTATATGGAACTTGTAGATGAGCATACCCGATGCGCCCAGTCCGCCGTAGGCCTTTGCCTGAGCGGGATTGTTGGAGTTTCGCCGATTGTAAACCACCCCTCCGTTCAGGTCGAGCATCGGTCCGACCAGGATTTTCAGTTTGTCATCGTTCATGCGGAACTGATAGTGCAGGGCATAGCTCCAGTTTATCAGCCCGGCATACATCTCTGCCGTCTGCGAAATATTCTTGTTGTATGAAGCGTTGACCTGAAGCAGGCTTTGCCTGGAAACCTTTCCTCCAAGTATGCGTGTCATACGCATGCTTTCGTGCATGAAGCGTACCTCGGTTCCCGTATATTCCAGCGGAGAAAGATATGTTTCGAATACATTGCTGTGTCCTACCCCGACCAGAGTAGACCGCATCACGTAGCGTGTAGCTTGCAGACTATCTTCCTGAGCGTATACAGACAAGAATGTTCCCAGGGCGACGAGCAGTATAATTAACTTCTGTTTCATTGTTCCGGTTTTAGAATAAAGTCATTTGTTCGTTGTCTTCGTCCGTATCGTTGTCTGTATCCGGGACATCTGTTTCTACAACTTCTTCTTGAGGTTCAGGCTTGCGGGTAGGTTCCAGTTCTTCTATATGATCGACGGTGAAGGTTGTCAGACGTTTCCCCTTTGCCTTGAAGCTCTTTACTCCTACAAAATCGCTGGCTTCTACAATCAGTGCTTCCCTGAAGCTGTCGTGACCGCCGAATACGACTTGCAGACGCGGATAAGCCTCGCTCGACAGCAGGACAAGCTGATTATGCTTGTTCTCGCCCAGATAATTCTGCCGTTTCGAGGTCTGCTCGAAGGTAAATCGTTTCAGGTACGGATAGTTCTGCTGGTCGGCATCGTAGAGTACTGCCGTCCATACCTTGTCGGCATTGAATTTCTCGATGAACTGGATGTCGGCATCGTAATGGTTGTTCAGGTCGAAGTCGGTCGTATAGAATTCTCCGTTCTTGTGTACCACCAGAATGCTTTCTCCGCTCTGGAATTCTCCCAGATACTGTCCGCGTCCGTCGTAGTTCAGACGCAACACATCGTGGTCGAACCATACCTTTCTGCCACCCAGTGTAGAGCCGCCGCGCTGTTTCAGGCTGATTTTGTGTACCTCGTACTTGGTCAGCAGGTTACCCATCGACTGGCGTCCCTTGATGTTGATGGTACTGAAATCTTTCTCGAATATCAGTTTCTTGATACGCGGGTTAGGACGGAGGGTTACCTTGATAACTTCAGCTTCTCCGTTCGGGTTGGCGGTGAAATATACGATTTTCGAGCCGGGTGTACCCTGTGTTACGTCATATTCACGGTCACGGATCATCGAAGTTATGTTAAAACGTTTGATGTAGTGGAATCCTTCTTTCCCGTCGCGGTAAATCACGTTGTAGATGGTACGCTTGTCGTTCTTCTTGAAGATGTTCACGTAAAGGATATTCTTGCCTACAAACAACTTGTCGGATATACGTACAATCTTATATTTTCCATCTTTGTAGAAGATAATCACATCGTCGATGTCGGAACAGTTGCAGATATATTCGTCCTTCTTCAGGCCTGTACCGATAAATCCTTCCTCGCGGTTGATATACAGTTTTTCGTTGGCTTCCGCCACTTTGGTTGCCACAATCGTATCGAAGTTTCGTATTTCCGTACGTCGTGGAAAGTTCTTTCCATATTTTTCCTTGATACGTGTATACCAGTCGATAGTATATTCGGTGATATGTGCCAGATGGTTGTCTATCTCCTCGATGTCAGCCTTCAGCTTGGCGATGAACTCGTCCGCCTTGTCCTTGTTGAATTTCAGGATGCGTGCCATTTTTATCTCCATCAGCTTGAGAATATCCTCCTTGGTTACTTCACGTACAAACTGTGGGTAGAAAGGAGTCAGTCGCTCGTCAATGTGTTCACAGGCAGCATCCATATTTTCAGCCTGTTCAAACTGCTTGTCCTTGTAGATGCGTTCTTCGATGAATATCTTCTCCAGTGAGGCGAAATGCAGCGTTTCCAGTGTTTCGTTACGCTGGATATTCAACTCCTGACGCAGCAGTGACAGCGTATTGTCCACCGATTTGCGGAGCACCGCACTGACCGAAAGGAAATGCGGTTTCTTGTTGTCGATGACACAGCAGTTGGGCGAGATGTTTACCTCGCAGTCGGTAAAGGCATACAACGCGTCCAGCGTCTTGTCCGACGAAACGCCCGGAGCCAGATGTACCAGAATCTCTACCTTGTCGGCTGTATTGTCGTCCACCTTCCGCACCTTGATTTTACCTTTCTCGATAGCTTTCAGAATAGACTCTATCAGCGAGGATGTTGTTTTTCCGTACGGAATTTCACTGATGCAGAGTGTCTTGTTATCTATTTTCGAAATCTTGGCACGCACACGCACTACACCACCGCGTTCGCCGTCGTTGTAGCGTGACACATCGATGGATCCTCCTGTCTGAAAGTCGGGATAGAGGTGAAATTCCTCCCCATGCAGATAGGAGATGGCGGCATCACACAATTCGTTGAAGTTGTGTGGCAATATTTTCGATGAAAGACCTACGGCAATACCTTCTACGCCCTGAGCCAGCAGGAGCGGGAACTTTACGGGGAGCGTTACCGGTTCGCGGTTTCGTCCGTCGTAAGAAGCCTGCCATTCGGTTGTTTTCGGATTGAATACCACGTCGAGTGCAAATTTGGAAAGACGGGCTTCGATGTATCGGGGAGCCGCTGCATCATCTCCGGTAAGGATATTACCCCAGTTTCCCTGACAGTCAATAAGCAAATCCTTCTGTCCCAGTTGTACCAGCGCGTCGCCGATGGATGCATCGCCGTGCGGGTGGAACTGCATGGTATGTCCTACAATGTTTGCAACTTTGTTGTATCGTCCGTCGTCCAGTCGTTTCATGGAGTGCAGAATGCGTCGCTGTACGGGCTTCAGTCCGTCGTTGATATGAGGAACCGCACGTTCCAGAATAACATACGAGGCATAGTCCAGAAACCAGTTTTGGTACATGCCGCTCAACTGATGTTTTACGTTTTCGTCTCCCTGATCGACAGGTTTATAGTCAGAATGTGCTTCTTTATCGCTTGATTGGATATCGTTTTTTTCGAAAGTATCTTCGCTCATATAAGTGATTTAGTGGAAAAACAACAGACAAAAATACGAAAAAAAATATTCCTATTATATATATTATTGAAAATAAACCAGCATTTTACTGCTAATTCAAGGTGTGAATCATATCTGTTTTTGGCAAAAAAACGATAATGTCAAAAGGAGTTAAGAATATTCCCTTCATCTTTTCCCAAAAAGCTCGGCACGTTTTCTGAAAATTTGTACAGAAAAAAATAAAATTTGTACAAATTTTATTCGCAACCTCAGGACGTTGCTCGTAGGACGTCTTATTTCTTCATTTCATTCAGCACGGGAACTGTCAGTGGAATGGCGAGCAGAAACGAACAAAGGTCGGATACCGCCTGACACATTTCCACGCCCTGTAAACCCAGAAAGTGGGGGAGAATCAAAATAAACGGAATAAAGAAAAGTCCTTGTCTTGCCGACGACAGCGTGACTGCGCGGACAGGTTTACGGATGGTCTGGAGCATCATGTTGCACAAGATGACCCATGCACCCAGCGGTAAGGTAATAAGTTGCCAGCGCAGGGCTCGTGTTCCGGTTTCGATGACGTGCGGGTCGTCGCGGAACCATGATACGATTTCGGGTGAAAATATGTAACCGATAACGGAACAGACGAGCAGAAATACAACTCCTGTCTTGACACAGAACCAGAATCCCTCGCGTACACGGTGGAATAGTCCGGCTCCGTAATTAAAGCCACAGACAGGCTGGAAACCTTGTCCGAAGCCGATAAGGAAAGAATTGATGAACATGCAGATACGGGTTACGATGGACATACCCGCAATGGCTGCGTCGCCGTAAGCTCCGGCTGCCACGTTCAGCAGGATGGTTGACAGGCTGGCCAGTCCCTGACGGCAAAGCGAGGGACTTCCACCGAAGACAATTTCCTTCAGATAAGAAGCCTTGGGAGTAAAGTTCTTGAACCGGATGCGGATATTCGTACCACGGCTGTCCATGATGAGCAGTACTGTAAAACTACATATCTGGCTGGTCAGTGTGGCCCATGCAGCTCCCGATATTCCCATGTCGAATACGAAGATAAGCAACGGGTCGAGTCCGATGTTCAGTACAGCTCCGATGATAATGCCTACCATGGCATATACTGCATTTCCCTGAAAGCGCATCTGGTTGTTCAGCACCAGCGAAGAAGCCATGAACGGGGCACCCAGCAGTACGATGCCCAGGTATTTCTCGGCATAGGGCAGGATAGTGGGGGTAGAACCCAGGGCGATACAGATTTCCGTAAGATACAGGTGCCCGAAAAGAGCAATTACTGCACCTGCCATGAAAGCGTAAAAGAATCCGGTTGATGCCATCTTTTCTGCACTGTCGTAATCCTGTGCACCTAATTTACGTGAAATATAGTTGCCCGAACCGTGCCCGAAGAAAAAGCCAAAAGCCTGAATGATAGCCATGACAGAGAACGAAATGCCGACCGCGGCCGTAGACTGGGTATTGATTTTTCCTACAAAATAAGTATCTGCCATAACGTAAAACGAAGTTACCAGCATGCTGATGATGGTAGGTATGGCAAGCGACCCGATAAGTTTGGGTACCGGTGCGGTAGTCATTAACGTGAATTTGTCTTTCGTGCTCATTGCTTTTCGTTCAATCTTCTGCAAAAGTAGAAAAAAATAACCATCTTTCCTTACAGATTCCACCTATTCATAAGATAAATTAATACAGCTATTCTTATTTTTTGCTTATAAATGCCTATCTTTGTGCCCTACTATATAAGAGAATGTAAAATAAGAAATATCAAAAATAAAAAAGAAAAATGGCACAAGAAGACGTTTTCAAAAAACTTGTTTCACATTGTAAAGAGTATGGTTTCGTATTTCCTTCAAGTGAAATTTACGATGGACTGGGAGCCGTATACGACTACGGTCAGATGGGTGTGGAACTGAAAAACAATATTAAACAGTACTGGTGGCAGAGCATGGTATTGCTGCATGAAAATATCGTAGGTATTGATTCGGCTATCTTCATGCATCCTACTATCTGGAAAGCTTCGGGACACGTAGATGCATTCAACGATCCCTTGATTGACAACCGCGACTCGAAGAAACGTTATCGTGCCGATGTGTTGATTGAAGACCAGATTGCCAAATACGACGAGAAAATCAACAAGGAAGTAGCCAAGGCTGCAAAGAAATTCGGAGATGCTTTCGATGAAGCTCAGTTCCGCAGCACTAATCCGCGTGTACTGGAGCATCAGGCTAAGCGTGACGCATTACACGAACGCTATACAAAGGCTATGAATGCCGGACCGGATTTGAACGAACTGCGTCAGATCATTCTTGACGAGGAAATCGTTTGTCCTATTTCAGGAACGAAGAACTGGACTGAAGTCCGTCAGTTCAACCTGATGTTCTCTACAGAAATGGGTTCTACTGCCGAAGGCTCTATGAAAGTATATCTTCGTCCGGAAACCGCTCAGGGTATTTTCGTAAACTACCTGAACGTGCAGAAGACTGGACGTATGAAGATTCCTTTCGGTATTGCACAGATTGGTAAGGCATTCCGTAATGAAATTGTAGCTCGTCAGTTTATCTTCCGTATGCGCGAGTTCGAACAGATGGAAATGCAGTTCTTCGTTAAACCGGGTACTGAACTCGAATGGTTCCAGAAATGGAAAGAAACTCGTCTGAAATGGCACAAGGCGTTGGGCTTCGGCGACGATCACTATCGTTTCCACGATCACGAGAAACTGGCTCACTATGCTAATGCCGCTACCGACATCGAGTTCCTGATGCCGTTCGGATTCAAGGAAGTGGAAGGTATCCACAGCCGTACGAACTTCGACTTGAGCCAGCACGAGAAATTCTCTGGCAAGAGCATCAAGTATTTCGATCCGGAAATCAACGAATCGTATACTCCGTACGTTATCGAAACATCTATCGGTGTTGACCGTATGTTCCTGAGCGTGATGAGCGCTGCTTACTGCGAAGAAAAGCTGGAAAACGGCGAAACTCGTGTCGTTCTGAAACTGCCTGCTGCACTGGCTCCGGTAAAACTGGCTATCATGCCGCTGGTAAAGAAAGACGGGCTGCCTGAAAAGGCTCGTGAAATCATGAACGACCTGAAGTTCCATTTCCACTGCCAGTACGACGAGAAAGACAGTATCGGAAAGCGTTACCGTCGTCAGGATGCTATCGGTACTCCGTATTGTATCACTATCGACCATCAGACGCTGGAAGACAACTGCGTAACATTGCGTAACCGTGATACAATGGAACAGGAACGTGTGGCTATTGCCGACCTGAATAATATCATTGCCGACAAGGTTAGTATTACTACGCTGCTGAAAACTTTGCAGTAAATAAATGAATGTGCATGAATAAAAATATATTATGGCTGTTGGGTATCCTCCTCTCGCTGAGCATAGGCTTTGCTTCTTGTAGCGAAGATACGCCGGAAGCTGATCCATACAGTGACTGGGCGGTACGCAACGATGCATATATTGACTCCATAGCTTCTGTATGTGCCAATCCTCCAGCCGGGGAAAGCTGGTTGAGGGTACTTGACTACAAGATACAGACTGAGGCTTCGGAGGGATTGGGAAATCAGACTTATACGCCGGGAAAGAACGACTATGTGTATATGAAGCTTTTTCCGGAAGATAATATTGAACCGCTGGGTATTTCTCCCCTGGGAACTGATACGGTGGCTGTACACTATCGCGGAAAGCTGATCAACGGTACTGTGTTTGATGAGAGCTTTTCCGGCGACTGGAATGCTGCGGTCAGTGAACCGAGAAAATTTGCTGTTTCGGCCGTGATTACAGGTTGGACTACTGCATTGATGCAGATGAAGGAAGGACAGCACGTCGAAATGTATATTCCGAATGGATTGGGATATGGAGCTGCTTCAAGTGATGCGATTCCTTCATATTCTACCCTGATATTCGATGTACGTCTGGAGGAAGTGATTCATCCCAAAGGTCCGGACGACCGTTCTCTGAAACTGAAAGTGGAATAAATATCTATTCGTATAAAAGAGAAAGCATCAGCTTTGTTTCTCCATTCAGGAGGAAGGCTGATGCTTTCTTTTTTATGGCTTGTTTGTTCCTGAAAGATGATTTACTACTTGTGGATATCCTTTAGGCTATTTCTGTTCAAATTATATAACGACTGGCAGGTTATAGATAAAACAATACCCCGAAAGTCTCTTTTTTAAGGCTTTCGGGGTATGTGGCTTTTATGAATCTGATATTGGAAATAATATCGTTTACTGTTCTTCGTCTACCTTGGCAGCTTCTACTATCTCCTCAGGTACTTCGTCGACACGTACATATTTCGAAACTTCATCGCCGTCTTTTACGGTCCATACCATTGAACCGGATTGCAGCAGATCGGTTACGATATATTTGTTGTTCCAGTCGCCGTTTTCGTAATCGTATTCTCCGCTGAGGATGTAGCCGTAGTGGCTATCCTTTTCGATAGAATAAGTACCGGTGATGTAGCGTGGATACATGCTGTCGTGTTTCTGGTACATTTCAAAGTTCCCTTTGCGGTCGAATATAACGTAGATATAGAAATCTTCCGGTACCTGTTCGCCGTTCAGTTCAGCCAGTTTCCATGTGCCCTGCATCGTGATGGGAGTCACTTCGAGCGACGGCTCCATAACCACTTCGTCTTCGCTACAAGAGAAAGTCATCAGCGAGATGACAAGCAACATCAATATGTTAACTATTTTCTTTTTCATCATGCTATCAATTAATTGTTTTTTACTATTTATTTATCGGTCAGATTAACTTCCAGCGTGAGTGTGCGGTCACTTGGACGTCCTGTCACTCCATCAAGAATCAGAGGAGCCTTAAAGCTCTGTGTTCTTCCGGCCATCTTCGAGGCATCGATGCTTATTACGATGTCGGCTTCCTGTCCCGGATTGATGATTTCGGGCTCCGTTTTGAATGTTGCATATTGAGGCAAATTCATTACAGAAAGCTTCAGTGCTGTAGTACCGCTGTTGCCGCATAAAATTCTTTCCGTCTGCTTTTCGCTTCCTCCGGTCGTGATTCGGAATGTCACCTTGTTTTGTTTCAGCCTCAGTTTACCCATGGCGTACGGATATCGGCTCCATTCGTCACGACTTGGCAGCACATTGCCCAGCAGTACCAGCTTAGCCAGTGGCTGCTTGTCCGAAAGAGAAGAATATACGAATGTATTCGCATTGATGGTTCCCGGATGGTTCTTGGGGGTATAGGTTACACTGATGGAACCTTTTTCTCCCGGTTGTATCTGCAACTTGTCTGTCTGTGCAGCAGTACATCCGCAGTCGGTATGTATCTTGGTAATGACAACCGGCTGTGTACCGGCGTTTCGGAAGTCGAACTTCACCGTGACAGGCTGGTCGTCTTCTGTCATTTCGCCCAGATTGATTACCGTCTGTTCAAACTCCAGCAGCTTTTCCGCTCCTTTCAGCAGTGAGGGATTGAGCAGCGAGTCTATCTCCTGACGGGTGAGCGGATGCGTGCCCTGGGCCATCAATAGCCCGGGGCAGCACATCAGTGCACTCAGTATCGTTAGTCTTATCGAATCAAATAGTTTCATTAATGAATTACTTTTAATTACATCCAGCCGTTATCGTTAGCTCCTTCGCGTACGGTAACCGTTACAGTCTGCGATTTTCCGTTGCTTGTGCTTACTGTTAGTTTGGTAATGCCGGCTTTTACTCCAGTCACGCTCATCTTTGTGCCTTCTACAGATACGGTTGCGATAGAAGAATCGGCAATCGTACAAGTGTAAGTCAGCGATTCGCCGTCTACGAAATAGCGTGCCAGATCGATAGTTTCAGATTTACTGATACCTACATATACGTTTGGTACAATCATTTCCGAGCCACTGCCTTCAATAGCATTCAGCAGATTTCCGGCATTAACCAGTCCGGCACCCATTTTATCCTTGTATGCAGGCAAAGACATTTTGGTGATAGCCGTACCGATAATATTGTGGTTCATGTGGTAGATTTTGTAACCGGTATAGTTTGTATACAGTTCCTGTGATGATTCTTTCATCAGTTCGATGAATTCATAAGCCTTGAAGTGCTTTCTCATCTTTACTGCATACGACAGTCCCAAAGCTGCTACACCTGATACGTGAGGGCAAGCCATTGAAGTACCGTCCATGTATCCGTAAGCTGGTTGTCCGTTGCGGATAAGAGTCGACAGAATAGAACCTTGAGCATCGGCCAGTGTGAAAGACGAGTCGTAGTAAGTCTTGTCGCTTTCACCTATTTTGCCATAATATTCGAGGTCACCACCCGGAGCACTCAGTCCTACTTCTTCACCGTAGTTAGTATAAGAAGCGGGAGTGAAGTCGGCAGCTGTAGCTGATACTGTAAGACATTTAGAGTATGCACCCGGATAGCCCGGTACAGCAGCGTATTCGTTTCCGGCAGCAAAGATAGCCAGACCTCCGTCGATTACTCCGTTAGGAGAACCGGCATTGTTGATAAAGTAGTCGAGTGCTTCTTTTTCCAGCGGATAGGCAGTTTCCCATTCCTTTTCAGTTGCCGGTCCAGGAGTGTATCCTTCCATCGGGTTTGCCAGACCTGAGTTGTAACCCCAGCTGCACTGGATGATGACAGCACCATTGTCGGCTGCATACTTGATGGCTTTGGCTTCCATATCGAGTGTTACACCCGAATTTCCGGCAAATACTTGCAGTGACATGATTTTTACACCATCCTGCTTGCCAGAACCTCCGGCGATACCGCATACACCCTTGTTATTGTTGTTTACGGCAGCGATGATTCCCGCCACGTGAGTTCCATGACCTGTGTCGTTTACATCGTTCCAGGTAATGATACCAGAATCGGTAACGAAGTTGTATCCGTACTTGTCGCCGGCGTAACCGTTTCCGTCGTTATCCATTTTGCTGCCCAGTGTCTCATTTGGGTTTACCCAAATATTGTCTTGCAAGTCGGGATGGGTATACATTACACCCTCGTCGAGTACAGCTACAATGATAGAAGGGTCACCGGTACATTTTTGCCAGGCATTCATGCAGTCAACGTCACATCCGGGAGTTGCCTCTGCCGGATAATCTTCGTTCTGGTTTTCGAAAGCGTAGTTACCTGTATTGTTATAGTTCCACTGGAACGGGAATCCCGGGTCGTTGGGAGTGCCCGACATTGCAGCAAAAGCTGCCGGAGTGTTGTTTAAGGCATTTTCGCTGACGTATACTCGCTTTTCGTTCGAGTTGTATGCTTTTTTAATACGGTGGTTACACTGTACGTGGCTGATGTCACCCAGCTTCGACAACTGGCGTGCAGCTTCGTGCAGGTCGACGTTTTCATCGAATTTTACCAAGTACCACAAGTGCAGTCCGGCTGCACGTGTACGAGCCTCATTCTTGCTGTCTACCGGAAAGATACGTTCGAAACGGTATCCTCCAAGGATGTCGAGCACTTCATCGGTCGAGGGAATGCCGGAGCGGGTCATAGCCGCTCCGCTTCTTGACGCACGAGTCATGGTCTGGTCAAGAATATCCTCCAATTCCGGTTTGAATTTGATAATGAGTTCTCCGGGCTGAGCATCAGCCGGTATATATATTTCTGTATTTTGTTCCGAAGTATAGGCCTGTTCCAGTTCGTTGTCCGAACATGCTCCCAGGAACAAAGCAAGTGTAGCGATATATATATATCTTTTTTTCATTATATTCTAAAGCTTAAATTGTATTTATTCTCCTGCTGTTTCTTCTTCCATCACATATTTTCCGTAATATTTCGGGAATGCTGCATTCTGGTCGTTTGCTATTTTTCCGTAGAAATATTCAAAGTCCATAGGTACGTTGCTGAAACCGACAACTTCTCCATTCGAGTTCTTTCCTTCTTCCTGAGTGAATACCATTGATTCAGGATACCAGTCAATCAGATGTGGATGGAATAGAATCCAGTTAGGCACTTTTCCTGTCAGGAAGTTCAGGTTGAGGTAAAGCACTTGTGTGTTAGGCAGTACGCAAGGTACGTCTGAACCTTTGACAGAGAATTCTCCTCCATCGTATTTAACAGTAACGGCCTTGTCGGATGTCTTCAGCCACTGGCAGGTATCGGTCAGCAATGTGCAGACGTCAGCATCAGGATGCTTGCTGGCATACTGGCTGTAGTTGCCAAACTTAGCCATCATTTCCTCGTCGGTAGGCAGTTCGCCTTCGATGAATCCGTAAGAAAGTTCCAGCTGTTTGAGGGTATCCCATTCCAGCAATTTCATAAATTCATTCTTGTCGTTTGCCTTGTTGAGGTTTATATACATACCGATGTGTATGCCTTTCCATGTGTTGCCGCCTTCCATCTGCGACATGTCGAGCAGGGTATCGGTCCGTCTGCATCCCGACAATCTCAGATATTTCAGTTTCGGGAAGTTTTCCTTGTTGACCAGATCGGTTATTTGGCTCAGTGAAGCAAAGTTGTTGCTTTCCAGTCCCAATTCTTCCAGTCCTACATAACTCTTGTCGACTGTTCCACCCAGTTTGACGAATTCTTCAGGCAATTCTACCAGACCGTATGATGTGATAGAAAGCTTCTTGAGGTATTTCAGTTCACAGATTTCCGGGCCCAGTACGATTTCACGATCCTGACGGTTGGCGTTGCTCTGTACATGGAATGATTCAAGATATTTCAGATTCTTGATTTCCTGCGGCAATGTTTCCTTTGTATCGATCATGGCGATAGACAAAGAACGTACACGTCCTACGGCAGCTTCTTCAGGCAGGTCTTCGTCGGTTTCTTCCCACAGTGTCACATCGGTCCAGTTCTGCATGTTTTCGCTCACGTCGAGTGCATACATACATTGCAGTTTCTGGTTGATGAGGACTATAGAAATAGAGTCGCCTGCACGGTTGTCTTCTATCTTCATTGCCGGTTTCTGCGTAACAGTCAGGTAAACTCCGTCTATTTCATTACCGTCGCTGTCTATCAACTGGTCTTCACTGTTCTTGGCTACCAGCTTGATTGTAGCTACGCGGGTGTAAGGCACTGCGTTCATTTCCCATTTGAATCTTGCCTTTACCGAGCGTGGACGTGAACCTCTGTCAAGGTTCACGTTCAGATCTGATTCTTTCGGCAGTGTAAGCCAGTTTGCTTTATCCGATTCACTCATGCCTGCTTCGTCTTCTGCCGGAACTTCTTCGGCAAACGAGTAGTTTACGCTTTCGATTGCAAACTGTACATTGGTAGAAATAGTTACATCGAAATAACGGTTGTCTTCGATGTCAGAGTTTTCCAGTTCTACTTCCGGCTTGTCGAGGATGATTTGCTTTCCGAAGCCGAACTGAGTTACCTTCAGAATTTTCGGTGTATTACCTGCCGGGTTGAAACGAACTTGTGCAGTACGTGCCGTATAGGTCAGTGTAGAGTCGATGTTCAGTACGCAGGTAGCACTACCTGTTCCGTTGGCTGGCGATATAGATATCCATGGTGTAGAACTACTTGCCTGCCAGTTAACATCTGCCTTGACCATAATTTCTTTGAATGACTTTTCGGGTCCCACCGTGATTTCCTCTACATCGAGCGAGAGTCCGCCCGGGATGTTCAGGTCATCGTCTTCCTTACACGATGTGGTGATTCCTGCGACAACAGCCAGTCCAAGTATCAATCGATTTATAATTTTCATAATCAGTTATATTTCCTTTATTCTTTAATTATCGTTCTATTCCTAAAATGTCACATCCGCGGATATCCTGAGTCTTGTCGTAGAACAAGAGATACATACCAGCCTGGATAGCCGAACATACTCCCGACAAGTCTATTGATATATTCGGATTATCCTTGATATCAAGAATCCAAATATACGGAGTTATGGTTTCGTCCACTTTACGAATATCGTTTGAACCGATTTGCAACTGTATCAGACTCGGACACTGAGTGATACCTACAGGCCAGTCGCGCAGTGTGCGGTTTCCTTTTTCGTCTCTCTGATAACGGATGGCAAAGGCTTTCAGTTCACTACAGTTCAATGGCTGAGGCGGAACTTCTGAGAATGAGTTGTAACTCAAGTCGATACCGGTCAGGTAAGGAATGTTTGTTGCTCTGAAGTCATCGCACAGCTTGGTCAGCTTGTTAAAACGCAAGTCGATAGTTTCGAGCAGATAAGCATTAGAGCCTTGCATTTCACCTTCTTTCACTTCTGTCAGCTCGTTGGCAGACAAGTCCAGAGTCTTGATAGGAGAGCCAGACTTGAACAATGCTTTCGGGAAGTTTTTCAGCTTGTTGTATGCCAACGAAACCGTATATGCGTTGATACCCTTGAAGTTATCATCTCCTCCTGCAAATCCGGTAATCTTGTTGTGCGAGAAATCTACACTGTTCATGATATAGATAGACTTCGCATTGAAGATGTTAGGTACTTCTGTCAGTTCGTTATAAGAGAAACCTAATGTTTCTACCTCATTGGTGAATGCACAGAAGTTGTCCGGAATAGATGTAATCTTGTTGTTATCCAGATACAGGGTAGACAATTTGATATCTGTTCCGAATGAGTGCAGGGTATGTATCTTGTTTGTTGTACAGTCAAGCATTTTAAACTTAACCATCTTATGCAACTGGGCATCATCAGGGAACTCTTCCAGGTTATTGTATCCCATGTAGAGAATCTGAAGTCTTGGTCCGGCAGGCATATCGCACAGTTTAGACCAGTCTGCTCTCAATTGTTCTCCGGTAATATTCTGGTTGCAGGCAATGTTTAGCAGCTGCAGCTCGGGAAGGTTACCTACCATGTCGAGTGGCACACGAGTTAAGTTTATACAGTTGTATATTTCTACGTCTGTAAGGTTAGTCATGTTTGACCAGCTCAGGTCTTCCTTTGCATATTGTTGTGCATAGTCAGAATTCGGGTCAGTCCAGTTTGTACAAATCTTATCGTAGGTGATAGGAGAGTTGGCCAGATAGAACTGCTGCAAATTCTTCAGGCGCATAACGGCCTTCGAAACACCTGTAATCTTGTTGGTTACAACTCCAATCTGAGTATCCTTCTTCGAAATGCTGCTGTATTTTTTAATCTTGTTATTCGGAGAAGAATAGTTGTTGATAGTCCACTGCAACATATCCGACATGTTTGCACGTACATCTCTGTCGAGGAAATGTTGCTTGTATTCCATACGCATTTCGTTGCGCTTGTCATCACTCATGTTGGGCTGTATTCCGTTAGGACCGAACAACATACCACCATAAGTTTCATCGTGTGAGCCCAAGGCAAGAATGCGCAACTCTGTCAGCTGACCGATAGCATCCGGCAGTTCGCCCGAAGCACCGAATCCAGCCAAAGTCAGCGAAGTAATACGTCCGTTACCGTCGAGTGTTACTCCCGGCTGGTCACCCCACATGTCGATATCCTTGTTGAAGTTCCAGTTTGTACCTTGCGGATAAGTTGCACCATAATAGCTCCAGTTCTTTCCGCCCATCTTGTCCCATATCTCTTTCAGAGCCAGATAGTCTTTGATGTTTTCGGCAGTTTTCGATACCAGTACAGGAACAATGGCATATTCAGTCAGCTCATTGTCTTTTACAGTAAATGTTTCACCGCTTACTGCTTGAGTTTCGAGTTCGGTTTCTGTTACACCCGATTTAGAGTATACCGTGTACGATATGACCTTATAGTCACCTGCAGGCAACCATACAGCAGAGTCACAATAAGCTACTCCGTGGTCTTTGTACTTATTGTTTTCGCTGTCCGGGTCATTCAGTTCGTATTCCTCTTCGTATCTTGCGTTCAGTTTCTCGAATATATAAGTCATCTGAGTGAAAGTGTTCTGTACCTGAATGGTAGCCAGCTGAATGTTGCTGAACAGGTAACCTTCGTTGTCGCTTGCACGTGACTGCGTATTAACATCAGGCAACTGCTTTTCCAGTTTGAACTTGACAGAACCTCTGGCCTGTGAGTCTATGGTGAGGTCTTTTACCGTCAGTCCGGAAGGAACGACTGTAAACATTTCGTCAGGGTCGGCCGAAACTCCGTCGATGACTTCATCCATTTTATTATAGATCTTATATCCGATCACTCTGTAGTCGCCGACGAGTAACTGTAGTTTGTCACTGCGCAAACCGTATTCCGCATTTTCGTCGTTGTATGCGTTCAGTACCAGTGTCTGTGTAATGCTGATACCATTGTATCGCATTTCCACTTCTATTTTCTGTGCTTCGCTCAGTTTGTCTATCGAGGCACGAGAGGCAGCACTTTGTACTGCACCTTCTTCATTGTAAGATGCTTCCTTGTAAAGCTTGAACTGAACGTAGCCGTATTGGCTCTGGCTCACTTCTTCATCGTCAGAGCATCCGCTCATAGCCATGCCCGAAAATATGGCTATGAGTGATACAAATAATAGTTTTACTATATTAAATCGTAGTTTATTCATTATAACCAAACTTGTATTCCACATTCAATTAAAAAGTCCATCATATCGAAGTTAGCTACACCCACAGTCATAATAGGTTGTTTGTTAATCTGGTCTTGAGTAGGAGCACCAGATATAACGATATAAGTCTTACCGTCGATTGTTTCGGTAGTTGTCTTGGTATTTGTCCAAGCCCAATTGTTCATTACTCCTACCATATATCCTTCAGGGATTTCGCCAACTATTTCTAAGTAGATCTTGTTTCCGTTTTCCATAAGCGACTTGTCGGATAATACTACATACCAGAAGTTAGGAGTCGTCTTATCTTCGTATGGGAAGTACGGTGTGTTCGGATCACTCAGCATAGCTGCACCGTCGGGTACACTTGTAAACGGAACCAGTTCGCCGGAGCTATTCTTTACGTATCCTTTGATTTGCAGGTTCGTCACTTTCTTCTCAGGTTCCTGAGTGAAGCTTACCATAATATTTTTCTGGTAAGTATAAGAATCGAAGTAGCCTTCCGAGTCGAGCAGTATCTCGTTGTATCTTCCTTTATACTTTTCACAGAAGTCCTTAGAGAACAGCAGAACAATAGCTCCTCTTTCTGTATCACCTGTCAGCTTATCGACATCCAGTGAAACCTTTTTGCCGTTGATGTTTACCTTAACCCAGCTTTCCATGCCGGTAGCATCGAAGTTATAGGTGTATACATAATTGTTAGGGTATAACTCTTTTCTTTCTACACTACCGATGATGTAGCCAAATTCATCGTTTCTTACCTGGTCTACTGTCAGTGTAAGCGGTAGTGAGTAAGTAGTTTCCTCTCCAGTCATGGCGTTTGCTATAGAGAAGTAAGTAGAGTTATAATCCAGTGTCATGTGGCTCTTGCTGAAAGACAAGTCTGTTTCAACGTAAGAAATGACCGTTTCCTTCAGCCCTTCGTAAGAAACAGGTATTTCTACTTTCTTCGACATGTCTTTCGTAGCTATAACAATCTTGTCTTCAGCTTTATTGAAAGAGTAAATCGGTGAAAGGCCCGATGTCTTGTCGAATGTAAGCTGGAAAACTCCCGGAGTTTCTTCAGTAGTCAGAGCTTTAAGCCAGTTAGGCTTTTCAGCAAATCCGACCGGCTGTTCCGACTCAACAGTGATGGTGGTATACACGATATCATAGGCATTGTCTGTCAATCCGCTACCTTTGATAACCAATGGATGTTCAGCATCGTATATATTTCCTTCTTCATCCTTAATAACCAGGTCGGCATATACTTTTTCGTTGCAGGATATTTTGCAGATCACCTGTGACTGTTCTCCTATCTTAAGTGATATCTCGGCTACATCACCGGTTTCCTGGAAAGGAGAAATAATAATCTGTATGTTTTGTTCACCTGCTTTACCATAAGTAACAGTTGCCGGAATTCCGTCGTTCTCAAACTGACACCATCCTTTGTTACTTGTCAAGGTCCAGTCTGCATTGGCTTCGAAAGACAGTTCCTTCGTTTCTCCGGCGTTGCAAGTTATTTCTGTCAGGGCTGGAAATTCCGGAGTTACAGACGGAGTGTCAGAGTCGTCGCTACATCCTGTAAATGCAATCCCCAGAATCATGGCAAGCACCATAAACAGGTTCGTTGATTTCGTATAAAATGTTTTCATTATTAATTACCTTTAAATTAATAACCTTGTTCTTTTAACTTCTCGGCTTCAGCGTCGCTTATCCATTCCAGAATGTTGACATAAGTACCTACGGTTCCTACACCGTCTACATAAATCGTAACATACTGGAGAACGAAATTCTCGCATGAGCTATAGTAAGAAGTATACATGGTAGGCTGATACATCAGCAAGTTACCGTCGCCATAGATGGTTCCGAATGCTTCGCTGGTATTTCCGCAGACTTGTTCTTCCATGTTAACCAGCGGCTCAAGCAGATTCTTGCGGTCGAAATCCAGAACGATGTCGTAACCCTTGTAATACAAGTCGTGCAGTATTACCGAGTTTTCCTTTTCCGGGTTGACTTCGGTCTTGATAAGACGCATTGTTACGTTCTGCATGTAGTCATTAAAGAATGTAGAAGTAACCTTGCAATATCCGGTAAACGAATTGATGTCGAATGGACATGCTTTCTGCAAAACAACCTTCGAGTCGATGCCATATAAGCTCCACTGCTCTTCCTTCGGGATAATCAGACGGAGTCCTACGGTGAGATAATCATTGATTCCAATGTTATCATAAATTCCCTGAACCTGTACATTGGCTGCACATTCACCAGCCTTGATAGTAACAGTGTTCGACAACAGTTTGTAATGCTTTCCTTCCACTGCATCGCTGATGCTGTCTACCACTTCTACGGCAAATGTACGGTCGTAGTCGACAGGTACAGTGGCAGAAACCGGTACATTGAATACCTCTCCGGTTTCCTGTACGGCATAGCGGTAAAGCGTATCGGAAAACATAAGATAATTGGGACCTTCATAAGTAGTTCTTTCCGAATCACATCCGGCAAGCCCCATCAAAACAGCAATAACTGCGATACAACCTATAAACAGTTTTTTCATTATCGTATGTTTTTAACTTATTTATTACTTTCATTAGGTGCGATGTCAGCTCCCGGTGCCTCTATCTCATGCTGAGGAATAGGCCATACGAAGAGCGGATCGTCTTTTTCTACCTTCAGGCTGCTGCCGTTGCTCAACGACTGATCCTGAGGAGTGCGCTGGAAGCCTTTATGCCAACGTTTCAGGTCGTTCAGGCGGAAACCTTCCATGTACAGTTCTTTTACACGCTCTTGTTCGATGACATCCATGGCGTTGTCTTTCGACAGGGCTGTAGAACCTCCGTAAGAAGAGTAGCGTGCCATACGCAGGGTAGTGATGTCGCTTCCCGCCTTCGAGTAGTCGCCTTTCTGTGCGTATGCTTCGGCACGGATAAGGTACTGTTCCGACAGACGGAATACTTTAGGCATGCTGACATGCAGAATGTTTGCATTCATGAATTCTTCATTTCCGAAGTACTTGATCAGCAGCGGCCAAGTCAGTGCATGGTCGTAACCGGTAGTAAATGACTGGAAGAATGTAGTAGCACGCAGGTCGTTTGCGTCGTACAGGTTCAGTACCCACAAAGCCGGTACATAGTCAGGCTTCAGAGTCTGATAGTTGTAATTGGCAAAGATGGTACCCAGTGCGCCACCGTATGAGTTGATGGTGAATCCTACTTTCCAGATGATTTCTGTAGAGTGGTCGTTAGTCCACATGTATTTGTAGTAGCTTACGCCCGAAGAGATTTCCTGATTACAACTTGACAATGCATAATATTGTGGTTCTCCGTTCCCGCCGAGAACTTTCGATGCGTATTTGATGGCATCATCCCAGCGCTTCATGTACAGTGATATACGTGCGCGCAGCGCGTGTACGGTATATTCATTAAAGTAAGGAGAGTCGTACAATGCTCCGTCGGTAGCCGAGTTGTAGTCGTCTTCCAGTTTCAGGAGATCGGCTGCTCTGTCCAGATCGTCCAGAATGAACTTATACGAATCTTTCAGGCTGGCACGTACGATAGGTTCGTTTCCTTTGTAGTGTTCGGTAATTACCACACCCAGCTCGTTGGCAGCATCCTCATCGCTTTCGTAAGGTTTGCAGTACATTTTAACCAGTTCCGAGTATGCCAGTGCACGTGCGAAATAAGCTTCTCCGCAGTACTGGTCCAGACGGTCGTAATCCTCGTCGGTCTTGATTGACTGCTTTACTTTCTCTACGTTGTCGAGCAGAAAGTTACAGCGGTTAATGACACCGTACAGCGCACCGTATACAGCTTCCACCTGTTCGTTGGTAGGATGGATGTCTTTCCAGCGCCAGATATTTCCATAGACATTCGAATTTCCGTTTACGCCATAAACGAAATCGGCCTGCAAATCGGGCAGCAGAGTCAGGTATCCGGAGTACAGATAAGAACTCTTGAATGCATCATATATACCGATTACAGCCAGATTAGCATCACTTACTGTATTGATAGCCTCGTCTTGCAGGATAGAATCTTCCGGATACTTGTCGAGACAGGAAGTAGCAAGCAGGGCTACAGCGGACAATATGAAATATTTCTTTATTTTTTTAATCATTTTTCTTTTCTATATTAATTAAAATGAAACCTCTACACCAAGTGTAAACTGTCTTGACATAGGATACTGTGCCTGGTATATGTTTGAAGAAGATTCAGGGTCAAGACCTGTAAATCCGGTAAACGTCAGTAAGTTCTGTCCCTGCAAATAGATTCTTGCCGAACTGAAGAAATTGGTCTTGCTCAGCAGTCGCTGCGGGAATGAGTAAGCCAGCGTAACGTTCTTCAGACGCAGGAAAGAAGCATTCTCCAGGAAACGGTCGTCAAACTGAGGAGTAACACCGTGACGGGGAATATCGGTAATATCTCCCGGCTGTTTCCAGCGGTCGTACAGCAGTCGTTTCGACTGGTTGTATGCTGCGTACAGTCCGTTGCTTTCTTCAAAGTAACGGTCGTTGTTATACATCCAGCGGTCTGCTACCCAACTGAACTGAGCAGCAAAGGAGATACCTTTCCATGTCAGTGATGTTCCGAAACCACCTTGCCAGGGAGCATCAAAGCTCTTGCCGGTCATCACCTTGTCTTCTTCGCTGTATTCGTTGGTAATCTCACCATCCTTGGTATACCACAGCGCATCACCGTTGGCCGGGTTTACTCCCGCGTAGCGGTTGATATAGAATTCGCTTACTGAATGACCTACAACCAGCTTGGTAGCTGTAGTAGATACTTCGTATTCCTGTACTCCGTCGTAGAGTTCCAGCAGTTTGTTCTTGTTGTATGATGCATTGGCGTTGACGTTCCATACAAAGTCTTTCGTACGGATTACGTCGGCACTAACGTTGAATTCCACACCACGGTTCAGCATGGCACCGATGTTATCCCAGTGTTCTCCTTCGCCGGTCAGGGCATATGAGTCGGGTACCAGCATCAGCATGTTGGTTGTTTTCTTGTTATAGAATTCGATATCGAGGTTGATGCTGTCGATGAATCCCAGGCGCAGAGCTACGTTGCTCGACCAGAGTTTTTCCCAGCTCAAATCCTCGTTTCCGCTCTGTGACGGATAGATACCGGCCTGATCTTCGTAATTGGCTTTACCTGAAACCAGTGCCAGGTGATCGTAGTCGGGGATAGAAGAGTTACCCGAAGTACCTGTACTCAGTGCAATCTGTGCACTGCTCAACCATTCGATGTCTTTCATTAGCGGTTCACTCTTCAGGTTCCACATGAAGCCCAGTGACCAGAATCCTGCCCAGCGGTTTCCTGTACCGAAACGTGAAGAAGCATCGGCACGTACAGAGAAGTCTGCGTAATACAGATCCTTGTAGTTATATTCGCCACGTCCGAAGAAAGACAAATACGAATAAGAGGTTGTAGAATCTGCCCACGATGAAGCACGTGTGCCCGAGCTGATGTTTGTCAGGAAGTCATTCGACTGTCCGCTGGTGATAACCTGGAATCCTTCCGAGCGGTAGTCTACACCTTCCTGTCCCAGCAAGAAGTTGAATGAATTGTCGCTGTTCATTTCCCAGCGGTAGTTCACTGTCGTAGTTTCTGTCAGGTTCAGCATATCCGAGGAATTACGTCCTGCCGTACCGTTTTCGTTGTTGATGATATAGCTCGGGAACGATTGCATGAATGCGGTCGTATGCGAGAAGTCAGCACCGAACTGTGCACGGATAGTCAAGTTCTTTATCGGAGTAATTTCGGCAAATACGGTCGACAACACCTTATATTTCTTGTTGGTCACCGGATTGTTTGCCATCCATTCGATAGGGTTTGAACCTGTTCCGGTCCATGTTCCGTCGTTTTCCGAAGCCAGTGAGCCGTCTTCGTTGTACGGATTCCAGTACGGGAGCATAAAGCGGCAAGCCGAAATCGGAGTGTACAAAGCATACGAACCATCGTCGGCCTGTTCTATTTCTTCGTAGGCTACCATCGAGTTGGTACCCACTTTCAGCCAGTTGCTTGCCTTTACTTCGGCATTGGCACGCATGTTATAACGGCGGAAGGTAGAGCTTTGTGCGATACCATCCTGGTCGTAGAAACCTCCCGAAACGAAATAGTTCAGACGGTCGGTAGCACGGTTTACTGATATTTCATAGTTTTGCAGCGGTGCACGGTCGTTAAACACCATGTCCAGCCAGTTGACGTCGGTACGCGACAGAACGTCGTAGTCCTTGCCTGTATCAATTCCGATTTCTTTTTCGTACTGGATACGTTCGGCTGTATTCATCATGTTCCAGTTGTTCTGGGCCAGTTGCGAGAAACCGTATTGTGCACGGAAGGTCACCTTAGCTTTATCCATCGCAAGACCGCGCTTGGTAGTGATTACAACCACACCGTTGGCAGCACGTGCACCATAAATAGAGGTAGAAGATGCATCTTTCAAGACAGAAATAGATTCGATGTCACTCGGACTGATTGTATTGAAGTCTGAGCTGGAGATAGGTACACCGTCAAGAATAAAAAGCGGTGAAGTACCCGAGTTGATAGAGTTGGTACCACGAATCTGGAAAGTGGCAGCCTTGCTGGGTTCACCTGAGTTAGAGATGACCGACAGACCGGTAGTCTGTCCCTGCAATGCCTGGTCGAAACTCGGAGCAGGCACGTTTTCCAACTTGTCATTTTTCACGGTAGATACGGAACCGGCGATTGTTCCTTTTTTACGGACACCATACGCCACGACAACCACGTCGTCCATCAGGTGCGAATCGTCTTCCATTGCTACGTTCAGCACGCCGGTTCTCGAGTTCACTTTTAGTTCCTGCGTTTGCAGTCCAATATAAGAGAAGACCAAAGTGGCTTCACCACCTTGAATCTGCAGCTCATAGTTACCATCGATGTCGGTAACCACCCCATTAGTAGTTCCTTTTTGCAAGATAGATACACCAATCAGCGGTTCGTTGTCGGATTTCGACACCACATTACCCTTGACTTTGTACATCTGGGCTAATGCCGACTGGATGCCTAACACTGCAAAAAAGAGTAACCAAAGACTAAATCTTTTCATCTTTTGCCTGTTAATAATAAAATTAATGATTAATAAATAGTTATTCTTTATATTCTCTCATATATAATAACCTTTGATGCCTGATGAGTTTATCTGTTTCTTCATTACTCGTTTAATGGAAGCACTTTTAGGGGCTACCTTAAGTTTGATAGGGCAAATAAGAAACCTGGCTGTTATGGTTAAGATAACGCCAATATAAACCTCTACGTTAGCGTCCAATTTTGACGTGTGTTATAGTGAAAGCCGCTTTTCAGCGGTTTCCTATTAAAAAAATCAAAAATTGAACTTGATTATTAATATTTGTTAGTATTAATTCCGATTGTCATAGGCAGGAGATTTTCATAATCCTTTCTCCCTTTGACAATTTCGTGGAAGAATTTCTTGAGATATTCCAGAGCAGACAGTCCGTTCATTCGGCATGTTGAGAGCAGCGTATGGTAGGCTGCCGATACATTTGCCATGCGGCTGCCAACAAAGAACAGCGAGTTCTTGCGCTCCCCCGCCAGCGGACGGATGAAACGTTCTGCTATTGAATTGTCTATGTCATACCGCCCATCGTTCAGATAGGCAAAGAGCTGTTTCCAGAAAATCTGAAGATAATTCACTGCCTTGTCCATGAGTTCTCCACGAGGAGGATGAGTCGGAGACAGCAGCACATCCAGCTTGCTTCTTATGCGTCCTATAATTTCCTTGGTCCGCAATGAGTGTCGGCAGCGGGTTATCTCCTGTGCTGAAAGCCCGCTTAATTTATAAGTATCTTCCAGGCGGTAAAGCTCTCCGAAACAGTCTATCAGATATTTAGCATCAGGATCATCGCCCTGTTCATATGCATAGACAAATTTGGCACGTGCATGAGCCAGACAACAGAGATGTTCCGTGTCTACCAGTTCTTTATCGATGTACATATAAACGTTGTAACCGTCCGACTGCAGCGCCTTTACCTGCCGGTCCTTGAGGATTCCCTTGAGAACCTTACGTCCTCTGGAACCGTCCTCATAACAGTAGATTGCTATTTTCTGTTCCTTGTTTACCAGGCACCAGACATACTTTTTCAGGAAATGTCTGTTCATCTTCACCTTGCACCAGGTCTCGTCACAGTTGACAATGGAGTCCTTGACCATGGCGCGGTCTTTCAGTCTCTCTATCAGAGCGCTTGTAAAAGCGGCTCCTTTGGCGAGCCAGTTGACCAGCGTCATCCGGCTCAGAGACATCTTATGATCCGATAGACGGTACATTTCACGGTAGTAGGGGACATTCAGCACAAAATGATTGAATGCCAGGTGAGCCAGAAAGTCCGCTGATGCATGAGTTCCGGGAACTACGTCTATGTAGTCCGGTTCTCCGGCTTTCGGGAAGTATCCCTCACGAATCTTGCCGTCGGACTGCTTGTAACGGATTACCTGATATTTGTGCTCCAATATATAGCTTATCTGCTGGTAAGAATACTTGTAGAAGGTCTTGATGATTACGGCATCTTTCGGCAGCCGGCTGAAGTCTGAATCGTGACATACTGACTTGTCTGCCTTCATACGCCTGTAAGACATTCCCTTACGATAGGGTCTTTCCTCTTTTTCCGGTACTTGTGAAAGAGCATCTTCGTCACTTGCGGAGACGGATGAAGGTCCGGAAGTCCCGTCAAAGTCATCCTTGTTCTCTTCATGAGAAGGTGCTTCCTCCTTTTTCTTGCGTGAAATCTTCTGGCTTTTAGACCCGTACAGATTCTTTCTGTCCTGTTTCTTCTGCTCTTTCAGGGCCGCATTTTCCTTCTGGAGTAACTCATTCTGTTTCTGTAAATCGGCTATCATCTGTTTCAGCCCATCAATAACCTTGACTTGAGCTTGTGAACTTTCGTTCAGATTCATCAGCTGCTCTGTCATCCGGTCCAGCTTTTCCAGAAGCCTGTCCCTTTCTTCCTTATCCGCTTTACGCAGGGCAAAAAGCTCGTCAAGCAGCATTGATTTTTCCATGGAATTCATATCGGAATAACGATCTGTCCAAGGCTCCGCTTGTTTTTCGCGGAGCCTCAGTTGTTCGGCCGAAGCCAGTATTTTTTCAAATTCACGATCGTCCATGTCACCTGTTGTTATACCATAAAGATACTCATTTTCAGTGACATAAACAAATGTTTTATATAATTATTTACCTGATATTCAATTGATTAATTACAGGATTCTGTAACAGCACAACTACATCCTTCCACTGTATGCTGTATATGGTTTCATCTCCCTGACGGCATAACTGCATGAACCTGTAACCTTCACAGAAACGTTTCTCATAGAGGCTGAACGAGCGTCTGTCATAGCTGAAGAAACGGACCTTCCTCCTGTCCTTGGACATGACAATGAAAACTTCATCTTCCTGTGGCTCTCGGTTCAGCTGCTGGTGAATGATGGATAGTACCCGTTCATACTTACAGCGCATATCATGAAAATTCCGCAGATAGTGAATCTGTTCATTCCTGTAACATTCAGCATAGTCCCTCCAGTTTCTCTATCAGACTTCTCAAGTTCCGGTAGGTCAAGTTTCGTTGCTGTATCCTTATTCCGTTTGTCATACGGATGTCTATCATCATTCTTACAGGACAGGGTTCCGTATTCTCCTTTCTTTCCGGAGTAGGAGAAGAGGACACTTCCTTTGAGGATTGTGCATCCATTTCCGGTTGTCCTTCTACTTGTACCGGTACTATTTGATGTCTTGTATCCTTGTACCATTTATGAAAGAGATTGTAGGGTACCTTGTTTTTCAAACAGAAATCCTGGATGGATTCACCTTGTGGCATTGCTTCCGCCTTGTAGCGGATGAACAGCCTTTCAAAATCACTGCTGCTGTACATACTTTTAATATTTTTTGTTACAGCAGCGAAGGTCATATTTTTTATTCTTTGGAGCAATACGTCAAAATTGGATGCTTACAACCTCTACGAAATCTTTATTAAAGACTTCATAAGGCAGATCAAAGGAAACAAAAGTCTAGTTTTTAGTGTATTCAGAATTTGTGTACTTATCAGAATCATGCCTAATATTTCCCTGTCGATTGGCAAAGATTACCCCTATCCTTGACAAACTGTTAGGACAGATAAATAAGAAGTGTAATGATAGCTTCTGATAAAATAAGAAAAAATAGCTAGAAAACGTCTCGTGATTTTGTGTTGCAGAAATGCTTTTTTAGATTGTGTAAAAGTCGATTTGTTGAATAAACATTTGTTGTCATTTTTTCCCTCTCTTTAAAAACTAATTTGAATAAAAACCTTATTACTTTGCAAAGTTAGTATAAAAATTAGCAATGAAATGGAAAATTAATATATTTTATTTTAGGTATATGAAGAAATTATAATGAAAAGAGGCTTTAGAAAGTGAAATTGTATTTATTATGTATTTTTATTTGTTCCTTGTTTCTTTCTATTTCTATAAAAATAGAATTCTGTCTTTTTGTATATAAAGTTTGGGAAAAAGTGTTATCTTGATTGCTCTTTTTGAATGGATGATGTATTGCTGGTGAAATGACGCATTGTTTGTTTTTTTTAGAATGATGGAGTGGGGGTGTGTAGAGGGAGCTTTCTTGTTGGATGTTTGACGTTTCTTTTTTTGAATTGTGGATGAGTCTTTTGGAAAAAGATAAAGAGGGGAGGTTCGTGTGGCTGATGTATGCAGAGATTTTTAGAATGAACTTGAAAAAGTTTTCTGTTGTTGTCGTACCCGATTCTTAGATATAGATTAGTATATAAATAAAAAAGACGCATTTATTATAATGCGTCTTTTTTGTAATGTTACTTTTGGTGATCCGCTTGGGGCTCGAACCCAAGACCCCAACATTAAAAGTGTTGTGCTCTACCTGCTGAGCTAGCGAATCAAACCTGTTTTGCAGTCATTTCCTGATTGCGAGTGCAAAGGTAGACTATTCTTTTTAAACTACCAAATATTTTAAGAAGAAAATGTGAAAATAATATTTTGTTTAATTACTAATGCGCTGATTGATAATGAAATAAAATATTGTATTTTTGAAAAAGAATATTTAAGAACAAACTTAATAATAGTCAAAAGCGTAAAAAGAATTGTTCAATTCCTGTTTTTTTATTTACTTTTGGCAAAGTATTTGTATGCTTTTATTTAAGTAAGTAGAAACAAATAAAGATAGATTATATGTATTGGATTTTATTTATTGGTATTGCCCTTATCAGTTATTGGGTGCAGTCGAATCTGCAAAGTAAGTTTGATAAATATTCTCGCATGGCATTAAGTAATGGCATGACGGGGCGAGAAATTGCAGAAAAGATGCTTCGCGATAATGGCATTTATGATGTAAGAGTAACCAGCACTCCGGGGATGTTGACCGACCATTATAATCCGGCAAACAAAACTGTCAATTTGAGTGAAGGAGTTTATAATACATGTAGTGTTGCCGCAGCAGCTGTTGCCGCTCATGAATGCGGGCACGCAGTCCAGCATGCCAGAGCATATGCACCGTTGCAGATGCGCTCGGCACTGGTTCCGGTTGTACAATTCTCTTCTTCTATAGTACAGTGGGTTTTATTGGCCGGTATGTTTATGATTAATACATTTCCACAGCTTCTGTTGATAGGTATTTGTCTTTTTGCCATGACGACCTTATTTAGTTTCATTACTTTGCCGGTAGAGATTGATGCAAGCCGACGGGCACTGGTTTGGTTGAGCAGTGCCGGAGTAACCAATTCCTCAAATCATCGTCAGGCACAGGATGCATTGAAGTCTGCTGCATATACTTATGTCGTAGCAGCGCTGAGTTCACTGGCTACATTAGTTTATTACATTATGATATTTACCAATCGTCGTGATTGATAAAACGGAGTAAAATATAATAGTGCGCGGAAGTGTATAACGCCCTTTTGTGTGGGGAGATGTGACACTTCCGCGCTTTTTTGTTCTCTGTTTTAGTAAATACTTCTTTTCTACCAGCTTTCAAATTCAAATATTTCATGTATTTTTGCAACGAAATTTATAAATCTTGATTTATTATGGCTACAAAACCCAGTATACCCAAAGGAACAAGAGACTTTTCGCCTGTAGAAATGGCGAAACGTAATTATATATTCAATACTATCCGCGAAGTATTTTATTTGTATGGATTCCAGCAGATTGAAACTCCATCGATGGAAAACTTGTCTACGCTGATGGGAAAGTATGGTGAAGAAGGTGACAAACTGTTGTTTAAGATACAGAACTCTGGAGATTATTTCTCTGGGTTGACCGATGAAGAACTGCTGAGCCGTAATGCTGCAAAACTGGCAAGTAAGTTTTGTGAAAAGGGGTTACGCTACGACTTGACCGTACCATTTGCTCGTTATGTGGTAATGCATCGCGACGAAATAAGTTTCCCTTTCAAACGTTTTCAGATACAACCGGTATGGCGTGCCGACCGTCCTCAGAAAGGACGTTACCGTGAGTTTTATCAGTGCGATGCCGATGTTGTAGGAAGCAACTCGCTGCTGAACGAAGTAGAACTGGTGCAGATGATTGATGCGGTATTCAATAAGTTCGGTATCCGGGTGTCTATCAAGATAAACAACCGTAAGATTCTGACAGGTATTGCTGAAATTATCGGAGAAGCAGATAAGATTGTGGATATTACGGTAGCCATCGATAAACTGGATAAGATAGGCTTGGAAAATGTGAATGCTGAATTGGCTTCGAAAGGCATTCCGCAGGAAGCTATCGACAAGTTGCAGCCGATTATCTTGCTGAGCGGTTCGAATGATGAAAAACTTGAAACGCTGAAGTCGGTTCTTGCTGCCAGCGAAACCGGACTGAAAGGCGTAGAAGAGAGTGAATTCATCTTGAAAACTATTTCTACATTGGGAATCAAGTCGGAAGTTGAGCTGGATTTGACGCTGGCACGTGGATTGAATTATTATACCGGTGCCATCTTCGAAGTAAAGGCGCTCGATGTACAGATCGGTAGTATCAGTGGTGGTGGACGTTATGACAACTTGACAGGCGTGTTTGGTATGGATGGTATGTCGGGAGTTGGCATTTCTTTTGGTGCAGACCGTATATACGATGTATTAAACCAGCTCGATTTATATCCGAAAGATGCTGCACTGGGTACTCAGCTTCTGTTCGTCAACTTTGGTGAGGCTGAGGCTGCTTACGTGCTTCCGATACTGGCAAAGGTTCGTGCAGCAGGTATCCGTGCCGAGATTTATCCCGACAGTACGAAGATGAAGAAACAGATGAGTTACGCCAATGCCAAGGCAATTCCTTTTGTTGCTATCGTAGGTGAAAATGAAATGAACGAAGGAAAAGTAACCTTGAAGAATATGGCGACAGGTGAACAAAGCCTGTTGGCTCCGGAAGAATTGATTGCTGCGATACGCTGATAAAGAAATTTTTTACTTTTTTTTGCCCTTCACCCCCTTCACACCGACCGGATGTGAAGGGGGTGAACTGTTTATAAGAAGTTACGCCCGTCAATTGTCTGAATGTATCGTATCAAATCGTATGTACTGGATGAATTGTTTACAAGAAGTTCTGCCCGTATCTGGTGGAATTTGTCGGGACGTTTTTTTAGAATTTGTACAAAAGAAAAAATTTTTTGTACAAATTTTATCTGTTATTTCCTGCAATATTTTCTATAAGTTGACTGTGTCTTTTTATAGTCGTACTTTTCTCTCTGATACATTCTATGGCTTATAGGTGTAATATAATCGTAATCAATCCGTAAGTAAATCATTAATCAGGCGTAATCTGTGCGAAATACTGTCATCCTATTTTTGCATCAGAAAAAAATAAGATAACAAGGATGATTGATACGAACAAGATTTTTCTGACAGCTTCTGCTGTAATTTTAAGTGTCAGTGCACATGCTTTTACAATAAAAGGAGTGGTCATAGACAATTCGACGAAAGAACCGCTGATTGGAGCGACTGTTCAAGTAGGAGGTACTACAACGGGAGTTATTACCGATATCGACGGACGTTTCGAAATTAATGACATAAAAGGTAAGTCGTGTGTACTAATCGTACAGTATGTTTCGTATAAGACTCAGGAACTGACTGTTCAGAAAGGGCAGAAGGAGGAATTGGTTATTGCACTTTCTCCCGACAATCAGCAACTTGATGAGGTTACAGTGGTAGCCAAAAAGAATTTGGAAAATGAACGTGCGCTGATGATGGAGCGGCAGAAATCAAGTGTCGCTATAGAAAATATCGGTGCTAAGGAAATGAGTGCGAAAGGTATTTCCAACGTAGAAGAAGGCGTCAAGAAAATAACGGGTGTTTCGGTAGCTTCGGCGGGACAGATAATCGTACGCGGGCTGGGCGATCGTTATAGTACGACTACTTTAAATGGTCTTCCGATTGCGTCACCTAATCCGGACCATAAGTTGATACCGCTTGATTTGTTTCCGGCTTCTACAGTAAAGAATATTACAGTAAGTAAAGTATACGAAGCAAATACTTTTGCCGATTATTCGGGAGCACATATCGATATTGGTACGAAAGAGCAGACAGGTGAAGACTTTTTCAGCCTTTCGTTTAATACCGGAGGAAAGTTTAATACTTTAGGAAAGGATACCTACCGGATGGATCACGACGGTACCTTGTTTAAAACTCCTTCGCTGGATAGTAAGCTGCGCGATATGGAGCTTATCGATTTTGAAGAATATGCAGTAAAAAATAAATTGTTTAATACCAGTTTCGACGTGTCGAAGAGTAAGGCATTGCCGGAGTTTGGCGGAAACATCGGATTTGGAAAGACATTCGACATGAACAATGGACATAGTCTTAGTCTGCTCGCTTCGATGGGAGTGAGCAATGAACAGCAGACGATGCTGGATGCTGATGTCCGTACATTGGAAGCTACTGGCAGTACTTTGAATGATTTTAATTATGACAGTTACTCCAATGAATTGAAAATAGCCGGATTAGGTAGCTTAGGATATAATTTTCGAAAGCAAGATCAGGTTAACTATACATTCTTTTATGCTCGTAATGCTATAGACGACTATATGCATCGTGAAGGTTACGACTACGAGGATCATAATCTGATAGGAAGTAATAATGTGACGCATATCTATACGCTTCAGAATCATCAGTTAAGTGGAAAACATTTCTTTGGTGAACAATGGAGCTTGAACTGGGGAGGCTCGTACAGTAAAACAGCAAGTAATGAACCGGACCGTAGGCAGATTATGTTTATTCGTGAGGGGAATGAAATAAATCTTTTCAAACTGAACCGTCAGGAAACCATGCGTTACTTTGGAACACTTGACGAAAAGGAATGGGTTGGAAATCTGTCGGGTGAATATAAGTTTGGTACGCAAAATAAGTTACAGGCTGGATTTACTTATAAAGACAAAAGTCGTGATTATGCGTCTACAAGATTTTACTATAACTTGAATAAGCTTAATCCTGTAATCGGGAGTGAAGATGCCGTTTATACTCCTTCTGATTTCCTGAATCAGGAAGTGATTGAAAATGGACAAGTGTCTATAACGCGTTCTCAGCAACCCAAAGACAGCTATACGGCTGGAAACAAAATTTATGCTGGTTATATTTCGGCAGACGTTTATCCGGTGGAAGCATTGCTTGTAAATGTGGGGTTACGCTATGAGAACAGCAGGCAGTGGGTAAATTATGCCGAAGATGGTGGCAAGATGCAGCGCAGGGATTTGAACTGCAATGATTTGTTCCCAGCCATGAATCTTCGTTACCTGCTCAATAAGAAAAACAGCCTTCGTCTTTCATTTTCCCGTACGGTAACTCGTCCTTCGTTTATTGAGATGGCTCCCTTCCTTTATCAGGAGTCATATGGTTCGGCGCAAATCCGAGGTAATGCTGATTTGCAGAACGGCTATAACTATAATCTTGATTTGCGTTATGAATATTTCGGTGAGGGGGGCGATATGTTCTCGGCTACAGCTTACTACAAGCATCTGGAAAATCCTATTGAGCAGATACAGCAGTTATCGGGAGGAGCTACTATTCATTCGTTCCAGAATGCCAGCAATGGTATGGCAACAGGTGTGGAAGTAGAGTTTCGAAAAGAGTTATTGAAAGATTTTCGTCTGGGCGCTAATGCTTCATTTATGTATACCGATGTGAAGCTTCCTGAGGGTGGGGCTTATACCAATACACAACGTGCATTGCAGGGAGCATCTCCTTATTTGGTGAATGCGGATGTTACTTATAGCCCGAGTCTGGGAGAAGTGAAGCAATTGAGTGCTGCATTGGTATATAACTTACAGGGACCTCGCATTCAGTCGGTAGGTATTTCCGGTTTGGGCGATGTGAAGCAGCAGCCCGTGCATACAATGAATTTTGTCGGAAATTTTAAGTTTAATGAAAAAGTTGCGGTAAAGTTGCAAATCAATGATTTGTTGAATCAGCCGGTCGTCTTTAAGCAGGAAGTTCCATCTACAGGTGAAAAGGTGGAAGTGGAACGTTTCAAACGTGGTACTAACTTCGAGATAGGTATTACATATAATCTATAAATAAATCAATAGAATAGATTTTAATAATTAATTTAAAGCATTTGATTATGAGAAAAAATTGGAAATTAGCAACAATGGCATTGGTTGCAGGTATGACTCTTTTTACAACATCTTGTAGTGATGATGATCCTGCTGAAAATACAGGAATCGGTGGTGATACTGACGATGCTTATGTGCTCGACAAAGATATTACAGAAAATGTGACATTGGAAACGGGTAAAAATTATACGCTCAACGGAGGTATTCATGTTAAGCCGGGAGCAACTCTGACTATTCAGCCGGGTGTGACTATTACTGCTAAACATGATGGGACAGTTGACTATATTCTTGTAGAACAAGGTGCCAAGATTGATGCACAAGGTACTGCATCTCAGCCAATAGTCATGACTTCTGAAAAGAAGGAAGCTGGTGCATGGGGTGGTTTGCATATTTGTGGATATGCTCATACGAATAATGGTTCAGGTAGTTCTGAAATAGGAAATGCACCTTATGGTGGCAATAATGACGCTGATAATTCGGGTACTTTGAAATATATACGCCTGGAGTATACAGGATATGCTTTCGATGAAGAGCACGAGGCCAATGGTGTTTCTTTCTATGGCGTAGGTAATGGAACAACAGTAGAACATTTGCAGGCTTATAAGGGTTCGGACGATGGCTTTGAATTTTTTGGTGGTTCTGTAAATGTAAAATATATGGTTTCTACTAGTTGCAGCGATGATTCTTTTGACTGGACTGAAGGTTGGAATGGTAAGGCACAGTTCTTGGTCGCTTATCAGGAAGAGCCGACTTCATTGGGATATGATTGTGACTGCTTGATGGAATGTGATAATAATGGAACTAACTTTGCGGCTACTCCCGTTGCTCATCCAGTTATAGCGAATGCTACGCTGATTGGTAATGGAGGAGATGCTCAAGGTGTACGTTTGCGCGCCGGAACGGAAGTTGAACTTTATAACACAATTATAACAGGTAAGGGGAAAGCACTGAGTGTTGAAACTGATGAAACTGAAAATGCTTTGAAAAATGGTACTTCGAAACTGGAGTATGTTGCAATCGCCGGTGAGCTTTCTTCTAAACAAGGAATTTATACAAATGCGGATTTTGCTCAGGCTACAGGTAATTTGGACAATCAGACATTTACATGGAGCAACAACTATGTAGGTACACTTGATGGTGGAAAAGATTTGTCGGCCGATAGCTTCTTTACTAAAACTGATTATAAAGGTGCTGTGAAGAGCGGTGAAGACTGGACATCTGGATGGACACTGTGAAAGTGTTTTTGATAAGGCATACAAACTTCTGCTTTTTACGGAGGCTATCTCAAGTTGAAAAAAAATGAGATAGCCTCTCTTTTTGTATATATGCTGATTGGTTGTCTTGCAGAGTTTGACGTGGTTACTTTGACAGTGAAGTTATGTCTTTCGTAATGACTTTATTCGCCTTCTTCCATTTTTTCGTCTTGACTCAACAGGCGTGAAGAAATTTTTTTCTTGGGAGTGATGCCAAGTTCCCTAAGCATTTCGGCTTGGCGGATAACATTTCCTTTTCCTGTAGAGAACTGGTTCAGAGCCGTATCGTAGGCATTGGACGTAGCTCGTAGGCTTTCACCTATCCGCTCGAAAGTTTCAGTGAAGCTTACCAGCTTTTCGTAAAGGGCAGTTCCTCTCTTTACGATTTCTCGTGTATTCTTTTCCTGATATTCCCGTTTCCATAAATCGAGAGCCAGACGCAAGGCGGCTATCAGGTTGGTAGGACTCATCAGGATAACTTTTTTCTTGTAGGCATAGTTCCATAGGTTGGGATCTGTCTGAAGCGCAAGTACGTAAGCTGGTTCATTGGGAATGAACATCATAACAAAATCCAGTGACGACAAATTATATTTGGAGTAATCTTTTTGACTGAGCTCATCGATGTGTGCTTTTACTGATGAAAGATGAGCTTTTAGATATTGTTCCTGTTCGTTGCGGTCGGTACTTCCTATATAATTGGTATAGGCGGTAAGCGATACTTTAGAGTCAATGATTACTTGTCGGTTGTCAGGGTATTTCACTAATACGTCAGGCTGTAGGCGCTGTCCGTTTTCGTTGCGCAGAGGATTTCCGTGTTCATCTTTCAGAAATTCCTGACGGAAGTATTCTTCACCTTCTCTCAGACCGGAGTTTTCGAGAATTGACTCCAGAATCATTTCTCCCCAGTTACCTTGTGTCTTGGAATCTCCTTTCAACGCACGCGTCAAGTTATTGGCTTCGTCGCTGATTTGTTTGTTCAGTTGTACCAGTTCTTTTATCTTGTCTTCCAGCGAGAAACGCTGTTTCGATTCTTTATCGTACACCTCCGCTACCTGATGCTTGAACTCGTTCAGGTTTTCTCCGAAGGGTTTCAGCAGACTGGAAAGACTTTCGGAGCTAAGTTTGTTGAAAGTTTCGGTTTTCTGCTGGAATATTTTATTGGCAATGTTCTCAAATTCCAGATTGAATTGTTTGTGGAGGTCACTCATTTCCTCTTTCTGATGTTCGAGTTTATCTTCGAGTGCACGCTTTTCGGCCTGCAGCGAAGCCACCTGACGACTTGCCTCTACATATTGTCGGGTTGTGTTTTCTACCTGATGTTGTATGCGCAGATTCTCTTCCTTGAGCTGTTCCAGTGTTGTTGCCGTCTGACGTTTTTCTGCTTGTAGCAGTTCTTCCTGATGAGTTACCTGCAAGTACAGTTGCGTTTTCAGTGCATTCAACTGGCGGGAAGCTGCCAGATACCCCAGCACTCCTCCTATTATAAACGTAAGAATAAGGTAAAGTATTTCCATGTTTTTGTTGTGATATGATTATTTCAGCGTAAAGATACTGCTAAACTTTTAACGGGAAAGTGACTTACATTTATATTTTTACAGTCGAATAAGTCTTCTCCTTTGGCAGAAGTGTCAGATTAATCAGGACTATTGTCAGAAAAAATGTGACAGATTGTCACAATAAATCTTGTGGCACGTTTTTAGTAAGGAGTAGGGTGTCCGTTAAAGGACATGATAAAATGTATATATAACAAGTAAAAATATAAAGACTATGAACATTAAACCATTAGCAGACAGAGTTCTGATTCTTCCGGCTCCTGCAGAAGAAAAAACAATCGGCGGTATTATTATTCCTGATACAGCGAAAGAAAAACCGTTGCAGGGTGAAATTGTGGCAGTAGGAAATGGCACAAAAGACGAAGAAATGATATTGAAAGTGGGCGATACTGTATTATATGGTAAATATGCTGGTACAGAAATCGAACACGATGGCGTTAAATATCTGATGATGCGTCAGAGTGACGTTCTCGCAATTTTGGGATAATTCATTAGTTGAACTTTTAAAACATTTAAGATTATTATGGCAAAAGATATTCTCTTCAACATTGATGCTCGCGATCAGTTGAAAAAAGGTGTAGACGAACTGGCTAATGCCGTGAAAGTGACACTGGGTCCGAAAGGACGTAACGTAATCATCGAAAAGAAATTCGGTGCTCCTCATATTACAAAGGATGGTGTAACAGTGGCTAAGGAAGTGGAACTGAGCGATCCTTTCCAGAATACAGGTGCGCAGCTGGTGAAGTCGGTGGCTTCGAAAACTGGAGACGATGCGGGCGATGGTACAACAACTGCTACCGTATTGGCTCAGGCTATCGTAGGCGTAGGCTTGAAAAACGTTACAGCCGGTGCAAACCCGATGGACTTGAAACGTGGTATCGACAAGGCAGTTGCTAAGGTTGTAGAATCAATCAAGTCACAGGCTGAAACTGTAGGCGACAACTATGATAAGATTGAACAGGTTGCCAGCATTTCTGCAAACAACGATCCGGTTATCGGTAAGCTGATTGCTGATGCTATGCGTAAGGTTTCTAAAGATGGTGTTATCACTATCGAAGAGGCTAAGGGTACAGATACTACTATCGGTGTAGTAGAAGGTATGCAGTTCGACCGTGGTTATTTGTCAGCATACTTCGTAACTGATACAGAGAAGATGGAGTGTGTAATGGAACATCCTTACATCTTGATCTACGATAAGAAGATTTCTAACTTGAAAGATTTCTTGCCTATCTTGGAACCGGCTGTTCAGAGTGGACGTCCGTTGCTGGTTATCGCAGAAGATGTAGATAGCGAAGCATTGACAACATTGGTTGTAAACCGTCTGCGTAGCCAGTTGAAGATCTGTGCTGTGAAGGCTCCGGGCTTCGGCGATCGTCGTAAAGCCATGCTGGAAGATATCGCCGTATTGACAGGTGGTGTCGTTATCAGCGAAGAAAAGGGCTTGAAACTGGAACAGGCTACTTTGGAAATGTTGGGTACTTGCGATAAAGTAACTATTACAAAAGAAAATACTACTATCGTAAACGGTGGTGGTCAGAAGGAATTGATTCAGGAACGTATCAACCAGATTAAGGCTGAAATGAAGAATTCTACTTCTGATTACGATAAAGAAAAACTTCAGGAACGTCTGGCTAAGTTGTCGGGTGGTGTAGCTGTTCTTTACGTAGGTGCTGCCAGCGAAGTAGAAATGAAGGAAAAGAAAGACCGTGTAGACGATGCATTGTGCGCAACTCGTGCAGCTATCGAAGAAGGTATCGTTCCGGGTGGTGGCGTTGCTTACATCCGTGCAATCGATGCTCTGGAAGGCTTGAAGGGTGACAATGCAGATGAAACTACAGGTATCGAAATCATCAAGCGTGCTATCGAAGAACCTCTTCGCCAGATTGTTGCCAACGCTGGTAAGGAAGGTGCAGTAGTTGTTCAGAAAGTTCGTGAAGGTAAAGGCGACTTCGGATACAATGCACGTACCGATGTTTACGAACACTTGCATGCAGCAGGTGTTGTAGATCCTGCCAAGGTTACTCGTGTAGCTCTTGAAAATGCAGCTTCTATCGCAGGTATGTTCCTGACTACAGAATGTGTCATCGTTGAAAAGAAAGAAGAGAAAGCTGAAATGCCGATGGGCGCTCCGGGAATGGGCGGCATGGGCGGTATGATGTAATCTTCCCCTTTCTAATAAATAAGGACCTCTCGTCTTGGGTTTCACTCAGGGCGGGAGGTTTTTTTGTGTCTGTACTTTAGGGTATTTCTGATTTTTTTTATAACTTTCCCCGCGCTGAAAATAACATTACAACAAGAATAATTATGACGAAAGAAGAACTGATGCGTAAGGCGATAGAACTTTCGGTGCAGAATGTTGCCGAAGGTGGTGGACCGTTTGGGGCTGTAATTGCCAGAAACGGGGAGATAATAGCAATGGGTGTGAACCGGGTAACTCCTGATTGTGACCCGACTGCACATGCCGAAGTGAGCGCTATTCGTACAGCGGCTAAGATATTGGGTACTTTCGATTTGAGCGGGTGTGAGATTTATACTTCCTGCGAGCCATGTCCGATGTGTTTGGGAGCCATTTACTGGGCCCATCTGGACAGGATGTACTATGGCAATAGTAAAAAGGATGCAGCAAAGATTGGTTTCGATGATGCGTTTATCTATGAAGAACTCGACTTGAAACCGGAAGATCGCCGGTTAAAATCGGAAGTGCTGTTGCCCGAGGAAGCCATTAAGGCTTTTCAGGATTGGGAGAACAAAACAGATAAGGTAGAGTATTAATGTGCTTAAAAAATGAAAGCACCACCGATTACACTGATTGCTGAATGATTGCTAAGATGAACAGTGTAATCTGTGGTGCTTTTTCTTGACACACAGCTTAATTTTGTATTTGCTTGTAAATTTACATTTTCATTTGCCTTTCCGGTGTGCTGATTGATCAGTGCTGTTATCGTGTCATGGTTTCCCACAGTCTCAAATGGTTTTCTTCCATTGTCAGGAAACTCTTTACGAATATTTTTTTCAGTTTCTTAATCATCTCTAGTTATCCTGTTTTTATGTTTTGCAACACAAAATTACAGGTTTTAGAGATACGTTGTTATGTTATATAGCAGAAAAATTAGCTGTTTTATTTAATTCTTGACGTAAATCAATTCCTAAAAAGATTGAGTCTGTTTGAACCGCAGGTAAAAGTCCCTTTGTTAAAATTTCAGCCGGAGAAATTCACTTTCGAAGTTGGAAGTGAATATACCTTTGCCTAAATTATCTCTAATTTCTTCCAAGGTCCAGAAACGCCCTCCGTCCAGTTCTTCACTGGGTGCAATCTCCCCATCGTACGTCGTACGATGACTGAATACCAGTTCTTTTTCTCTATCCGATTCGAACACATAGTGAGTCAGCAGTTCCGGGGTAAAGTCGGTTATGCCAAGTTCTTCCCGCACTTCCCGTTTCAATGCCATTTCCACACTTTCTCCCAAGTCGACATGTCCTCCTACTGAGGTATCCCATTTTCCCGGTTGAATATCCTTCCATGCCGGTCGTTTCTGTAAGTATAATTCTCCTTTTGAATTGAAAACATGCAGGTGTACTACCGGATGAAGCAGTTTACTGCCGCTATGACATTCTTTTCGGGTAGCGGCTCCGGTTATATTGCCTTCTTCGTCTACGATGGGAAACATTTCTTCATTATTGTCGAGCATAGCCTTTTGAATTAAGTTGTACGTTGCAAAGATACGGAATTTTGTCGAAATACGTCGGGAAAGGAAAAAGGGTGAAGGAAAGAGGCTGAATCTTATTGTGTAAGCACAATGCGTATTCAGCCTCTGAGCAGTGTTATGGATAAAGGAATTTATTTTATTCTACTATTGAAAACTGTCTTTTATTCTGTTAGGGAACAGCGATAGAGGGTTGTTCTAATTTCGATGGGTTAAAACAATTCTCTTACTTCAAGTTGGTGTGCGATGAAGGAATCAATTCAAAAATAGCCTTGATTCGCTTCATGTCAAATTTGGGTGTACGGTTGTAGTAATAAATACCGTTTTTCTCTTGTTCTACATCTGTGAGCTGCGTATAACAGAATCCCATTACATGTTTGGCATTTTTCAGGGCTTCTACTTGTCCTTGTAGGCGCGTATAAAACTCTTCTTCGGTTTGTGGCAGATTACCGTACCCCCATGAATTTTTGCGCTCTTCGGCACTCATCCATCCTATGCCCCCGAATTCATCGACCATGTAAGGCTGGCCTTCGTAGATAGCTAGATACTTTTTGTCACGGCTATTGCGATAAGGTTCTTGCCCTTCCTTGAACGTCAATTGTTCGGCTAAGCGTTTGCCGTCTTGCTCATAAATGTGTACACTCCATATATCGGTCAGGATGTGATCGTCCCCACTGGCATCGTTGATAGGGCGAGTGGAATCCATAGCTTTGGTCATGTGATAGATGTCTCGGATTAAGCGTGGATAAGCACCGTCGCGGCTTCCCCATGTTTCGTTGAAAGGAGTCCACGTTACCAGTGAGGGATGATTGCGGTCGCGGACCACAATTTCACTCCATTCGCTGATAAAGTTGCGTGCGGCCACTTCGTCGTTGACATCCATTCCCCAGCTTGCACTTTCGCCCCAAGTGATGTATCCTAATTTGTCTGCCCAGTAATAATAGCGCTCTTCGAACACCTTTTGGTGCAAGCGTGCACCATTGAATCCTGCATTCTTGCCTAAAATGATATCGTTTTTAAGAGCTTCGTCAGATGGGGCTGTCCATATACCGTCAGGGTAATATCCTTGGTCTAATACCAGTCTTTGGAAATAAGGTTGATTGTTCAGGTAGAATATACCATTGGCAATATGTATTTTACGCATACCGACATACGATTCGACCTTATCAAGTACTTGCCCCGACTTATCCTTTACCAGATAAGTCAGTCCATACAAGAAAGGCGATTCTGGTGACCATAACTTCATGTTTTTCACAGGAAGCACTATACAGGCATTATTGGAACAGGTAGTCTGTTTTCTGCTGATAACTTTATCACCGTCTTTCAGAATGACCTCCAAGATATTGTCTGATTCTTTGTAGAAACTTGGAGTTGCCACCAATTGTTTCTGGTCGATGTCGGTGCGCAGTACCATATCTTTTAAACCCTCATTGGCAACAGCTTCCATCCAGACTGTCTGCCAGATACCTGTGACGCGTGTATACGAACAACCACCAGAGAAGAAGTTGGTGCATTGTTTTCCGCCGGTCTGTTTGCCTCCTCGCAAATCATCCTTTACTTGAATGACCAGATTGTGGGTATTTCCTGCCTTTACAAAGCGTGTGATATCGACAGTAAACGACGAGCTGCCACCCCAGTGTTGCTGGACTTTCTTTCCGTCGATGTACAGTTCGCACCAGTAATCTACAGCACCGAAATGCAGGAATATCTTTTTTCCCTGCCAGTCGGAGGGTATAGAGATTTTTCTTTGATACCACATACAATTTATAAAATCGGTATGTTTGACTCCCGACAACTCACTTTCCGGACAGAAAGGTACTGTAATGTTTTGACTGAATTTCTCTGAGCTTTGATATTGTCGGTCGACTCCAGACTGTCCAAAGTCAAAGTCGAAAGTCCATGTACCATTTAGATTGATCCAGCTCTCTCGTTCAAATTGAGGTCTGGGATATTCTTTCCGAGGTAAATCGTTGGCCTTGGCATAAAAAGCCAATGACAGAAAGAATACGACAGCAGTAAAGAGTTTTTTCATTGTTTATTGAGTTTAAGTTTTAATGATTTGAGTTATTCATATGTATTGGGAAAAGCACTGATGCGCAAACGTGCAGCTCCCATGGGAATCAGTGTGATGCTTTCTTTTTCTCCTTTGGGTGCATTCGCTTCGGGCAATTCATGACATAGCCCATATTCATCGATCTTCCACGAAGGAACCTTGCGTCCCGTAGCTTTGATTTCAATCGGACAGCTTTCTTGCGTAAATGGGAAATTGTCGTCGGGCCAGTTCTTGCGAACGATTTTGAAGTCTTTCAATGCATCTTCTTTATTCAAGACAAGGGCATAATTCCATGCAGATGCCGGGAATATCTCGAATGAAGGCCAGTTGCCTGCGTCGGCACCTTGTTGCCATTGGGAGTCTCCGATAGCAGTCTGACGGCTGTCGCGTTTGACGTATCTTTCTTTTATTTTAAGCGAAAAGGTCAGTGGCCCGTAGTCAATACTTACACTGTTTTTGTTGACTTGCCACGTACGCAGACTCAAGTGCATAGGAACCGTCAGTTCAATGGAGTCATCATCATTCCATGTTCGCTGGATACGGACATATTGTCCAGCCGTAAGCGGTGTTTCTGCACTTTTTCCGTTTATTTTAAGGGAAGCATGCCGTGTCCATGACGGAATGCGCAGATACAGCGGAAATTCGGTTGCTTTCTCTGTTTGAATGGACAGACGAATACATTCTTCGAAAGGGTAATTGGTGTTTTCTATGATTTTGACCTTCTGATGATTACCTACCATTATCTCGGCTTGGCACGATGCATATAAGGCAACAGCAGCTCCATTATCCGGAGTAGCCAGTATCAGATGTTCGGCATAGTAAGGCCACCCTTGAGCATGGTTGTGCTGGCAGCAACGGCAACTGAACGGGTTCATCGCCAAAAAGGGTCCCGAGTTGTCTATGCCTGGATGATGATTCTTGGCATCGCTGGTAATCTGGTTCGGACAGGTTATATAACGCAATGCTTTAAAGTCGGGCATTGTAGCTGCGGGATAAGTATTAAATGCCACATCTTCACAGTTTTCTGCCCAAAAAGGATCTCCTGAAATTTTTAGCATAATTTCGTCGGATGCCATTTGTTCTACCATGCCGCAGGTCTCAACTCCCTGACGTGGATCGATATATCCCATGCGAGCATTTTCATCGGCTCCGAACATTCCACCCGGTACTTGTCCGAAAGTCCTTCGGATGAGGTGATGTACATTATAGCTTGCCGCAAGCATGGCAGAATCTTTGTTCAGCATGTAATAAGTAGCAGGTTCTCTGAAACACTGAGCTATATTCACGTTGTGCCAGTTAGGTAACGAAGAGGGTTGGGTCCAGTCGGCCGTATTGCGATGAATTTTTTCCGCGAGTTCAAGAAGGAAGGATTCGCCAGTATGATTATATAACCAGTATACGCTGAGCAGATTATCTCCGCCACGACTGTTTTCCCAGTAATCCTCCAGAAATTTATCGTCTGCCAGGCTCAACTGCCATTTAAAGTACTTAGTCATTAAGTCGAGTACCCGTGAGTCATTTGAATACTCGTAATACGATTGCAGGCACCAGAGCATGATCATCTGTGCCCAGAGTTCAGGTTTATCTCCTCTCATATTGATAGGACCGAATGAGCCGTCGGGTCTCTGGCTCTTTAAGGTAGCCTCGATCCAGATTTTAGCTTCATCAATCATTTGTTGGTCTTTTAAGATATATGCCAGATCGCCATATCCTTTCAGCCAGTAAGGAACTTCCTCCCATCCGTGATCGCCTTGAGTAGTGAGCCACGCATTATTCTTTTTTTCGAGCCATGCGCTGATTTCATTCAGATGTCCGGTTAAGCCGTTCTTTTGTCGTATCAGATATTCTTTAAGCCAACCTTCGGGTTGTATGCTTCCCACAGGCAGTTTCATGAAGTGTTGTGGCAATAACGGTAAGCGGTTATTACTATAGTTGGAAGTTGTATGGGTGAAAGTCGTTCTTTCAACCATTGTAATATGTTCATCTTGCTGAGAATTTTTTACTTGTCCACAGGCCGATAATAGTATAATGGCTGTAGCGTAAAGACTTGCTTTTTTGATATGGATGTTTTTCATAGGTGAATGTATTTTCTATGTTGCAAAAGTTGCGTTTTTCGATAAGAATCAACAAAAAAAATAAGTATATAAATGAAAAAAACTGACCATTTCGGCTGTGATGGCAAGAAATTTTAAATCTTTGAAGTCGGGATAATAAATTTTGTGTACTTTTGATCAAAAAGGAGACATTTATAGGCTAATGTTCCGATTGTAACGTTAGATAGTTAGATAATTGTATATTTATGAAATCGAATATCATTTTCTTTTTGGGGGCAATGTTGTTGAGTTTAGTGTCGTGTAAGCATACGGGGACAAGTCAGTCTAAAGTAGAAGGGAATTATTTCGTTAATCCTATTCTTCCTTCGGGAAGTAATTCGAATGCTTTTTTCTATAAAGGGAAGTATTATTACACGCATGAAACGAACGACATGATTCTGCTTTGGGAAACAAGCGATATTACGGATATGGCTCATGCGCTCTGCAAAGAGGTCTGGCGACCAACCGATCCGAAAAGCATGCATAATTTATGGGCACCCGAAATACATCGGATAAACGATAAATGGTATATTTATTATGCGGCTGATGACGGAAATACTGATAACCACCAGATTTATGTATTAGAGAATGATGCGCAGAATCCTATGGAAGGAACATTCAAACAGAAAGGTCCTGTTCTGACCAACCGTGAATGGAACTGGGGTATACATGCATCTACTTTTGTGTATAAAGGAATCCAATATCTTATTTGGTCTGGGTGGCCCAAGCGACGTATCACGGAGGAAACTCAGTGTATTTACATTGCCAAGATGAAAAATCCATGGACTTTGGATGGAGAGCGTATCATGTTGTCTGCTCCTGAATACAATTGGGAACGGCAGTGGGTGAATCCGGATGGAAGCCGTACGGCTTATCCGATTTACGTAAACGAGGCATCTGCCTTTTTCCATTCCAAGGACAATAAGAAATTGATTATTTATTATTCGGCAAGCGGGTGCTGGTCTCCTTATTATTGTATCGGTATGCTGACTTGTGATGCTGGTGCCGATTTATTGAATCCGAAATCCTGGACGAAGGCAACAGAACCTGTGTTCTATCAGTCCCCTCAGGACAGTGTATGGGGACCGGGTAGTCCGTCATTCATCCCTTCTCCCGATAGTACTGAGTGGTATATACTTTATACCGCAAGAAATATACCTAATGGCATAACGGGAGAGAGTGAAAGTCGAAGCCCACGTCTACAGAAAATCACATGGGATAAAAATAACATGCCGGTATTAGGAAAACCGTTACCCGTAAGTACGTTATTGCCCAAACCATCCGGTATTAAATAAATGATACGGATCACAGAACTAAGATCATTCATCCGAACTATCTGGTAAACGGAGGTGGGAGGTTTTGCAACTTCTGGGCAGCTGAGTGTTCTGCTGTTCCGGAAGCTTGTCCACATCGGTTTCTGTCTAAAATGGGCAAAGGGGTTTCTTGCCTAACACTAAATTGGGCACTATTTAGCAGGGTGAAATATGCGCTAATTTAATTCTATTAACGAGTAATGTCCCTACTGAATGTCCCCAAAAAACCGCCTGTCATTGTGCGCATGTGCCAATGACGGGCGGTTTTCTTTTATTGGATATGATCTTAGGTATACAGTTTTTAAAGATATTTACTGAATACCCAATTTGAAACGGGTAACAAAACGTGTATGCAAGTGTATATGCTATCTGTATGTCAGTTAGGCGATTCGGTATAATCTTTCGGAAGTACGCCGAATTTCGCTTTAAAACATTTGGCAAAATAGGACGACGAACCGAATCCTGTACGTTCAAAAACCTCCGTTACCCGATATCTTTCTTTTAGTAACTGGGCCGCTTTATTGAGTCGGCAGTTCTTCAGATAGTCGTTAGGCGACATTCCTGAGAGTGCTTTCAGTTTCCGGTAGAAATTCGATCGGCTCATGTGCATCTCTGTAGCAAGCACATCGATAGAGAAGTTTTCATCATTCAGCTGTAGCTCTATGATTTCTTGTATCTTTTTTATGAATTCCTGATCTTGTGCAGTAAATGGAATGTAATCTTCTTTATCCTTTTCTTCAGGAGTTGCTTGAGGGAAGAACGATGCCATACGTTTCTGAAATGCTGTGCGTAAGTTCAACAAATTTCGTATTTGCATATGTAATTGCTGAATTGTGAATGGTTTTTCTATATAAGAATCCGCTCCATAAGAAAAACCTTCCTCTTTCGATTCTGGCAAGGTCTTGGCTGTGAGTAAAATAACCGGTATATGCGAATATTCGATGTTACTTTTAATCTTATGACACAGTTCAAATCCGTTCATCAGCGGCATCATGACATCCGTAACCACAATATCAACCTCTTCGTCTTTCATTATTTGTAAGGCTTCTATTCCATTTTGAGCCTTCAATATGTGATAATACTCTTTCAGTCCATTACATTCCAGTTCCAACAGATCACTGTTGTCTTCTACAAGTAATATTTTAGCCTTGGAGTTGCTGGCTGGCTTGTCATTGCTACCTTCCAAATCCGTATGAGACCGGCTGTCAGGGAGTATGATACCCTTATTCTCCTCTTTCTGAAGGTCTTCATTGTAAATGGGCAGTGTTAAGATGAAGGCAGATCCCCCTAAAGAGCTGTTTTCAACATGCAGTGTACCATGGTGACTTTCTGCCAGAGCCCGTGAATAAGCCAGTCCGATGCCAGTGCCTTGAATCGATTGTCCGTCGGCCACTTGATAAAAGTTCTGAAATATCTTTTCCTTTTCAGCATCTGCAATACCCGGTCCGTCGTCTTCTACGATGATCGAAAACTCCTTTGCATCATTTTTTATAGTAATCGAAATGACATTATTGGCATATTTCATCGCATTACTCAACAGATTAACCAAAATCCTGTTGAGTTTGTCGCTATCGACCAAGGCTTCAAGATGGAAGTCTTCGGGCTGATGGATGGAGAGACTGATGTTTCTTAAATCGGCAGATCCGGCAAATTGTTGGTAGATACTATTGATCTGTTGAGATATGTTACAGAGTTTAAGATGTAATTTAATCTCACCTGATTCCATCTTTTGAAAATCCAGCAATTCGTTTGTCACTCCCAGTAAATAATCCACGTTTTTATTGATCACCTGTAGATAATGCTCTTCGGTTTGCTTATCTATAGCAGCATGTATGATGCTTTCCAATGGCAGTTTTATAAGCGTCAGTGGAGTCCTGATTTCGTGTATTAAGTTGATAAAGAAATTGACTTTGTTTTTATAGAGTTCTTTGTCTTTTTTAATTTGATATTCTTCGATTCTTTTCTGGTACTTTGCCTTTAGATAGAAATCTCTTTTATATAGTACATAAATAATGAGGCAAATGGCACATGCGATATAAGCAAGATACGCCCACACAGAGCGATACCATGGAGGAGTAATAATAATCCATAATTTCGCTATTTGCTCATTCCATTTTTGATCGTTGTTCGACCCTTTTACAGAGAAGCAATATTTTCCCGGCGGTAAGTTGTGATAGGTCGCAAAATTTTCTCTTATGTTACTGTTCCATTCCGTATCAATACCTTCTAATTTGTATGAGAAATGATTTTTTTGAGGATTCTGGTAACTTAACGAAGCAAAATAGATAGAAAAACTGTTGTTGTTAAAAGGCAGTTTTATCTGTTTGGTCAAGAAAATCGGTTCTTCCAGATTTAGTAATTCCTGTGTATCTTGAGAGGAATCCGAGTGGGTCAAAATAAAATCCGTAATATAGACCGGAGGAATAAACGTGTTTTTTTGAACAAATGAAGGTTGGAAAGAATTAAATCCATTGGTACCTCCAAACAATAAGGTGCCATTCGGTATCTTGTGAGATGCACGTTCACAAAACAGGTTTTCCTGTAGTCCGTCTGAGTTTGTAAAATATTGATAATCGTCGAAATTTTTCGGATTGACCCGAATAAGTCCGATGTTACTTGTAAGCCACAGGTAACCATAGAAATCTTCTTCAATGGAATATACCACAAGCGTTGAGAGCTGCTTGTTGGTAAAGGTGGTAAAAGTCTCCGCCTGAGCACTGAATAGGCATAATCCATTCCCATTAGTTCCTAACCATATTTTTTTGTTTGAATCTTCAAATAAGGTAATGATAGAGTTATTGATCAGCGAAGAATCTACTCCTTGCTTATGCTCATAGTGTTTCCAGTAATTAGCATTTTTATTATTGAAAAATATACCATTATTGGCAGTTGTAATCCAGAGGTTGTTGTGGGAATCTTCGTATATGTCAGTAATGGAGATCATGGCCCCGACAGATGTTTCGGTTCTGAAATTATCTTCTTCGGGATTATAATAACATAATCCCCAGTTGGTACCAATGTAGATGGTTCCATCGTGGCATTTATATATTTTTTGAATATTGTTGCTGCAAATGGTATTAGGTATATTATAAGAATGCTGGTAAGTCCTTATTTTGCCATTGGTCAAGTTGAGGACTTTTAAGCCGTTCGAGAATGTACCAATCCACAGTTCGTCTTCTTTCAGGCAAAGACAACGTATATCATAAAGTTGTTTTTCTTTCTCTACTAATGGATATTCTTGTATGTCGTTGCTGGTCGTATTATAGGTAAATAAACCTTTTTGAGTTCCGACCCAGATGATATGGCGTTTGTGGTCTTCACAGAAGGCATTGACCGTGGGGTTACCCGGTATTTTGTGAAGATTGAAGGTTTTATTTTTGGGGATGATATGAATAGCTCCCGTCTGGTTGGTTAAGGCCCAGATGCCCCCTTCTTTATCTTTTATGAAAGCATTGATATTTTGGTCCGTTATATTGGTTCCGTCGTTGTTATGAATCTCTGTTAAGTTAGATAAAGTCTGGTCCTTGTAATTATATAGATAGATTCCATTGTCTGTTCCAATCAAGAAGGTCTCTTTGGTGAAAGGAATTAGGCATTGTACAATCTGGAACTGATCAGATTGCAGTTTACGGCAATCGACCTTTCCCGTCAGAGTGTTTATTTCGAATAAGAATTTGCTGTCAGTTCCAATCCACAGACTTTTCCCGATAGGTAATATGCAGTTGGTCTTTAGGAAATTTTTTGTTTGTTCCTTTGTTTGCAATGGGAATGATTGAATAAACTTCTGTCCTTTATCCAGGCAAATTATTCCTTCTTGCAGCGAGGCTATATAGAGTTTATGGTTTCGGTCTACATACATATCCCACACAAAAGATAAATACTGGTTGTTTTGTGTCAGTGTATCGTTTTTCAAATTATAAATAAAGATTCCCTGCCCTAAGGTGGCTATTGCTATTTCTTCATCGGAAAGCTGAATGATTTTTCTGACCTCACTGCTGATGGATACTCCAAATTTAGTCATTTGAGTGAACGGGATGAATGTGTTTTTTCTATCATAGATATATATACCCCGGTCGGTACCTATCCATATTCTCTGTTGCTTGTCTTCGAATAAGGAATAAATGAAATTGCTGCCTAATGATTGTTTCTTGTTTAGGGAAGAAGTTCTGTATACCGTGTTGCGTTGCCCGTCAAAACAGTTAAGTCCATTGTCTGTTCCAAACCAGATGAATCCGTAGCTGTCTTGTAAGGCACACCATATCGTATTGTGTGATAATCCGTTTTTTACCGTGTAAGAATTTATGATAAATGATGGGAAAAGTTCAGCCGGAGTTACTCTGGTACATAGAAAAAATAGGAATAATAAAATGTAAGTTCTTTTCAAACGAAACAAAGTGTAGATTTTTGATAACATAATATCCCGTAGCTAACAATTTCTCATAATGGCGGTAAAGTTATAATATATTTGATAAAAACTAATAATATTTTCTATTCTTTTCATTTCGTTTGTGACACTGTGTTGATAGTCGTGATTTATGATTGCTTTTTGATTAGATATTACTATTCATTGACTAAGAATTTTTGTAAAAAATGCCATATAAAGCTTTTCTTTGCCACAAAAATATTAGAGTCCTTTGTGTAAAGTAAATAAATGTACTTATGAAAAAAACATTGATTTTATCTATGCTATCTGCCTTTCTTCTGGTAGCATGTATGGGAGGGAAACAAGAAAATTCAGTCGAGCTTACTGAATCAGGCTTAAATCCACAGAAATTTGTGACTGATGTAGATGGAAAGAAAACTGGCTTGTATATATTAAAGAACAAGAACAATATGGAAGTTTGTGTTACAAACTTTGGAGGAAGAATTGTGTCAATAATGGCTCCCGACCGCAATGGTATCATGCGTGATGTGGTATTGGGCTTCGACTCTATTCAGGATTATATAAAGTATCCTTCAGATTATGGAGCCAGTATCGGCCGATATGCCAATCGTATTGCTCATGGTCGTTTTTCTTTGGACGGAGTAACCTATCAGTTGCCTCAAAACAATTATGGACATTGTTTGCATGGTGGCCCGAAAGGTTTTCAGTATGTAGTATACGATATTGCTCATGTTGACAGTAGTGAAATCAAGTTATGCTATCACGCCAAGGATATGGAACAGGGTTTCCCGGGAAATCTGGACTGCTCTGTTACCATGAAGCTTACCGATGACAACTCTATTGATATTCGATATGAGGCACAGACTGATAAGCCTACTATCGTAAATATGACCAACCATTCTTATTTTAACTTGGATGGAGATCCGAATAGAAATAATTCAGAGTATTTGTTGATGGTTAATGCCAGCAACTATACACCTGTCGACAGTACTTTCATGACGACAGGGGAAATTCTTCCGGTAGAAGGTACTCCTATGGATTTTCGCCAGCCAACCGTATTGGGAGAACAATTGAGTAAAGATTCCGAACAGTTGAAAAATGGTCATGGAATTGATCACAACTGGGTACTTGATACAAAAGGTGATATAGATCAGGTATGTGCGTCACTGGAATCATTGTATAGTGGCATCAAACTGGAAGTTTATACTGATGAGCCAGGTATTCAGGTATATACCGGCAACTTTCTGGATGGAACTCAAACAGGTAAAAAACATATAACATATAATTTCCGTGCATCTGTATGCTTGGAAACCCAAAAATATCCGGATACTCCGAATAAACCCCAATGGCCTTCGTGCGTATTACGTCCGGGTGAAAAATATATGAGTCATACAATCTTTAAGTTTACAGTAGATAAATAGTTTATACTATGTATTGCAGAAGATACTTTATAGGAGTGAGCCTTATTATGCTTTCTTCTCTTCTAGCCATGGGGCAAGGATATACCAACCAGGATGTGTGGGCGGCTTATTCCGGATTTAATAATGCTTTATTGGATGGTAAGAAATATATTTATAAAACGAATACCTCTTATCCTGAAGCGGTTGACCGGTGGAATGGAGCTGCTGCAATCTGGTGCCAGCCAATTTATTGGGATATGGCAATGAATGCCTATCGTTTGGCATGTAAATTAGGAGACAAAAAGAGAATAAAAGAATATAAGGACTTGAGCCGCAAGATCTTTGAAGGAAATAAAGCTCAGTATGCTGGATTCGATTTTCACGATAATAACGAAAATACGGGGTGGTTCATTTATGATGATATTCAATGGTGGACAATTACTCTGGCACGTGCCTATCAGCTATTCGGAAACGATGAATATTTGCAACTATCGGAGGCAAGCTTTAGTCGTGTGTGGTATGGATCGGATAGAGTAGGGGATACGGGTTCATATGATCCTAAAAAGAGTGGGATGTTTTGGCAATGGCAGCCTATTCAGCATCCAGAGCCTAATAACAGCGAGCGCGACGGTAAGATGGCTTGTATCAATTTTCCGACAGTTGTTGCAGCGATGACGCTTTACAATTGTGTACCTTCTACTAGAAAGTCTTCTACTGATAAAGTGCCTTTGTATCAAACGCGTGACCAGTATTTAGCAAAAGCGAAGGAGATCTATGATTGGGGGGTGAATAATTTGTTTGACTCAAAAAGAGGAAAGGTAGCTGACAGTCGTCATGGAGAATATGAACCCGATTGGAAGACACATGTCTATAATCAGGCAACCTTCATTGGAGCATCGGTACTTTTATATCGGGCAACCGGTGAACGTAAGTATTTAGATAATGCAATTCTTGCGGCTGATTATACAGTAAAGGATATATCTTCCGAGTATGGTGTATTGCCGTTTGAAGATGGAATAGAACAGGGGATTTACACTGCTATTTTTGCCCAATACATTGCCATGTTAGTGTACGATTGTGGTCAAACTCAGTATTTACCTTTTTTAAAAAATACGATTCTTACAGGATGGAACAATAGAGATAAAACTCGTAATCTGTGTGGAGGAAGATATGAACAAAAGTTACCTGAAGGTGAAGTGATTGATAGTTATTCTGCTTCAGGGATTCCAGCACTGATGTTGTTGTTTCCTGCAGAAGAAAAGCATTGAAAAACATATACATCCAATAAAATTTATGAATTATACTTATAAGGGCTGACTTCTTCAGTGAAGTTGGCCTTTTTTAATTAAATGACACTTTATAAAGAGAACAATTTGTAATTCATTTAGCGGTAGAACTACTAGGAGAAAAATATTGGATAGTTAATGTAAAAAAGTTTGATTCATATAAAAGCAGAGTACTTATGCTGTATGGAGTGAGCATTATTTTATGTTGATTATACTTCTTATGTAGTTGGAAGTTCATTACTTATTGGGGACAATAAAATGTGGTATTTATAATTATTATACGATTTTATTCAAATGATTTGTACTAATTTGTCCTGTGTAATACTTTGTGTATTAGTTTTTTGTGCGTAATGATTAGTTTCTTTCCTTTTTTGAATAATTTTTTGCCCTTATATAATATGCGTCAAATTACTTTTGTATTGCTTGATTGTTACCATTTAGATTTAATATATAATTAACCTTTCATTTAGTGTCTTATGAAAAACTTAAAGTATGTAAGACGTGGGAGTATCTATTGGATACTGAGTCTTATTTTAGGGCTATCGGCATGTAAAGACAGTATGTCGGAAGAAGGAAACATTCCTTATGATCCAAATCTTCCTGTTGAGATTACGGGCTTTACTCCTGATTCAGGAACAGTAAAAACTCAAATGCTTATTGAGGGAAAAAATTTTGGAACGGATACCTCCTTGGTTAAAGTTTTTATAGGGGGAAAGCGAGCCGTATTAATTAATGCTAAGAGCAATTCCATTTATTGTATGGTTCCCGCTAAAAGTTATGAAGGGACTGTATCTGTTATGGTTGGTGATCAAAAGGCTATTGCTCCTAAAAAATTTTATTATAATAGAGAGATGATGGTTAGTACATTATACGGGAAAGTACGTGATGATGGTAAGTATGATGTAGTAGATGGACCATTTGAAGAATCTTTTACTAATTATTATGGTGTGCAGGAACCAACCTGGTTTTCATTTAATCCTAATGATCCGACAGAACTTTATATGTCACAGGATAATGGTAAGCCGATTCGCATTTTTGACTTGGATGCAAGGGGCGTTCGTACAGGATTGACTACAGGAGAGGCTGGAATAGGACGTATGCGAACTCTTTCTTGGACGGCTGATGGTGATACATTAATAGTAGCTAGTGATGATGGGGGAGGCGGCGACAATGACAAAGATCGTAAGAGTGCTATTTATGTGACTAAGAATGGTAATGGAGAATTTAGAAACGCAGGAGTTTTGGCTGCTGGAAGACAATGTAATGGAGTGGCTATCCATCCAGTCAATCATGAAATGTATTATAATAATTTCTCAAAAGGGGTATTGTATCGCTTTGACTATCATAAATGGGGGCTTGGACCAGAGAATTGTATGGCACATCGTGAATATATTACGACTATTCAGGATAATGAATGGGAATTTAATATTGTTATTCATCCAAGTGGCGACTATGCATATCTCGTTGTTATCAATCGTCATTATATTATGCGGATGAATTATGACAAGGAGAAAAAAACATTTGGTGTGCCCTATCTTATTGCAGGTAGTGTAGGACAAAGTGCATGGGTAGATGGTGTTGGGGCGAATGCTCGTTTGAGCTCTCCTTATCAAGGTGTCTTTGTTAAAAATCCGGATTATGTGAAGGCTAATAAAAGTGATATCTATGATTTCTATTTTACAGATTCAGGAAATCATTGTATCCGTATTTTAACTCCGGAAGGAGTTGTTACGACTTATGCTGGTCGTGGTAGTGTTAACCTTAATAATGAGGCTAAAGGATATGTTGATGGCACATTGCGTGATGAGGCTCGTTTCAATAATCCTCGTGGTCTGGCTTATGATGAATTAAACAATGTGTTTTATGTAGGAGATATGGATAATCATATTATCCGTAAAATAGCTATGGAGGATGAAGAAAGTGTACACGAATCAGAAGAATTTTCTGGAGAATAGCAAACTGACGTAGAGAATATGGTAAATAATAAATGAAAAACACAGATAAGATGAAAAATATTATCACATTTCTTTTGGTGTTCTTCACCGCGACAACTGCTTTGGCTGAAAAAATTATCGTATCAGGAACAGTTGTTGATTCAAATAAAGAGCCGCTGATAGGTGTAAACGTGACAGTAAAAGATGTTCCTGGTTTAGGAACGATTACTGATATTGAAGGTCACTATCGAATTGAAATAGATTTATATAGTACATTGCTGTTTTCATATATTGGATTTGATACTTATAAAGTGTTGGTAAAGGACAATATGAAAGTTGTAAATGTACAAATGAAGGAATCTTCAAATAATGTAATTGATGAAGTCGTTATTACAGGTACTGGTGCACAGAAAAAGATAAGTGTTACAGGTGCTATAACAACTGTGGGAGTGAAGGAACTTCAAGCTGCTCCTGGAGGAAATCTGTCGAATGCATTAGCAGGTAATGTACCAGGTATTATGGCTATGCAAACTTCGGGGCAGCCAGGGCAAAATACTTCGGAATTCTGGATACGTGGTATCTCTACATTTGGAGCCAATACTTCAGCCTTAGTATTGGTTGATGGATTTGAACGTGATTTGAATGATGTGAATATTGAAGATATTGAGTCGTTTTCAGTCTTGAAAGATGCTTCTGCTACAGCTATTTATGGTTCACGGGGTGCGAATGGCGTTGTATTGATTACGACTAAACATGGTGGAGCTGGTAAGATTAATATTGATGCAAAGGTAGAAACTTCTTATAATACGCGTACTATTACACCTGAATTTGCAGATGGTATTACTTATGCCAATATGATGAATGAAGCACGTATTACTCGTAATCAAGAACCTATCTATTCTCCTGGAGAATTGGAAATTTTACGCAGGGGATTGGATCCTGACCTTTATCCGAATGTTGACTGGATGGGAATGTTGTTGCGTGACGGGGCTATGCAGTATCGTGCGAACTTGAACCTGAACGGTGGTGGATCTACTGCTAGATATTTCGTGTCTGTCAGCTACTTACAGGAAAATGGTATGTATAATACGGATGAATCTCTCCGGAAGGACTATAATACCAATACAAATGCAGGAACATGGAACTATCGATTGAATACTGATATTGATATTACTAAGATTACATTACTGAAAGTTGGTGTATCTGGATCATTAAGAAAATGGAACGAACCCGGATTATCAGGTGATATATGGAAATCCTTGATGTATCAGAACCCGATCAGTATCCCTGTTATGTATTCAAATGGTTACGTACCAGCTTATGGTACAGGAGAACAAACAACCCCGTGGGTATTGGCTACTCAGACTGGATATAAAGAACATTGGGAAAATACGGTACAAACGAATATAACGTTGGAACAAAAATTGGACTTTATTACTAAAGGTTTGAGATTTGTGGGACGTTTTGGTTTTGATACCTGGAATAAAACAAATATCGATAGAATCAAATGGCCTAAACAATGGAAAGCACAGCGTCAGCGTGACGAATATGGGAATTTGGTTTTTACTAAGGTCTCAGATGAACAGTTAATGACACAAAGTAGTTCTTCGGAAGGAAATAGAAGAGAAGTTTTTGAAACTGAATTACACTATGACCGAGCTTTTAATGAGCATCATATAGGAGGATTGGTTAAGTTCAATTATGATTCTCAGGTTGCGACGGTGAATATTGGTGATGATATCAAAAATGGTATTGCCAGACGTCATATGGGACTGGCCGGACGTATGAGTTATAACTGGAAATTCCGATATTTTGCCGACTTTAACTTTGGATATAACGGGTCAGAAAATTTTGCAGATGGACACCGATTCGGTTTCTTCCCTGCTTTTTCTGTGGCTTGGAATGTTGCAGAAGAGCCGTGGATTAAAAAAATAGCTCCTTGGTGTAATATGTTTAAGTTACGTTACTCTTGGGGTAAAGTAGGTAATGATAATTTAAATATCGGAGGTGCGGAATATCGTTTCCCTTATCTTTATACAATTGGTGATGGAGGTAGTTATCAGTGGGGAGATTATTCGTATGACCGTAACTACGTAGGACTGAAATATACGGATGTTGCATCTGTAGGAGCTACTTGGGAAGTTGCGACCAAACATGATGTGGGAGTCGACCTTTCACTTTTCAATGATAAATTTACGGCAACCGTCGATTATTTCCATGAACAGCGAGATGGTATCTGGATGGAACGCAAGTATCTGCCTGCTATTATTGGTCTTTCGGGTATTACTCCTAAAGCAAATGTCGGTAGTGTTTTGTCGGAAGGTTTTGATGGTAATTTTGCTTATCGACAGAAGATAGGAAAAGTTGATATAACTGTACGAGGTAATATCACATATAGCAAGAATACCGTTCTGGAAAAAGATGAAGAAAACAATGTATATCCATACCAGATGGAAAAAGGATATCGGGTAGATCAGGCTAAAGGACTGATAGCTTTGGGACTTTTCAAAGATTATGATGATATTCGTAATAGTCCAAAACAAGAGTTTGGAACAGTACAGCCGGGAGATATTAAGTATAAGGATGTGAATGGTGATGGTGTAGTAAATGATGGTGACCGTGTAGCTATTGGGGCCACTACCAGACCTAATATGATTTATGGCTTTGGTATTTCTGGAACATGGAAAGGATTTGATTTAAACGTACACTTCCAGGGTGCGGGAAAGAGTTCGTTCTTTATTGATGGTCCTACCGTTTATGCATTTAGTTCAGGCGAATGGGGAAACGTATTGAAGGATGTGGCTGAGTCTGACCGCTGGATTTCTGCCGATATTTCAGGTAATCCTGCAACGGAAAATCCCAATGCAGCATATCCTCGTTTGTCATTTGGAGGAAACAGTAATAATTACCGGGCTTCTACATTTTGGCTACGTAATGGTTCTTATTTACGCTTAAAGACATTGGAATTTGGTTATACATTACCTAAGCAGATTGTAAATAAGATCATGTTCAATAATATACGTATATTCTTCCGTGGAAGTAATATCCTGACATTCTCTAAATTTAAACTTTGGGATCCTGAGTTGCATAGCTCAACAGGAACGGAGTATCCGTTATCCAGAAGTTTAACATTCGGTTTAACTGTTAATATTTAATATTATCTTATGACTTATGAAAAGTAAATATCTATTATATTCTGCACTTTTTTTGTTTGCGATGTCTTCTTGTGAAGATAAGTTGGATGCAGACCGTTATTTTGGAGATCGTATGACTATTGAAAAGGTCTTTGCTGACCGAGATTATTCGGAAAGATGGCTGTCCGACGCTTATTCTCATCTTATTGGTGTCAATGCCGATGTGTCAAGCAAGGGATTTACGATGTATTGTTTTGCAGATGATATGTATTTTGGTGATCGTGATGATAAGTATAAAAAATGGAAGAATGGTGAGTATGACGAACAATGGGAGCAAGGACCATGGGAAGAGTGCTATACCGGAATTTATCAGGCTTCGGTTTTTATACACAATATAGATAGGAATACTAAGTTTACGGCAGAAGAACGTGCTGACTACAAGGCTCAAGCTCGTTTTGTACGTGCTTATTATTATTGGCTGTTATTACGCAAATATGGACCTATACCTATTATGCCTGATGAAGGTATGGATTTTACACAAGAATATGAGGATTTGGCTGTGGCTCGTTCCAGTTATGATGAAGTAGCTAATTTAATTGCTTCCGAAATGCAGATTGCTGCAAAAGACTTGCCTTTGGAAAGAGGGCCTTTGGCTATTGCTCGTCCTACCCGAGGTGCTGCCCTTGCTGCACGTGCTAAGGTTTTGCTGTATGCTGCAAGTCCTATAAATAATCCTCGACCTGGTGATACTGAAAAATTTAGTGACTTAGTAAATTTTGATGGCAAGCACTTGATAGCCCAAGAATATGATGAGGCTAAATGGGCACGAGCCGCGGCCGCTGCACTTGATGTAATGGAATTACCCGGAAATCAGGCAAATGGAAAGAGATATGACCTTTATCATTTGGGAAGACGTACTTCTGGCTCTGTCGGATATCCTGTAACTATTGAGCCTTATGACGACGGGGATTTTTCTGAGCATACATGGCCTGATGGTTGGCAAGATATTGATCCGTTTGAATCTTATCGTTCATTGTTTGATGGTGAAGTGAGTGCTTCTGACAATTATGAATTAATTTTTACACGTGGTCAGAACCAATCTTCAGAGGGTGTGGATATGATGGTTGTTCATCAGTTGCCTACTAGTGCTACAGGTTGGAATACACATGGCTTGACTCAAAAAATGTGTGATGCCTACTACATGAATGATGGTACAGATTGTCCAGGTAAAGATTTTGAAATAGGAGGAGCTAACGGTACCATTCGTGAAACAGGATTTGTGGATGAAACAAATCAAGAAAATTATCCAGAATTAGGTGAACATCGAATCGGAGTTTCTCTACAGTATGTAAAACGTGAACCACGTTTCTATGCTTCGGTCGCTTACAACGGATCCACTTGGTTTTTGCTGAATGAATCGAACGATGCTAATAGAAATCAACAAGTTTTTTATTACCGTGGTATGGGTAATGGATATAATAATAACAATGCTTTTTGGCTACGTACGGGTATTGGCGTTAAGAAGTTTGTACACCCTTACGATACTCATGAAAATCGAGATATGGGGAAGATTCGCCAAAAGGCAGAACCAGCCATTCGCTATGCCGAGATATTGTTGATTTATGCTGAGGCTTTAAACGAACTTGATGGAACACATAATATAGAATCATGGGATGGTACTAAAACATATACAATAAAACGTGATGTAAATGAGATGAAAAAAGGTATTCGTCCTATTCGTTGTCGTGCTGGCATTCCTGATTATACTAATACTGAATATGCAAATAAGGATCTATTCCGGGAAAAAATCAAACGTGAGCGTATGATTGAGTTGATGGGAGAGGGACATCGATATTATGATATACGTCGGTGGAAAGATGCGGAAAAAGAAGAATCTCAACCTATTTATGGTTGTAATACGTTGATGACAGAGCAATATAGAGATTTGTTCCATACGCCGGTAGTCGTGCCTTCATTGCCTACTAACTTTTCACGGAAAATGTATTTCTGGCCTATCAGTCATAGTGAATTAAAACGTAATCGTTTATTGACTCAGAATCCAGGATGGACGTATAATGATTAATTAACTATAAACCGAAAAATAATGAAAAAGATATATTCTTATATTATTTTATTGCTTGTTTCGTTTTGTTGGGTTTCTTGCAATAATGAGTGGGAAGATGAACAATACGAGCAATATGTATCGTTCAAAGCACCTATAGGCTCCAATGGAGTAACTGATATTTATATCCGTTATAAGAAAGATGGAAAGGTAACTTATCAACTTCCTGTTATCGTAAGTGGTTCTACTTTTAATGAAAAAGACCTGAATGTAAGGGTAGAGGTTGATAATGATACATTAGGTATTTTAAATAATGAACGTTTTGGGCGTGAAGATTTGTATTTTTTGCAACTCACACCAGATCATTATACTTTCCCGGCTGCAATCAATATACCGAAAGGAATTTCTGTTGTTACATTGCCTATTGATTTTGATCTTACAGGTATTAATATGGTTAGAAGCTGGGTTTTACCTTTGACTGTTGTGGATGAGCCTGGGGTATATCTTGGTCATCCTCGTAAAAATTATGCCAAGGCTTTGTTGAATATTAAACCATTTAATGATTATTCAGGTACATATAGTACTACTACATTACAAACTTTTATCTCTAATGATGATGGTAGCTACGATCAGGCAAATCCAATTGTGAGAAATACTCGTACTGGGCAGGTTGTAGATGAAAATACAATTTTCTTTTATGCAGGTGCCATGGAAGAAGATTTGATAAATCGTGAAGATTATAAGGTAAATTTCTATTTTAACCCTGAGACAAAAATGGTTGAATTGTCTTCTAAAAATGAAAATTTAAAACTGGAACAATTGAAGAAGGAGCAGGCTGCATATACCATTGCAGAAATTATGGACGAAGAGCTTCCTTATTTGAAGCATCGTTATGTAATTTTTAATATTGAGTATACGTTTGTTGATTATACCTCTGTTAAAGGAATAGAAATTCCATATCATGTGAAAGGAACGATGACACTTGAACGTAAGATTAATACTCAAATTCCAGACGAAGACCAAGCCATTGAATGGTAAAATCTTCATAATCATCGTATCACTACATTCTTAATAGCGGATTTAATTGTTTTGAACTGTAAATATTGTTTTTTGAACAATTATTTCCGCTGTTTTTTGTTCTTGCAGCATATTTTTGCATCGTAGGGTTGAAAGATTCATGAATATGACATTGACTTCTTTAAGAATCCTACCAACGTTTTTCTGACTAATTATTACTTAAAATTTAATACCAAAAGAAGTGAAAACAATGAAAAAACTGACAGCTACGACTTTGTTTGCTATGGGGATGTTTGCACAGCTTCAGGCAACAGATTTATTTACACCTGTACAAAAGACCGATTTACGGCTCCCTTCTGTACCTTTAATTACTTCCGATCCTTATTTGTCTATCTGGTCACCATATGATAAATTGAATGAAGGAACAACTATACATTGGACCGACGATGAGAAGTCGCTGATTGGGGCGGTACGTGTAGATGGAAAAATATACCGCTTCATGGGCAAACAGGCACTCGAGTCATTGCTGCCTATGGCAGGTAGTGAAGACTGGGAAGGCGATTATACCTTTGAAGCACCGCAAGGCGATTGGACTTCGTTGAATTATAGCGTGAGTGGCTGGAAGAAAGGTAAAGGAGCTTTCGGTACCAGCGATATGCCTGTGGTACGGACTCAGTGGAATACAAAGGATATCTGGGTGCGTCGCGAGTTTGATTTAGATGATGTCCCGGCAGATGCTCCTGTCTACCTGAAATACTCGCACGATGATGTCTTCGAGTTGTACCTGAATGGTGAGAAGCTGGTGGCTACGGATTATGTCTGGAAGAATAATGTTCTGGTGGAGCTGTCGGATAAGGTACGTGCCAAAATGCAGAAGGGAAAGAACGTGATAGCGGCTCATTGCCACAATACAACCGGTGGGGCGTATGTCGATTTCGGATTGTATACATCGAATAAAAAAACTGCCGGATTCGAGAATGCTGCTGTTCAGAAGTCGGTAGATGTACTGCCTACACAGACTTATTATACATTTACTTGCGGACCGGTGGAACTGGATGTCGTATTCACCGCGCCGATGTTGATTGATGATCTTGATTTGATCTCTACTCCGATCAATTATGTTTCTTATCAGGCTACGTCTACCGATAAGAAGAATCACGATGTACAGGTTTATATCGAAACAACTCCGCAGCTGGCTATCAATGAAATGACCCAGCCTACCAAAGCGGAGATGATTAAAAAGAATGGCATCAGTTATGTGAAGGCAGGCAGCATTGACCAGCCGATAACAGCCCGTAAGGGGGATTTGATTTGCATCGACTGGGGATATGCTTATTTGGCTGGTAATAATGGGGCCAATACGTCTGTCAGTCTGGGTGATTATACCGATATGAAGGCTGTCTTTGCCGACAAGGGTGAACTGTTGCCTGGCCAAAGTGAAATTGTTACACGTGATGCCGACGATATGCCGGCCATGGCGTATGCCGACGATTTGGGAAATGTCTCCTCTACAGGTAAGAGTGGCTTTATGATGATCGGATACGATGATGTCTATTCGGTGGAATATATGTACGAGCGTCGGATGGCCTATTGGAAGCATGATGGAAAGGTTTCTATTTATGATGCCTTCGAACGTGCCAAGCAGAACTATCAGCAGGTGATGGAACGCTGCCGTGACTTTGATGCTATGATTATGAAAGATGCCGAAAAGGCTGGCGGAAAGAAATATGCCGAGATTTGTGCGGCTTCTTATCGTCAGGTGATGGCTGCCCATAAGCTGTTTACCGATAAAGACGGAAATTTGCTGTTCTTTTCTAAAGAAAACAATAGCAATGGTTGTGTCAACACGGTCGATTTGACTTACCCTTCTGCGCCGTTGTTCCTTGTGTACAATCCGGACCTGCAAAAAGCGATGATGACCAGTATCTTTGAGTATAGTGCTACAGGCAGATGGAACAAGCCTTTCCCAGCTCACGATTTGGGTACTTATCCTATTGCCAACGGACAGGTTTACGGAGGTGACATGCCGATTGAAGAAGGCGGTAACATGGTTATTTTGGCTGCTGCTATTGCAAAGGTAGAAGGTAATGCCAACTATGCTAAGAAGTATTGGGATTTACTGACTATCTGGACTGATTACTTGGTGCAGTACGGTCAGGATCCGGAGAACCAGCTCTGTACAGACGATTTTGCCGGCCATTGGGCACATAATGCCAATCTTTCTGTCAAGGCGATTATGGGAGTGGCCGGTTACAGTGAGATGGCTAAGATGCTGGGCTTGGATAAAGTGGCCGATGAGTATGCAGCAAAGGCTAAGAAGATGGCTCAGAAATGGATGGGAATGGCGGGAGAAAATGATCATTATCGTTTGGCATTCGACCGTGCAAATACGTGGAGCCAGAAGTATAACATGGTCTGGAATAAGATGTGGGGATTGAATCTTTTCCCGGGTGTTATCGATAAGGAGATTAAGTATTACCTGACAAAGCAGAATGCGTTTGGCTTGCCTTTGGATTGCCGTAAGGAATATACGAAATCCGACTGGATTATGTGGACGGCTGCGATGGCTTCCGATATGGAAACTTTCCAGCAGTTTGTCGATCCGCTGTATAAATACATCAATGAAACGGTATCGCGTGTACCTATCAGTGACTGGCATCATACCGACAGTGGAGAATGGGTAGGATTCCGTGCTCGCTCTGTAATTGGCGGATACTGGATGAAGGTACTGATGGATAAAATGTTGGTGAAATAACCGGCATGCTCAGTTGAGTCTGTATAAATTTTGTGGAGATGACCTCCGGAGAGTTTATACAGACTGTTTTTATATGGAGCGCATTTTTTGTTATCTTTTTAAAATCTGGTAATGACTATGAAAAAGAAATTTCCAATATTGTTGTTGTTTGTGTGTTCCGGCTTTTCTTTAGGTGTTGCCCAGAAGGTATCGGTAGTCTCTCCCCGGGTTGAAATGCAGGAAAATCCGCTAGGGATAGACCGGAAAGATCCTCATTTTTCATGGCAGCTGAAGTCGGGTATGAATGATGTGCAGCAAACTGGATATGAGATTCAGATGGGAACCGATTTGCAGGGACTGAAACGGGGAAATAATCTGATGTGGCAGTCTGGACTGGTTTCTTCGGATCACATGCAGGTCGGCTATCAGGGCTCATCTCTACAGTCGGGCAAGGAGTATTACTGGAGGGTGCGTGTACATACCAATTGTGGGGAGAGTCATTGGAGTGCTGTTCAACGCTTTACCACGGGATTGCTGCATGACACAGACTGGGTGGCTAAATGGATTGGCGAAGATGCGATGTCAAATCCGGGTGAGTCGCAGACCGAACTGCATACCCGTTTGGCTGCCAGGTATTTGCGGAAAGATTTTCAGGCGTCCTCTCATGTCAGTCGTGCTACGCTGTATATCAGTGGATTGGGATATTATCAGGCTTTCCTGAACGGAAAATGTGTGAGTGAAGATTTGCTTACTCCTTCTATTACGTTCTATTCCGAAACCGTATATTACAATACGTACGACGTGACCCAATTGATACGCAGAGGTGATAATGCGTTGGGGGTGATTCTTGGAAACGGTCGTTATTTTTGGGTCAGAGGTAGTGGTATGGAAGGGTTTGGCTTGCCTCGTTTGTTGGCTCAGCTGGTGATTGAGTATGCCGATGGTACCCAAAAAATCATCGCTTCGGATGAGACTTGGAAGGTTACATCGAAGGGACCAATTGTTGCCAACAATGAGTTCGACGGTGAAGAATATGATATGCGAAAAGAATTGTCCGGATGGAACGTGAGCGGATACAATGATGCTGCTTGGAAGAACGCAGATATCATGTCGGTTCCCTGCAAGCGATTGCGTGCTCAGCCGTGCCCGTCGGTTGCCGTCATGGAATGTCTGAGGCCGTTATCTGTTACCCGTCTGGCATCGGGTAAGGTCCTGATCGATATGGGACAGAACATGGTAGGTCGGCTGAATGCTTCTTTTCAGGGAAAGGAAGGACAGAAAGTGATTATGCGTTTTGCCGAGCTTATAAATCCGGACAGTACCTTGTATGTAGCCAATTTACGTACGGCTCAGGCTACCGATGTGTTTACTCCTGCTGCCGATGGACGCTTTTCGTGGGCTCCTGTTTTTGTGTATCATGGATTCCGGTATGTGGAAATAGATGGTATAGAGGGACGTCCCGATACGGACGATTTTGTAGGCGAGGTGATGTACGACAAGATGAAATGTACCGGCGATTTTGAGACGTCCAATGCTGTCGTCAACCAGATTTTTAAGAATGCTTATTGGGGTATCCGGGGAAATTATCATAACATGCCTACCGACTGTCCGCAGCGGGACGAACGTCACGGATGGCTGGGCGACCGTGCTACTGGATGCTGGGGCGAAAGTTTCATGTTCGACAATGCGTTGCTGTATCGTAAGTGGTTGCAGGATATTGAAGAGTCACAGCGTGAAGACGGCGTCATTTCGGCTGTTTCCCCTCGTTTCTGGACGATTTATTCTGGCGATGTAACATGGCCTTCGGTGTATATATTGGCTGCCGAAATGTTGTACCGTCATTATGGAGATACGACGGCTATCGTCAGGCACTATGATTCCATGAAACGCTGGGTAGAGTATATCTGTCAAAACTCCATGAAAGACGGACTGGTGGTACGCGATGAATGGGGTGACTGGTGCATGCCTCCCGAGTCTCCCGAGCTGATTCATTCGCAAGATCCGCTGAGAAAGACGGATGGAGCTATATTGGGAAGTACTACCTTTTATGGATTGCTGTATAAAATGATGGAGTTTGCTCGCCTGACAGGGCATCCGGAGGATGTTGATCATTACCGGACGCATGCCGAAGTGTTGAAGAAGGCGTACAACAAACGCTTTTTTAACTATGAAACGGCTCAGTACGGCAACAACTCCGTTACGGGAAACTTGTTGTCGCTTCGTTACGGACTCGTGCCGGAGGGATACGAACAGCGTGTTTTCCAGAATGTAGTCGACAAAACGGAAAAAGACTGCAAGGGACATGTCAGTGCCGGCGTGGTAGGCATACAGCATTTGATGAGGGGACTGACGGAATATGGCCGGAAAGACCTGGCGTATAAAATCGTGACCAATACAGATTATCCCAGTTGGGGATATATGATTGAAAAAGGAGCTACTACTATCTGGGAGTTGTGGAATGGAGATACGGCTGCCCCCAATATGAATTCGGCCAATCATGTGATGCTCTTGGGCGATTTGTTGATCTGGTATTACGAAAATCTGGCAGGCATCAAGAATGCCGAGGAGTCTGTAGGGTTCCGTCACATCGAGATGAAGCCTTGTTTCCCCGACGGACTGTCGTATGTCAAGGCTTCCTACCAGTCGGTTTCCGGCGAGATTGCCAGCCATTGGAGCCGGACAGGAAAGGAGTTTTTATGGGAAGTGACGATTCCTGCCAATTGCTCGGCTACGGTATACCTTCCTATAGCTTTGCATCCTGAAAAGCCGGAAGCCGTAACAGCTCGCAGCATCAAGTGTGCTGGAGAGTATTGGGTTGTGGAGTTGGGATCCGGAGACTATCGCTTTCAAAGTAAAATCTGAGCATGTTTTCCTGAAAAGATGGTGAGATTTTATCTTTTTCTGAGCAGATTTTTCGCATAAGATTCGCTTCTTTTCAGCATCTTTGTAATTAGAGTTGTTAACAGTGACAATATAACAGCATAAAAGAATGAGATTCTCTCTTTTATGCTGTTGGTTTGTGTATTATAAATTTATGATGATGAAAACAAAAATATGGGCATCTGTCGTCTTATCTTTTATGGCATGCGGGGGAATGGCGCAAGGTCAGTACCATAACCCGGTCATCGACGAGAGTTTGCCCGATCCGACTGTGATCCGTGCTGCCGACGGATCGTTCTGGCTTTATGCTACCGAGAATATTCATAATCTTCCGATTTATCGTTCAACCAATCTGGTGGACTGGAGCTTTCAGGGGACTGCTTTTACTGATAGTACACGTCCCAACTTCGTGCCGCATGGAGGCATCTGGGCACCCGATATCAATCAGATTAACGGGAAATATGTTTTGTATTATTCCATGTCTACATGGGGTGGGGAATGGACATGTGGCATCGGGGGTGCTACAGCCGATGCGCCTCAGGGACCTTTCAAGGATCATGGAATGCTTTTCCGGAGCAACGAAATTGGGGTGAGAAATTGTATTGATCCTTTTTACATCGAAGATGGGGGACAGAAATACTTGTTTTTCGGAAGCTTTCATGGCATTTATGCTGTGGAACTTTCTGATGACGGTCTGACGCTGAAAGAAAATACCCGTCCCTTGCGGGTGGCAGGCGATGCCTACGAAGGTACTTATATCTGCAAGAAAGGGAAATATTATTATTTGTTTGCTTCCATCGGCTGTTGTTGCGAGGGGTTGAAGAGTACCTATACCACGGTGGTGGGAAGGTCGGAGTCGTTGATGGGACCTTACTGGAATAAGGAGGGCAGGTCGATGCTCGACAACCAACATGAAATATTGATCAAAGCAAGTAATCATTTTGTGGGAACAGGACACAATTCGGAGATTGTGACTGATAAAAAGGGACAGGACTGGCTGTTTTACCATGCAGTGAAAGTGTCCGATCCGGAAGGAAGAGTGTTGATGCTCGATCGGGTACAATGGAAGGATGGCTGGCCGGAAGTAGAAAATGGCGTTCCTTCCGACAGTCACGATAAGCCTGTCTTTTAGCATGTATAACTTAAAAAGAGTTGGGTAATTTATGATTTTGAAACGATTTGTTTTTGCTGCTGCATTGGTGGGATGCTTGCCCGGAATCGCTTTTTCCCAAAGCAAGGGAGATAAGACGAACGGTAACCCGATAGTTGCCGGCTGGTATGCCGATCCGGAAGGGATTATCTATGGCGATTCCTGCTGGGTGTATCCTACGCTTTCTTTTCTGTATGGTGAAGATGTACAAAAGTATGCTCAGGATTTGGAACGGAAAACCGATGCTATCAATCAGGAGTATAATCTTCAGACACATTTCGACGCTTTCTCCTCCAGCGATTTGGTGCACTGGGTGAAGCATCCGGAAGTCTTGTCTATCAAAGACGTAAAATGGGCAAAGTATGCGCTGTGGGCTCCTTCGGTCATTCATGCCAATGGAAAATATTATCTGTTCTTTGGGGCGAATGATATACAGAACGAACAGCAGAAAGGAGGTATAGGGGTTGCCGTGGCCGATTCTCCTGCCGGACCCTATAAGGATGCTTTGGGAAAACCGCTGATTGATAAGATCGTGAACGGGGCTCAGCCGATTGACCAGTTCGTGTTTCGCGACGACGATGGTAGCTTTTACATGTACTATGGAGGATGGAAGCATTGCAATGTCGTGAAGCTGCGTCCCGATTTGTTGGGACTGGAACCTTTCCCCGACGGAACGGTGTACCGTGAAGTGACTCCCGACCAGTATGTGGAGGGACCGTTTATGCTGAAGAGAAATGGAAAGTATTATTTTATGTGGTCTGAAGGCGGATGGGGAGGACCTGATTATAGTGTGGCTTACGCCATTGCCGACTCGCCGATGGGGCCGTTTAAGCGAATCGGAAAAATCCTTCAGCAAGATCCGCAAATAGCGACTGGGGCCGGACATCATTCTGTCGTACAGATTCCGGGCAAGGATGAATATTATATCATCTATCACCGTCGTCCGTTGGGGTGTACCCGCATTAACGAACGGCAAGTTTGTATCGATAAGCTGGAGTTCGATGAGAATGGATATATCCGCCCTGTCAAGATGACGTTCGAGGGGGTGGCTCCTGTCGATTTGCGGCGATAAATTTCTGAAGTACTCATGCTGTCAAGATAAAGACGGGGTGAGTACTTTTTTCGATGGGTAATGATTGATAGTATAATTAACTAAAAAAAGTATTGAAATGAAACGTATTGTTTTCTTGGATTATATACGCATCTTCGCATGCTTTTTGGTCATGCTCGTACATGCGAGTGAAAATTATTACGGTGCAGCCGGGTCGGCAGACATGGCAGGCCCGCAGTCGTATCTTGTTTCGGAAGCCGACCGGTTGTGGGTATCCATCTATGACGGATTTTCGCGGATGGCCGTTCCTTTGTTTATGATTGTATCTGCCTACCTGCTTGCCCCGATGAAGGAAGGGCAGACGATGGGACAGTTTTACCGCCATCGTTTTGCTCGTATCTTGCCCCCGTTTGTGATATTCATGGTGTTGTATAGTACATTGCCGATGCTGTGGGGACAGATTGACTCGGCTACTTCGGTAAGGGATTTGTCGCGTATCGTGCTGAATTTCCCCACACTGGCAGGTCATCTATGGTTCATGTATCCGCTCATCAGTCTGTATCTGTTCATTCCGGTCATTTCACCGTGGCTCAGTAAGGCTACGGCCAAGGAGGAACGCTTCTTTGTCGTTCTGTTTCTTGTGTCGACCTGCATTCCTTATCTGAATCGCTTCTGCGGTGAAGTATGGGGACAGTGTTTCTGGAACGAATATCATATGCTGTGGTACTTCTCCGGATATTTGGGCTATCTGGTACTGGCTCATTACATACGTGTGCATCTCACGTGGAACCGTTCCAGACGCTTGTCCGTAGGTATCGTCCTGATGGTGGTCGGAGCGCTGTGGACCATCTATTCGTTTTATGTACAGGCAGTACCGGGCCAGATTATCGCTACTCCCGTGCTGGAGATCGGATGGGCTTTCTGCACCATCAACTGTGTGATGCTTACGACAGGGGTGTTCCTTATTTTCAGTTCCATTCAGGCTCCTTCGGCTCCGCGCTTGGTTACTGATCTGTCAATATTAAGTTATGGCATGTATCTGATGCATATCTTCTGGCTGGGATTGTGGGTAACGGTATTCAAGCAGACGCTGGAGTTTCCTACCGTTGCTGCCATTCCGTGCATTGCCGTCAGTACTTTTGTCTGTTGTTATATTACGGCCAAAGTGATATCATTGGTGCCCGGAAGTAAATGGATTATAGGATAATATAGATTATGAAGAAAATTTGGATTTTGTTGATAGGCTTGTTGGCTGGTCTGCATCTCGAGGCAAAAGAGAACGAGGGCACCAATGTTGCTTATCAGGATGGAAATGTCCGGTTTACGGTTATCGATGAGGGTGTGATTCGCTTGGAATGGCATGCCGATGCTCAGTTTGTCGATGCTGCTTCTTTTCTGGCAGTCAACAGAACTTACGATAAGGCCGATTATCGTCTGTCTGAGTCGAAGAACTGGGTAGAGATCGCTACCGATAAGATGGTGCTGAAGTATAAGAAAAACAGCGGCCGTTTTTCTGCGTCGAACTTGAGCATTCGCTCGAAGAACCTGACACCGGCGTTTCAGTGGAAGCCGGGGGATGTCAATCAGGGCAACCTGAAGGGTACATACCGTACACTGGACGGTTACAATGGTGAAATCTTTGTCGGCAACGGAAACGATAACGGTGACCACCGTCCGATGCCTATCGAAGACGGATTGTTGTCGGCCGATGGCTGGACGCTGCTCGACGATTCCAAAGGATTGCTGTTCGACAATTCCGACTGGGCGTGGGTAGACCAGCGCAAAGGGAGTGATCAGGATCAGGACTGGTATTTCATGGCGTATGGACATGACTACAAAGCGGCATTGAAAGACTTTACCGTCTTTGCTGGTAAGGTGCCTCTGCCTCCACGTTATGCCTTCGGTTACTGGTGGTCGAGATACTGGAGCTATTCAGACGACGAGCTGCGCGACTTGGTCAACAAGTTCGAAACGTATAAGATTCCGTTGGATGTGCTGGTTGTAGATATGGACTGGCATTACGTGAATCCGGGAAGAGGGGGATGGACAGGCTATACGTGGAACCGTTCGCTGTTCCCCGATCCTGCCAAGTTCCTCCACGATGTAAAAGATAAAGGATTGCAGGTTACATTGAATTTGCATCCGGCAGGTGGCATTGAACCGTACGAGGAGAAATATCCCGAAATGGCCAAGTGGATGGGCATGAACCCTGCCGATAAGAAGCGTATCGACTACTGTGGTTCCGACAAGCGTTTTATGAGTGGCTGGCTGAATACCATCTTGCATCCGATGGAAAAAGAAGGTGTCGATTTCTGGTGGCTCGACTGGCAGCAGGATATGTTCGATGCTCGCATCAAGGATTTGAATAATACATGGTGGCTGAATTATGTATTTTTCAGCGATATGGAACGTAGTCGTGATACGCGTCCTTTGCTGTACCATCGCTGGGGCGGGCTGGGCAATCACCGTTACCAGATTGGTTTCTCCGGTGACTCTTACAGTACCTGGGAGTCGCTTGCCTTCCAGCCGTATTTCAATGCTACCGCATCGAATGTGCTCTATGGCTACTGGAGTCATGACCTGGGTGGCCATCAGTTTGCAAAGGGAGCGACACAGCTCGACCGCGAACTGTTTGTACGCTGGATGCAGTTTGGTGCCTTTAGTGCCATTATGCGTACTCACTCCATGAAGAGTGCTGCCATGAACAAAGAGCCGTGGGCGTTCAGTCAGGAGTATTTCGATGTATTGCGTCAGACCATTCTGATGCGTTATAAAGTTGCTCCTTATGTATATGCCATGGCACGCAAGACTTATGACGACGGTATTTCTCTATGTCGCCCGATGTACTACGATTATCCGGATGCTCAGGAAGCTTACTCTTTCAAGGGACAGTATATGTTCGGCGATGACATGCTGGTGGCTCCTGTTACTTCGCCGATGAAAGAGGGCTATGCTACTGTCAAGGTTTGGCTGCCGGAAGGTACCGACTGGTATGAATGGGCTACTGGTACTCTTCTGAAGGGAGGACAGGTGGTAGAACGTGCATTTGCTCTGGATGAATATCCGGTATATGTAAAGGCTGGAGCTATCCTTCCGTTCTACGGTACTGTGAAAAACCTGCGTCACAACGATGAGGCTGTACGTCTGACCGTATTCCCCGGTGGCAACGGTTCCTTCTCGTTCTATGAAGACAACGGCAACGACCAGTTGTATAAAGACCAGTACGCGCGTACTCAGTTGTCTTCCGAATGGAAAGAAAACAAGCTGACAGTCCACGTAGGACAGCGTAAGGGCTCTTATAAGGACATGCCCCAGAAGCGTACCTATTGCATCGATGTCGTAGGGTCGGTTTCTGCCGATAAGGTGTTGGTGAACGGAAAGTCTGTTGAGGCTGAATACGATGGTACATCCCTTACACTGACCGTCGACCTGCCTGCATGCGATTGCACAAGCGACTATACGGTAGAAGTATTCTACAAGGCCGGACAGCCGGAAGTAAACAATGGTCTGTATGGTCAGTTCAAGCGCATGAAGAAAAGCTTCGTAGACATGCGATACAGAAATGCAAGCATCGATTATATTCAGGAACTGGGCGATATGGAAACTACCGGCAGAGCCGTTACCTATCATACAGACTCCTTTGCCGATAAGATCAGGCAGTATCAGGCAAATTATGCCAACCTTCCCGAGCTGCTGAAGAAACAGGGCTTGAGCGATAACGATGCTCAGTGGTTCTTGCAGTCAGTCCGTTGGGAGAAGCAATAAAAGTATCGTAATAAATCATCCTAAAAAAAGAACCCTATCATTGGGATATTCAGTAAATGTCCCCAAAAATAAAATGGCATATGAAGTGATTATGGTC
>ENA-UONW01000206-UONW01000206.1-human-gut-metagenome-genome-assembly--contig:-CS52-NODE-206-length-94879-cov-12.187115_pt1 | contig 94879 bp, 64 predicted proteins | sample MGYA00242463_ERZ724010 | MGnify/ENA metagenome assembly ERZ724010 | reverse complement strand
AGAGCATTAGCCTTCCAAGCTGAGGGTCGCGGGTTTGAGTCCCGTCTTCCGCTCTGATGAATCAGATGGTTATCGAAAGATTTCCATCTGATTCTTTTTTTATCCGTACCCTCTTTCCTCCAGGCACAGCCCTCCACGGACTTCCCCTACTGCCCCACCCCGGTCAGAAAAACGTCCCGGCGTTTACATCAAAAGCCCGAATTCTTTTCACTGATTCGCCGAAACATTTTTTTAAAAGCCCGCGAGCTTTTTTCAAGAACCACAAGAGCCTCTGTCCTCCCCGGATCATCATGCGGTCGTTGAGACTGAATCGTGCGGTCGATGCGGCTGAATCGACCGCTCGTTGAAGCCTCATCGTGCGGTCGTTGCAGGCGAATCGTACGGTCGATTAAAGCTCCTCAAACTCATGGAGTTCCTCCAGTCCCTGCTCAATTTCTTTCACCGAACGCTTGTCTACATAAACATAAGCCAGACAGGAAGCCACAATTGCCACCAAAAGCATCAGCCCGTCAAACACCATCATCTGTACACTCCGGTAATGATGATGAATCAGAAATACTGCTCCGAATGTACCTAATGCCAGAAAAGGTGTACACCAGAGTTCTATACGCAACAGACGTTTGTAACGAAGTACCCACCGGCGTATCTCAACCAGCGTACATGAAGCCAGATCCAGCTTACTGACAAAATGAATACTCCACAAAGCATACAGCATAACAGCCGGAAGCAAAGTATAAATCAGCCAGAACATTTCCGGACGGATCGTCACTCTCACTGCAGCCAAAGGCACAATAAGCAAAATCACTCCCAGCGCCAGAATTGCAACCCAATTAGCCCGGATCAGACGGTCACGGGCAGTCAGCATCCGCTTTCCGATCAGAAGCTTTACGACCTTCCGGTTCACAATCTCATTCTTCTGCAACTGCTCATTCAGCAACTGCCAGCTCTCTTTCAATTCATTCAGTTCCATATCTTCACATTTATTGATTCGACATACTCTTTAGTTTCTCACGGATGCGGTTCAGCCGCACCCCGACATTATTCCTCGTCATTCCCATGATCCGCGCTATCTCATCATAGCTTCTGTCCTCCAGCCAGAGCAGAATCAATGCCCGCTCAAGCGGTCCCAAAGCATGAATCAGCCTGTACAATTCGGTCAGTCGGGCCTTCCGGTTGCCGTCGTCTTCATCAAAAACTTCCAGATTGACCGGCAATGTAACAGCCTGCAACTGTCTGACAGACTTCCGGCGAAACGAAATACAGGTATTCAGACTGATCCGATACACCCATGTAGCAGGAGAACTCTCTCCCCGAAATCCGGGAAAAGCCCTCCAAAGATTCAGCACTGTTTCCTGATACAGATCGTCCAGCTGGGCGGTATCTCCTGCATACAGATAACAGACTTTATAAATAACCCGCTTATGTTGTTCCAGCATAGCGAGAAACTCTTTTTCTCTCTGCGATTTTGTCTCCATAAAAGAATTACGATATTGTTTTACCCCATTAGTCGCATAATACGGAAAAAACTTACATGAAAGCTGCTGAAAATTAAAATATAAAAAATAACCACCAGAAATAACCTATCAGATTATTTTTACAACAGTTTTATAAATGCGGACTGCCGTTTCCTTTAAAAAAGACGGAAGTCCTGTCGCCAGAGATGGGTGTGGGGCAAGGGCCGGGAGAATATGTTTATCCCTGAAATATGGATATAGACGAAAACAGGAATCTATGTATTGGACACAAATTCAAAGAAAGCCATTCACGACAATGAATCCGGAGACCTTTTAGGCGAACGGAAAATTCCATTTTTAACACGATGCCTGACGGCACACAGATTTTCCGACGGCAAAGGGAGTGTTATAAGTCTCATCAGTCAGAAACTGGAAAACAGATGCAAAGATTATAAAGCACTGCCCGACATCATTAAAAATGCATTGAACGATGGAAACAGGATTTTATTGATCCACAAAATCAATTAAAGAATATTACCCGCTGGAAAGTATCTGTTGCTGATAAATATACTACAAGCTTGGATAATAATAACCCGGTTTTGAGTTATTCTGCCATTTCCTCTACCTTAAAACAAAGTTGATAACCTTTACCCCGAATAGGCTCAATGACCACAGGAAATGCTTTCAGATTTTTTTTCAGAGTTTGCATGGTGTGTTGGATTTTATCTATTGTAGCTTTAGTAAGTTCCTGTTCTGGATAGAAAACCAAAAAATCTTGATACATCGCAACGTAATCTGGGGATTTAACAAGTTGGTCAAAAAACTTTTCCTGCATTCCGGCTAATATTACAGATTCGCCTGCACAACAGAAAATACCTCTCCGTGAATCCCAATAACAGTTTTTACCAATAAGTACTCTTTGCGAAAATGAAGCCGCCTCATCCATATTCCTTTTTTTTCTTGTCATCCACCAAATGCCAAAGCCCAGTAAAATGCTGCCAACCAACAATCCCAAACCTATGCTGAATTTATATTTTTGCGTATGCACGAAAGCGATGGGTACATAGGCTTGCAACCGAATCGTATCATGCTTCATCGAATAAACTTTGTTTCCTACAGGGTACATGTGTGATAAATCCAAATTGGGCTTGCTCACCGTGGTACGTCCATTCCATGTATAGCTAATAGCGGTTTGAACGGGATATCCGGCTTGTGTTAACTTAGCGTGGTATATACTGTCTAACCCCTGACGACAACTATCCTTTTTTATGGACATAGCCATCGTCGCCCAAGTTAGAACTTCATCTAAAGTACATGTAGCTTTCGAAGCATCGTATGATATATATACTTGGGTCATACTATTTTTCTTTTCTTCCTGCAGTGCCTCCTCAAAACAAATTTTAGCGTTTTTGAGGATTGCCTGCTCATAGTTATGCCCTGAACACATAAAATAGGCCCCCAACAAGCCTACAAAAACAATTCCAAATACTTTACATACAAAACAAATATTACTATTCATGCTACCATCGTTTTTATACAATTTGTTATAATTCTGATATTTAACATCATCAGTAAAATTTCAGTGTTTGATCAGTGTAGATTTCAGAGTATTTTCAGCAAAATATCGGCGTTTTTATTTTGTACTCTTCCAAATCTACTTTACTTTTGCCTGTGTCGGAGAAAACGGACAAAACACATACAAAAGTACACATTAATTTCGGAATGGCATACAGAATCTTCTGCCATGTGCAACCACACTTGATAAAGGGTGGATTTGTAGAAAGAAAGGTTCACCGATATTCTTTATAAATTAAAATCTAATCATCATGAAAAAAGCATTAGACGCAGCAGCAGTTATCGCAACAATTACTATCGCTGGTTGGAATTACCAGCAGAATAAAGGACATTTTAATACACTTAAATCATGAAAAATAGTATTCTTTTCATCATTCTGTCGTTTTCCCTTCTCTCCTGCCAACATAAAGGAGATTCTACAAAGAACAGTACAATCGAAACGATTCCTGTCTTCAGCAACTATACAGCGGAACTGCCTTTCTCAGCTTTTGTTGATACCATCGAATTGATTCCCCTTGAAACAACAGAAGATAATTTAATCGGAGAAATTACACGAGTCATTTTTAATGACGGGAAATATTATATCCGATCAACGAACGGTATGCAAAACCCAAAACTTTTTGTTTTCAATGAAAACGGAAAATATATCCAAAAAATAAGTAAACAAGGCGTTGGACCGGGAGAATATCTCGATTTCGAAGACTTTACCATTGCAAATGATGATCATATCGTCCTTGCAGATTATAAACAATTATTACATTTTGATACAGAAGGTAAATTTCTGTATACTTCCAAGAGTGAATTTCCTCGGGCTGAAGGTGATTTTGCATTATTTGAAATACTACCAACAAAAGATCACGCCTATTTGGGAGTTCCTTTTTTCCCTCAAAAGCACCTGCTTGTAAAAGTAAATGACGACGGTAGTAAACTGGACTTCTTTTTTGATCCAGGTGAAAAAGAAATCTTAAAATCTCAGTTTCTAAAAACATGGCGCGGGCTTGTTCCTTCCGATAGTTGTTACTACTTGATCTATTCGTTTTGTGATACCATTTATTCAATTTCTCCAGACATGCAAAAGATTGCGAGTGCCTATTACATTGATTATGCACCTAAAAAACTTCCGGATATACCAGTTGATCCGAAAGATGACTGTTTAAGTTGGAAAAAAAAGCTCAGCCATTTGGATGACTATTTGAAAACCTCTTCTATCGGAGCCGGTGATGACTTTCTTTATATAGGGATCACCGACAAAGCCTACAAAGGTTATTTATCCCTCTATTCAAAACGGTCAAAGAAAATAATGACCGCCAAAAAACTTGTAGATGATATGTATCTCAAAGGAAATGTAATAACAGTTACCGGCAAACGGATTCCGCATAACATGGATGGAGACGACATCATTTGGGAAATAAAACCCCGCATTTTAATGAAGGGATATCAACGTTTATCCGCAGCAGACCGGGAAACACTTCAACAGAAATATCCGGCCTGGGATCAAATCTGTTCGTCGTTAAAAGAAGATGACAACCCCGTATTATTAAGAATCAAAGTCAAAGATTTTTAAACGAATCATCTCATGAAAAGACAAATCGTATTCTTGATAACTTTGTCATTCTGATTGGATCATATAAACATTTTTAATACACTTAAATCATGAAAAATAGTATACTCTTCATCATTCTGTCGTTTTCCCTTCTCTCTTGTCAACATAAAGGAGATTCTACAAAGAACAGTACAATCGAAACGATTCCTGTCTTCAGCAACTATACAGCGGAACTGCCTTTCTCAGCTTTTGTTGATACCATCGAATTGATTCCCCTTGAAACAACAGAAGATAATTTAATCGGAGAAATTACACGAGTCATTTTTAATGACGGGAAATATTATATCCGATCAACGAACGGTATGCAAAACCCAAAACTTTTTGTTTTCAATGAAAACGGAAAATATATCCAAAAAATAAGTAAACAAGGCGTTGGACCGGGAGAATATCTCGATTTCGAAGACTTTACCATTGCAAATGATAACCACATTGTCATTGGAGACTATCAAAGATTATTGCATTTTGATCTGCAAGGTCAATTCCTACACGCAAAAAAAATAGAAACACCTCCTACTGAAGGTAACTTTTCCCCTGTGGAAATACTACCCACAAGAAATAATGAATATCTAACTTTCCTCAGCTTTCCCCAAAAACATTTGCTTTTAAGAATAAACAATGAAGGGAAACAGGACTTCTTTTTTGATCCGGGAAAAAACGGTGCTTTAAAATGTCAGTTTTTAAGGACATGGCGTGCTCTTTTTTCTACCGACAGTTGTTTCTATTTAAGTTATCCATATTGTGACACAATTTATTCGATTTCTTCGGATTTGAGTAAAATAACCCCGTCCTATTACATTGATTATACACCTAAAAAACTTCCGGATATACCAATTGAGCCAACAGACGACGTAATAAGTTGGGAAAAAAAGCTCAGCCATTTGGATGATTATTCGAAAACCTCTTCTATCGGAGTCGGTGATGACTTTCTTTATATAGGGATCACCGACAAATCCTACAAAGGTTATTTATCCCTCTATTCAAAGCAGTCAAAGAAAATAATGACTGCCAAAAAACTTGTAGATGATATGTATCTCAAAGGAAATGTAATAACAGTTACCGGCAAACGGATTCCGCATAACATGGATGGAGACGACATCATTTGGGAAATAAAACCCCGCATTTTAATGAAGGGATATCAACGTTTATCCGCAGCAGACCGGGAAACACTTCAACAGAAATATCCGGCCTGGGATCAAATCTGTTCGTCGTTAAAAGAAGATGACAACCCCGTATTATTAAGAATCAAAGTCAAAGATTTTTAAACGAATCATCTCATGAAAAGACAAATCGTATTCTTGATAACTTTGTCATTCTGATTGGATCATATAAACATTTTTAATACACTTAAATCATGAAAAATAGTATACTCTTCATCATTCTGTCGTTTTCCCTTCTCTCTTGTCAACATAAAGGAGATTCTACAAAGAACAGTACAATCGAAACGATTCCTGTCTTCAGCAACTATACAGCGGAACTGCCTTTCTCAGCTTTTGTTGATACCATCGAATTGATTCCCCTTGAAACAACAGAAGATAATTTAATCGGAGAAATTACACGAGTCATTTTTAATGACGGGAAATATTATATCCGATCAACGAACGGTATGCAAAACCCAAAACTTTTTGTTTTCAATGAAAACGGAAAATATATCCAAAAAATAAGTAAACAAGGCGTTGGACCGGGAGAATATATTCAATTCGAAGATTTTACCATTGCAAATGATAACCACATTGTCATTGCAGATTACCGCAAACTGCTGTATTTTGATCCGGAAGGTCAATTCCTGCATGAGACAAAAGTAGAAATTCCCCCTACAGAAGGAGACTTCTCTCCTACCGAAATATTACCTACAAAGGATAATGAGTATCTTATCTTTCTTACTTTCCCAGAAAAACATCTACTTGCAAAAATAAACAATGAAGGGAAACAGGACTTCTTTTTTGATCCGGGAGAAGATGGTGTCAAAAAAAGTCAATTTTTCAGGACATGGCGTGCTCTTTTTTCTACCGACAGTTGTTTCTATTTAAGTTATCCATATTGTGACACAATTTATTCGATTTCTTCGGATTTGAGTAAAATAACCCCGTCCTATTACATTGATTATACACCTAAAAAACTTCCGGATATACCAATTGAACCAACAGACGACGTAATAAGTTGGAAAAAAAAGCTCAGCCATTTGGGTGATTATTTAAAAACTGCGTCCTTCGGAATCAGAGACAAATTTCTCTATATAGGAATTACAGACAAAGCCTACAAAGGTTATTTATCCCTCTATTCAAAGCATTCAAAGAAAATAATGACCGCCAAAAGACTTGTAGATGATATGTATCTCAAAGGAAATGTAATAACAGTTACCGGCAAACGGATTCCGCATAACATGGATGGAGACGACATCATTTGGGAAATAAAACCCCGCATTTTAATGAAGGGATATCAACGTTTATCCGCAGCAGACCGGGAAACACTTCAACAGAAATATCCGGCCTGGGATCAAATCTGTTCGTCGTTAAAAGAAGATGACAACCCCGTATTATTAAGAATCAAAGTCAAAGATTTTTAAACGAATCATCTCATGAATCCGATATCAGGCTATATCGAATGAAACCGATTACCGCACATAAAAAAGTCAGGGAATCAAGCTTTAACAGACTTAATTCCCTGACTTTTTATGAGCCGAAAGCGGGACTCGAACCCGCGACTTACTCATTACGAATGAGTTACTCTACCAACTGAGTTATTTCGGCTTTATCTCTAACGCTCTCTTGGAAAAGCGATGCAAATTTACTGCTTTCTTTGAAGTTGCAAAACGAATTCGGGATTTTTTTTCATTCCACAGGCGTTTTTTGCTCTTTTCTTCTCAGGCAGCAAGCACTTGCTGAACAAATAAATTCAAATATACCTTCTTTAAAACGAATCCTCTTTCTAAATGCTTTTTTCTTTATTTTTCTTATAAATATTACATTTATTATCCATTTTAAAGGTATTTCTGCATAATATGCATTTTTAATTGTATTTTTATTTGAAAATATAAAGTGATATTTTACTTTTGTACCCGAAAAAAATACAACGACAGCTAAATTATGAATTATCCTTTTCTAACGGCAGCCGAAGCTGCCAGCATCATACGTCACGGGGATACAGTCGGGATCGGGGGATTCTCTTCGGTAGGTACCCCAAAAGCTATTCCGGCAGCATTGGCCGAACGTGCCCGGGAACTGCATGAGCAGGGCCATCCTTTCCAGGTGGGACTGATCACAGGCGGAGCTACGGGAAATCAGATAGATAAGGCACTGGCAGAAGTACAGGCGGTTTCTTTCCGTACTCCTTTCCAGTCCAACAAAAGCATGCGTGAAGCCATCAATACTAACAACGCACGTTATTTTGATGTGCATCTCTCGCTGATCGGACAGGACGTACGCTATGGATTTCTGGGAAAAATCAATGTAGCCATCATCGAAGCCTCAGCCATCACTGAAAACGGAGAAATTATTCTGAGTACATCCGTAGGCATCTCACCTACACTGGTGGAAATGGCCGACAAGATCCTGATTGAGCTTAATGAAGCGCATGAAGATCACCTGACGGGCATGCACGACATCTACTTGCCGGATATGCCGCCTCACCGGCGTGAAATCCCTGTTTATCGCGTAAACGACCGGATCGGAACAATCAGTATTCAGGCTGATCCGCGTAAAGTAGCCGGTGTCGTCCGTACCTGCGAACGGGATGCCATAGCTCCTTTTACTCCGCAAAACGAAACGACTCTTCAGATCGGACGCAATGTGGCAGACTTTCTGGTTCGGGAATGGAAAAAAGGAGCCATCCCTCACGAATTCCTTCCACTTCAGTCTGGAGTGGGCAACATCGCCAATGCCGTACTGGGAGCACTTGGAGCCGACAAGCAGCTTCCTCCTTTCTCCATGTTTACGGAAGTGATCCAGAACTCTGTCATCGACCTGATGCTGGACGGACGTATCTGCTTTGCCACCGGAAGTTCGCTGACACTTTCTGATGACAAACTGGACTTGCTATATGACAACATGGATACGCTCGGCAAACGGATTCTGCTTCGTCCGCAAGAGATTACCAACCATCCGGAAACAATCCGCCGGCTGGGGGTCATCGCCATCAATACGGCATTGGAAGCTGACATCTTCGGCAATGTGAACAGTACTCATGTGCTTGGAAGACAGATAATGAACGGAATCGGCGGCTCCGGTGACTTTGCCCGCAATGCCTATCTGTCCATCTTCACGACACCGTCGACAGCCAAAGGCGGACTCATCTCTTCCATCGTGCCTCAGGTTTCGCACACCGACAGCACCGAACACGACGTGCGCATCCTGGTCACGGAACAGGGCGTAGCCGACCTGCGGGGCAAATCGCCGCGGCAACGTGCGGAATGCATCATCGAAAACTGTGCTCACCCGGACTACCGCCAGCTGTTGTGGGACTACGTGAAACTGTCGGACGGAACATCCTGTCACACTCCCCTCTCCCTGCGCAACGCACTGAAAATGCATCTTGCATTTGCAGAAACCGGCGACATGCGGAATACGGTTTTCGAATAAAATCGTATCTTTGTCGGCATGGAAAAGTTCGACGTTCACATATTAGGATGCGGATCGGCCCTGCCTACCCTGAGGCATTCGGCAACATCGCAAGTGGTAAACATCCGCGAAAAGCTGTTCATGATCGACTGCGGAGAAGGCACTCAGGTGCAGCTCCGCCGGTCACGACTCCGCTTCGGGCGACTGAACCACATATTCATTTCCCATCTGCACGGCGACCATTGCTTCGGCCTGATGGGACTGATTTCTACCTTCGGAATGCTGGAACGTACCGCCGACCTGCATATCTATGCCCATGCCGAACTGGAAAAACTGCTCGCTCCGCAACTCAACTACTTCTGCAAAGGAATGACTTATAAGGTGGTATTCCACGCAATTGATCCCGGAGAACAGGCCGTCATCTACGACGACCGTTCCGTCAGTGTAGAAACGATTCCTCTTCGCCATAAGCTGCCTACCTGCGGTTTCCTGTTCCGCGAAAAGCCGGTTCCCAATCACATCATACGCGAGATGATTGATTTTTATCACATTCCTCTCTATCTGATCAACCGGATCAAGAACGGAGAAGACTACCAGCTGGAAGACGGAACCGTAATTCCCAATGCACGGCTCACCACCCCGTCCGACCCGCCCCGCACCTATGCATACTGCTCGGATACTTGCTATTTGCCACGCATCACCGAACAGATCAAAGGTGTCGACCTGCTTTTTCACGAGGCGACTTTCACTACCTCCGAACTGGCACGGGCCAAGGCTACCCTACACTCCACCGCAGAACAGGCAGCACTGATCGCCCGGGAAGCCGGAGTGAAGCAACTGATGATCGGACATTTCTCGGCACGCTATGAAGATGACAGCCTACTGTTGAAAGAAGCTTCAGCCATTTTCCCGCAAACCATTCTGGCACAGGAAAATCTGAAAATCGAACTCTGAAGGGAAAGCCGGGAAGTTAATAAAAATAAAACCCATTAAACCAGACAAAGAAAAAAGCATCTATTCATTGTCATGAGCAACTATAACGAACAAGAAATAGCCCAACAGCTTCAGGATCCGTCCAAATGCCGGAAAGCATTTGAGCAGGTGGTCAAAGCCTACAGCGAACAACTGTACTGGCAAATCAGGCGTATGGTGCTTTCGCACGATGATGCCAACGATCTGCTGCAAAATACCTTCATCAAGGCCTGGAGTAATCTGGAATATTTCCGGGGAGATGCCAGGCTCTCGACCTGGCTCTACCGGATCGCGTTCAATGAGTGCCTGAATTTCCTGAACAGACAACGGGCACAAGACCAGCTTTCCATAGATGATACGGAAGCAGTTATGGTCAACAAACTGGAAAGCGATCCTTATTTTGACGGTGACGAAACCCAGAAACTGTTCCAGAAGGCAATTCTTCAGCTCCCGGAAAAACAGCGCATCATCTTCAACCTGAAGTACTTTCAGGAAATGAAATATGAAGAGATTTCAGAGATTCTGGGTACCAGCGTCGGGGCCCTGAAGGCCTCCTATCATCACGCTGTGAAAAAAATTGAAGAATTTTTCGAAAAGCACGATTAAACCTTTTGAACAAAATCATATCTTAGTAATACATACATAAAAACAACAACCATGAAGGAAGAAAACGAATTACGAAAAAAATACGGCGCTCCGAATCCCTTTACCGTACCGGAAGGGTATTTTGAAAATCTTGCCGGCAAAGTGATGGAACAGCTTCCGGAAAAAGAAAGCCAGCCTCAGCCCGAAGTTACCATGTGGGAACGTGTAAGACCGTGGGTCTACATGGCTGCCATGTTCTGTGGCTTGATGTTCGGCGTACGCGTCATGGTGAATCAATCCAAGCTTCCGGTCTCCAGCCAAAACGGACATACAGAGACTTTCTCCGAAATCCCGGACGAATATATTGATCCCATTGTCAACCAGACCATGATGGATGATTATACGCTTTACCAATACCTGACTGATGCAAATACAGAAATTTATCAATAATTAATTCATTGACCCATGAAAAGAAAACTCTATATCCTCACCCTGATGGCTCTTTGCTGTCTGACTGGAATCCATGCACAGAAAGGGCATTTCAGCAAAGAGGAGTTCCGCAGCCGCCAGCAGGCCTTTATCACAGAAAAGGCGGGACTGAATGCGCAGGAAGCAGCCTGGTTCTTCCCGCTTTATTTTGAACTGCAGGACAAGAAGCAGGAACAAAACAAGGAAGCCTGGCAGAAAATGCGCAAGGGAAAAGATCCCAATACCACGGAAACCGAATACGCCAAGATTGTGGAAGACGTGATCAAGGCACGGATAGCAACCGACCAGCTGGAACTGGAATATGTCCAGAAATACAAAAAGTTCCTGTCGGCCAAAAAGATTTATCAGGTTCAGAAAGCCGAAATGAAATTCCACCGGGAATTACTGAAAGGCCAGCCGCGGAAACAAAAATAACAGAAACAGCATGCAGGAATCCTGTCACTCTCCGGTTATAAGGGGAATGACAGGATTTTTATTAGAATCATACCCTTCATTCTTCCGGAATCTTTCCTTTTCCTTTTTTTCCCAAACCTTTATTTTCATATCTTAATTCTTTGTCCTAACTTTGGCGAGAAATTGTTTTTTAATCTAACACATTCGTATGAAGAATCATTTATTAACCTTTTGCGCAAGTGCATCTTTCAGTTTACTGGTAGCCTGTAGCGGCCAGCCCGGTGAAGTGAAGTCTTACAATGAAGGCATCAACATCATTCCGATGCCTCAGAGTCTCGTACAACAGCAAGGTGCTTTCCGTCTTTCAGGAAGTACTTCTTTGGGAGCAGCTTCACCCGAAGCCAAAACCATTGCAGAATTTTTTGCAGCTAAAATGAGAACCGCCACCGGTTATGACATTACCGTAGGCGAAAGTGGAAACATCACCCTGAAACTGGATGAATCACTGGACGTAAACGATGAAGGCTATCAGCTGGATGTTACCGGCGATGCTGTCAACGTAACCGCAAAGACTCCTCAAGGTCTTTTCTATGGTATGCAGACTTTCATGCAGTTGCTGCCTGCAGAAATCGAGAGTGCTCAGAAAGTAAGTGGAATTGCATGGACCGCACAGGCAGTCAGCATCAAGGATGAACCCCGCTTCGGCTATCGTGGAATCATGCTGGATCCCTGCCGTCACTTCATGCCGGCAGAAAATGTCAAGAAGTTTATTGACGTACTGTCACTCTTCAAGATCAACCGCCTGCACTGGCACCTGACAGACGACCAGGGATGGCGTATCGAAATCAAGAAATATCCGAAACTGACAGAAATCGGTTCCAAACGTGTCGAAGGCGAAGGAACAGAACACAGCGGATATTATACTCAGGAAGAAATCAAAGACATTGTGAAATATGCAGCCGACCATTTCATTACTGTAGTTCCCGAACTGGAACTCCCAGGTCACGAAATGGCTGCCATTGCTGCTTATCCCGAACTTTCCTGCAAGGGAGAAGCTGGAACACCGCGTGTCATCTGGGGCGTGGAAGACATCGTCATGTGTCCGGGTAAAGAAGACATGTTCAAGTTCCTGGAAGATGTTATTGACGAAATGGTACCTCTGTTCCCGAGCGAATATTTCCACATCGGTGGTGACGAATGCCCGAAGACAAGCTGGAAGAACTGTCCGCTCTGTCAGCAGCGCATCCGTAAGGAAGGTCTGACTGCCGACAAGAATCATTCAGCAGAAGAAAAACTGCAGAGTTATGTCATCCAGCGCATGGAAAAATACCTGGCAACAAAAGGAAAGAAAATCATCGGTTGGGATGAAATCCTTGAAGGAGGTCTGGCTCCGAGCGCAACTGTTATGTCATGGAGAGGTGAAAACGGAGGTATCGCTGCTGCATCCATGAACCATACGGTTATCATGACTCCGGGTGGAAACGGTATGTATCTGGACGCTTACCAGGGTGATTCCAAGATCGAACCGGTAACCATCGGCGGCTATACAACACTGGAAAAGACTTACAGCTACAACCCGGTACCCGACACACTGGCTGCCATGGGTAAAGGTGATTATGTATTGGGTGTACAGGGAAATACCTGGTCTGAATATATGTATAGTGAAGCTATCCGTGAATACATGACCTTCCCGCGTATCATTGCAGTTGCTGAAATCGGATGGACCAATCTGGACCGCAAGGATTACAAAGACTTCGAACGCCGTATCAACAACGCTTATGTACGTCTGGAAGAACACAATGTAAATTACCACATTCCGATGCCGGAACAGCCGAACGGTTCATGTAACTTCGTGGCTTTCACTGACAAGGCTACACTGGAATTTACCACTTCACGTCCGATGACAATTGTGTACACCACCGACGGAAGCGAACCGACCGCACAGTCAACCGTTTACTCGGCTCCTCTGACATTTACTGAAAATACAACCCTGAAGATCGCTTCTGCACTTCCTTCCGGCAAGCTGAGCACTGTACGTACCATCCAGGTAGAAAAACAGACACTGGCTCCTGCTAAAGAAGTGGAAAAGACTGCTCCGGGCCTGAACATGCAGGTATTCGACGGCATGTTCCTGAACGTGAAAGATCTGGAAGCTGCAAAACTTCAGCCCAGAGAAACCAAGGTAATCGAAGAAACACGCGCACTGACCGCACAGACACCGTCTCCGGAATCCATGCGTGGCGTTAAACAATATGCTTCAGTTGCTACCGGTTATGTAAATATCCCGGAAGATGGCGTTTACTACATTTCTTCTGATCTGGAAGAAGTATGGATCGACGGCAAACTGCTGGTTAACAACGGTGGTGAAGTGAAACGCTTCTCTCGTCATGATTCATCCGTAGCTCTGGCCAAAGGTCTGCACGAAATCAAGGCAGTTTTCCTGGGACACATCATCGGCGGATGGCCTTCAAACTGGAACGACGGCAGCATCAAACTGCGTAAAGAAGGACAAGACAAGTTCACTAAGATTACAGGTGATATGCTGAGCCATTAATCGGACAACATTCATCTGAAATTCAATCAGGCAGGGGGAAAACAGCTATCCAAGGTTTTCCTCCTGCTTTTATTTTATCCCTACTTCCCCAACCTTCTCTGGCATAAAAATGCCCTTACCGCAATCAACCTTGCAATAAAGGTAACTTTCAGTGTTTCCACTCCATACCTTTCTTTTTCGGAAACTACCGGCAGGTTTATCATTTCATCAGCATTATCTGCTCACCCTCCGTCGGAATTTCTCTCTACTTCTCCCGGATCCAAACAAAAGCAGGATTCTTACTCTCCTGAAATCCATACCTGCTGGCATAAAAAAACAGGAGCTGTGCCTTCCTTCTGACACAGCTCCTGTCACCTTTGACTGATTTCCTGAAACTACCTGTTTCTTAGTCAGGAATCAGTGGTTTATTTGTATCCTTCATTCTGTTCCAGTTTCGGATTCTTGTCGATATCACCCTGACTGAACGGGAAGTAACGATGGAACGGCTGGAAGGAACGGTTTTCAATCAGCACTTCTGTCGGATCAGGATTCAGAGTAATGGTAGCACGCAATCCCGGATCACTTACAGATGCATCGACTGTACCGATTCTACGTTCCAGACGTCCGTTCAGCACCTTTTCAGCCAGCATCTTACCGTCAGCAGTCTTCCAGCGCAGGATATCTGCACGGCGCAAACCTTCACCGGCAAATTCTACGGCACGTTCACGATGAATCAGTTCACGCAAAGCTTCCTTAGTGGCATATTTAGCCTGGTCTACATCCGGCATGCCTGCTCTTTCACGAACCTTATTGATCTTCTTGTATACTTCATCTGACGGACCATTCAGTTCATTTTCTGCTTCAGCCCAGGTCAGCAGCACTTCTGCATAACGGAATACGATAGGACAAGCATTGGATTTCCAGATATCTGCATACTGGGTAATCGGCGACAGATACTTGTTCCAGGTCAGACCAGTCTTGGAAGCATTATCAGCAGAAGTCATATAGTTTGCGTTGCTTTCACCATTAATGGTCTTGTCCAGGGTATTGAATACCGCAGCAGCACCTCCGGCTTTCACATAGTCAGCACCCGGATAGATAACAGACATAGCCAGTCGGGGGTCACGATCCTTGAACGGATGGGTTGCATCATAACCTGAACCCTGTTCATCGATCGTCATACCGTTCTTCATTTCATAGGTATCTACCAGGTTGTAAGTCGGAACGATAGAAGACCATCCGCCGTCACCATTGTTATACATCTGTCCGATGGTATACAGTGTATAAGTATTAGGAATATACTGAACAGCCAGAATTGTTTCCTTAGAATCCTGTCCTGCTACCTGGAACAGCTTCAGATAATCATCTTCCAGATCATATTCACCCATGGCAATGATTTCTTCAGCTTTCTGTTTTGCCATTGCCCAGTCATCATAATACAAAGCTTCACGCATTCTCAAGGCCAGAGCTGCACCCTTGGCAATCCGTCCTCTTTCAGCCGGCATCTTGTTCAGGTCAGGAGTAGATTCATCCAGTTCCTTGGCAATGAAATCACGCACTTCCTGTTCCGTATTTCTGGGAACCTGAGCATCTTCAGCCGTATCATAATTATCAATGATAGGCACACCGCCATAAGCCCAGTTCATGATGAAATACTTATAAGCACGGAGCACTCTCACCTGTGCAATCAGGTCTTTCTTTACTGCTTCATCAGCAAATTCAACGCTCTGCACATTGTTCAGGAATGTGTTACAGCGGCAGATAGTTGTATAACCATAAAAGCTGGCTCCGCTGTTAGCCTGTGTCATATTACCGTTGGCCAGGTCTTTGTATCCTTCCCAGGAGAAATTGTTGTAACCAAAGTCAGATGTACAGTCCATGTAAAGCAGACGTCCTCCGTCTTCCCATCCGGAATAGCATCCGATGGCAAATTTCTCGGCATCCTGTTCAGTCTTCCAAGTAGTGCTTGGAGACAAAGCATCATAAGGAGTGGTATCCAAAAAGTCTGAACACGAAGCTGTCATCAGTGCAGCCGCTCCAAACATTATATATTGCTTAATTCGTTTCATATCAAAATGAGTTTTTAATAGTTATAGTTAGAATGTAATGTTAACACCAAATGCATGAGTGCGCAGCAACGGATAAGAAGACAGACGCTGGCTGGTAGCTTCCGGGTCAATGCTGATCTTCATATTATCAATTGTAAAGAGGTTTTCTACAGAATAGTAGAAACGTACGTTTTCAACACCCCAGTTGCTCAGCAGGCTCTTTGGCAAGGTATAACCGAACTGAAGGTTCTTCAAACGCAGATAGTTCGTATTCTGCAACCAGAAAGTAGACTGTGCGCTACGTGAACTGCTCGGAGAGTTTGTATCTGTAAAGATACGCGGCATGGAAGCATCCTTGTTGGTTTCGGTCCAGGCATCCTTCCAGATGCTTGCCGGGTGACCGGCATCACCGGAGAAGGCACCATATACTTCGTGTGAGTCGAACAGACGGGCAACTTTGGCTGCACCGTTGAACATCAGAGACAAGTCAAAACCTTTCCATCCGGCAGTCAGGTTCAAACCAAATGTATAAACCGGTTCAGTACTGTTTGTATATACACGGTCATCCCCATTCAGTTTACCGTCACCATTGGTATCCACATATTTCAGGTCACCAGCCTTGAAGCCACCGGCACCAAACGGATTACCATATTTAGCGGTAAAGGCATCTGCTTCTTCCTGTGAATTGAAGAAACCGTCAGTCTTGTAAATATAGTAAGCATTAATAGACTGGCCGACAGCATTTCTTTGGTTATAGCCGGTATCCAGATAGTCAGCACCACCCAGGTCAAGGATTTCATTCTTGTTGTAAGCAAAGTTGGCAGCAACACCGAATGTCCAGTCTCCCCAACGGTCATTGTAACCGATATTCAGTTCGACACCCTTATTGTTCATTGAACCCACATTGTCAGTATAAGGATTCAAGGCAAATTCGGTAGGAACAGAAACCTGCATCAGAATACCTGTCGTCTTACGGTTATAGAAGTCAAGAGATCCGTTGATCTTATTGTTCAGGAAACCGAAATCAAGACCAACACCCCAGGTCGTAGCCTTTTCCCAGGTAATTGTACTCAGTTTATAGCTAGACTGGTAATAACCGGAGTTCAAGGCACCGCCAAACGGATAAGTGGCTCCGATATTATATGTATTCAAAGCCGGATAATAGTCACTCAAAGCATCCTGATTACCCAACATACCCCAGGAAGCACGGATCTTCAGGTTGCTCAGCCAAGATCTGGCACCTTCCATAAATGATTCTTCACTGATTCTCCACGCACCAGAGAATGAAGGGAAATAACCCCATCTGTGTCCCTCTGCAAAACGGGAAGAAGCATCCGCACGAATATTGGCTTCAAACAAATACTTTCCTGCATAATCATAATTGACACGAGCAAACCATGACAGCATTGCCAGTTCTCTGGTATAACCGGAGTTAGTCTGTGAAGCAGCATCACCGGCATTGATATCAGTCAGATCATTGTTCGGGAAATCTTTACGGTAAGCAGTCAGTTCCTTGTAATTATACTTTTCAGTATGCCAGCCGGCCAGTCCTTTGATGTTATGTTTGCCGAAAGTCTGGTCGTAATTCAACAGCAAGTCATAGTTTGTACGGTTCCAGGTATAATAGCGTTCATCCAGGGAGTTCGGATCGGAAGCCTTGTTGGCATTGTACTGGATGAATTTCTGGAAATAAGTATAGTTCTGCATATTATTTACATACGAACCTGTTGCCGTAAAGGTCAGGCAATCCAGAATCTTATAATCCAATGAAGCCATACCCGTAAAGTTGTGGTTGTCACGCGTTACCTTCATACCGGAATCCAGCCATGCAATCGGGCTACCATCAGAAATCGTACCCCATGTACCGTCATCGTAGCGGGCTACAATCCACGGAGCGATCAGGTTCAGCTGACGGATAATCTGGTCAGAACTACCTCCATAGTAAGCAGAGCTGGCATCATCATATGCATTCTTGATATAGGCCAGATTCAATTTGGCACTCAACCGCTTGGTGATCTTCATATCCAGATTTGTACGGGCATTGAACTGTTCACGTCCTGCATTAGGAAGCACACCGGTCTGGTTCAAATAACCGATAGATCCCATATAGCGCACATTCTCCGTACCACCGGCAATATTCAGGTTGTGACGGTGCTGTATACCGGTCTTGTAAGCCAGGTCATACCAGTCTGTATTCGGATAAAGAGGATCTGTTCCGCCCTTGAACTTCTGGATTTCTTCATCTGTAAAACGGGGAGCCTTACCTTCTGCCTGCAAAGCCTGGTTATACATGCTGGCATATTCGTAAGAACTCAGACGGTCGATCATATTGGTAGCATTCTGGAAGCTGACATAGCCGCTATACGAAATCTTCGGCTTGCCGGTCGAACCACGCTTGGTGGTAATCAGGATAACACCGTTCGCTGCCTTAGATCCATAGATGGCAGCAGAAGCAGCATCTTTCAAAACAGAAATACTTTCAATGTCATTGGGGTCAATGGAACTCATGGTTTCAGATTCCACACCATCAATCAGAATATAAGGAGAAGCGGTATTCAAAGTACCGGTACCACGTACACGGATACTACCACTGTCCATACCCGGAGCACCGTTCGTACCGGTAATGGTTACACCCGGCATCAAACCCTGCAAACCACTGCTCACGTTCTGAATCGGACGGTTCTGCAACTGCTCTTTATCTACAGAAGCTACCGAACCCGAAAGATTGGCCTTCTTCTGAACACCATATCCTACGACAACCACCTCATCCAGTGTTTTTGTGTCTTCTTTTAAGGTAATTTTCAAAGGTTCACCATTCCATTTTACTTCCTGAGAAACATATCCGACGAAAGAGATTTCAAGGATATCGCCTTTCTTGGCACTTTCCAGAGTAAAGTCACCATCGAATCCTGTAATGGTTCCGTTTGTCGTTCCTTTAACAACGACTGAAGCTCCGATGATTGTTTCACCTTGGGCATCTTTTACAACACCCTTACACACATTACTTTGCTGTACGACATTCGCTTCCAGCATCAAAGGAGTTGCATGTGCAACACCTACTGAAATACCGCCCAGAAAGAGCAGCATACTGACAGATTTGAATCTTTTAAACATAGATTTAAGACTTTAATAAAACAGGTTAACTGTTTTTCAAATATTAGTTAAAGTTTAGTTTTCATTATTTAGTGCATCGGCAAATATATGACTTCCTTTATTATAAAAGAAATTTTCTGATACATATTTTTACGATTTAACAAATTCGAAACGGGTTATCCCTGATAATCAATCAAATCCAAATTCCTACAAAATCTTCAGATCCGTCATCCCCGTACACAAAAAAAGCATGTGGAACAAACCGTCTCCGGTTCATTCCACATGCCGTATTTATCTGTTTCCTGACTTATTTCTCCTGTGCCTTCGCCTCATTCCAGATCGCATCCATTTCTTCCAGAGTCATATCCTTCAGGTTCTTGCCTGCCTTCAGAGTATGTGCTTCCAGATAATTGAAGCGGCGGATAAACTTCTGGTTGGTGTGCTCCAGTGCATTGTCCGGATTGATTTTATACAAACGGGCTGCATTGATCAGACTGAACATCACGTCACCGAACTCGGCTTCTGCCTTCTCCTTGTCCATAGTTTCCACTTCCGACTCAAATTCGGCAATTTCTTCTTTCACCTTTTCCCATACCTGGCTGCGTTCTTCCCAGTCGAATCCCACATTACGGGCTTTGTCCTGAATCCGATAAGCCTTGATCAGAGAAGGCAAAGCATCGGGCACTCCGCTCAAGACAGACTTGTTACCGTCTTTTTCCTTCATTTTGATCTGCTCCCAGTTCTCAGAGACCTTTTCCGCCGTATCGGCCTTCACTTCTCCAAATACATGAGGGTGACGGAAAATCAGCTTGTCACACAGCTTATCACAAACATCCTTTATATCAAAGTCACCGGTCTCACTGCCAATCTTGGCATAAAACACCACATGAAGCAACACATCTCCCAGTTCCTTGCAAATATTCTTCCGGTCGTCCTTCATCAGGGCATCACACAACTCATACACCTCCTCAATGGTATTGGGGCGCAGACTTTCATTGGTCTGTTTTCTGTCCCAGGGACACTTCACTCTCAGTTCATCCAATACATCGAGCAACCGCCCGAAAGCTTCCAGTTTTTCTTCTCTTGTATGCATGTTCTATTCATTAAAAATCCATTATCACAGACTATATATACCATTATATAATATAAGTCCTTATTCGCGGGCAATCACCACCACCGGATTATCATCCTCTTTCAGGGTCTTCAGGAAACCGAGTTCCGGATTATCCTTACAAGACTCATGCTCTTCAACCCATTCCAGCACATCGGCCGCCTCAATCATTCCGGCCAGTTCGTGTGCGTTTGTCCGTTCCGAAAAGTCTACCGGCATAAACGGGGTCAGATCATCCATGATCTTGTCTGTCCTGCGTCCCATCACCACGGTACCCTTCCGGCGGTTATAAACTCCATAATACAAGTGATCCTCTTCAACCAGTGCATCAAAACACTCAAAGAAAATGCTTTTCTCCAGTTCATCCACTTTTCCAAGTACCAACGCCTTAGAAGCATCCTCCTCCTTCATCTTCGTCACGGAAAGGTTTCCCATATCAAACCAGTAAGCTGGTGTCAGCCGATACTTGTCAACCGTATATACAGTATCATTCCGATAACGCATGAAGCGGATCTGTTCACCTTCCTGCCACAACACCGGCGGATTGGTCAGCACAACATTCGACTGATCCTGATTGCTGACAATGTTAAACATCCCTTTCTGCATGAAATGACAAGGTGTACTCTTGAATACACCGATACTTTTGATGTCACTCATATTGACCGGCTTCCCTTGTGCAAGTAACAAAGTATCACCTTCCTGCCGGGGTTCGGAAGTGTACCAGACAAGTCCTTCTTTCCCGTCAACCAGCCCGTTATTAAAATATTGTATATATCCTTCCTCCGAAGCCAGCAAAGATACCGAAGCACAGGCCGCATTCTCACTCATTTTCAGCATTCCCTGAAACTGTCCCTGCAAATCATACCGCAGCCATTCATCTTTCCAGCCCCTGAAACAAACCGCACCGTCATGTCCCTGAAACCAGACTTTCGAAGAAGCATATCCGGACGGATCATTTCCGTAATGTCCCAGTTTACGGACAAAATGCCCGTCATTCTTGTCAAAGAGCAACGCCTGTTTTTCGTCAGTCACCAGGATATAACCCGGCAACAGACCGATATGAGCCCCTTCTCCTACCAGCACACTGTCATTCGTTTCAAGTGCTACATAACGAATACTTCCAAGAAAATCAGATGCTTTCAACGGCTGCAGGTTACCAAAAGCATCTGCAACCGGAATGGTCTCAAGTGATCCTGATTTCCGGTCCTCAGCAGACGAACAGGCCGCCAGTAACAGACCGGCCATACATCCTGCCCACAATATCAGTTTTTTCATAACTCCATTTATTTTACACCATCCTATCCGGAATCCTGTCCCTCCATCCGCTCTTCCTCAGATCAAACAAAGGAAACAGATTGAAGACCAGCTCCCGCAACGGTCTTCAAAAGTACAAATATTTTTCATAATCCAACTAGTTTTATTAATTTTGCAGCCAAATATATACGATAATCAACATATCAACTATTATAGTGAAATAGAATCATGGAATTAGCAAGTAAGTACAATCCCGCAGACGTGGAGGGAAAATGGTACCAGTATTGGCTGGACAACAAACTTTTCAGTTCTAAACCCGACGGACGTGAACCTTACACCGTCGTCATTCCTCCCCCTAATGTGACCGGAGTGCTCCACATGGGACACATGCTTAACAATACCATACAGGATATATTGGTGCGCCGTGCACGCATGATGGGCAAGAATGCCTGCTGGGTACCGGGTACGGACCATGCTTCCATTGCTACTGAAGCCAAGGTTGTCAACAAACTGGCTCAGCAGGGAATCAAGAAAACCGACCTCACCCGTGAAGAATTCCTGAAACACGCATGGGCATGGACAGAAGAACACGGAGGCATCATCCTCAAGCAGCTTCGCCGCCTGGGAGCTTCATGCGACTGGGACCGCACCGCTTTCACCATGGATGAAAAACGCAGCCAGAGCGTCATCAAGGTATTTGTAGACCTGTACAACAAAGGCCTCATCTACCGCGGCGTGCGTATGGTGAACTGGGATCCCAAGGCACTGACTGCCCTTTCTGACGAAGAAGTAATTTATAAGGAAGAACACAGCAAACTGTATTACCTGCGCTACTATGTTGCCAACGACGATATGAGCGGAGAAACCGGAGCTGAAGGTGAAATCGTTCACCGCGATGCACAGGGCCGCCGCTATGCAGTTGTAGCCACTACCCGTCCGGAAACCATCATGGGTGATACCGCCATGTGTATCAATCCGGCCGACCCGAAGAACCAGTGGCTGAAAGGCAAGAAAGTAATCGTTCCGCTGGTAGGACGTGTTATTCCGGTTATTGAGGACAGCTATGTAGACATCGAATTCGGTACCGGCTGTCTGAAAGTTACTCCGGCTCACGACGTAAACGACTACATGCTGGGCGAAAAATACAATCTGCAAAGCATTGACATCTTCAATGACAACGGAACCATCAGCGAAGCTGCCGGAATGTATGTCGGAATGGACCGTTTCGATGTACGCGAACAGATTGAAAAAGACCTGAATGCTGCCGGCCTGCTGGAAAAAGTGGAAGCCTATACCAATAAAGTAGGTTTCTCTGAACGTACCAACGTAGCCATCGAACCGAAACTGTCCATGCAGTGGTTCCTGAAGATGCAGCATTTCGCAGATATGGCTCTGCCGCCGGTAATGAACGACGAACTGAAGTTCTATCCTGCCAAATATAAGAACACTTACCGCAACTGGCTGGAAAACATCAAGGACTGGTGTATCAGCCGTCAATTGTGGTGGGGACACCGCATTCCGGCCTACTTCCTTCCGCAGGGAGGATTCGTAGTAGCCGAGACACCTGAAGAAGCTCTGAAGCTGGCTCAGGAAAAATCCGGCAATCCTAGTCTGAAACTGGAAGATCTCCGTCAGGACGATGACTGTCTGGACACCTGGTTCTCTTCCTGGTTGTGGCCGATCTCCCTGTTCGACGGTATCAATAACCCCGGCAATGAAGAAATCAAATACTACTATCCCACTGCCGATCTGGTAACCGGTCCGGATATCATCTTCTTCTGGGTAGCCCGTATGATCATGGCCGGCTATGAATACATGGGCGACATGCCGTTCAAGAACGTTTACTTCACCGGTATTGTCCGCGACAAAATCGGACGCAAGATGTCCAAGTCACTGGGTAACTCCCCCGATCCGCTGGATCTGATCGACAAGTACGGTGCCGACGGTGTCCGCATGGGTATGATGCTTTCTGCTCCTGCCGGAAACGATATTCTGTTCGACGATGCACTTTGCGAACAGGGACGTAACTTTAACAACAAGATCTGGAACGCCTTCCGTCTGGTAAAAGGATGGGAAGTAGCCGACATCGAACAGCCCGAATATGCACGCCTGGCAACCGAATGGTTTGACGCCATGCTGACCAAAACCGCAGCAGAAGTGGACGACCTGTTCGGCAAATACCGCCTGAGCGAAGCCCTGATGGCTGTATACAAACTGTTCTGGGATGAATTCTCAAGCTGGTATCTGGAAATGGTAAAACCCGCTTACGGACAGCCCATCGACAAAGCAACTTACGAAAAGACACTCGGTTTCTTCGATACATTGCTCAAACTGCTTCATCCGTTCATGCCGTTCATTACGGAAGAATTGTGGCAGCACATCTATGACCGCAAAGAAGGTGAAAGCATCATGACGCAGATTCTGAATGTTGCCGGAAACTACGATGAAACAATCATTGCCCAGTTTGAGGCCGTGAAAGAAGTCATCGGAGGTATCCGTACCATCCGTCTGCAGAAGAACATTGCCCAGAAAGAAGCCCTCACCCTGGAAGTTGTCGGCGAAAGCCCGGTAAGCAAGTACAATGCTGTTATCGCCAAACTCTGCAACCTGTCAGCAATCAATTCCGTAGCAGCCAAAGCAGAAGGAGCAGCTGCATTCATGGTAGGAACAACAGAATATGCCGTACCTCTGGGTAACCTGATCAACGTCGAAGAAGAGCTGAAGAAGCTGGAAGCCGACCTGAAATATCAGGAAGGATTCCTGCAGAGCGTGCTGAAAAAACTCAGCAACGAGAAGTTTGTCAGCAAAGCTCCGGCTAACGTCATCGAAATGGAACGTAAGAAACAAGCTGATGCAGAAACCAAGATTGCCGCACTGAAAGAAAGCATTGCTGCATTGAAAAAGTAAATTTATTCAAATCTACCTGATAAAAAGAGCATGCCTGCAAATCATCGCAGCGCATGCTCTTTTTTTATTTCCTATTCATTAACAAGAGAATAAATCATCCTCAAGCCTTTACACAACAAGTTTAAAAGATACTGACATTCAGCCGATAAAAGGATAAAATTCAAATCTCAATAAATCCTAAAACTCTTTAGGATTTGTATTTTTACTTCATATATATTCATTCCTGTTATATTTTTGCGGCCCGTTTAATTAGAAGAAACACAAAAGAATAGAACTCAAAACTATAATTACTAAATTTATAACCCTATGAACGTCTTTAAATTTTTATCTGCAACATTACTGGCAAGCATCTGTCTTTTCTCAGGTTGCAAAAAAGAAAAATCAATCGTACCCGAAAATCCTTCCGTGGTAGAAATCACCGTAAGTAGCTCAAAAGGAGAACTCCTGGGAAATGAAACCGTCAGAATGTATGATGAGACCTCTTATGAATCCTTCAAGAAAAATCACAGCACCAAACCATTGCTGGAAATCACAACCGATAGCAATGGCGTGGCAAGATTTACTCTGGAAAGCAATCTCTGGTTTCAGAATACAAAATCCAGAGAATTTATGTTCGTTGTTCTGAAAGCCTTTGATACCGATAACTATCAATGGTGGAGTAAAGGCGGAACAGTGAACGCCGGTAAAAAACATGCTTTCAGGATCGAAACGACTCTGCCCAAAGCCGGGACAGAAGATCTGGTCAGAATTACCATACCCACAGGATGTATGGAAACCTACAGAAACAAATGGTCTGACCATCCCGGCTACCTGAAAAAGATAGAAGAACGCCCCTGACAGATACAGGCCATTTACAGAAAAAGCCCCGTCAAAGGGGCTTTTCATCATTCCACCGCCTTCAGGGCAGCATCATAATCAGGCTCACTGGATATCTCGCTGACCAGTTGCGTATAACTCACCTTACCAGCCTCATCCACCACTATGACAGCCCTGGCTGCCAACCCCTTGAGCGGCCCGTCTTCCAGACAAAGTCCGTATCCCTTCACAAAGTCCTGACTGCGGAAAAGCGACAAAGGCAGCACATTGTCTAACCCCTCTGTCGTACAGAAACGCTTCTGGGCAAAAGGCAAATCCATGGACAGACATAACACCACCGTATTATCCAGTCCTGAAGCCTTGGCGTTAAACTGCCGGACAGACATTGCACACGTCGGAGTGTCCAGACTCGGAAAAATATTCAGAATCACCTTTTTCCCTTTAAAAGACGACAAGCTAACTTCTTTCAGATCCGCATTGGTTGCCTGAAAGTCAGGAGCCGTCTGTCCCACCTGTACCATCCGGCCGGATGTATGGGTCTCATAGCCCCTGCAAATCACTTTCTCACCCTTTCCATCCGGCATTGCGGTTGCTGCCCCTGCAGGCAAAGTCTCCAGAGCCAGAACAGAAACTGCACATAAAATCAATCTAACTGCATTCATACACAAAATCTTTTTCTCTTTTCTATATTTGTTCATCCTCACATACCGCGTACAAAAGACGGCTTTCAAAGATATGTAATAATTACAAATATAAAAACGATCTTCAATTGTTTTATGAAACTTATAGATTTTCTTACTCTTTTGAATCCCGCTGATTCCCTTCTGCACCTGTCAGCCTGCCGGACAAGACTATGCATCATTCACAAAGAAATTTCAAGACGCATCACCCCAGAAAACAATTTCGGGATTCTCTTTATCAGTCAGGCCAATAATTCTTCCATTATCATCCTTTGTAATAAATCCCCGATTTGTTGTACTTCAGGAATTTGCATCGGAACATCTCTTTAATCACTGCAAATACGTACCAACTTATAGCCGTTTTCTTCATCCGATGCCAGTGCATAAATGACATTATGCGTCTCGTCCACACAAAAACGTGCCAAACGCTGACCGGTCCGCATTTCCTTAACAGCATTCCCCTGCCAGTCAAACACAATGACCGATTCAGGCTCCATCGCATCTCCTTTCTCATGCAGCAGCGCATAAATAAACTCGTTTCCCGCATAAGCATCTTCAAATCCCAACTGAGTTTTTTCGTTACCTACGACAAATGCCGGGACAGTTCCTTCTGCCAATCCGTAGACCGGCTCATAAATACATAAAGTCGTATCCATGGCCAATTCCCAGCCGGACCCTACACTAAACAATTCCAATATTCCGCCAATATAAGTGGCATTGAACATCCTTGCATAATCAGGTTTAAAGAATGTGCGCGTGTCACTGCTAAATACAGACCAGATTTCCTCCGTATTACCGGTTACATATTCAGACGGAAAATCCTTATACACAGATGTTATTTGTTTTGTGGCTAAATTGATACAGCCATAACGCAATTTAGGCTGGTTAGCCTTGAGTAAAAACTGATTTCCTCCCAGCGGAAGCAAATCGTATATGATAAAAGGAGTTTCAGACGGAGGAAGAATGCTGTAATCTATCTTATACTCGGTAAAAGACCAGTCTCTTTCCAGATTGGTGTCCAGATTATATGCTACCAATTTGCGCGAAACGCCATCGTAAACATAAAGCGTGTCTTTCCCTGGCGACAAATGAAATTGATTGGCTGACAAAAGTTCGCCAGGCCCTTGCCCTTTACGGGCAAACTTCCCTTTCGGATTCCCGGACAATGTGTACACATGAAAATAACAATCATCCATATAGTCCAGTATCACGAGTAAAGAATCAGTACATTCCATCTGCAAAGGGAAACAGCATATGGAAGAGTCATTCAATGTATGAACTTCCACGGTGTAAACGCTATCCGGTTTGACACCATTGGAATAATAGGCCGACGCATTCTTTTTAGCACATCCCGCAGCACTCAGAAACACCAATAAAAACAAGTAAAAAAACAACTTCTTCATTTCAATAATTGCTATGATCACCGAGAGCAAATTTATAGAATTATTTTGTATGGCAGATGATTTAGCTTCGCAGATTTCATTGAACTCACGTTATTTTAAATTATAAAATACCAACACCGGATTTCCTTCTTCATCTGCCTGCTTCAAACAAGCCTTCAACTCTGGAGAGATAATTTTCTCTTCCATATCAAGCAACGAAAGGCTGCCAACCAGCAATTCCTCATCCGTACCGACTGGCATAGGAAACAAACCGCCCAACCCCAAATCATCCTGCACGGCAGCGGCTTTCACGTTGGCAACCTGCCCCGAAGACTTGTTATACACCGACAAATACAGATCTTTCTGAACATAATACTTCACAGCTAAGGCAGCCCGGTTTTCATATACATACAGAAAACGGATATAATCGCTCGACAAGATCTCACGCATCACATCTCCCGAATCTTCCGATTTTTCAAAGACAGCAGTTTCGGGTAAAGTTCTATTTCCCCATTTCATCTCCCGGCACACCTTCAACGAATCATTCATCCATTCATAAATCCGGTTCGAAAAATAGGGGCAAAAACGTATCTTGCCTCCATAACTATAAAACGGAGCCGCATTCCCATGCAATATCTTTCCGGAAGCCGGTGCATCATAAGCAGTAGACAACACATTACCCTCCTTATCTGCCTTCACATATTGCTTTCCGCAGAAAAGGTCATTCTTCCGTAAAGGGAAATAATATAGATAATCGCCCTCTGTAGGAACACAGAAAGCTAACGGAGCCAAGTCAGGAAGTTTAATCTCTTCCTCATAATCAAGGCTTTCCAAATCATACTTCAACAGCTTCGACATCATACGGTCCAGTATGTACAGCGAGCCATCGGAGCGGTCGATCCAAAATGAATGCGGACTGAGGAACTCTCCCGGTCCGTTCCCCCTCCCCTCTATCTTATGAATAAACTTTCCGTCCGTTGCCGAAAATACCAACACCGCATTGGTTTTATACGTATCAAGCAGATAAATCCGGTCTTTCCACACCTCCAGCTGATCTATACTTCCAAACAAAGAGCGATCGGATGTCTCCAAAGGAAGAAAGCGTTCTACTCTTATCAGTTCCGAACTTTTGCTAGTTTACACATTACCGAAATCTACGACCTCCACTACAGACTGGCTTTCACCTTTTCGGGAAGTACAATCAACTAATGTAATCAATAAAAAAGTTGTAATAAATATAATAAATATTTTATGCATATCTATAATATTATAAATTTATTAGCCATATAGAATAAGGAATAGGAGCTATCTTAAAAGAAAAACCTCTAGACCCTATCTTAATACTTAAATTAGTTCAATTTGAATAAAAACAAAATGAAATCCTAAAATCATTAATATTTATCGTAATGGAAGACATGGCTATTCAAGTTTCTGAAGACATAACACCATCCCTTCATTCTTCAGGTATTCATTTACAGAATCCGGTACAACATACTGACGATTGTCCGTAACAGCATCCAGATAAGTAATCCAATATGACTTTTCATAATCCGTTGCCGTTGTATAGGTAGGAATATCATGCCCCTCTCCCTCATAGCTGATATTGTGCAAACGGTCGTATATGAACGGTACTGTTTTTCCGAACTTCTTCAATTGTCCAGCCACAATTCTGTCTGTCACGGCTGCAAAACTTATCAGGCAACAATAACGTTCAAAGTCCCTCAGATTTTTCTCTATGTTTTTCTTCTTTTCATCCGGAACATCCATATCGCCAAAGTCAAAAAGCAACACCTGACGGAGAGTACCGTTTTTATTGAACACATATATATGGCTATCGATTTCTCTGTTGTAACTCAGGCAAACGTCAGTCTCTATAATCTTGATAAAAGAAAAGATGTAGGAAGGGTCTGTATACTCATCAAAATCTATCAGCCCCTCCATTACATTCAGGTTCTTGTCTGTAACGGCAATCTTCTTGCCGCTACACTTCCCTAAATTCCAAGGACACAGTCCCCACAATATATTCCCATCCTGAAGAACCTTAATCGCTTCCGCATCAAACGGAAGCATCTTGCTTTCCTTAAAACGTAACCGGCTGTCAAAGACCAGAAGCTTCTTCTGCACTCCGTCTATCAGGTATATGTCTCCATTGTCCGACAAACAGAAGTCTGTGATACTGACATATTCAGACTTTCCCTGCCCCCTGCAACCCACTTGTCCAACTCCCTTTCCTTTACTGTCGAATACAACGACTTTGGACAGTTTAGGATCCAAAACATAAATACGGTTGTCTGTCATCGCGACTTTTGTAATCATGCTGACAAACGTATCGCTGTTCCCGTTATCCAGGAATATATACTTCTTATCTCCAAGAAGCGTGTCCGGAATATCAGACATACCCTTTATTTCCGCATGGGCATAATCGATTATTTCCACATTATCACAAGCCTGTTCAGACAAGGTTTCTGTTTTTTGCATATTATAGGCAATAATTCCTGCTCCTGCAATCAATATTATTGCTAAAGTGGTTTTTAAAAACTTTCTCATATTCATCATTACTTATTGCTATTCTTTATTTTCGTTATACTCTCTGCGAAGCGACAAACTTTCCGTTTGTCCATCTTACTATTTTTCGCTAATTTTGTCGCGGTTACATCTCATTTCATCAATTTTATCTCCCACTTCAAATATTTCTTATATCATATGCATATATACAATCATCATAAGAGAGACCATATAATATGCCATGAGACATATCTACAGATATTCCTATAATATACTGATCAAAGGACAAGATTTCATGAAGTGTACCATCTTTACCAAAAACATGAAGCTCTACCTTCTTTTTCTTTTCATAGGCATCTTTATAATCCTGGTTTAAATATAAAGCATATATATTCTTGTCTGTTACTTGCAAATCCGCATAATACACCCATTTGCTCAACCCGGTTTCTTTATCCAATATATTTTGGCTTGCAGTTATACTCCCGACACAAGCAGAAAAACGTTTTCCCGTCTTATAATTGTAAAAATTTATCTGATTTATATAATGCATAGCAGACACAATCAGATTTTCACATTCATCTATGCGAGAAATGTTACTATAACAACTATAAGGTGATGACATCTTAATTTTATAACAAGGATCTTCTGTCAAAATTCTTCCATTACTAGAGGAAACCCATTTATAATTGTTTTCAGTCAATACTTCTTGCATAGCTACTGAATCATTCATATAAAAAGAGTTGGCAGACATCGGGATTACTGGCAATCGCTTATCAATTATACATCGCCCCATCCTGATACTTTCATTCAGGTCAATTCTTTTTAATTCTGCGGATGACACATCGTTTATCCATATATTACATACTCCTTTATTTACACAGGATTGACCGGTCGGCTTACAATTGACAAAATCATTTGGACCATTTCCTTTTATTCCTATTTCTGTAATGTATTTACCATTTGCATCATAAATATGAAACAAGTTGTTTAATTTTGGAGTGAATGCCAAAAGATAATTGCCAACCACTTCCATATAAGAAACACCCAAGAGTTCTGATATCAGCAGCTTTCCGTTTAATGTCCGATGTGGTACTTCTACTCCATCTGTAATTTTAATATCATCAGAATAATAGATGTCCCTGACTTCAGTACATCCGACACACAAAACTATGAATGCTAATGTAGCTGTTGTCTTAAAAGAGTTCCTTCTCATAGTTTCAATCCAGACTGATTCTTTGATTTTATTTCTATGCAGCAAACCACCGGCTACCTCATGCGAATGCACATCAGTATCTGATTATCCTCCGGGGAAACATCCTGTAACAAAATATCCAGATCCTTATTAAAGGAAAAACCGTCAGACTTCTTTTCCAATAAACTTGAAGTTTCTAATGGAAACACACTATATTCATCAAAAGAACCGGAAACCAGATAATTCATTTCACCCACTTTGAACATTTTTCCCAGTTGCTCCACTGTATATAAATAAGAAGACTGTGTACGTTTATCATAGAAGCCGGCAAATCTTTCATTATTGACAATATATAACACACTGCAATAATCAGCAAACTCCCGGATTGTATAATAAGAGACATAATCAGACTCTTCAAGAGCCTTAAAATAAGGATTTTGCCCGCCATTGCTTTTTTCCATAAGAAATGAATAAGGGGGAGCAGTATGATTGTCCAGCTCCAGTTGAATGCTTTTATCCATGATGCTGTCTCCGATTTCCCAAACACTCAGATCAAAAGGAGAATACGCATACGTCTTGCCTTGAAATGTATAAACATTACGTGAGTCTCCAGAGGCGTATCCACTTTTAAATTGCTTTTCAACCGCCGTCCCAAGTATCTGAAAAGCACTATCTGTCAACACAAAATAATTATCTCCCATTTGATTCGAGTCATACCCTATACTATTCCAAAGAATGTTACCATTTTCTGCAACAGCACAACAATTTGTTTGAAATGGCAATCTTTTTTCCGATTGGAATAAAAAATCTTTCAAACGATAATATATGACCTTTTGTCTGCCAATGTCAACAACACCTATACGATTCTGCAAATAGTCAACGAAAAACGAATACGGATGAATATATTCTCCGGGACCATCACCTTTTGTTCCTATACTGGCCAAGTATTTACCTTCCTGGGAAAATGCATAAAGGCAAGAATTCCTAATATCCAATATGAACAGAAGAGAGTCGGATACCGTTTCCACTTGTCCGATAGTTCCAAGCAGACAAGACGCATTCGTTTCCAGTTTGATATATCTGACATCAAATAATGAATCATTATTTTCTGCAATAGAACCAGAAAATGAAATAATGTCTTTCGCTTCATTCTGTATACGCTCAGATACATGAGTACATGATATCATGCACATGCATAATACGAAAATGATATTTCTCATAATATTAATATTATTTTTTTAATGAATACTTTTTCTTTTTTTCCTAAGGCCAGTGCTTCCACATTGGCCTTTGCCAGAAATGAATACAAATAGTTTATCACATTTCTTTTCATTGTTTTCTATCTTTCTGTTACAACAAATTTAGGAATGAAGTCTTATTTTTGCAAGGAGTAATTATAATACCTACTTGCATAAAACCATAATACACTGTAATACAAGGATCTATATTTACAAAATATCAGTTCATGTCAGTTAATTCCAAAGGAAAGACAAGACGATAAGATCCGTTTCCGTCATTGTGCAAGGTTACAGAGGAGACTTGTTCCAGCTTGTTTCTGAAACGGCCCATCATCTTATAAAAATTGTCCAGAGAATAACTTTCAATATCTTTACCTATGATCCGGTAAATTTCATACCTGCTCAGCGTATGGTCAGGCGCTTTGAAAAAGTGTTCCAACAGCACAGACATAGCAGGTGAAAGTTTCTCTATGATGCCGTTATCATTGCAAAACAAATGTTGTCCGGCATCAAAATACAGATTGTTATCCAATTTGTAAATACGGGACCTTGAAATATGTCTGGATTTATTGTGCATATTGACAGGAAGCGGCGTTTTTTCGACTACTTTTTCTTCTACCACAGTTCGTTTCGAAACCAGCTGATTCAGTCTGTCGTGAAATAACAAGAAGAAAATATACATACACCAAAGAAGGAGAACTGTTATAACCATTCCTCCCGGTAGAAGACTCCACCAGGAATAAGAAATATAACCAGATAATTCAATCTCCAGACGATAACCCAAATAGGTAGAGACCAGACTATCCGACGGAGCAAACTCTTCCAGTGCTCCCGAAGCAAAGCTCGAAACCTTTCCCGACAAATCGGTTATTCTGGAACATACCCCTGTTTTTGCTTTTATATCGGATAATGCCAACTGCTTATCCCAAGCATAGTGCAAGGAATCAAAAGGAAATGGATATTTCTCAAGAATTAAGCTCAGGTAAACATTCTTATCTCCATCTTTAAAATAAGCGTTATTCCGCCTGTGTAAAGGAAGATGATAAACATGAGTTCCATCTTGTAATGCAAACACCACAGAATCTGGAATATCGGCTTCCAAGGTCTTTTGCTGAAATAAAGAAGTGACAGTACGAAAACCATATTTCTCCATCTTATCCAATTTCTTCAGTTCGTTTCCCACTGCCTCAAGAAAGACAGCTTTAGCCTGCCGGTTCCATGCCTGCTCACGTTGCTTACACGCATGGAATATCAATATGCCATATATTACTGTAAGAAGTATACAAGCAACAAATACTACAGCCTTGACGATCCTATTTTTGTCTGTCGATAATTTTTTGTTCCTACATGTCACGTCCATTGTTTCGGTTTATTTTTTTAATCAAACTTCATTATCAGATTGTCAGCAAATACATCTGTGACAGAAATTCCTATAGCATTTTTCATACAAGCATCTGATTTTTACAAACTCAAAATTAAGCAAAACATGAAACTGCACAAAACAATCGGACATGAAAAAGATTATTAAAGTCGCCTGAAAGGCCACAATGCAGCAAACCACCGGCTACCTCATGCGGGTCTGACTTCTTTTCCAACGAAGTTGCAATTTCTATGATATCATGCACATGCATAATATGGGAATTATATTCCAGTACTTCCACATTGGCCTTTGCCAGAAATGAATACAAATAATTTAATCACATTTCTTTTCATTGTTTTCTATCTTTTTTACTTTTGACAAAAGTAAGGAAATTAATAACAAAGTATTCTGAGAGAAATCTGAGATTCTGACAGATCGTTTATATTCAGATATTTACATATATATTTCTCAGAAAACTTTCAGATTCAGCATACAGATAAATAAATCCATCTACATAATCAACCATATCGAAACATTCTCCTGCATCAATTCACTCATCACGGCTACCGCCATAAAAAGTAACAACTTTTTCATATCGCTTCACAATTTTATTTTAACTTTGTCGTAAAGTTATGGAATAAACAGGAAACTGATACCGAGAAAAATATGAAAAATCAATACATATATGAGAATCAGATATTTAAACATTGATTTTTCAGGAAGATTTCAGAAAAGATTCAGATAAAATTCAGAAACCGAAGAACATTTCTATGAGCAGGAGCAGGATGAAGCACATAATACCCTATATCGCCATCATACTGTTGGCGACAGTCATCATTTATTCCAATGCGGAAAAGGAAAGGACACGCATCACCGAAAGGTGTCAGGATACATTCAGCCATGCCATCCGCACAGAAAAAAAACTGCTTATCAAACAGTTCTGCATGCAATACAGACAGGAAAATTCCCCAAACAGCCTGTCGGTGGAAGATAAAAAGGACTGGTACGACCAAAACTACCTTATAGCAACATCTCCGTCCAGACATCAACTGGACAGCCTTTTCAGGGACGAAGCGCATAAAATCAACCGGAACATCAGTACTGCCATAGGCTATACATTCAATGGTAAGAACTTCTTTTCCGGTGATGAAAGTTGCCGAAAGTCTGTCATACCGGTACAGGAATGCGTCTACAGGAAAGATACCATCTCCACCACAGATATCGTATTACAGGCTTATATACACATTCCGTTTTATGTCCCCTTGCAGAACACATACACCTATGCGGTGGTTTTCATGGCAAGTGTAGCCCTGGCCGTCTGCTTCCTCTATACAAGACGCCGCAAGAAGAACATGACCGGCATTCCGCTTCAGGAATTGCCTGAAACCGGAAATAGAACTACTGATAACGCCAGATGGATAATTATAAGCAAAGAAGTATGGTGGGACGAAAAGAACCATATTATAAAAAAAGGAGAAACTTCAATGATTCTGACGGGCGAATCATTGAAGTTTTTCAAACTGTTCTTAGAAAACAAATCCTTCTTTTTGAGCTATAAAAACATATATGAATCGTATGGACTGAAAGATGAAGCACCGGAATTCAAGGACAGAATTTACCAGTCAATCAAACTGTTGAGAAAAGATCTGAGCGGTTTCGGAATAACCATAAGGTCTGTAAGAGGAAGAGGGTATGAATTAATCTTTCAGTGACAAACTGAAAGACAAGACACGACTCTCAGACAATCTTATTCAGAACTTCTGACAGATCATACGCAAACATCTTGTCATTATAGACATCAAAAACATAAAGTGTCTTATTCACCATATCTATGTCAAAGGAATTGACAAACCGGGTAAGCTTTAACTCTGCCAGAGGCCTTCCTTCCCAGTCAAACAGCAAAATAGAAGGATATTTCTTTCTCTTCCGTTAAAACTTGCAGATTCTAATATTGCATCGGTTATACCACCTTTGTTGTTTAAAGGTTAACCGGGCATCAAAACTTCACAAAAGCAATCTTACTCTCCTCCTCGCCAGTCAACCCGATAAGTGTACCATCCGGATGTACGGTAATAAGCGAAATGTCTACATTAGGTACATATTTGTTCAACAGATTGCCATCCCAGTCATAACGCCAGATTTCATTCTTAGACTTACTGGAAGTATCTTTTATATTACTGTCAAAAAGCACGTAAATAAACTCATCCGATACCGCAAGGTCAATGACTCCCGTTGCAAATGAAGGTTTGAGCTTCGTTATACTTTCTATTCCATTCACATTAAAATCGTATTCATACGGGGCCAGCAGAACTTCTTTAGACAGGACATAGCCGGACGAAGTATGACGGTACAGGCTTAATACATGGGAATCTGCAAGTGCAAATCCATTCTTGATGGAAAATCCGTATCCGCGCACCTGATGGAACATGCGCTTGACTTCTATAGGAAGGTCATTTTCACGGCTCCAAAAATTCGGATAATCACCAAAACGTGACTTTTCTTTCCCTGCACTATCGAATATGTAAAAACGCTTGTCAGGAAACATTCCAGATGCCAGATATGACGAATCTCCCAAAGAGAAAAGCAAACTTACAGCAACAGGCAGTCTCATTTTTTTCTCCAAGTGCACCCGGGGAGTTCCGGATACGGTATATAAAATCCATTGGGGACGGGAAAGGACAAACAGTGAGTCTGGGGTCTTCAACAGATGCAAAGGTGGCATCACTTCATTCGGACCGCTACCGCGCACTCCAAACTTCGTTATCTCACCGCCAGTCCTCAACGACAAGCAGTGTACTAATGTATCACCATAATAATCGTTCACAAGCAGAACGGAGTCAAACGCCACAATCTGTATAGGGAGACCTAACAAGGAAGAAGATATCGGAAGTACAGAAAAAGCCAATGTTTCTTTGGCTGTCTCCTTCTGATAAGAACTGCATCCCCATATAGTGGACAAAACCAGCAAAATACATAAGATTCTTTTCATACTACCATCTGTTCTTAATATCATACGCTAAATTTAAAATGAAACTCTAAAAAAGAAGAACTTACAACTGAATCCTGTTTCTATTTACACAAAATTTTGGACAGTGTCTTCAGAACTGCTGACAGATCATACGCAAACATCTTGTCATTATAGACATCAAAAACATAAAGTGTCTTATTCACCATATCTATATCAAAGGAATTGACAAACCGGGTAAGCTTTAACTCTGCCAGCGGCTTTCCGTCCCAGTCAAACAGCAAAATAGAAGGATATTTCTTTCTGCCCGTCTGAAAGGTCATCTTATCTTCATTTATCGAAACCACCCCCCAGAAATCCTTAAACAAACGTAAGTCAGCATAGGTATACATCCGGTTCCACTCTTTGCGATCCTCAATCTCGCTGATATCGTCAAGTTCATCTCCTACGCAGACCGTCCTGGCAAAGTCACCATTCAATGAATATATGTTGATATAGTTCAGACCTATAGGCATTTCAACAATCCGTTCGTTTACACGGCTCATCTTTGCAATGGTAGAAATAATGTTGATATCCTTGCTGTCGCTCACTTTCGCCTCGTTCAGACGTTCTATTACAGGAGGAAGCATTCCAGCTGTTTTTCCAGCCAGATATCTCTTCTGCTGTGTAAAGTCTGGAGAGCTCTCTTTACAGAAGAAAACACTGTCGCTTATCGAAATAAAGCTAAACAGACCAGAAGGCAAAGAATCACATAATACAGTCATTACGTTTTTATTTTGCTCCAAAGAAGCACGGATGTCACTTCTCGTCACCTTTCCTGTCTGAAAATCATATATGTTCGCATACAAATACCCCTTCTCATGGAATATATCCGTCTTAAAAGCCACACGAGGAGCCATAACAAATTCGCCAGGGCCAGTCCCTTTGGTAAAACATCTGCCTAACAGCCTGTTGTCATTCAAAGAGAAAAGACTCCACAAATAATCACCCCCACGCTGGGAAAAAAACATGATGGAATCCACTATACAGAAATCATTGATCCCTATCACATCAAATTCCGGTTCTTTGCTTTCTGTCAGTTCCACCACACAGGGAAATCCATCTACATAATCAACCGTATCGAATGTCATATATTGAGCAGATGAAGATTTCTGTACACATCCGCACATTCCTCCTAAAAGAACTGACGACAATAAAACGAAAATATGCTTTTTCATACTGATACAAATAATTTCATGAGAGTAAATCATTTCAGATCATAAACCACCAGATTCCGGCCGGAACAAGCCAGCCCTTCCACCACAGCCAGAGAATCTTCCGGAACAAACGATTCCGCAGAACAACTTAAAGATATCGGAACCGGAAACAGCTCTGACACACTTTCCGGCTTCTTCTCTGTTGTACACCCACACAAGAGAGCAAGCAGCACACTGACAAAAGGAATAAACGAAATTTTCATAAGGATCAGATTATGATTTAACAATACAATTTTCTAAATCCAAAATTAGAAAAAAATTCATTACCCGCAACTGAATAAAAACTGAGATTTTCAATACAAGCTGTATTTTAATACGTTACATTAAGATTTCTCAGAAAACTTTCAGATTCAGATCCTTCAGGGTCGTCTTATTCAGCATCCGGTTTCAAGTAAACTGCACCGGAAAGCTCTGCATGTATTATACGGATTCCAACAGGAAGCCGATCGATTTCCTTATGGAAGTCGATTGACTGTCTGCCGGAAATCAATTGATTTCCTATAGGAAGTTGATAAAAAGATCAAGAGTGTAATATGGGGATGCGGTCACAATAACTGTGTCCGTTTATGAGAACCGCTTCAATTTAATGATTTCTCCCAGTTCGGGCAAAATAATGTCCTGACCGCGCTTCTTCGCTTCTGACTGAAACACATGGGGCGGATCGAATAAGGGTTCATCGGACAAATCGAAGGTGCCATAGTGCATGGGAATCGTTACATGGGCATGCATGTCGGCCGATGCAGTCAGTGCATCGTAAGGTGATATGTGATTGGGTTTCATAAACCAACGGGGTTTATAGGCACCGATACCGATCATGCAATAGTCGATATGGGGAAAGAGTTCCGGCAGTTCACGGAAATGATGGGCATAGCCTGTATCTCCACTGTTATAGATCGTAATGTGGTCGGCTTCAATCATAAAGGCTCCCCACAAACGCTCGCCTCCGTCTCTTACACCGCGCTTGCTCCAATGCTGGGCAGGAAGAAACGTAAGACGCAGACCGCCATCAGCATACTGCTGATACCAGGCCGCTTCAATTACCTGCAGACCGGGAAACCATCCTTGAATCAGCCTGCCTGTTCCAATGCCGCAGAACAGTTTCATCCGGGGATTGCCGGCAACCAGCTTTGCCACACTGGGCTTGTCGAGATGATCAAAATGGTCGTGACTGATCAGCAGATAGTCTATATCGCGAAAAATGGAAGGACTGGCAGGAAACTCACTCCGGCGCTTGACAAACGGAATGCTGCCATACACCGGATCGATCATGAAACGTTTTCCTCCCAGCTGAAGAAAAAAAGAATTGTGCCCCAGCCAGATCAGGCAGTTGCCCACTGCGGCATCCAGCGAACGCAGGTAATGAATCCGGGGATTCCATTTCACCTGACGCTTTTCCTTGCGCTGGGGATTCGGCGAGAAACGCCACTTCAGAACACTTCCCACCCCCGGACGCCAGCGGTGCTGACGGTTAAAGAACTTGCCCCCCACCGACGGATTGCCCCGCCACCGGGGATTAACCGTCCGAAGGTGTTCGTTTTTCCGAAAGGTGATGCGTTCATTCATACGGACTCAGGCTTATTTTTCCAACAGTTCCTTCAGGAAGGTATCCAGTTCCTCGTCAAGCCCTTTCAGCAGTTCGTCACTGAGCAGCATGGTCTCTTCTTCATCCATCAGCAGCAGTTCGGCTACGGTTTCCTTTTCATCGTCCACCAGCACGAAAGAATATGGCTTCAGCAGACAAAGCTTGTCGAGCGCACCTTCATCTTTCAGCGTCATGACAGCCGAACGAAGCAGCGGCTCCACCTGGGTATAGAAGTCGTCGCTCTCATAATCCACCCACTCATCAATAATGGTACGGGCCAGCTCTTCATCGTCATCGTCGAAGATAACCAGCTCGCCGCTGTCCTGCCGCGGCAGCAGATGAATATCTGTTATGACTGAATCTTTCTCCCCTGCGGCATAGTGTCCGATCGCTTCTTTCAGGGCGGAAACGATGGCCAGCTGTGACTGTTCACATATATCCATAGACTATTCTCCTTTATTTGTTCTCTCAAATGTACAAAAAAAATCGTTCGTACAAGGAAAAGTTTCAGAAATTGTTATCAAAACGGTGCATTTGGATGTTCAGCTGGGTCCATTGGCGCAGACGTTCCTGCAACTGACGGTCGTAGAAACTGACAAGTTGTGCATAGTCAGAGTCGGGCTTCACCAGACTTTTTGCCTTTTCCAGCCACGATACTGCCTGGTTCATATCGCCCAGCATTTCATAGGAAAGGGCCAGATTGAACGCAGATTTCATCTTGAGGTTTCCTTTCTTGCTGGCTTCATAGAGCTTTGTCCACAGTTCCTGGGCTGCTTTCCAGTCTCCCTCACGCACACTGACTCCGGCATCGCGCATGTCGGCACATCCGCCGTCGAAATAGATCCGGTCGGCCGATACCCAATGGGGCACGAGATGGCCGGTCAGGATGGAAGCGGCATACGAAGATACTTCCGGAATGACAGTCTTATCGGAAACCGTAGGGTCGATCTCCCATCCCAGGCTGTCGGTCTTCACCAGGGTGAACAGGGGTTTGTCACGTCCGGGAACATAGACCTGCACCTGCGGAGTAAGCTTCACATGAGCCACTGACAGAACGGCACCAAACTCCGGATAGAAAACATCCTCCTTGCGGGTTTCAATCTGCACACGGTCGAAAGAAAAGATGGCATCGGCTCCCAGATCCCGCGTCAGCTGTTCCACCTGACGGGCTGACAGGCTTGAAGTGCCGGCACTTCCTTCGGAACGGAGGGCAGAATCGCAAATGATCACCTGGTCAAAATAACGGGTATCGGCCAGCGACTCGGCCAGTGCTTCGGCTGAGGTCTTGCCGTCGCCTTCCAGATGTCCCAGGGTCAGCACTCCGGATTTGGGAGAAGGAATGGGAGGCATGTTATTGACCACGGCTACATTCCGCAACTGTTCGGGAAAACTGACATCGGCAGGACAAAGCTGGTCGAAAGAAAGAAACTGGACGGAACTGCAGGATGCCAGCACACATCCGGCTATTCCGATCAACAAAGAGGCATACTTTTTCATAATCATCGTTTTAACGGAACAAAATTAGCATATTCCCCATAAAGTATGAGTTAAATTTTGAAAATATACAAACGAAAACGTGCCGGAGCGTATGGATATTCACGCTCCGGCACGCCGGACACACGCCGGAGCGTGTGTAAAAGGGAACTGACGTTCAGCTCAGGATTATTCAGCCTGGTCGCGTCCGTGACAGTTCTTGTATTTCAGTCCGCTTCCGCAAGGACAGGGATCATTGCGTCCTACGGTCTTTTCAGCACGGTAGGGTTCCTGTTTCTGTTTCTCGCGGGTATCCTGTCCGGCTGCTTCCTGCTGGGATGCATCGGTCAGGCTGGCTTTTTCTTCCTTGTACTGCTGGCGCGGAGTGGAAGGTTCGGGAGCAGCTTCACGTACCTGCTGGGGTTCCTGAACCGGGATCTGTCCGCGCATCAGGACAGAAATGGTATTGTTGTTGATCTTGCTCACCATGTTGTCAAACAGAGTAACTGATTCCAGCTTGAAGATCAACAGCGGATCTTTCTGTTCGTAGCTGGCATTCTGTACAGAGTGCTTCAGTTCGTCCAGTTCGCGCAGGTTTTCTTTCCATGCATCGTCGATGGTATGCAGCAGGATAGCCTTTTCGAATGCTTTTACGATGGCCTTTGATTCGGTTTCGTATGCTTCCTTCAGATTGACGGAAATGTTATACATGCGCTTGCCGTCGGTAATGGGGATCATGATGTTTTCATACATGTGTCCCTGGTTCTCATAAACCTGCTTGATAACCGGATTGGCAATCTGTGCCATGCGTTCGGTCTTGCGTTTGAAGAGTGCCATTGCTTCTTCGAAGGTCTTCTCAGCCAGCTCGTCTTTCCGGCGGTTGCGGAAGTCTTCTTCCGTGAAAGGAGCTTCCATAGCCAGTGTCTGGAGGATTTCCATCTTGGCATCTTCGTAAGTCGGCTGTTCCAGCGCATTGTAGCAACGGTCAACGATCATGTTCACGATATCCATACCGATACGTTCTCCCATCAGGGCGTGGCGGCGTTTGGTGTAAACCACGGTACGCTGCTTGTTCATCACGTCATCGTATTCCAACAGACGCTTACGGATACCGAAGTTGTTTTCTTCCACCTTCTTCTGGGCACGTTCAATGGATTTGGAAATCATGCTGTGTTCGATCATTTCGCCTTCCTTGAAGCCCAGCTTGTCCATGACGCTGGCAATACGGTCGGATGAGAACAGACGCATCAGGTCATCTTCAAGAGATACGAAGAATACGGATGAACCCGGGTCTCCCTGACGGCCGGCACGACCACGCAGCTGACGGTCAACACGGCGGGATTCGTGACGTTCCGTACCGATGATGGCCAGACCACCTGCTGCCTTCACTTCCGGACTCAGCTTGATATCGGTACCACGACCGGCCATGTTGGTGGCAATGGTTACCGTACTGCTCTGACCGGCTTTGGCTACGATCTCAGCTTCTTTCTGGTGAAGTTTCGCATTCAATACGTTGTGAGGGATCTTACGCAGGGTAAGCATCTTGCTCAGCATTTCGGAGATTTCCACGGAAGTGGTACCTACCAGTACCGGACGTCCGGCCTGTACCATCTTCTCTACCTCTTCGATCACAGCTTTGTACTTTTCACGCTTGGTCTTGTAGACACGGTCGTTCATATCGATACGTGCAATCGGACGGTTGGTCGGGATCACTACGACATCCAGTTTATAGATATCCCAGAATTCGCCGGCTTCCGTTTCAGCAGTACCGGTCATACCGGACAGCTTGTGATACATACGGAAGTAGTTCTGAAGTGTAATCGTTGCAAAGGTCTGTGTGGCAGCTTCCACCTTCACACCTTCTTTGGCTTCTACAGCCTGATGGAGACCGTCGCTCCAGCGGCGTCCGTCCATGATACGGCCGGTCTGCTCGTCTACGATCTTCACCTGTCCGTCCATTACGACGTAGTCTGTATCTTTTTCGAACATGGTGTATGCCTTCAACAGCTGGTTGATGGTATGCACACGTTCTGACTTGATGGCATAATTGGTCAGCAGTTCGTCTTTCTTGGCCAGCTTTTCTTCATCGCTCAGTCCTTTCTGGTTTTCCAGTTCAGACAGCTGTGCAGCGATGTCGGGCAATACGAACAGAGTAGGATCCTGTGAGTTTCCGGTGATCAGGTCTACACCCTTATCAGTCAGATCCACGCTCTTGAGTTTTTCGTCGATCACGAAATACAACGGCTCAACGGCTTCCGGCATACGCTTGTTGTTGGCCTCCATATAGATTTCCTCGGTCTTCAGCATACCGGCCTTGATACCCGGTTCACTCAGGAACTTGATCAGCGGCTTGTTTTTCGGCAGAGCCTTGTGGCTGCGGAACAGAGAAAGGAAACCGGCTTCCACGTCTTCTTTCTTGTCGGAAGCAATCAGGCGCTTGGCATCGGCCAGATACTGGGTAGCCAGTTTGCGCTGTGCTTCAACCAGACGTTCTACCAGCGGACGCAACACTTCGAAAAGCTGCTGGTCGCCCTTGGGTACCGGACCTGAAATGATCAGCGGAGTACGGGCATCGTCGATCAATACAGAGTCGACCTCATCGACAATGGCATAGTTATGCTTGCGCTGAACCAGGTCTTTCGGGCTGATGGCCATGTTGTCACGCAGGTAGTCGAAACCGAATTCATTGTTCGTACCGAAAGTGATGTCGGCCATGTAAGCACGGCGACGGGCTGCCGAGTTGGGCTGGTGCTTGTCGATACAGTCCACACGCAGACCATGGAACATATAGAGAGGACCCATCCATTCAGAGTCACGCTTAGCCAGATAGTCGTTGACAGTAACCACATGCACACCGTTTCCGGTCAGTGCGTTCAGGAACACCGGAAGGGTTGCCACGAGAGTCTTACCTTCACCGGTCGCCATTTCGGCAATCTTACCCTGATGCAGTACGACACCACCGAAGAGCTGTACATCATAGTGTACCATGTTCCAGGACATTTCGTTACCGCCGGCTTTCCAGTGATTCTTCCAGATCGCCTTGTCGCCTTCAATGCGTACGAAGTCGCGTCCCTGTGCAGCCAGTTCACGGTCGAATTCAGTAGCTGTCACTTCGATTTCTTCATTTTCAGAGAGTCGGCGGGCCGTATCTTTCACGATGGCAAAAGCCTCGGGAAGGATTTCGTTGAGCACAACCTCATACTTGTCAAGCACTTCCTTTTCCAGTTTATCGATCTGTGCAAAGATGGCTTCACGCTTTTCCAGTTCGGTAGACTCGATGGAAGCTTTCAGCTCTTCGATTTTCTTGTTCTCTTCAACGGCAGAGTCCTTGATACGCTTTTTCAGCTCTTCCGTCTTGGCACGAAGTTCATCGTGGCTCAGTTTAGCTATTTCCGGATAAACTGCTTTCACTTTGTTCACCCACGGCTGAATTTCCTTCATGTCACGAGTAGCCTTGTTTCCGAACAGCTTGCTTATAAATTCATTAAATCCCATTGTGTATTATTGTTTTTATTATTTTCAAAAAGTAAAAAAGGTTTGTTCACGAAACCGCACAAAGATAACCAAAAAACAGGTATCTGCGGCATACGACCGAAAATTATTTACGAATTCCGGTCAAAGGAGAAGCGGAAGCGGCATTCGGAGCACGAATGCGCATGAAGTGAGCCACCGTGGGAGCCACAGTAGCCATCTTGACAGGAGTATAGAGAATTTCAGGTTTCACACCTGCACCCAGGAAAATCAAAGGTACGGAAGGATAGGCTTCGCGGATTACCTTCTGGGTGTTCGAATATTCGCTGATGACAGACCATCCGGGCATCACCTCGATATACAGGTCGCCCGAGCAGTTCGCGCTGAAGCTGTTGCGCAGCTTCTCGATCTGCGGATCCCAGGCTCCCAACAGAATACGCTGGGAAGAATAGGCCGAACGTACGCCGCTCATCTGTACGACAAAGTCGCAGGAACGGTTCATCACCTCGGTGAGATCCAGTTTCTTTTCTTCAATCAGCTTATGGTTCAGATAGATCTGACGGTCATAATAAGTCTCCACGTACTGTCCCTGACCGTAAACGGCCATCAGGTACATGTTCAGCAGGGCAGCACAGCGCTTGATGTGAAACTCTCCGCTGGGAATGCGGTATTGCGGAGGATCAGCGGGATCCGGATCCGTGTAACCGGTAGAAGTAATGAAAATCAGGGTATTGTTCAGTCCCACCTTCCGGTCGATCAAATCCAGCAGGTCGCCCAGGGTATTATCCAGACGTACATACGCATCCTGGATTTCCATGGCATATTCCGTATTCGACTTATGGGCATAGTTGCCTGCATAATAGGAAAGTGTCAGCAGGTCGGGCGTATTGTCTTTTCCGATATTCGTATTGGTCAGAAAGACATTGACCAGACGGTTTACTTCATCGTTGGCATAGGGGCTGGTCTTGAATTTCTTGAATTTGTCCAGCCGTTCGTCTGAAAAATCATGTTTGAAGGTTACTTGCGGCACCTCTGTTGTGACATACTTGTAGGAGGTAACCGGAAGATAAGGTCCCCACACCAGACTGTTGATCCGGAAATCCAGTCCTTCGCGGTCATTATAGGCCGAAACCCATTCCGGGAACGATCCGTAATAGGTCGTACCGCTCCACTTTCCGGTTTCGCTGTTGATCCAGAAAGCTCCTTTGGCTGCATGTCCTGCTGCCATGACGGCCATTTCACGCGTAGGCGCAATGGAATAGACCTCAGCCCGTCCTTGTGTAGCCACCATCAGTTCATCGGAAAGGGTGGACACGAGCAAATGTTGCGGAGAAGTGCTTTCGGAAGTGTAAATACCCATAAAGTTGGGATCGTCTACACTTTTGACGATACGCAATGAATTCCGGTCCATCCAGCGGTCGCCGACGATACCATTATAATAAGGTGTAGTTCCCGTATATACGGAAGCTACGGCCGAAGAGCGGTCGAGATTGAAAAAGTCGTATTCCGCATTATAGTACACCCTGCCCTCTTTCAGCAGACGCTTGAATCCACGTTCGCCGTACATCGCCGAAAAGGCTTCGATGTAGTCGGCCCGCAACTGGTCGATGGTCAGTCCCACCACCAGCTTAGGTGTCTGCGAAGAGTTCTGTGCCTGTAATCCTGTCAGGACAAATGCAGTGATCAGAGATGTCAGTATGCGTTCTTTCATTTATATCTTTTCTTCAATACCAATACATGGCTCACTGAATTCACCAGCAAACCGAGTGCCAAAGGTAATACTGTTAAATTAAATTCTTGCGGTGAAAAGGGGATTATCGTTATAAAAAGTGTTAAATACACGCAATTCACCCGGTAAAACCAGTCCTTTTTACCTTTCACCACTCCTCGGATCCCCCACGGAAGCAGCAAAAGCGGCAGTGGATTGAACAGAATCAGCATCCAGTTGGAGCCGACCGTCGGGTGAACGGAAAAGAAAAACAGAAAGGTGATGATACATCCCGCAAGCCCCTGCAAACCGAAAAGCAGAAGATCCCAGCCCCACCAGATGCGACCGATACGCCACTGCCACCAGGCAACCAGTACCAACAGGGCCAGGAAACAGGATGCACACAACATCGGTGACAAGGGGAAAGAGGGAGCGGTTTCTTCAGGAACAACGTCTACAATCTTCGTTTCTTTCAAAACCAGAGGGCGGCGACTGCCATCCGGCTGCAAGATGTATGCCTGTGCAGCAAAGTCACGCATATAAAACGGTGCAAACATCTGAAGCCGGCTGTCAATCGGCTTATCGGCTTCCGCTCCCAGACAAAGATCAATGCCCAGTTCATCCCAGGAAGAACCAGCCGTGAATTCATGGACTATACTGCGGAAGGTCTTTCCTTCCTTCCCTTCCGGGTAGACTACTGTTCCGTCAATGCTGCGCTCAATCTGGTCGCGCGCACGCGTAGTACAATTATCATAGAAATAATTATAGCGGTACACCCGGTTTTCGGGGCGGTAATTCTCTTCGAGCAGGGAAAGGAGTTTCCACTTCTCAGCCAGAGTCAGATTCAGCTCCTGTTCATAAACCGACGAACCGCGCAAGGCATATTCCGACTCAAAGTAAGGATAGGGCGTAATTCCCAGCTGGTAATCTGTCTCCCCTTTCACAAAGCGGAAAACAAAATGCGGAGTATTGAAACTGAACATTCCGTAATTGAACACCAAGTCTGTCTGGTCTGAAAAATTCTGGTAACGCAACGCCGTATGACCGAACAGTGCGTAGATCTCACTGCCCGGAGCACAGGTGAGCAGGCTGAACCGGATACTGTCCTGCGGCTGGAGAGCCTTTACAGGAAGCAGGAAACACAGGGAAAAAATCCCCAGAAGCCACATTTTAATAGATTTCGTCATAAACTCATATCACTTTTGGAAGCCAGAAAAGGCCGTTTCGGGTGCAAAAATACAGGTATTTATCTATAAAGTCTAAATAAATAATCGTTTTTATGACTAAACCTATTTATTTTTTACGTTACTTTGCAGCAGAAAAACGAACGAACGTGAATTTAGTAATAGATATAGGTAATACCGTTGCCAAACTTGCCGTATTCGACGGAGATGAAGTCGTGGAAGTGCTGCGTGGCTCCAACCATTCTCTGGACTGCCTCACCATGCTCTGCAACAAATATCCGATAGAACGGGGAATCATCGCTTCGGTAATCACCTTGAGCAATACCATACGCAGGCAACTGGCCAAGCTACACTTCCAGATGCTGGAGCTTACCTGGCAGACACCGGTGCCCATCCAAAACAAATACCGCAGTCCGCAGACCCTCGGCATGGACCGGCTGGCAGCCGTGGTGGGAGCCAATTACCTGGCTCCGGGGAAAAATCTGCTGGTTATCGACGCGGGAACTGCCCTGACCTACGAATTCATTGATGCCGACGGATGTTACTGGGGAGGCAATATCTCACCGGGAATCTATACCCGCTTCAAGGCTTTGAACGCCTGCTGCGATAAACTTCCGCTCATCGAACGGAACGGAGATACCCCCGACTTCGGTTACAACACAGAAACTGCCATCCGTGCTGGAGTTATCAAAGGAATGGAGTTCGAAATAACAGGATATATCCAGCTGATGCAAAAGAAATATCCCGACCTTTTTGTTTTTTTAACTGGCGGCGATAAATTTTCTTTTGATACAAACTTAAAAAGTATCATCTTTGCAGATAGATTTTTAGTATTGAAAGGTTTAAACAGAATATTGAATTACAATGTTAAGTAAGAAAGTACTCATTAGCGCCCTGTTTGTCGCCGGCTCTGCAGTTGTCTGCGCACAGACAAGCACTAACTCTCCTTATACGAGATATGGACTGGGAGACCTGTCGGATCAGGCCTTTGCCAATAATGCCGCTATGGGCGATATCGGCTATGGCTTGCGGAACAGTCTTAATATCAACACCATGAACCCAGCCTCATATTCGTCTGTTGACTCACTGTCATTCATGTTTGATATCGGCATGAGCCTCAAAAGCTCCAACTACCGGGAGGGAGGCATCAATTCCAATGCTAAAAATTCCAGCTTCGATTATGTTGCCATGCAGTTCCGTCTGCATCCGCGACTGGGTATCGCATTCGGATTTACTCCTTACTCAACCGTGGGCTACAAATTCGGAAAGACCAGTTCCATTGAAGGCAGTGACGTGACAATCACCAATGTCTTTTATGGAGAAGGCGGTTTGCAGCAGATTTTCGGAGGACTTGGTTTCAAAATTCAGGACAATCTTTCCATCGGTGCCAATGCGGGCTACCTGTACGGTGATATCAATTACCAGACCGCAGCCAGCTTCAGTAACCGCGGAGACCAGACCATTACTTACAACAATCTGTCGGTAAAAAGCTACAATGTAAGTTTCGGATTGCAATATACCCAACCGTTCAACAAAGACAATTCACTGACCATCGGACTGGTTTACGGACTGGGACACAACATGAATTCAACAGAAGTCAAGGGTATTCAGGTTGCTGCCGACAATACATCCAGCAGCACTTCCGACAGCTACAATGTAGTCAATGAACGGGAGGAATATAACGGATACGGCATTCCGCATACTTTCGGTGCCGGACTGACTTTCACACATAAGCAGAAACTGACCGTCGGTGCTGACTATACCCTGCAACAGTGGTCGAAAGCCAAATATAACAATACGGAAGGTCTCTACTATCAGGATCGCTCCAAAGTAGCCGTAGGAGCCGAATACACTCCTAACCTGCTTTCTAGAAATTATCTGGGACGCATCCGATATCGGGTAGGAGCCTACTATTCGACAGCTTACCTGAATAACCTGCCGACAGGAGAAGGCCCCAGTGAATATGGTGTAAGTGCCGGATTCGGATTCCCGCTTTACCTGTTCCAGAAACATACCATGCTGAGCATCACAGGACAATATGTCCGCGTGAACCCGTCCATCAGCAGAATGTTGTCGGAAGACCGTTTCGTCATCAAGCTGGGACTGACTTTCAATGAACGCTGGTTCATGAAATGGAGAGTACAATAAGAACATATCTATTATTTAACACAATGAATAATTAAATTTATATACGATGAAAATGAGGATGTTTACAATGCTGTGCGCACTGTCATTCAGTGCAGCAGCCACGTTTGCTCAGACAGGAGCACAAAGCGGTACCAGATTCGGACACGGCGAAGACAGTCTCCGCTGTTTGCAGAACATCAGTATTTACAGTGAATATGTAAAGACTGACAACTTCAAAGATGCCTACAAGCCCTGGAAAGCAGTATTTACAGAAGCCCCTATCGCACGAGTAAGTACCTATACGGATGGTGCCAAAATTCTGCGTGCCCTGATTGCCGGCTCTAAGGATGCAGCCCAGCAGAAAACGTATCTGGACGAACTGATGGCCGTTCACGATCAGCGTATCAAGTATTTGGACCAGCTGAACAGCCTGGTAAAGACTCCGGCAACCAAAGGTTCCATCATCGGTATGAAAGCGCATGACTACATCGTTTTCTCAGGCCCGAACGCTGACGTAGACAAGGCTTACCAGATGTGTAAGGAAGCTGTTGATCTGGAAAAGGCTACTTCTGATTACTTCATGTTCCAGGATTTCATGGACGTTTCTTCACGCAAACTGAAGAAAGACGACACTCACAAGGAACAGTTCATTCAGGACTATCTGACTGCTTCAGCTTATGCTGATGAAGCTCTGAAGGCTGCTACCAAGGAAAGAGACAAGAAGAACCTGAAACTGGCTAAAGACAATGTAGATGCTTACTTCATCAACAGTGGTGCTGCCAGCTGCGAAAACCTGCAGGAAATCTATGGTCCGAAAGTTGCCCAGAACAAGACAAACCTGGACTATCTGAAACAGGTGATCTCTGTAATGCAGATGCTGAAATGTACAGAACAGGAAGCATACTTCGAAGCTTCTGAAGCTGCACATGCCATCGAACCGACTGCTGCTACTGCCGTAGGTTGCGGTTACATGTATTATAAGAAAGGTGACATCGAAAAGAGTATCAACTACTTCGATCAGGCTATCGAACTGGAACAGGATCCTATCGAAAAGGCTAACCACTGCTACAGTGCTGCCGTTGTATTGTTCGGTAAGAAACAATTCAGCCGTGCAAAACAATATGCAAATAAGGCTATCTCATTCAACCCCAACAAGGGTGATGCGTATATCCTGATCGCACAGATGTATGCAGCCAGCCCAAACTGGAGCGATGAAAGTGCATTGAACAAATGTACATACTTTGCTGCCATCGACAAGCTGCAGCGTGCAAAGAGTGTAGATCCTAGCGTAGCAGAAAAGGCTAACGAACTGATCAGAACTTACTCTGCTTACGTTCCAAAAGACGAAGACCTCTTCTTCCTCGGTCTGAAGAAAGGTAACTCCGTAACAATCGGCGGATGGATCGGCGAAACAACAACCATCAGATAATCCGTATGTCTACCAAACAGAAAAAGTTTACATACATCAATTTTTTGAACATAACAGCTGCCGCATGGGCAGCTGTTATGTTTCTTTTTCTGCCCTCCTGCGGCGGGAAAAAGCAAAATCTGGCTGATGCTGTCAGCGAAGGTGACTCCCTTCCCGACATGCATACAACCGGTGTGACCACTTTAATTTCAGACTCCGGTTTGATCCGCTACAAGATCGTAACGGAAGAATGGCTGATCTACAGCAAACGGAACCCTCCTTTCTGGGCTTTCGAAAAAGGCCTCTACATGGAAAAGTTTGACACACTCTTCCACATAGATGCCAGTATCAAGGCTGATACTGCTTATTATTACGAAACCAAGAAACTGTGGGAACTGCGTGGAAATGTACATATACAAAGCCAGCGCGGAGATAAATTCGATACCCAGCTCATGTACTGGGATCAGGGCAAGGAAAAAATCTATTCCGACCGCTTCATCCGGATAGAACAGCCGGACGGCCTGTTGATGGGGTATGGATTTGAATCGAACCAGACCATGACCGAATATCAGGTATTCAACAGTTCCGGAACACGTATCGTAGAGGACAAAGCTCCCCAGGATACAACTCAGAACAATCAGCAGAGAAATTAATACCAACATGGGACTTATCATACAACTGATTATATCGATGGCGTTTTCCGCTTTCTTTTCAGGAATGGAAATCGCCTTTGTTTCATCCAATAAACTGCGCTTCGAAATGGAACGCAGCAACAATCTGTCTACCCGTATTCTGACGGTCTTCTACCGTCATCCGAACGATTTCATCTCATCGATGCTGGTGGGCAACAACATTGCACTGGTCATCTATGGTATCCTGATGGCCGAACTGATCGAACATTATATATTGGTGAACGTACTGACCAACCAGGCTGCCCTGGTGGCCATTGAAACCATCATATCTACACTGATCATTCTGGTAACCGGGGAATTCATGCCGAAGACCCTGTTCCGCATCAACCCGAACCTGACACTTCGTGCCTGCTCGGTACCAGCCTTTATCTGTTATGTGGTACTCTACCCTGTCAGCCGTTTTTCTTCGCTTCTGTCCATGGGCTTTCTGCGTCTGACCGGCACCCGCCCGAACAAAGAAGCCAGCAACAAAGCTTTCACCAAAATAGACCTGGACTATTTCATCCAGAGCAGTATTGACGAAACCAAAGACAAAGAACAAATTGATACGGAAATCAAGATCTTCCAGAATGCACTGGATTTCTCGAACATCAAGATAAGGGACTGCCTGATTCCGAGAACAGAAATCATTGCCGTAGACATCGAGTCGACGATTCAGGAATTGAAGGACACGTTCATTGAAAACGGTATCAGCAAGGTTATTGTCTATAAGGACAACATTGACAACGTGATCGGCTATATCCACTCATCAGAATTGTTCCGCCACCCGCAGGAATGGCAAAAGAATATCCGGACCATCCCTATCGTACCGGCTACCATGAGCGCCCACAAGCTGATGAAAATATTCATGCAGCAAAAGCGTTCACTGGCTGTCGTTGTTGACGAGTTCGGAGGAACCTCAGGCATTGTGGCCCTGGAGGATCTGGTAGAGGAAATTCTGGGAGATATCGAAGACGAGCACGACACCACATCCACCATCGCCAAGGAAATCGGCGAAGATGAATACATCCTGTCCGGACGTCTGGAAATTGAAAAGGCCAATGAAGACTTCGGGCTCCATCTGCCGGAAAACGATGAATACCAGACTATCGGCGGACTGATCCTGCATGAATACCAAAGCTTCCCGAAAGTACATGAAATCATTACAATCGGGCACTTCAAGTTCAAAATAATCAAGGTTACAGCTACGAAAATAGAGCTAGTAAAGCTGAAAGTTGAGAAATAATCGTTTTTTTTCGACAGAAGATAGCTAGTAAACTGCATTTTTTGTATCTTCGTGCGCTAAAAGAAAAAACAATAAACAAAAAAAATAATCACTTTAAATGGCAACTTTACAAACAATCAGAAGCAAAGGACCCTTGTTGGTCATTGTAATCGGTCTTGCCCTTTTTGCGTTTATCGCAGGTGACGCATGGAAAATACTCCAGCCGCATCAGGGAAAACAAGACGTAGGAGAAGTGAACGGAGAAACTCTCTCTGCTCAGGATTATCAGAAAATGGTGGATGAACTCAGTGAAGTCATTAAACTGACAAACGGACTGAACTCACTGAATGAAGACCAATTGTCTAACGTAAAAGACCAGGTATGGCAATCATACGTCAACAACAAACTGATTGCTGCAGAAGCTGAAAAACTGGGACTGACCGTTACCGACGCTGAACTTCAGGCTATCATTGACCAGGGTACTCACCCGATGCTGATGCAAACTCCATTCCGCAATCCGCAGACCGGAGCATTCGATAAAGATATGCTGAAGAAATTCCTGGTAGACTATGCAAATCTGAACAACAGCCAGATGCCTGCACAGTATGTGGAATATTACCAGACTTTGGGCAACTTCTGGAAATTTATTGAAAAGAGCCTGCGTCAGTCTACTCTGGCTGAAAAATACCAGAACCTGATCATGCGCTCACTGATCTCAAATCCGGTGGCTGCTGAAGATGCATTCAAAGGACGTACAGAACAGAGCGACATGTTGCTGGCTGCCGTACCTTACTCTTCAATCGCCGACTCAACCGTTCAGGTTTCAGACGATGAAATCCGTAAGTTGTATGACACCAGAAAAGAACAGTTCAAGCAGCTGGCTGAAACCCGCAACATCCGCTACATTGATGTAAGAGTGGTTCCGTCGGATGCTGACCGTCAGGCTGTACAGAAAGAAGTAACAGACTACAGCAACCAGCTGGCTAACACCAGCGATGATTTCGCTACTTTCGTCCGTTCTACCGGTTCCGTTGTCAACTATGCTGACGTTCCGGTAAACAAGACTGTCCTGCCTCAGGACGTAACAGCCCGTCTGGACTCTGTTGCAATCAACGAAGTTTATGGTCCTTACTACAACCAGGCTGATGATTCTTACAACGCATTCAAGATCATTGCCAAGACGACTGCTCCTGACTCTATCCAGTTCCGTCAGATTCAGGTGTATGCCAATACTGAAGATGCAACCAAGACTTTGGCCGACAGTATTTTCACTGCACTGAAGGGAGGAGCTGACTTTGCTGAACTGGCTCAGAAATACGGACAGACAGGAGAAGCAAACTGGATCAGCGCAGCAAGCTGGGAAGGTGCCGAACTGGATGCTGAAAACGCCAAATATATCAATGCCCTGATCAGCCAGCCGGTAAATGAACTGGCCAGCCTGAATCTCGGACAGGCAACTGTCATTCTGCAGGTAATGAACAAAAAAGCCATGAAAGACAAATATAAAGTGGCTGTAGTGAAACGTCCGGTTGAATTCAGCAAGGAAACTTACAACGATGCTTACAACAAGTTCAGCCAGTTTGTTGCTCAGAATACCACTCTGGAAGACCTGAAGAAAAACGCAGAAGAAAGCGGATATACTCTGATCCCGCGTACAGACTTCTCCAGCGACGAGCACTATGTAGGCGATGTACATTCTACCCGTGAAGCTCTGAAATGGGTATTCGCAGCTAAGGAAGGTGAAGTTTCTCCGCTTTATGAATGTGGTGACAACGATCATCTGATGGTTGTTTCTGTAGAAAAGATCAATCCGAAAGGTTATCGCGATATCAACTCTGTTGCTGATATGCTGAGAGCTGAAATCCGCCGTGACAAGAAAGCTGAAAAGATCATGGCACAGATGAACGGATTCAACTCACTGGATCAGGTGAAAGGTATGACAGACGCTGTCAGCGATTCTGTTAAACACGTTACCTTCTCTGCTCCTGCTTACATTGCAGTGACCAGAGCCAGCGAACCTGTAATCGGTGCAGTAGCAGAAAAAACTGCAGCCGGTAAACTGAGTGCTCCTATCAAGGGTAACGCCGGAGTCTACATGATTCAGGTATATAATAAGGATAAGAGTGCTGAAGAATTCAACGCTAAAACAGAAGAATCAAATCTGACCAACATGGCTGCACGTTATGCCAGCCAGTGCATCTATGACCTGCGTACGAAAGCAGAAGTTGTAGACCAGCGCTACTTGTTCTTCTAAAAAGCTGCCAACTTGACTCTCCTGCCGGAAAGGAGAGTAATGTCATCATAACAATTTAAGGGTAGAGGGAAATAAACTGATTTCTTCTCTACCCTTTTAGTTTCCCTAATCTGTTAACAACAGAACTCTGCCTTCCCCAGACAGAGTTCACTCTAAAATGATACGCCTATGAAAAAAGAAGTTATTATGTCAGCATTTCTGGGACTGGCATGTACAGGAATCCTGCTGAGCAGTTGCTCTGAGAACAACGACGATCCATCCAGCAAACCAGATCGTACCACCACTGATGAGATGTATTATGCCAATCAGTTTGCACGGGACATGCTGGAAACTTATTATTACTGGAACAAGGAAATAGCCGGCGATCTTCCCTTACTGGATCCCGAAACCAACAATGACCCGATCACAACGGTTGACCAGATCAAATATCACGAAGGTGACAAAGTCATTGACAAATGGACCATGCTCACCAATGACTTCAAAAGTTTTACCAGCGGCGTTGAAGGAGTTGCAACAACTTACGGCTACATGCCCGTCACTTACCTTCTAAGCGAACAGGGTAATGAGTGTATCTCCGCCATTGCCTATGTCCATAAAGGCAGCCCTGCAGAAAAAGCCGGTCTGAAACGAGGGGACCTGATCTATCAGATTGACGGCAAGCCACTGACTACGGCAAACTATACGGAACTGTTCAACAGTTCAAGCATCACACTTTCTTTGGCTGAACTGGGTGCTGACAATGTCATCACCCCAACAGGAAAGACAGTCAGCATGAATGCCGTGGAAATGTATGAAGACCCGATCCTCTGCGACAGTATCTACGACATTAATGGCAAAAAGGTCGGCTACCTTGCTTATAGCAGCTTCGACCTGGCTTCTATTCCCCAACTGGTAGAAATCAGCAAAAAATTCAAAGCTGAAGGTGTCAAGGAACTGATTCTGGATCTCCGCTACAATGGAGGAGGATATGTAATTACTGAAAGTGCAATGGCTTCCATGTACGCTCCGCAGGAAGCTGTCAGCAGCAAGAAGATTTTTGAAAAAGAAGAATACAATGACCTGCTTACAGCTTATTACGAACAGGAAGGAATCAGCACGGAAACTCCGTTCCAGACTGAATACAAAGTGGAAAATGCAAATCTGAATATCAGCACCAAAGATGCCAACATTGGACTGGAGAAAGTATATGGTATCATTTCCGGCAATTCAGCTTCTGCCTCTGAAGCCCTTCTGAGCGGACTGATGCCCTACATGAATGTAGAACTGATTGGTGAACAGTCACACGGAAAATACTGCACCGGATTCATGCTCGGAACCTCAGACGTTTACGAAAAAGTTCCGGTTGCAATTGAAAACTGGGGAATCTATGTCATGGTCAGCATCTACAAGAATGCCAACAATGAAACTCCCTGTATGCCTGACGGACTGACCCCTGACGTGGCAGCAAGCGATGATCCGTTTGTCATGACCCAACTGGGAGATGTCAATGAAGCCATGCTGAAAACGGCACTGACGCAGGCCGGCAAAACATATCCGGCAGAACAAAACAGCCGAAGCATGAACCTCCGGATGAAAGAAATGCCGATGCAGCGCAAAGCTAATTTCGGAAAACGAATCCTATTGCCTGCAACAACCCATATTCAGCACCAGGGACTGACAGCTGAATAAATATTCCGGTCCGCCACATTCCTAAAAAATAAAATTGCCTTCGTTTCCGCTTTTACAGAAAAGAGAGACGAAGGCAATTCTGTTTTCAGGTATCCAATATCACATAAACCTGATAACGGGTCGTTTCACCTACCGGAGTCAAAGACACATACCCTCCGGCAATCTGCCCCTGATCTGACAAGATAACGGGAAAAAGCATCTGCAACTCCTGATGTTTTTTCAAAGCTTCTCCATCCGTCATATAGTGTTCCACGACATACTGGCCACATGCCGGAAAAGCAACATAACGATCATAGAACAGACGGGCTACCACCCCCATATTCATCCGGAGGTTAATCTCCACACAGGGATGAACAAGAAAGTTTTCCCCCTCGCGACAGATCATCATATCTACTCCCAGATAACCGGCATAATCCGTTCCGATCATTTTCTGCAGAACATCCTGTAAAAGGAGACGAACAGCCTGCAGGGTTTCCGAAGCTACATATCCGGCAAGCGTTTGGACAATCTGTTCATCCGGCAACAACCGGTTCAACTTATAATTTCCATGCGAATCGGTTTCGAACAAAGAATACCCGACCCAGGTGACATTTCCTCTTCCATCAGCCCGGTATTCCATCGCAAAATCGCATACCTTATTATAAAGAGGTTCTCCCATAATTCCACCCTGGGTACGGATCACCCGGGCCACCCAGCCTTCGACATTGGTACTCCACGTCTGGGGAGAAACACGCAACAGTCCTCTTCCACTGCCCGACCAGGGAGACTTGAGCACTGTTTCACCCACTGCATCAACAAACTCATGCACTTCATCCAGAGAGGAACATACCACCGCCCGGCCACAACATCCGGCCACAGGCTGCATCTGTGACAGAACATCCACACAACGCTGCCTGCCTGAAAGGTAACGGATCCGCTCCAGTGCAGAAGCATCCGGCCAATTATCAACCGCTACTCCCCTTTCCTGCAAACGGTGGACAACCGCAGGATCCCATCCCCAGGGAGACAACTCAAGTCCGGTCTTTTGCCCGGTAGCATAAACACCTGACGGAGATAATCCGGAAACGGAACATTCATGCAGATATCTGCCGGCAAGCTCCCGGTCGGCCACCATGACCTCTTCGCCCGGACAGGCATACCACAAAGGAAGATACGACAAGTCCTCCCCCATCCGGACAATTTCCTGCGGGGGCTGATAATAAGGAGTAAAATTAGCCAGAGCCATATCATGCTCCGGATTAAACAAATAGAGCTTTGAAGCCATCTGACAAGGATTTTATTTCGTTAAAATCGGTAGGATTCTCCCATGAAACCGGTTTCCCGTATCATCGGGACAAGACGGTTTACAACCAATTCAGGCATGAAGATAAGAATAAATATCCTGATGCACCGGAAATCCTCAGCCTCAATTTCAAAAAAAATAAATTTGCTAACTCCAGTTTGCAATATAACGAAGTATTAGTATATTTGCAGCGTAGAAATCAGAATTCATGGAAGCATTTTATAGAACACACAGCTACTTGGTCGAGCATACCACAGCGCCGGTGCGCCGCGACCTGATGGACGATATAGACTGGAGTGCCCGTCTGATCGGCATTAAAGGCACACGCGGTGTCGGAAAGACTACTTTCCTGCTGCAATATGCCAAAGAAAAATTTGGAACTGACCGTTCCTGTCTGTTTGTCAACATGAATAATTTCTACTTCTCCCAAGTCAGTCTGGTGGACTTTGCCGGTGAATTCGTAAAACGGGGAGGAAAGGTTCTTCTCATTGATCAGGTATTCAAACTGCCCGGATGGAGTCAGGATCTGCGTACCTGTTACGAACGCTATCCCCAGCTGAAGATTGTCTTCAGCGGATCATCCGTCATGCGGCTTAAAGACGAAAACCCGGAGCTCAACGGGATCGTCAAGTCCTACAACCTGCGCGGCTTTTCCTTCCGGGAATTTCTGAATCTGCAAACGGGCAATCACTTCCCCAGCTACAGTCTGGAGGAAATCCTGACCAACCACGAACATATCGTCAAGACCATCTTGCCCCATATCAACCCACTAAACTATTTTCAAGACTATATCCATCACGGATTTTACCCTTTTTTTCTGGAGAAACGCAATTTCTCGGAGAATCTGCTGAAGACCATGAACATGATGATTGAGGTGGATATACTTTTGATCAAACAAATTGAGCTGAAATATCTTTCAAAGATAAAAAAATTATTATATTTGTTGGCGGTAGACGGGCCTGGAGCACCTAATGTCAGCCAACTGGCTGCCGACATCCAGACCTCACGCGCCACGGTAATGAACTACATCAAGTATCTGGCTGATGCACGCCTGATCAACATGGTTTACCCCAAGGGAGAAGAATTTCCCAAAAAGCCGTCGAAGATCATGATGCATAACACCAACCTGATGTACAGCATCTATCCGGTAAAGGTGGAAGAGCAGGACGTACTGGAAACCTTCTTCGTCAATACCCTGTGGAAAGACCATAAGGTGAACAAAGGAGACAAAGGAACTTCATTCCTGGTAGACGGAAATCTGCAATTCCGCATCTGTGCTGAAGGATGTAAGTTCAAGAGCAACCCGAATGTCTATTATGCCATGCACAAAATGGAACTGGGACACGGTAACCAGATTCCGTTATGGCTGTTCGGCTTCCTCTATTAAGAACCAGATTTTATTACTCAATATTTAATTAGTAATTGTATGACTAAACAAAAAAAATTCATCACTTGTGATGGTAACCAGGCTGCAGCACATATTTCATATATGTTCTCAGAAGTTGCAGCTATTTATCCTATCACCCCGTCTTCTACAATGGCTGAATATGTAGATGAATGGGCTGCCGCAGGTCGTAAAAACATCTTCGGTGAAACTGTTTTGGTTCAAGAAATGCAATCTGAAGGTGGTGCTGCCGGTGCTGTACACGGTTCTCTTCAGGCTGGTGCATTGACAACTACTTATACTGCTTCTCAGGGTCTTCTGCTGATGATCCCTAACATGTACAAGATTGCAGGTGAATTCCTTCCTTGCGTCTTCCATGTATCTGCCCGTACTCTGGCTTCACATGCACTGTGTATCTTCGGTGACCACCAGGATGTTATGTCTTGCCGTCAGACCGGTTTCGCTATGCTGTGCGAAGGATCTGTACAGGAAGTTATGGATTTGGCCGGTGTTGCTCACCTGTCAACAATCAAATCACGCGTACCGTTCGTAAACTTCTTCGACGGTTTCCGTACTTCACATGAAATCCAGAAGATCGAAATGCTGGAAAACGAAGACCTGGCTCCGCTGGTAGACCAGAAAGCCTTGGCTGAATTCCGTGAACGTGCACTGAGCCCGAACAAACCGGTTGCTCGTGGTATGGCTGAAAACCCGGATCACTTCTTCCAGCACAGAGAATCTTGCAATCCGTTCTATGAAGCAGTTCCTGCTATCGTAGAAGAATACATGAACGAAATCAACAAGATCACAGGACGTAACTACGGCTTGTTCAACTACTATGGTGCTGAAGATGCTGAACGCGTAATCATCGCTATGGGTTCTGTAACTGAAGCTGCCCGCGAAGCTATCGACCATCTGGTAGCTAACGGTGAAAAAGTTGGTTTGGTTGCTGTTCATCTGTATCGTCCGTTCTCAGCTAAGCACTTCCTGGCTGCTGTACCTAAGACTGCAAAACGTATCGCAGTTCTTGACCGTACCAAAGAACCGGGTGCAAACGGCGAACCTCTGTATCTGGATGTTAAAGACTGCTTCTACGGACAGGAAAATGCTCCGGTTATCGTAGGCGGACGCTATGGTCTGGGTTCTAAGGATACTACTCCGGCTCAGATTCTGTCTGTATATGAAAACCTGTCTTTGCCGACTCCGAAAGATCACTTCACTATCGGTATCGTAGACGATGTAACCTTCACTTCTCTGCCTAAGAAAGAAGAAATCGCACTGGGTGGCGAAGGTATGTTCGAAGCTAAGTTCTACGGTCTGGGTGCTGACGGTACTGTAGGTGCCAACAAGAACTCAGTGAAGATCATCGGTGACAACACTAACAAATATTGCCAGGCTTACTTCTCTTACGACTCTAAGAAATCTGGTGGTTTTACTTGCTCTCACCTGCGTTTCGGTGATCACCCGATCCGTTCTACTTATCTGGTAACTACTCCTAACTTCGTAGCTTGCCACGTACAGGCTTACCTGCACATGTACGATGTAACCCGCGGTCTGCGTAAGAACGGTACATTCTTGCTGAACACTATCTGGGAAGGTGAAGAACTGGCTAAGAACCTGCCTAACAAGGTTAAGAAATATTTCGCAGAAAACAACATTACTGTTTACTATATCAACGCTACTAAGATTGCTCAGGAAATTGGTCTGGGTAACCGTACCAACACCATCCTGCAGTCTGCATTCTTCCGTATCACTGGCGTAATTCCAGTTGACCTGGCTGTTGAACAGATGAAGAAATTCATCGTGAAGTCTTACGGTAAGAAGGGTGAAGACGTAGTCAACAAGAACTACGCTGCCGTTGACCGTGGTGGTGAATACAAACAGCTGACTGTTGATCCGGCATGGGCTAGCCTGGAAGTAGAAGGCGCTGCTGCCAACAACGATCCTGCATTCATCAACGAAGTTGTTCGTCCGATCAATGCTCAGGATGGTGACTTGCTGCCGGTATCAGCATTCAAGGGTATCGAAGACGGTACATGGCATCAGGGTACAGCTAAATACGAAAAACGTGGTGTAGCTGCATTCGTTCCGGAATGGAATCCTGAAACTTGTATCCAGTGTAACAAGTGTGCTTACGTTTGTCCTCACGCTGCTATCCGTCCGTTCGTACTGGATGCTGACGAACAGGCTGGTGCTAACTTCCCGACATTGAAGGCTGTTGGTAAACAGTTTGACGGCATGACATTCCGCGTACAGGTAGACGTTATGGACTGCTTGGGTTGCGGTAACTGTGCTGATGTATGTCCGGGTAACCCGAAGAAGGGTGGCAAGGCTCTGACTATGAAGCCGCTTGAAACTCAGCTGGGTGAAGCTGCAAACTGGACTTACTGCTCTGAAAACGTGAAGTCTAAACAGCACCTGGTAGACATCAAGGCTAACGTGAAGAACTCTCAGTTCGCTACTCCATTGTTCGAGTTCTCTGGAGCTTGCTCTGGTTGTGGTGAAACTCCGTACGTAAAACTGATTTCTCAGTTGTTCGGTGACCGTGAAATGGTTGCTAACGCTACCGGATGTTCTTCAATCTACTCTGGTTCTGTTCCTTCAACTCCTTATACTACAAACGAAAAGGGTCAGGGTCCTGCTTGGGCTAACTCATTGTTCGAAGACTTCTGCGAATTCGGTCTGGGTATGGAACTGGCTAACAAGAAACTGCGCAACCGTCTGGAAGAAGCAATGAAGACTGCTATCGCTGCAGAAGGTACTCCGGCAGAATACAAAGAAGCATTCCAGGAATGGATCGACGGCCGCAACGATGCTGACAAGAGCAAGGCTGCTGCTGAAAAAATCATCCCGCTGGTAGAAGCTGCTAAAGATAAATGTCCTTCATGCGCTACGATCGCTGAATTCAAAGACTATCTGGTAAAACGTTCACAGTGGATCATCGGTGGTGACGGTGCTTCTTACGATATCGGTTACGGAGGTCTGGATCACGTAATTGCTTCTGGCGAAGACGTTAACATCCTGGTACTGGATACTGAAGTTTACTCTAACACTGGTGGTCAGTCATCTAAGGCTACTCCGCTGGGTGCTATCGCTAAGTTTGCTGCTTCTGGTAAGCGCGTACGCAAGAAAGACCTGGGTATGATCGCTACTACTTACGGATATGTTTACGTAGCTCAGATCGCTATGGGTGCTGACCAGGCTCAGACTCTGAAAGCTATCCGCGAAGCTGAAGCTTATCCTGGACCGTCATTGGTTATCGCTTACGCTCCGTGTATCAACCACGGTCTGAAAGCTGGTATGGGTAAATCTCAAGCAGAAGAAGCTAAGGCTGTTGAATGCGGTTACTGGCACTTGTGGCGCTTCAACCCGGCTCTGGAAGAAGAAGGTAAGAATCCGTTCTCACTTGATTCTAAAGAACCGAACTGGGAAGGCTTCCAGGATTATCTGAAGGGTGAAGTTCGTTTCGCATCTGTAATGAAACAATATCCGACAGAAGCTGCTGATCTGTTCGCAGCTTGCGAAGACATGGCTAAGAAACGTTACGCTTCTTACAAGCGTATGGCTGCCATGGACTGGAGCGAAGAAAAATAATCCCTGAGGGAACTATTTTCTAGCTAAATAAGTTCAGAGGACCGCCTCCTGATGGGGACGGTCCTCTTTTTTATGATCATCTGGAGAAAACAGCATATGCAGGATCTTCCGCATCTGCCAGCATTTGTACCAGAGCCTTTCTGAGTTTGCCGGCCAGCTTTATTTCCTTTCCGGCCAGATTATTCATCTGATAAGGATCATGTTTCCGGTCAAAAAGATATTCCCCGGTAATCTCACCTTCCTTGAACCTGACAGCATAGGTATACCGTTCATTGCGTATGCCTCTTGCACCCGTCTCCGGATTCTTTCCTGTGGCATCCACCTGACCGTACAGCATATACAGCTGGTATTCCGGCATATCTTCCCTACTACCCAGAATCTGTTTGCTCAGATTACGGGTCTGGACAGAAGAAGGTATCTTGTCCTCCAATCCCATCAGAGACAAAATAGTCGGACAGAAATCCTCCACAGAAAGCAATAAGTCCTGATCTACCCTTGGCGAGAGTTTGTCTCCCCAGGAAATCATAAAAGGAACTCTCATTGCTTCTTCATAGAAGATATTTTTCCCGATATTCTCATGCATTCCCATGGAATCCCCATGATCAGAAACAAAGACAACGATTGTATGATCAAACATACCGTTTCGTTTGAGCACTTCAATGATCCGTCCAAACTGTTCATCTACTCCCGATATGCAGGCATAATAATCAGGCAGACTTTTCTTGAAATAATCAACATACTTCTGATCTGCGTTTCGGAGATGCGGCATTGCGGCTACAACCGAATCAACATTCAATCCTTTATAAAGTTCCTTATAATTGTCGGGTACCAGTTCATAACCCGTATGAGGAGGATTCATGGATACCATCATGGCAAAAGGTTGGTCTGATCCCTTGATACTATCCAGATACTGAATGGCAAGATCGGCCTCATATTCAGGCCCCCACTGATTCACATAATAAAAATCTTCGCGCCCGGCCTGAGAATTCCAGTACATGGGTTTCAGATGCCAGTCGTATGTACCATAAGCCACCCAATAGTCAAAGCCATGTCTTCTGTGAGGAGGACACCATTCATTCCAGGCCATTTCCCCCTTATTGTTGTAGCAGTCGATAAAAGGCTTCACAGGTTTGTCCAAATGCCATTTCCCGATGTATGCAGTATGGTAACCTTCCGAGTGAAGTACATCCGACCAGCAAGTCAGGTCTTCCCGCAATTCAACATCCTGTACGGCTGATTCCGACTGACAGTTGGTAATAACTCCATTCTTGTGCGGATAAGCTCCCGAAAGGAACATACCTCTGGCCGGAGATGATACAGGATACCCGCTGACAGCCTGGGTACACACGACTGCTTCTCTGGCAAAAGAATCAAAATGCGGAGTTTTTACCGCTTCCTTTCCTCTGAAACTGAAGGCATCTCCACGAAACTGGTCAGCCATTATGACCAGAAGATTAGGACGTTCATTACCGGAATTATCCGATACGGCAGTTGCCTGGACAGGAAGTTGATACAAAGTGGATGCAATAGCAGCAAAACAGAAATTCACGTAATTTTTCATGGTATCTAAGTTTTATTTCAGCAAATGTAGCTATTTGAACGATAATACAAAAAATCAAATTGCTTTTTTATCGGGGTCCTACCATACTCCAGATAGTTAATTTTCACAAAAAACAAGAAGGGTGAGAAACTTTTGCTAATTTTGTAAAACGTCTGAAAAGACAGAAAACTGACCGGTACTGTTATCCCGACCATAACGCCGGAATGTATCTGATCTTTCCAGACAATGGGGTATGAAAAACTATATGTACAAATCTATAAAATTTATAAACCGAAGTCTATGAAAAAAATCAGTTTCTTATTGTGCCTTAGCATGACTTTCAATAATCTTGCAATAGAACAGGCATCAGCCAAAGAAGCAAACAGCTATGAAACATGTTTTGTCTATGGAAACATGGATGAAAACAAGGTCAGTCTTGAAGAAATCGCCAAGGAATTATTTGCCGATCCTCTGTGTACGACACTGAACAAAAAAGTCGGAAAAAGAAAAATCAAGTCTTGCAAAAGCGAAGAGTTAAGAAATCTGGCCACAGCCCTGTATAACAAACAATATGATACTCAATTCCGTGTAAACTCCTTTAAACCGGTCTACAGTCCGGAAGCACTGGGAAAACTGTTGCATATCGGAGACGGTTACAGCACCTACCAGCATATTACAGGTATCGTACTCAAGCCCGGAAAACACATCATCGTTGTAGATGGTCTGAAAGCAGGCAGCAAACTCGGCGTGAAAGTAGCGGATTTGTATGCTCCCAATCAAGGAGACGAAGACTGGAGCCTTCATTTTGAAAGATTCGAACTCAAAAATGGGATTAACGTCATTGAGAAAACTTCCGAATGGACAGGACTTGCCTATATGGATTACTACTTCGACAACCCGGAAAAAGAAAATACGGTTAAGGTACATTTCATCACCGGAGAAGTCAACGGATATTTCGATGCATCCGTAAATACCAACGAAGACTGGGACAGAATGCTTGCCAACGCTGTCTATCCGGTTTTCGATGCAACAGGAAGCAACATACACCTGGCTTACCCGGTAGAGGATCTGAAAAAATATGCACCCGGCCAGGGTAAGGAACTGATTGATGTTTACGAACAGCTGGTGTCCAAGCAACATGAAATCATTGGCTGGAAAAAATACAATCACATCACAAACAATAAAATCTTTGCCCGCGTCAACTACGGATACTATATGTTCCGCGACGGTGATGGCGTAGCCTTCAAGTTCGATACCATGAAACGTGTGGCCGATCCTGTTCACATGCGGACAAAAGACGAAGATGCCTGCTGGGGATTCAGCCATGAAGTGGGACACGTACATCAGCTGCAAACCTATCTCTCATGGGGAGGATTGGGTGAAACCAGCAATAATATCTGTACCAGATATTGTACGCAGGCTTTCGGATACAAGAACAGACTTTCCTCAGCTTTTGCCAATGCTGAAAAGAGTTTCCTGGAAGACAGCAAGGCTGGTACGGTCAGCCCTTCCCGAAGAGCCGGAGGCATGAACGATTCCATCATCTCTTCCTGCAAGGTCAATCCGGACAAGGCTATCAGCTATCTGGAAACAGATGTCTTTGAAAGACTGGTTCCGTTCTGGAAACTGCAATGCTACTTCACTCAAAACGGCTATCCTGACTTCTATCCCGATTTATACGAAAAAATGAGAAACTCCGAAAAAGAACATCCGGAACTGAAAGATCTGGACAGAAGCAGCAACGTGGTTCCATTCCAGCTGAACTTCATCCGGGGAGCTTCCCTACTGGCCGGAAAGAACCTTTATCCTTATTTTGAAAAGTTCGGTTTCTTCCGCATCCTGAAACTTTCATACGGAGATTACGGAGACTACAACTACGAAATGACTACCGAAATGAGAGACCGTTTCAAGAAAGAAATGGAAGAACTGGAAAAACAGCAACTGATCAAGCCCCTCACTCCGGAAGAACTCAACGCACTGATTTATGCTAAAGAAAAAGAGTAACTCAAAGTCTAAATACGAACAAACCATGAAACGAATTTTTCCTCTTTTACTGGGAGGCCTGCTGCTGGCAGCTCCCATTCAGGGACAGGAAAAACCTCTCCCTTCATTATATGGCACCGGAGTCTGGAATGCTGATTCACTCGGCAATCACAGAGTGGTGGTTTCCGTTGACCAGCCCTCAGATGCAGTTCTGGCTCTCATCCAATGGCGACGGAAAGATTTCAATCCGGAAAACAAGGACCTGATCGTCATTGATGCCAAGACCGGAAAGCGCATCACCAACGTATGCCGCTTTCAGATCAACCGGGAAAAAGGTGAGGTCGTCTTTCAGCCGCAAACCGTTCCGGGAGACTATTATATCTATTACCTGAAAAATATTTCTTCAGGAAGCAAATATTATCCGACCGTAACTTATCCGGGATTTGAAGAAACAGCATCTGCCGAATGGAAAAAGGCCAACCGCCTGACTGGGAAAAAGGCTCCCGAACTACCGCAGGCTACCGTCAAGCAATTCCAGGCCATCAATGAATTCCATTCTTTCTACCCGATGGAAGTGATCGCCACTGCCAAAGAAAAAGACGACTTGCTGAAATCCCAACCAGAGGATCCCTATATTCTGTTTACGGAAGACCGGCGTTACCCGATCCGCATGACAACGGATCTGCCCTATAAATGGATAGAGGACAACCGCCATGATTCTTTTGAGGGAACGGCAGACAAGGGAGAATATTACACCTTCCAAATCGGTCTTTGGGCGGCCCGCAAGGATGTCAACCACCTGAAGCTTACCTATTCTGCTCTGGTTAATTCACAAACCGGCGAATCAATCCCCGCTTCTGCATTCACCTGTTTCAACACAGGAGGTGTAGATGTCACCGGAAGTGTGTTTGAAAAAGACTGTTCCGTCCCCAAAGGAAAAGTACAGGCCCTGTGGGTAGGAACGATGGTTCCCGAACAGCTGACAGCCGGACAGTATACAGGAACAGTAACCGTTCAGGCTGCAGGAATGAAACCCAAACAGGTAAAAGTGACCCTGAATGTCACTGACAACCTGATTGCCAACCATGGAGACAATGAACCCTGGAGACATTCGCGCCTGCGCTGGCTGAACTCCCAGATCGGCTTTGATGACGAAGTAATCGCTCCCTATATTCCTCTGAATGTACAGGACAAGACCATATCACTGCTGGGACGCAAGGTGACTCTTCAGCCCAACGGATTCCCGGCACAGATCACTTCTTATTTCAAGGAAACACTCACCGAAATAGGAACAGAAGGACTGGATATCCTGTCCAGACCGATGGAACTCACAACCGGAGAAAACTGGGAGAACCTGGACTTCACCTATACCAAACGTAAGGCCGGTGCTCTGGGATGGCATGCCACCAATCAGAACAATCAGTTCATTATGAACCTGGACGCCCAGATCGAGTCTGACGGAAACATGGAATACAAGGTAGTGCTTATTGCCCGCAAGGATGGTGAAATAAATGACATTGCACTCCGTACCGAACTGGCCCCCAACATTGCACAATATATGATGGGATTGGGAGAAAAAGGCGGCTACTGCCCCCAGAATCTGGACTGGAAATGGGGCGTTGAAAAAAATCAGGATGCCCTGTGGACCGGTAGTGTCAATGGAGGACTGCAACTCCGTTTCTATGACGACAAATACGAACGTCCGCTGAATACGAACTTCTACCACGAGAAACCGCTGCACATGCCGGTTTCGTGGTGTAACAACGGCAATGGAGGTATCAAGCTGAGTGCAGCAGGAAAAAACACCCTGATCAATGCTTATTCAGGAAAACGTACAGTCAAAAAAGGTGACCGCCTGTGCTTCTACTTCAACGTACTGATCACTCCGTTCCGTACCATCAATCCCGACAAGCAATGGCAGGACCGCTATTATCACGGATATGATTTCATCGACAAGACTCATGAATTCGGAGCGACCGTAGTCAATATTCATCACGCCAATGCCATCAATCCGTTTATCAACTATCCTTTCCTGCGCACCAGAGAAATGAAAGCTTATATTGACGGAGCTCATGCAAAGAATATGAAAGTGAAGATCTACAATACGGTACGTGAACTTTCAAACAGCTGTACCGAGATCTTTGCCTTGAGAAGCCTCAACGGAGAAATTTTCTCCAAAGGTAAGGGAGGCGGATATTCCTGGCTTCAGGAACATTACGACCAGGATTACATCGCTGCCTGGTTTGCCTATAATGTACAGGATGCTGCGATTGTAAATACCGGAGTATCCCGCTGGCACAATTACTATATGGAAGGACTGGACTGGCTCGTCAAGAATGTCGGCATCGACGGACTGTACATTGACGACCTGGCTTTCGACCGCATGTCCATGAAACGTGTACGCAAGATTCTGAACCGTACCAACCCCGGTGCCATGATCGACTTGCATTCAGCCAACCAGTTTAACGACAAAGACGGCTTTGCCAACAGTGCAAACCTGTATCTGGAACACTTCCCCTACCTGGACCGCCTGTGGTTCGGTGAATATTTCGACTACGACATGCCACCCGAGTTCTGGATGGTGGAAGTATCTGGTATCCCCTACGGACTGATGGGAGAAATGCTGTGGGAAGGTGGAAACAAATGGCGCGGAATGCTGTATGGCATGACCGGACGTAACCCGGGATATGGGGTGGACAACCGTCCTCTTTGGAAATTCTGGGATGAGTTTGGAATGAAAGGCAGTGAAATGATCGGTTACTGGGTGAAAGACAACCCGGTCAAGACCGGCAGAGAAAAAACCCTCGCCACCATCTACCGTAAAACCGGAACCAAGACACTGGTCTCACTGGCAACCTGGGAAGACCATGATGTAGATGTTACCCTGCAAATTGACTGGGCTAAACTGGGTCTGGATCCGGCTAAGGTATCTCTGCATGCCCCGGCTATTGAGAACTTCCAGCCCGAAAAGACCTGGAAACCGGGAGACACCGTAACCGTTCCGAAAGGAAAAGGATGGCTTATCGTGATTGAATAACTAAAGGATTCCATTAAATAAAAACCATTTATCACATGAAAAACAGAATACTAACCCTGACAACCTGTGTCTTCTGTCTGGCTCCGCAAGGATTTGCCCAGCATGTATCCGTTCAGGAACAAACTGAGACCCTGAAAACCTATAAATTCTCTGATCCGAATCCGGTAGCAACTCCTTCCAACCTGTTCTACCCCTACTTCCGGTTTGACGGATTTACAGCCAAAGGTGAAAACCGGGAATGGAAAACAGTTGAGCTGGAGAATGATTACATCAAAGTTACCCTCTTTCCGGAAGTAGGCGGAAAGATATGGGGAGCCGTGGACAAAACCACCGGTAAAGACTTTATCTACAAGAACGGAGTAGCCAAATTCCGTGATATCGCCATGAGAGGCCCCTGGACCTCCGGCGGTATCGAGTTCAATTTCGGTATCATCGGACACGCTCCCACCTCCAGCACTCCTGTGGATTATCTGGTCAGACAAAAAGATGACGGCAGTGTAAGCTGCTACCTGTTCTCCTACGAATGGCTGACACGCACGGCCTGGACTGTGGAAGTCAATCTGCCTAAGGACAAAGCTTACTTTACAACCCACACCACCTGGTACAACCAGTCCGATGTTGATCAGCCTTATTACCAGTGGATGAATGCCGGATACCGGGTCGGCCAAAAAGCCGAGTTCTGTTATCCGGGCGACCATCTCATCGGACACGGGGGTGAGGTTTCCTCGTTCCCGGTAGATGAAAACAACCGAAACATCGGATGGTATGACTCCAATAATTTCGGCAATTCCAAGTCTTACCACGTTCTGGGATATTACAATGACTATTACGGCATCTATTGGCACGGAGAAGATTTCGGATCCATCCATCATTCCAATTTTGATGAGAAACTGGGTATGAAAATCTTCCTGTGGGGACAGTCCCGTGAAGGAGGTATCTGGGAAGACCTGCTGACCGACCAGAACGGCCAGTACATCGAACTGCAGTCCGGCCGAATGTTCAACCAGCCGGCTTCCAACAGTGCCTACACCCCTTACAAACATCATTCGTTCGCACCTCAGATGACGGATGCATGGACCGAATACTGGTATCCCGTCAAAGGAATCAAAGGAGTGTCCAAGGCCAGCACCATCGGAGCCTTGCACGTAATGCGTGAGGCTGACGGGCTGAAACTGGCCTTTTCACCGCTGGAAAAACTGTCAACCGATCTCAAGATCTACAAAGACCAGCAGCTGGTGGAAACACTGTCTCTGACTGCCAATGTCATGGAACCGGTCACCCTGACTTCCCTGAAAGGAAAAGACATCCCCGAAGGCCACCTGAAAGTAGTCATCGGAGACAATCTCCTGGTTTACTCGGATAATCCGGAAAACTTCGACCTGAAGCGCCCCATGACCCTTCCCGAAGATTTCAACTGGAATTCTGCTTTCGGACTTTATACCCAGGGAGAGCAATGGCTGAACCAGAAAGTATGGGACAAGGCAGAAAGCTACCTGAAGAAATCCCTGGAACAGGATGCCAACTTCTCACCGGCTCTGGTACGCCTTTCCTCCCTCTATTACCGGGAAGGCAGATATCAGGAAATGATTCCCCTGCTGGAACGGGCTTTGGGACTGAATACCTATGACGGAGAAGCCAACTACCTGTACGGACTGGCCAACCGCATGCTGGGCAATGCAACAGAAGCAAAGGCTGCTTTTGCCATCGCCACTTTTTCAGCTTCAGTGCGCACTGCCGCTTACGAACAGCTGGGCGAAATGTATGCCTGCGACCGGAACTGGACCAAAGCCGAACAATATGCAAAGAAGAGTCTGACTTACAATGCAATGAATCTTCATGCCCGTCAGTTGCTGACCATGATTTACAGAAAGACGGGCAGAACAGAGCTGGCGAAAGAACAGATCAGCCAGGTGCTGGATCAGCTGCCTTTGTATCATGGTCTCCGGTTTGAAGAAGCCTGGCTGTCCGGAAACCATACTCCGGAACAACTTGCTTCATTCGCTTCCCAGATCCGTAATGAACTGCCGGCCGAAACTTATATGGAACTGGCCGAATGGTATGAAAGAACCGGATGTGAGGAAGAAGCCATCGCCCTGCTCACCTGTGCCGGAAATCATCCGATAGCCCTGTATCAGAAAGCCTGGCTGCAGAGCAGACAAGGAGCAGCTCAGGAAGCCCGGGAAACACTGGAACTGGCCAATGCCCAGTCACCGGATTATATCTTCCCCTTCCGTCCGGAAACCCTGAAGTACCTGGATTGGGCCGAATCACAGTCAGCCAACTGGAAAATCAACTATTACCAGGGACTGATTTACTGGACCAACCAGCAGAAGGACAAGGCCATTTTGAAAATGAACCTGTGTGACAATTCAGGCTATGCACCTCTGTATCTGTCGCGCGCACAACTCAAGGAAGGCGAAGCCAGACTGGCAGACCTGATGAAAGCCGAGCAGACAGATCCTTCATGGAGAGTCGGCATGGCCTTGCTGAACTATTATACCGCAGAAAGCAACTGGGACAAGGTGGTAGAAACAGGCAAAAAGTACATCCGGAAATATCCGGACAACTATTACATCGGACTGAAATATGCCAACGGTCTGTGCGAAACCAGACAGTATGGTTCCTGCATTTCCCTGTTGAGCAAGATGCAGGTGTTGCCGAACGAAGGTTCCTATGCCGGCAGAGCCGTATATCGTGCTGCTAACCTCTACCAGGCAATGGATCAGTTCAGCAAACGCCGGTATGATGCAGCCCTGAAATCCATAAAAGCCTCCGAAGAATGGCCGGAAAATCTGGGTGTAGGAAAACCTTACGACGATCAGATAGACAAACGGCTGGAAGATTATCTGGAAGCCAAGGTATATGAAAAGAAAGGAGAAACGGCAAAAGCCCAAACCCTGCTGAACAAAGTATCTTCCCATCCTACTTCCACCCGCAATTTCGAATCAGCGCATTTGCTGACGGCACTGGCTTTGCGTGACACAGGCAAACAGGCAGAAGCCGACAAACTGGTTGCCTCCTGGAAAAAGGATTTCCCGGAAAGCAAACCGGCACAATGGTGTGCTGCCGTTTATCATGGAAACATGGACCAGGCCAGAGAACTGTTGAGCAGCAGATATGCTTCCAACGAGACTACTCCCTGGGAAACCGGTTACCGGGATACAAACTTTGACCTGATCGCAAGACTGTTCAAATAATTCTGCCCAACCGGACTGCTGTAACTCTGTCCGGTTACCAGACAAGAAGGAGGCCCCAAAATCATGTTTACTCCAGACATTAAAGATTTTGGGGCCTTCCCTTTCTTGAAAAAGCCCCGCAGATTTCTGATTTTTTTCTGAGAAAAAGTAGCGAAAGAATCTGATAATCAAACAAGATACAAATTTCTCAGAAATCCGCGCGGCCCCCTGTCATTGTTTTTCGGACATATTCTCTTTACCTTTGCTCAAGTATAAATTCAAAGGAATATGACAAGAAAAAACCTATTAAGAAAAGCATTATCCGGACTGTTGATTCTGACATTGGCCGGATGTCATCCGGGGAAAGAAAAAACGCAGGAAAAATGCCAGACTCTCCAGATAGAAACGGAAACGGCAGCCGGCAGCATCCGCCTGTCAGAAGTGGCAAACGGCTCACTGGTTGTTCTTCCCACCTCCGATTCATTACTGCTCAGTGAAATAAACCAGATTCATCTGAAAAAAGATTTTCTATATGTAGCGGATCCGTCTGCCGTATATAAATTTTCTTTATCCGGAGAATGTCTCGGTGCAATCCACCGCCAGGGAACAGGACCGGAAGAATATGCAAACGTAAGTAATTTTCAGACCGACGGTGAGCATGTGTGGGTATTGAGCCGCAACACGCAATGCATAAACAGCTATTCATGGGACAACAACTGTACCAGCCGCATCAATTTGGACCTCTGGATGGAAAACATCTGTCTGACAGACAGCAATACCCTATACATTTATACAGGCAATGACATGAGTAAGGATAACCTGTTCCAGCTTCATGCCTTGTCACTGAGTGATTCAAGCTCCAAGCATCACTTCCTGCCTGTTGACAAGGCCAAAGCCCAATATCTGTTTGTAAAGTCAAAGAACATTTTCCAGCAAAACGGATCGCACACCTACTTTACCCAGCTGTTCAACGACACCGTCTACAACCTGAGCACTGCAGCCTGTACTCCTGCATTTGTACTGGACTTCTCAGGCAAGAATATTCCGTCTTCTTTCTACAACCAGCCCTATGAACACATCATGGAGTTCTTTGAGAAACTGCATCAGGAAGACCGCTTTGCATACGGAACAGACTGTTTTCTGGAAACAGACAAAAACTACTGGGCCGGCTATTTCTACAAGAAGCAATACCGGATGTCCATCCTTCCCAAATCAGCAGACGGAAAGCAAATCTGTTTCGGTACACTTCTGGTTGACCAGCTGTATGATTATCCGGTCAATCTGACGGATGTAACATTGTTTGTCCAGGATAACGGACAGATCGTCCTTCCTTTACAGCCAGACGACATCATGGAATATGGCCGCACGTATTTATCCCCGTCCCAGCAACAGGAACTTGCAGACAAGCTTCACTATACAGACGACCAGAATCCGGTGCTGCTGCTCATCCGGGCCATCTGAACCGAAACCTCATCAATTCGTACAACCTAAAAAAACAAATTCTATGAAATCAATACAACGCAACACACTTCTCATCATATTTATGGTCTTGACGGTATGTCTTCCCTCATGCAAACAGGAAGGAACCGGTGAGAAATGGCAAAAACAACGGAATGAAAAAACAGATGTCAGAAACCGGATCCGGGAAATCAGTATGGAAGACGTACTGATCGGAGCCATGGCCAAACCTTATGTTTTCGATGATTATCTCATCATAGCTGACTACCGCTCCATGGAGAAAATGGTACACATCTTCAACAAGAACACATTTGCTCCCTTATGCAGTTTCGGAGATCCCGGACAGGGTCCCAAAGAAATAACCGTCCTCGGAACAGTGGCATGGAATCCGGAGAAGCGGGAACTGTACGTGACGGATCACGGCCAGCTCCGCATTCTCGGCTATCAGCTGGACAGCCTGCTCCAGAATCCCGAATACGAACCATTTGTCAAGCTGAAACTGAACGGTATGAACTTCCCGAACGATTATTGCTACATCAACGATACACTGGCTTACGGCTCTTTCATCCAGCCCACCTCCTCTTCCACTTTCCTGCAGACCAGCGGCAAATGGAACATGCAGACGGGAGAAATCAAGCTCACGGCCTACACCCATCCGGCCGACCAGAAAAAACGTATCAGTTACGCCGTTTCTCCAGCCAGCCAGACGCTGGTGGAATGCAATGGCAGATATGATCTGATCAGCCTCTACAACCTGGAAGGCGAACTGCAATGCAATGTCTACGGTCCCAACTGGGATGAAAGCGGAGACAGAAAAAAACATTTCTCACAGGTTCAGATCTGCGGAGACAAGATCGTTGCCTTATACTCGGGACAAGACTGGAACAAAGGCAATCTGGGGGAAATATTTCATGTGTTCAACATGAAAGGCGACTATCTGAAAACCCTGGTTGTAGGCCGTCCCATCAACTACTTCTGCTACGATAAAGACAACAACCGGATCATCATGAATCTGGACGATGAAATCCAGTTTGCTTATCTGGATCTGGAAGGGTTATTGTGAAGAGTATGACAGAAAAAATGATTATGCTTTGCTGTATCCATTTAAGTTAGTCCCTGTTTAAGAATAGATTGCAAAACTCATTCAGTTGCTGCTGCATGCGTTCCTGTGGAATGAGAATACGCTTGTATTCAGCAATCATGGTAGGACTCATGCTTCTGCTCATGGCATATTCTACTACTACTTGGTCTGCTTCTGGGCAGAGAATGATACCGATAGACGGATTCTCGTTAGAACGTTTTACATCTCGGTCAAGTGCTTCCAAATAAAATTCCAACTGTCCAAGGTCGCGAGGATGAAACTTTGTCTTTTTCAATTCCACAGCAACTAATGCCTGTAAGCCACGATGAAAGAATAATAGATCTGCCTTGAATGTAGATGTTCCTATATTAAGACGATATTCCTGATCCATGAATATAAAGTCTTTTCCAAGTTCAAGAATAAACTGCTTCATATGTTCTATCAGGCCATTTTTTAGCTTTGTTTCGCTATGCTTTTTCGGCAGATTAAGAAAATCTACGAACAGGGTGTCTTTGAACATGACTGGCGCATTAGGATATCTTTCCAGTAATCCTTTTGACATATTGTCCTTGCTTCCTAATAATCCTGCATAAGTCTGGTTAGAAATGCAACGTTGGAGCTCACGTTTTACTAAATGCTCTTTATTGGCATAGAGTATATAAAACAACCGTTCTTCGTCGCTTTTACATCGGCATAATATTTCTATATGATTAGTCAAACTCGTTAACTCCAATATCTTAGGCATTTGTCCAATTGCTGGCTGGACAAATTGTGCAGTTTTTGGCTGCACAATTACAGGTATTTTCTGTTTATGGTCGCTCGCTTCAATTTGTGCAGTTTTTGGCTGCACAAATTCAGTATTCAAATATTGTCTTATTGTTGCTATGAACGTTTCTGATGAATACTCATCATAGAACATTACCATATTGTAAATATTTCTTTTACTATATCCTTTGATGTCAGGGCGTTGGGAACGTATATATTCAGACAGTTGCGAAACAACCTTGCTTCCCCATTCTTCGCTCTTCAGTTTAGCAGATACATATCCACCTACATGCCATGCTGTGAGTAGCAGCTCTTCATTGACGGCTCTTGAAGCATTACTTTTATGTTGGAGAATAATATTTATGATTTCTCCGAATTGCTGTTCTATTGATATTGCGATGTCGTTATTTTTCATACGCTTAATCTTAATTTATGTTTGCAAGCAGCTTCTCAAGTTCTGCTACTGCTGAACTAATAGTTATACTTTTCTCTTTTATTTCAGCCATCAACTCTGCCAAGGAGTGGTCATAAGATCTATCTTTTGCCTTGCTTTTTCTTCTGGTGTCATAATTCCGATCAAACTGCCTTTCTTTTATTTAATTTTGTTCCTAGATGCAATTATATTACGCAAATATAAGGAATTATATTCCAAATCTCAATTTGTTTTCTCATTTTTACTGAGAAGTCAGTAATCCAGCTCTTCAGGCTAAAACATATGGTCGTTGAAGCTGGATTATGCGGTCATTAAGGCTTCATTATGCGTTCGTTACAACTGAATTGTGCAGTCGTTTCAGCTGAATTGTACGGTTATACTGATTATCGGTTGCCTTATTTTATAGAAACAAATTCTTTGAATTATAATAAAAAAATCATAATTTTGATTTTTAAAACACAGGTAAACGAAATACGTGAAAACTTATCACATAATTATACCAATACATAAAACAGTAAAATCAGATCAAAACAAAAATAGGACGCTAAGAGAAACAGATGGACAATCATTATTATCAAATGGATGATAAGGCTTTGTGGGCAGAACTAAGACATGGAAATATTGATGCCTTAGAGATACTATATAGAAGACATTATTCATTACTTCTTAATTATGGAATGAAATGTACTCCTGATAATGATATGGTTCGAGACTGTATACAGGAACTATTTGTAAAACTGGCCAAAAGCACAAAACTCTCTGAAGCAGAATCCGTACGTTCCTATTTATTGAAATCTTTACGGAACATGATCAACGACAAATCCACTTCCGCAAGTTTTCAATCTGAATGTTTTGCTTTTAATGACAATGCCTTTACAAGCATAATAGATGATGATTCTTTCGATAAGATATTCGGTAAAAGTGATGAGGATCTATACAGGAAAAAAGCTTTGAAACAGGCTTTAGCCCAATTAACACCACAACAGAAACACATACTCTACCTCAGATATATAAAAGAATTATCACACAAGGAGGTTGCAGAAATAATGAATATGAACGTTCAGTCCTCCATGAATCTTTTATCACGAAGCATATCAAAACTTAGAGAAATCATGAATTCAAATACAATCACTCTGCTTTCCTTTTTACAGTGGATGCATATTGTATTGAAATAATCTTCAATGTTCCCCAAACTAGCATATATATTTTTACGGATATATATACTAGTTTTTTCTTTTTATAACTTTCTAATAATCAACATAAAAAGAAAAACTCTTGAAAAGAATCAAAAAAAAACAATGAAAATAGTGAGTAGATTTTAATTATATCATCGTATTAAAGGAAAATAGAACAACATGGATAAATCAAACAAAATATCATATGCCAGAAGACTTATTAATTATTTTAAGTCCAAAGAAGTTATTCCAACCAAGGAAGAAGAAGACATGATATGGAATAATATAATTTCCCAAATAAAATCATCCCAGCATAAGCAATTTAGTTTTAACAAATGGCAAACATCCGTCATTTCATTAAGCATAGCTGCCATGCTGACTGGAATTGTATTCCTGATAACTTCCAATCGTAAAGATGAATCAGAAATTCTTTATGCTGCATATCAGTCCTTAAATGAGAAATCTGATCATTCAAGCAGTGAGATACTGATTTTATCCGAAAACAAAAAAATTACCAATGTAAACAATCACACAACCATTGATTACAGCAAATCTGCAAAGGAAGTAACAATAGGAAAGAAAATAATAGAAAAGTCTCCCGATACAAAATATCATCAATTGATTGTGCCTAACGGAAAACGAACTTGCCTCATTCTTGCAGACGGATCAACCCTCCACGTCAATGCAGGAACCCGCGTCGTTTATCCTGACAGATTCAAGAAAGACCGTCGTGAAATATTTGTAGATGGTGAAATCTATATAGATGTCGTGAAAAATGCAAAGATGCCTTTTGTCGTCACTACAACATCTTGCAATATAGAAGTACTTGGTACATCATTCAATGTTAATTCTTACAGTAAAGATACCGACACCCAGATAGCTCTGGTAAATGGTTCCATCAAGCTCAAAGATAAACAAAACAAAGAAATAATACTTAAACCGAATGAGCTTGCAGTCCTTAGCCAAAGCAATATAAAAGGGAAATATAAAGTAAATGCATCAGATTACGCTGCATGGACAGATGGATTACTCAAACTTAATGCCACTCCTCTATCTTCTGTATTCAAAAGTCTGGAAAGATATTATGGAATAACAATCAGCTTCTCTAAAGAAGTCGGACAAATGAAGATGTACGGTAGTTTAGATCTGGAATGCCCTATAGAAGAAGTTCTTCGCCGTATAAAATATACAGCACCTATATCTTATATTAATAAGGACGATAAATTTGAAGTAACCAAAGAGAATCAATAATAACAGTATTAACCTTTAAACATTTTACACTTATGAAAACATAGCGGATAAAAAAATATCCGAAAGATATTGCCGTACCTTCCGGATATACAATAAGTTTAACTTTGAATGAACACAATTAAACCTTTTATGTAATTACAAAAATATGGAAAATAAAAAACAACGAAGAAATTTTGGTGTTAATAGTATTAAAACACTCTGTACTCTTCCACTATTTTTACTTCCTGTAACAGAAATTTCTGCTACAAGTGTATATGCACAATCTGTACAATTCACTTTTAGTGTATCGAACTCAACAGTGAAGGAGGTCTTAAATAAAATTGAAAATGAAAGTGAATTTGTATTCGTATATTATGAAAACACATTTGATCCGTCACAGAAAGTAACGATCAACGCTAATGGTAAAGATATCATAGAAGTGCTTAATGAAGTCTTTACCGGACAAGGTGTAAGCTATGAAATCATTGATCGACAAATTGTTTTAAAAAAAGAAAACAAATCAACTTCCACCGTATCCCAGCAGCAGACTAGAACCATAAAAGGTGTCGTAAAAGACAACTTGGGAGAACCTATCATTGGTGCCAATATATTGGTAAAAGGTACAACCAGCCATGGTGTAATAACTGATATTGATGGTAATTTTGTGCTTGAAGTTCCAACAGAATGTACACTTCTTGTATCTTACATTGGTTTTAAGACGCAGGAAATAAAGGTTACAAGCCTCACAAAAGAGCTGAACATCAGCTTAAAAGAAGATTCCGAGATTCTGGACGAAGTAGTGGTAGTCGGATATGGAACACAAAGAAAAGGCAATCTGACCGGTTCTATCTCATCAGTTAAGTCAAAATCTCTGACTGTTACACCTGTTGCCAGTACTGCCAATGCTTTGGCCGGCCGACTTCCGGGTTTGACCTCTTTGCAATCAAGTGGTCAGCCAGGTGCTGATGCTGCCAGTTTGTCAATTCGTGGTTTCGGTGATGCCTTGGTTATAGTTGATGGAGTTGAATCCAGCTTCAACAACATAGATCCCAATCAGATCGAATCAATTTCAATTCTAAAAGACGGATCTGCTTCCATTTATGGTGCAAGAGCCGGTAATGGAGTTATTTTAGTGACTACCAAACGAGGTATTGAATCCAAGCCGACTTTTTCTCTGAATGCTTCTGCCACAATGCAGGGTGCAACCGCCATGTTGAAACCACTTACCAGTGGACAATCCGCAGAATTAAAACGGGAAAGCCACTTTAATGCGGGAGGAGCAGAAGAAACCGCTCCATACTCAGAAGAACAAGTCAGAAAATACTATGAAGGAACAGATCCTTTATTCCCCAATACTGACTGGTACAATATTTTAATGAGAAATTGGGCACCCCAGCAACAATACAATTTATCCGTAAGAGGTGGTTCCGAAAAAATCAAATATTATGGTTTTATCGGCTATACGGATCAAGAAACAATGATCAAAAAGAATGGAGGTAATTACAGACGTTATAACTTACAATCAAACATTGATGCAAAGATCACTGACAATTTCTCTTTCCAGCTTGACATAGCAGGAATTCATGAAGAAAGAAACTCTACAGCTCGTAATATGGGAGTAGGCGGTTTCTTATGGCAGGATTATTGGACAACTTCACCAATGTATCCTTCTGAATTCCCAGATCCGACCAAAGTTCCTTTTGCAGAAGGTGGTGGCACAGGTGGTTTACATGTAACATCCGACAGTGAGCTTTCTGGCTATAACAGACAGAGATATCAGAAATTTCAGTCTACGCTGGTTCTAAACTATACATTCCCTTCTGTTACGGGTTTATCAGCCAAAATACTGGCTAACTATATTCAGAATTATACCTTTACAAAGAACTTTACAAAGAATGTACTTCTATACAAATGGGATCCGACTGCAGATACATACACAGTTGCCGGTTCATTTGGTGAGAATGCACTGAATCATTATATAAACAGAAATCATAATGTCACATTTCAGGGCATGCTGAATTATAACAGAACGTTCAAAGATAAACACAGCGTAAACGCTTCTGCTATTTTTGAGTGTATTGATTATAGAAACGAAGACGTGTCTGCAGGTAGAAGAGGCTTTTTATCTACAAGCATAGATTATCTTTTTGCCGGAAGCACCGTAGGTATGTATAATGGAGGTTCTGCTTCTGAAATGGGACGTATGAGTTTTGTCGGCCGCTTTAATTACGGATATAAAAATAAATATTTGCTGGAAGCCATTATAAGGGCCGATGCTTCAGCTAAGTTTGCTAAAGAACACAGATGGGGCTACTTCCCTAGTGTATCTTTAGGATGGGTTTTAAGCGAAGAAGATTTCATGAAGCGTTTCTCCAATCTGAGCAATCTGAAACTGAGAATGAGTTACGGACGTTCCGGTAATGATGCGGTAGGTGCATTCCAATATCTGTCCGGTTATGGATTCAACTCCAGAATAATGATAGGCAGTACCATCTATCAAGGACTTGCACCGAAAGCTTTACCAAACCCATATTTGACATGGGAAACAATGGATATCTATAATATCGGTGTCGATTTTTCTCTATTAAACAGTTCTTTATATGGAGAGGCTGAAGTATTTTACAGAGACAGAAAAGGAATACCTGCAAACAGATTGAATTCTCTGCCATCAACATTCGGTTCTGCACTTCCTCAAGAAAACATTAACTCCATTAATAACAGAGGATTTGAGTTAATGTTTGGATATAGAAACAATATAAATGATTTTTCTTATGACATCAGTGGAAATATCTCATATTCAAGAGCTAAATGGGGACACTATGAAGAAGCAGAATATACGGATCCTGACCAAAAGCGAATCAACCAGAAATCTGGACAATGGATAGACCGCACAATAGGTTATAAATCTGATGGTCTGTTTACAAGCCAGGCAGAAATTGACGCTTTAGGTTACGATCAGGATGGTCAGGGCAACAAGACCTTAAAACCTGGTGATATAAAGATCGTAGATACAAATAATGACGGAGTGATTGACTGGAAAGACCAGATTGAAATCGGTAAAGGAACAACTCCAAACTGGATGTTTGGTATGAATGTCAATCTTCAGTATAAAGGCTTTGATTTGTCAATGCTGTTCCAGGGTGCTTTTGGATTTTATAAAAACTTCACCATTGGGGCAGGTTCAAGACAAACCTTTGACGAAAGATGGACGGAAGAAAATAATGTTTCTGATGCATTGGTTCCTCGTGTAGGCAGCCAGGCTGTCACAGCCGGTTATTTTACGGATTACAGTTACAGATCTTCCAATTATCTTCGACTGAAAGTCGCGTCATTAGGTTATTCCTTGCCGAGAAGTATAGTAAGCAAGATCAATCTTGAAAATGTAAGATTCTCCATATCTGGAACAAACTTATTGACTTTAAGTAAACTATACAATTTCGGAGTGGATCCGGAAGCACCTAATATGGGTAATTACTATCCGCAACAGAGAACTGTAAGCTTTGGTATAAACGTAACATTTTAATGAGTGAACCATTATGAAAAAAAATCTTTTTATAGCCTTGACTTTCATGTTGGGGTCTTGCAATATACTGGACAAAGAACCGCTTGATACAATTTCAGATAATACTTTATGGAATGACGAAGCACTGGTCACCGCCTATCTGTATGACCTGTATGCAAACACTCCTGTTTTTGTCAATGATGCGAGTGCAGTAGGCTGGGATCCGTACAGTACAGACATCGTAGGGATGTTTTATGTAAACGAACTTTCCGATGAATGTTATTATGGCTGGAACTTCTATAACAGACCTCACATCATTAAATACAAGGGTGGAGATCTGAAAGTTGACGGTGGCTTGATGGAATATTGGGAACTGCCCTATAAAACGATCAGAAAAGCAAATGATCTGATAGAAAGAATGTCAATGTCAACATTATCTGATGACTTTAGAAAACAAATGATAGCAGAAGCAAGATTCGTTCGCGCTTTCAACTATTTTGCTATGGTCAAAAGATATGGTGGTGTTCCCTTGATCACTCAAGTCCAGAATATGACTGACAGTGAAGAGGTTCTGTATCCTAAGCGCAATTCCGAAAAAGAAATATATGACTTCATCATCAAGGAAATGGAAGAAGCTGCTCCGGACCTGCCTGAAGAAATACCGACTGCACAGAAAGGTAAACCTGATAAATATACAGCACTGGCATTACAGTCAAGAGCTGCATTATACGCAGGAAGTATAGCCAAGTACGGGAAAGTTCAACTGGACGGCTTGTTGGGTATCCCGGCAGATAAAGCCAATGAGTATTTCGAAATTTCATATAAGGCCTCAAAAAAAATTATAGATGATGGTAAGTATGCTTTATATCAAGGAGATGCAGACAAATCGGTCAATTTCAGAAATATATTTTTGGTAGAAGATAACAGTGAATGCATCTTTGTAAAAAAATATGATGGAATTCCCAATGGTGGTGTTGTATGGGATTATGATTTTTCTCAGTGTCCCAAACCACATTCCTGGGGAGCCGGTCAGAAAAATTCACCTTATCTGGAAATGGTAGAATCTTTTGAAAGAATAGATGGAACATCCGGAAAACTGAATTATGAAGAACTTGAAAGCAAACTGTGGACATTGGACGAATTATGGGGTGGCAGAGACCCTCGCTTCTATGCAACCATCTGGACTGAAGGAACACCATGGCAAGGGTCTACTGTAGGGTTCTACAAAGGTATCATAACAGAAAATGGTGAAACGATTGTTGATGGTTCTTATAAAGGAGTTCCGGCCTGTGGTTCACAGACATTAGGAAACCAGAACTTTTATACTAGTTTCGGAGTTCTGAAATATCTTGATGAATCGTCCAACAATGTATCCAGAGAAATGGCTTATTCTAAAACCGATTATATCGTATTCCGCCTTGGAGAAATCTATCTGAACTTATCAGAAGCTGCATACGAACTAGGAAAAACGGAAGAAGCCTTGAATGCACTCAATGTCATCAGAGAAAGAGCCGGAATGCCTGATAAAACAACCATTGATATGGAAACCATCAGAGCTGAAAGAAAAGTAGAACTGGCATTTGAAGGACACCGATATTGGGATTTGAAACGATGGAGAATTGCAGAAGAAAAATTAACCGGAGGAAATACCGGTATTAAATACGAATTGGATTATGCAACACGGAAGTATAAAATAACGATCATAAAAAATGTAGAAGAAAGTTATGGAGATGGCAGCAGATCACCTTTATTCTTAAGTCATCATTACTACTTCCCCATCACTCTTGGCAGAACAGGAGCTAATCCAAATCTGGTAGAAAATCCTGGATATTAACTTCTTTTGTAAAAGAGGGTGTGACCACAAACGACTGTAACAAGGAAAAATGTCTTTGAATGAGATTTCTGGCACACCCTCACAATTATGAAATTAATAAGACTTGTATGAAAAAAAAACTCTTTTTATCGCTGCTTCTGGTTTCTTGCTATTCAATGAACGCCCAACATATAATAAACGTATCTGTTAATGGCAATGATACTCATGCAGACGGATCTTTACAAAAGCCTTATGCAACCTTACAGAAAGCTTACAATATTGCTTTGGAATATCAAGGAAATGATACTGTATTTATTAACCTTGGCCCCGGCATATTTCAGTTTGAAAAAACCTTTACCATTACCGAAACCCCTAAAACTCCCGTTGTAATAAATGGCAGTAAGGAAGGAATCTTTCCTTCCACATATTTTAGTGGCGGCATTAAATTAGGTAAATGGGAAAAGACTTCTGAAGGGTACTGGAAAACAAAAGTCGAAGAAACGGAAAAATATGGATTCGTTTTTGAACAACTTTACGTCAATGGGAAACGGGCTCAAAGAGCTAAAACTCCTGATAAAGACTGGTTCTTTATAAAAGAGACCAAAGAAGATATCCATTACAGAGGTACAGGCAGATTTCCCGAATATTCAACCCTGCGATTTACTGTAGCCCCCCAAGATCTGGAAACGCTGAAAGGTATTGATTATGAATCATCAAACGATGTCATGGCCATGTTCTTCCATCACTGGGACAACACCCGAAAATACTTTTCAGAAATAAAGCCGGATTCAGGATACTTATTTCTTAACGGTATAGGTCTGAAGCCCTGGAATCCCATTACAAAGGGAAGCAGATATATTCTGGAAAACTACAAATCTGCCATGACTGTACCGGGAGAATGGTTCTTGGATAAGACCAATGGTGATCTCTTTTATATACCTCGTGAAGGAGAAGACATGAACAGTGCGGAGGTATATGCTCCTTGCGTATCAACTTTACTAAAATTCGAAGGAACCAAAAATAGTCCCGTAAAAAATATCATTGTCCGGAATATTGCTTTTGAGCATTCTGCCTATGTAATGCCCAAGACAGGTAACGATGCAGAACAGGCCGCAGCAAGTATCCCGGCAACAGTTCATCTTGACTTTGCTGAAAATATCAGATTTGATAATTGTCTGATTACAAATACCGGAAACTATGGCTTCTGGTTCAGAAGAAATTGCAACAATTGCATGTTGACAAACTCTCTGTTGACAGATCTTGGTGCCGGAGGTGTAAAAATTGGTGATAATATGATTCCCGAAGAAAATGAAGTAACCAAACATATTCATGTCGAAAATAATATTATCCAAAAAACAGGAATGGTTCTGCCGTGTGGAGTTGGCGTAGCTATATTTCATTCCTCACATAATAAGGTCCTGCATAATGAAATCTCAAATCTCATGTATTCCGGAGTTTCTGTCGGTTGGATATGGGGTTATGCAGACAGCTATGCTAATCATAATGAGATTGCATACAATCATATTCACCACGTAGGATGGGGAGAATTATCTGATATGGGTGCTGTTTACACATTAGGAAAATCTCCGGGGACACATATACATCACAATGTCATTCACGATGTTTATTCATACGATTACGGAGGCTGGGGATTATATACGGATGAAGGCAGTACAGGAGTCATTATGGAAAACAACCTGGTTTATGGTTGTAAGAGTGGTGCGTTCCATCAGCATTATGGTCGTGAGAATATTATAAAAAACAATATCTTTGCATTTGGACAATATTTTCAGGTCCAGCTTACAAAAGTTGAAGAACATTGTTCTTTCACCTTCTCCAATAATATTATATTGGGGGATTGTGGCGTAATGTTTGCAGGTCCTTGGGATAAAGCCAACATAGATATGAAGAAAAATCTTTACTGGGATTTGAGAACAGACAATCCGGACTTCCTTGACATGAAGTTCAAGGAATGGAAAAAGAAACGTGATAAACAATCCATACTGACAGATCCTTTATTTATCAATCCTCAAAAAGGTGACTTCAGATTTAAGAGTATGAAACATGCCAGAAAAATAAACTTCATTCCATTCGATTATACCCAGGCTGGTGTATACGGCCCCAAAGAATGGAAAGAAAAAGCAAAAATGTCAGAAAACGACATCAAACGCTTCAGCACAATTATAAAAGAAAGAGAAAAGTCTTACAGCAGTTATTATGGCTCATCTAAATAAAACGAAATACTGACTGATCCCGATGGCTCCAGCTTATGTTTCGAATTATACAGAAACTGCTGGAGCTATTTAAAGGAAAATAAATAATTACAATGAAAAAACTATTTGTATATCTTATCCTCACTGTATTTCTTGTCGGATGCACAAGCACTGATCAGCATACTTACAATTCAGGAATAAACATCATTCCCAAACCGAAAAATATTAATATGAACTCAGGAGAATTCATATTAGACAACAGAGTAAAGGTTTTTTATAATAATGAAATAATACATCAATATGCTGACAGTTTAATAAACAAGATTTTCTTATCTTCGGGCATAAAGATTGAAACAAGTCCACATAAGCTGAAAAACAAATACATCAACTTTGAACTGACAGAAGGATTTGATGCTGAAGAATATATACTTGAGGTAAATAAAAATGGGATATGCATACAAGCATCTGATGCTGGAGGTATATATTATGGATTACAGACATTGATACAACTGTTTCCGGCAGAAATTGACTGTAAAGGAGGATTTGAAGACTCTGAATACAGAATTCCATGTATGAGAATCAATGATTATCCCACCATGGCATACAGAGGAGTTTTAATTGACGTATGTCGGCATTTTTTCACTGTCAGTGAAATTAAAAAACAAATAGACATTTTAGGCTCCTTGAAAATCAACAAACTACATCTGCATTTAACAGACAATCAGGGATGGAGAATAGAAATAAAGAAATACCCGGAACTAACCCAATATTCATCCATAGCAGAAACCTATAATAATAAGAAATACGGTCCTTTTTACTATACACAAACGGATATACAGGATATAGTAAAATATGCTAATGCACATAATATAGAAGTAATACCGGAAATAGAATTCCCGGGACATTCCTTGTCTGCTCTTGTTCCATTTCCTGAACTGTCATGTAATGGAGGCCCATTTGTAAGTGAACAAGTTTTTGGTTATGAAGAAAATGTCTTCTGCGCAGGTAATGAAAACGTATACCAATTCATGCAGGACGTATTAACTGAAGTGGCTGCATTATTCCCTTCCGAATACATACATATAGGAGGTGACGAATGTGCCAAAACAATGTGGAAACAATGTCCCAAATGCCAGGCTAAAGCCAGAATGCTGGGATTAAAAGCAGAAAAAAATAAAACGATTGAAGAACAATTACAAAGTTATGCTATACATCGCATTGAACAGTTCATTTCAACAAAGCTGAAGAAAAAAATGATCGGATGGCACGAAGTGCTTGAAGGAGGCATCAATAACAATGTCACAATAATGAGCTGGAGAAATCCTCAAATAGGATATAAGGCAGCAGAAGAAGGACATAAGGTCATCCTGGCACCTATGCCTGAAGGTTTTTACTTATGTGATTACCAAGGAGCTGTAGAGGTAGAACCTGCTGCCAGTGGAGAGTTCTCATCCTTGAAACAAATCTATTCCTACAATGCTGTTCCTGACACTTCCAGCGTAACATTGAAAAAAAATATCATAGGATTGGAAGCCTGTGCATGGACTGAGTGGTGTAAAGATTTAAGCACCCTGGAATATTTTATGTATCCTCGAGTAACAGCATTAGCTGAAAACGCATGGAGCGACAATAAGCAAAAAGACTGGTCTGACTTTCAGAAAAGACTGAACAACATGTATGTACGGCTCAATTATAAAGGAGTAAACTTCCATATTCCAATGCCGGAAGGAATTCTGACCCAGAATGTTATAATAACGCATGATACCGTCCATCTTTGCCTCAATAATTCACGTGCACTACCAATGGTATATACCGATGATGGCACAGAACCAAATAAATATTCAAAGATTCTACCTGAAAAACTGATCATCAACAAAGCATGTACACTTAAGATCGCAACTCTTGTATCAGATCGTTTGCTCAGTTCCACAAGAAAAATTGTCGTAGAAAAACAAAGCAAACCTAAAAAAGCATTGGATAAAGCAGCAGACAAAATCAGATTACAAATTGCAGAAGGTTTATATTATTCGGAAAATGACAGAGAAAATCTGATATTTACCAAAGATACACTAATTAATTCATTCAAAGATTATAATAAAGAAAAGTTTAACTTCAGAAAGCCCTCAGTTGCTATTTATACGGGATATTTTAATATTCCCGAAACCGGTGTATACATATTCACGTCTAACGATGATGAACTATGGATTGATCATGAAAAAATAATAACGAATCCATTCTCTTCCAGATTCAATGCCAACAAAAAAGAAGTCTTTCTGGAAAAAGGTTATCATCAGTTTAAACTGATTTTCGCTAACAGACTGAAAGATGGGTTTGCCACATGCTGGTATACAATTGGATTCTCTTATAAGAAATCTATTTGATACATTACATATTAGGAATATAGTTTACAGTAAATATCTTAATGCTAAAAATCTATGAGAAAAAGTTTTATGAGATTAAGGAGATTCATTCTTTCGCTTACGATTGCCGGATTGTGTTCCAACTTGTCAGCTTATTGCCCGACCGATTACTTAAATGAATCCAATGAAGATTTTAAGGAAAGGATGCAATGGTTTGTTGATGCCAAATTCGGAATGTTCGTTCATTTTGGCCTCTACAGCAGTCTGGGAGGTGTATATAATGGAAAAACTGTTGACGGATATGCAGAATGGATACAATCTACGGCTGACATACCCTCTGCAGAATATGCCACACTTATCAATTCATGGAATCCAAAGGATTTCAATGCAGATCAGATCGTATCTCTGGCAAAGAAAGCCGGAATGAAATATCTGGTCATAACAACCAAACACCATGAAGGGTTTTGTCTGTGGGATTCCCGGTATACGGACTTCGACATAGCCTCATCACCTGTACGGGGACGTGATTTCATAAAGGAACTCTCTGATGCATGTAAAAAATATGGCATTAAATTCGGAACATATTACAGTATCATTGACTGGCATCATGCCTCTCAGGAAAGAAACAGCAACGGCAAAGACTCATGGGGATGGTGGGCGCAGATTGCCATGAAGCCCGACAAAAAGAACGAATATGTAACTTACATGAAAAACCAGATCAAGGAACTGATAGAAAAATATGACACTGATATTCTTTGGTTTGATGCAGACTGGGTAGACTGGTGGACACTCAACGACGGAAAGGAACTGTATAATTACATCCGCAGTCTAAAACCTTCCATCATTATCAATAACAGAGTGGCCAAACGTTCTGAATTCAAAAAAGATTTCGGTACTCCGGAACAAGAACATCCGGGAAAAAAACAGGATCATGTGTGGGAAGCCTGCTATACCTTAAATGAATCATGGGGGTACAAAAGTAATGACCATCAATGGAAAAGCCCCGAGGATATTGTCCTAAAACTTAAGGAGATAAATTCCAACGGAGGCAACCTGCTGTTAAATATCGGTCCGGACGGCAAGGGTATGATTCCCCAGGAATCTGTAGAAATTCTTCAAAAGGTGGGAATAATCCTGAAAAAATGAGATTGGGAAATAACATTATCTCGACGCATTCTGGAATTGCCGCAAGTATTAGTAAAACTGCTTTGGCTAAAAACTTGAACAATACCGAAAAGCCTGCAACCAAGAACAACAACCACGGATATAGCCGATAAACTGAATCTTTTTGCCATAAAAAAGTGTGTCTGTAAAGCTGATTTTTCTTTACATGACACACTTAATCTTATATTCTCGTTTTTTGTTCTTAATTTTTCTTCCAAATACTTTCTAGATTATATATCCTCATTTCATTGACCTGGGTTGTTCCTGCAAACGAGAATAGTTCAATCTTTGAGAAGGATTCGCGTGGATAAAGCAACTGCGAAAAAGCTTCGCGACCGCCATCAATAAAGACTTCGAATGTACTGACATCCCAATATATACGTAACTTAAGATGACTGTCCTTTGCTATATAAGGCATTCTTGAAATACGGTTGTATCCATTTCCAAGATGTCCCGGTACAGTACCGGCATTGGTTCTGTCGCCCAAGAAGTGATGATGCCAATCATCATATTGGAAAACATAATCTTCGCCAAAATCATTTTTCAGACGGATACCAAATAAGGATCCTTTATCAAGAGTTACATCCAGTTCTATTTCTAATGGTTCGTGTGAGCCTACGTGTTCTTTTATCACCTTTCGGCCTAACAGAGCGATCGACCGGAACAAAACAGAATCAGTACGCAACTGTTTGTATTCATCAATTGGATTTGAAGTAACATAATATTTCCCCTGTTTATCTACATGCAGCGAAAGCTCACGAATCAGGTTCATGGTACCATTAAATTTGGAAGTTCGGCAAAGTTCTGTGTTAATTTGACAAGGCCAACCAAACCAAGACTGGAAAAGAACACGATTCTGCGGTGCATTTGCGAACACCAGACCTGCATAAAAATCTGATCCCCAGTCCATCCAATGTTTCGTTTTTGAAGTGTCTTCAGGGTGGAATTCATGTCCATCAAAGGTTCCTACATGATAACAAGTGCCATGCGATGAATTTGCTACTCCCCCATTGGTACTGGTAATGAGCAACACTTTCTCTTCGCCTGTTTCTTCCACCTTCATTGTGGCCAAGCTAGGACATTCCCAAGATGGATAAGGCAACGTTTCACTCTCAAACTTCCAATCTGTAAGATTGGTAGACGAATAGAAACGAATGTGCCCCGTACCTGCAGTAGCCATTACCCACTTCTTGCTAGGTTCGTGCCAGAATACAGAAGGATCCCGTTCTGAAGGAAATTGCTTGTTCTCTACAGCTATGCGGTCTTTATTGTAGGTCCAGGTTTTTCCGTTATCTTCGGATGTAGCTATACAGATGCGATTTCGGTTTGGAGTTTCGGGATAGATATCCATAAAGTGATTGGTATAATAAGCCCACACTTTTCCTTTATCGACAACAGCCCCACCTGACCAGTTTGCAATCAAACTATCTCCCTGAAGCACTGTAGGTTCATTCTTCCAATGCAACAAATCGGTACTGGTAGCATGTTCCCAATTTGTTCCTACTTTAGCCCAGGCTACGCGATTTGACATACCCTGAAACATAAGATGCCAAACACCATCATTATAAAACAATCCATTCGGATCGCTTAACCAGGCGGTATCTCTAGAATAGTGCATTTGCGGACGATAAGGATCAAGGTAGAAAGGATCAATATCATTAATCATTTGCACCGGACGATGATCACATCCAGGCAAAACTGTCAGTGTTCCCATCATAACTAACGTTAATACGGGAAGGATTTTTTTCTGATTCATTTTAGTGGACATAAGAAATTGTTTAAATTTTATCAAAAACTCTGTTACACACCTATTCAAAATAATAAATATCAAAAAGATAATTGACGTAAAATTTATAAGTCCAATCAATTTTATGGAAAAATACCCAACCTTACTGATAAACAGCAGCAAGTTATTGAAAAAATCATTAATTCGCAAGAAAGAAAACAGAAACATTCTCTCTGAAACATCATGAATACGATTTTTATCTACTCAAACAGGGTGCTAATGTTGCAGGGTTCTAAAGGAATTCACTTCTTGGGAGATCGTGTACTACTTCTGCAAGTAGAAAAACGAGGATAACTACAATGTGCGTATCATGTGAAATAACATCCAATAACAAGCTTGTTGGAACAGTTTCCTAAAATAATCTGACAGACTGCTGACTTTTTTCAGATTTATTCGTATTTTTGATGCGAATTACAAGAATGTGTGCCAATTGATGCCAAACACCAGCCGGCACACAATAATTTATAGGGGTTTTTACAAACTAATGAAAAAAGCACAGTTATGAAAAGCATGTTTTTGTTTTTATCTTTGTTGTCATGTATGCCCGCAGTGGCCAGTAATGTATCCGACAACAAACAAGATCAGGTAGATTTGAATCAGACGGCAACAGGAGGTTACGGGTATTTTATAAATCAGGATCAAAAAGCCTCCGTCTGGTGGGCCGAAGGCGCTTACAAAGTATTGAAAGATGCACCGGTTCCCAGAAAAAGCCAGAGCAGGGTTTCTCTGTCGGCTGCCAAGAATGAATACGAATCGTTTATCATTGTGGTAAATCCGGAAAGTGAAATGGAAAACTTCCGCATCTCGGTGGCAGACTTTACTTCTTCTGACGGAAAGACGATCCCCGGTGACCAGGTTGAAATCAGAAAGGTGGAATACGTCAAGGTCTCCCACCCTACGGATTATTATGGTTACAAAGGATATTTCCCGGACCCGCTGCCGTTGTATGAAAAGCCTCTGACATTAAAGACATCCGAGAATACACCTTTATGGATTACAGTCCATGTTCCTTCGCAGACTGCGGCTGGCCAATATACATCAGAAGTGACACTTACGGCAGCCAACGGCTGGAAAACTACGGTTCCCGTTGATCTGACGGTGAGAAACTTTGAACTTCCTGCTGTTCCTACCATTCGTTCCGGATGGGGAATGAACATGAAAAATGTGGAACTCTATGAAAATCTGACCACCGAAGAACAGAAACGTGACAAATTCGAAAAATACATGGAAATGTTCAGCCGGTACAAAATCTCTCCTTACGATCCTTTCCTGTATGCTCCGATTCATGAAACCGTTTCCGGAGTGGACTGGGAAGGCGGATTTTATGACAGCAAAGAAAAAGTCAGCGGAAATTACGGCTATAAGGTTGTAGATAATTCAGCCACTGAGAACATAGAAGCCTGCACACGCGAATTGCAGCCTGTAACTCCGGGAAAGACCTATGAGTTAAAATGGAAAGCCAAAAGCCAGGCAGAGAAGCAGACTTATGTAGTAGGTGTAGAATGCTATGATGCCGAAAAGAATCTGATCGTCTTCGAAAACCGTTTTGAACAGTTTACGGCGAACCCGGGATGGGAATCATTCACTTTCCCGCTGGGAATGTTCGACGAAGAAATCCGCTATGTCAAAGTCATCCTGTGTGCAGCCAACCGCACCTATCACGGAGAAGACAAAGGGGTTGTCTGGTTCGATGAGCTTTCGATGAACCAGAAAGAAACAGACCAGAATCTGCTCGCATGCGGAAATTTTGAAGTGGATCTGGACAAGATCGACATCCAGCTGGATTTCTCTGATTTCGAAGCGGCTGCCAGAAAATACTTTGCGCCTCCCTATAATTTCAACTCCTTCCGCCTGAAAATAAAAGGTCTGGGATCAGGAACCTACTATTCCCGCCAGAATGGTATCTTCGAAGGATTCGAGCAGGGAACGGAAGAGTATAACAAACTTATGAAGCGCTATTTGCAGCAGATTCAGGATAATCTGGAACGAATCGGCGTACTGGGAAAAGAATACATCTACTGGTTTGATGAACCGTCGGAAAAAGATTATGAGTTCGTATACCAGACCAACAAGATGATCAAGGAATATGCTCCGAAACTGACAACCTTCCTGACAGAACATGTGGCAGGTCAGGACATCTCGGACGTTACCGATATCAGCTGCACCATCTGGCACCAGCTGAACCACGAAAAAATCGACAAGATGAACCAGCGCGGACTGGAATACTGGTCTTATCTCTGCGTATGGCCGAAAGCTCCGTGGATTTCCGAATTCATCGACCACGATGCCGTGAATATGCGCATGTGGCTGTGGGCATCCTACGTCTACCGTCTGAAAGGAGTACTCATGTGGGAAACCACCTACTGGAATTCCAATGAAGCTTCCCCGAAAGGATATCTGCAGAACCCCTGGCAAGAAGCCATGAGCTGGGTAACCGGATACGGCTGGCCTTATGGAAAACAGACAATCTGGGGAAATGGTGACGGACGGTTCTTCTATCCGGAAAACAGAGATCCCAACAAGGACAAGACAACCGCCTATCAGGGATATCCGATCCCGTCCATCAGACTGGAATTCCTCAGAGCCGGTATTGAGGATTACGAATACATGTGCATTCTGGAAAAACTGATGAAAGGGGCTTCGAAGAAACAGGCGTCACTGGTGAAAGAAGCCAGACAGCTGTTGCAGATTCCAAAATCCATCTACACCGATGAGAAGACCTACAACAAAGATCCCCAGGTTTTGCTGGAACACCGGCAGAAAATTGCGGAACTGATTGAGAAGTTTATGAAATAAAAAACTGTAGAAAAAATGAGCTTCGGGCTTTTAAAAAAACGTTTCGGCGTTTGCTTTAAAAGCCCGAATTCTTTTTTATAAAACATTTCGACGTTTTTTCAATGAGATAAGGATTGTATGATCTGAAAAATATACTTGCGAAAGTCTGTCGGAAGCAACCCCTTCATATTTTCTGAAGATTCATACAACTCCATAATCCTCTGAGAAAATATATCCTCCGAAAGTGTTTAATAATCAGTATAAAATATTAAACATAGAAGAATATTTATGTATATCTTTAAATTTCAGAACTATAAAAAGTTATAAATTTTTTAGAAACAAAAGTACGAATAAAAAGTGATAAACAGAAAAATGTAGCAAAGTTATTGGCAG
>ENA-UONW01000205-UONW01000205.1-human-gut-metagenome-genome-assembly--contig:-CS52-NODE-205-length-95055-cov-16.389474_pt1 | contig 95055 bp, 81 predicted proteins | sample MGYA00242463_ERZ724010 | MGnify/ENA metagenome assembly ERZ724010 | reverse complement strand
TATAGCACAGACAATTTCTTTTGTCAACACTTTTATCTAAATTTCTATCATCTAATATGTACCAAGAATCTTAAGGGCAATTGCCTCTTCCCTTATGCCTCTTAACGCATTCTGCACCGCTGTATCCGTAAAACGTCCTTCAAAATCAACAAAGAACCTGTACTCCCACGCCTTATCAGATATCGGACGAGACTGGATATTTAACATATTGATTCCATTGTATATAAAGTGTGCCAGCATATGATATAGTGCACCACTCTTGTGAGGTGTCTCAAAGCATATGCTTATCCTGTCCGCATCTCTGCGGCATACCCTTTTAGCCGACACAATTATAAACCTTGTTGCATTGTTTTTATTGTTCTGTATGCGGCTCTCAAGCACCTGAAGCCCGTATATATCAGCCGAGATATGGCTAGCTATGCCAGCCTGTGTGATATCTCCGTCATCCTTTACCTTCTTTGCAGAAAAAGCTGTATTCCTGACAGCCACCTGGTTAATATCCTTATGCTCATCAAAAAAATCTGAGCACTGCATAAGCGCCTGTGGATGTGAATACACAGTCCTTATATCAGAAATCTTTGCACCCGGAAGTCCCATCAGACTGTGGTCGATGCGTATAATCTGCTCCCCAACTATATAATTGTCGTATTCAACAAGCAGATCATAGTTTTCAGATACAATACCGGCTGAAGAATTCTCTATCGGAAGCACTGCATAATCAGCCTTTCCGCATTTGATATCCTCCATGGCATCCTTCCAGGAATCCACGTTGTAGCCATTACAGTTCTCGCCAAAGTATGTCTTCATGGCAAGCTGTGAATATGCACCCTCAACTCCCTGAAACACAATCCGTGCATTGGAAAAATCCAGGCTGTCTACCTCAGTAAAGTTTTCCTTCTCCACTATGCCATGCTCAGTCATAAGCTGATACTGCTTCTTTCTACTGGTCGACATAATCTGTTCAAAAAGCTCAACTATACCATGCTTCAAAAACTCATCATCTGCAAGAGACGATAATTTCTCAAGCTTTTCATCCTCTCTCGTCTTGTCAAAGACCTTTTTGCCGGTGGTTATCTTATACTCGGCAACGTGCTTTGAGATATCCATTCTTTCCTTATATAATCTGACTATTTCACTGTCTATCTCATCGATAGACTCTCTCAATTTCATTAAATCTTCCATTATTGTCTCCTAAAAAAGATATAATAAAATATTATTACAAATTTTATAGAAAGGCAAGTAATCCTTGAAAGATTTATCATATATAGATATAATTTAGTTAATATCTAAGCATAAATATCAAATACCCTCGGGAGAATTACATGAAAAAATATCTAAAAATAATTATTCCACTAATTTTAATATGCATCACAGGCCTTGTTATATACCATTTTGTATCAAAGGTAAAGCTTAATTCATCCTATGTAAATGGTAATACTGCAGGTAATCTGTACAATGCCGGGCTCTTCTGTGAAAGTGACGGTGAAGTATTTTTCTCAAATACAAACGACAACGGCAGGCTGTATGCCATGAATATTGACGGCAGCAATATACATAAACTGAGCAATGACACCGCCATGTACATAAACGCAGATAAAAACTATGTCTATTACGTAAGAAACAACAATCAGAAAATCACAAGTCAGACCTTCTTTTCATATGACAGGAACAGCCTCTGCCGCATAAAAAGAAATGGCCACGGCTCCACCGTGCTGGATCCTGACCCATGCATCTATGCATCCCTGATAGGCAACTACATATATTATCTGCACTATGACACACAAACAGCTACCTCTCTATACCGTATCAGAATAGATGGAGAAGAAAAAAAGAAAATAAAAAGTCACTATCTGTTCACCTGCAACACATCAGACCGGTATTTTTATTATAATAATCCAAAAAACGGACAGCTATACAGATATGACACTGCTTCACAGAGTGAAGCCTTATTCTACGACTGCAACTGCTACAAGCCGGTTGTGCTGGATGACACAAATGTATACTACATGGATGTAAATCGTGACAATGCGATTGTCCATGTCAATATCAACAATCCAAATCCTGTAGTTTTAACGGAGGCCAATATTGAGCATTACAATGTATATGGCAGTCTGATATTCTATCAGCGCGGTGGTGATAATCCGGCACTGTGTGTTGTAAAAAATGACGGCACCGGCTTTAAAGAGCTTGCTAAGGGTGAGTTTTGCAACATAAACGTAACATCACAGTATGTGTATTTCACAGATTTTGTCTCGAACAAAGAGTACTGTACATCCACACAGAATCCGGATACAATAAAGGCTTTACAGCCATAACAGATAATTTCATTAAAAAGAACACGCATGATTAATCAACTCATGCGTGTTTTTTATTAATTCATATAAAATTCAAATCTTGATCTGTATATATCACTGCACTTTTCGGTATTCTGGTCTATCGCAATAACAGAAAGCACATTATTTCCCTCAGGAACAGGTATTGGAGCTGTATACTCTGTTGATGCAGCACTCGGATCTGACGAATCCCAGGTATAGTATACCTTGCAATTTTCAGGTACTGTGATTGTAATGTCTGTCTGTGCACCAAATGTACCTCCGTCAGGGTCTATCTCCGGTGCATCCGGTGCCTCAAACTCGATTTCATACTTGGCAGATGCCACCTCGCTTTTGATTCCTCTGTCATCAACCGCAACAGCTGTTATCTCATATGTGCCTTCCTTGTCCAGGGTGATCGGGCTATAATATCTTTCTCCTCTGGTCAAAGGATCATCCGAATCATATGAATAGTATATTTTGGTATCGCTGTCTGCATCTATAGAAAGCTCAATAGTCTCTCCATACTTGCCACTGCTCTTGCTAAACTGCGGTTTAGATACAGTATAATCCGCAAAAAGCTTTAAAACAGATGCATCCTTAGCACTCTCACGCAGCGCAACAATTGCATCATAATCCTTTTTTGATTCATAAATCGAGATAAGCTGCTTATAAGCCTCTTTGCTCTTTGGATCAATATTGATAATTTCCTGATACAGCACAAGAGCGGCATCATAATCCTTCTTCGACATATATATATCAGCCAAAGCAAATCTGACATCTGTATTATCCGAATCAATCGACAAAGCCTTCTCATAATAAGAAACCGCGGAATTTATATTCCCCGCCGAATAAGCTGCCTTTGCCTGCTTCACCTGATAATCAAATGAATTGTCATGTGATCTGCTTACATTACGTGTAATAGCTGCAATAAGTATTACAATTGCTACAGCGCACACTACAGCTGATATAATAATTATCTTCTTCTGCTGTGCTCTCTTTGCCCGCTGACCGTCAGACTGCGGCTTCTCACACGGTTGTTTCGTCTGAGACTGCTGCTCACCTGTCTGAGCCTGTCTCACTTGCTGCTTTACAGACTGTGACATTCTGTCCGGTTTTTGTCCGTTCCACTGACCGGCACTATGAAGCTGTTCCCTCACCGGCTCATCAAACCTGATTGTCCTATCAGACACAGGCTTTGCAGTCTTTTGTCCATCAGTTCGCCTGTCATCATTTCCAACCAGATTATCAAGATAATCATCAAATTCGTTGTAATCAGGCACTATCTGAACCGGATGCCCACAGACATCACAGTACAGACTGCCCGCCTTCAATTCATTACCACAATTGGCACATCTCATACATCTAATCCTCTTACTTATTGTCTAATTGTCTAATTATCTCTTCATAGCCTCAACACAATTGCTCATGAGCATCGCAATTGTCATAGGACCTACACCGCCCGGTACAGGTGTGATATGTGACGCTTTAGACACAACAGAATCAAAATCCACATCACCACACAGCTTATTTTCAGCATTTCTGTGGATTCCAACATCAATGACAACCGCACCATCCTTCACATATGAAGCATCTATAAACTTAGGCTTTCCTATTGCCACTATAAGTATATCAGCATTTTTACATACATCTTTTAAATCCTTTGTATGTGAATGACATACCGTAACAGTTGCATTCTCCCTAAGCATGAGAAGTGACATAGGCTTGCCGACTATATTGCTTCTGCCAACCACAACACAGCTTTTACCATCAATATCTATATTGCTTCTCTTTAAAAGCTGAATGATACCGGCCGGAGTACACGGCAAAAAACCAGGCTTTCCTATAACCATCGCTCCAACACTCTGTGGACTGAAGCCATCAACATCCTTTTTGGGATCAATAGCATCAATAACCTTGTCCTCATCGATATGCTTTGGCAGTGGAAGCTGACAGAGAATACCATTTACAGAAGCATCAGCATTGAGCTTTTCGATAAGTTTTAATATCTCATCCTCCGTAGTCTCCTCTGCAAGTTCATACGAAAGCGATTTGATTCCGACATACTCACACGCCTTTTTCTTGTTGCGAACATACACTGATGATGCAGGGTCATTTCCGACCTGAATCACCGCAAGGCAGCCCTCGATACCTTTTTTCTTAAGCTCTGTCACTTCTTCCTTAAGCTCATCCTTAATCTGTGTTGAAATTAATTTTCCGTCTATTAGATTAGCCATATTTCCTCCTAGAATAATCCTGTGATCACACCATTGTCATCCACATCAATGCCGTATGCAGCCGGCTTCTTTGAAAGTCCCGGCATAGTCATAATAGAACCGTTTACTGCTACAACAAAGCCTGCACCTGCTGACGCATAAACCTCACGTACGTTGATTTTAAAGCCGCTCGGTCTGCCAAGCTTCTTAGCATCATCAGAAAGCGAATACTGTGTCTTTGCCATACATACAGGGAAATCTCCCATTCCAAGGTCTGTAATTCTCTTAAGTTCTCTCTCTGCTGCCGGAGAATATGTAACACCATCTGCTCCATATATTTCTTTTGCAACAGTTTCAATCTTTTCCTTAAGTGACAGGCTATCATCATAGAGCACCTTAAAATTGCTTTCCTTGTGCTCGATTGTTTCAAGTACCTTGTTGGCAAGGTCAATTCCGCCTTCGCCACCCTTCTCCCATACCTCTGAGAGTGCAAATTCACAGCCTCTTTCCTTACAGAACTGCTCTACAAAATCAGTCTCAGCCTTGGTGTCTGTGACAAATGAATTTAATGTGACAACTACAGGCACACCAAACTTGTGAAGATTCTCAATATGCTTCTCAAGATTTACGATTCCAGCCTTAAGTGCATCAAGATTCTCTGATGAAAGCTCATCCTTCGGCACGCCGCCATTATATTTTAATGCTCTGATTGTTGCAACAAGTACAACTGCATCCGGCTTAAGTCCTGCCATACGGCACTTGATATCAAAGAACTTCTCTGCGCCAAGGTCTGCGCCAAAGCCTGCCTCAGTGATAACATAGTCTGCAAGCTTTAATGCTGTCTTTGTGGCACGGACACTGTTACAGCCATGTGCTATATTGGCAAAAGGTCCACCGTGAACTATTGCCGGTGTATGCTCAAGTGTCTGGATAAGGTTCGGCTTTAAGGCATCCTTTAAGAGAGCTGCCATAGAGCCTGTAGCCTGAAGATCATCGGCTGTGACAGGCTTTCCGTCAAAGGTGTATGCCACGATAATTCTGCCAAGGCGCTTCTTTAAATCTGCCATATCATCGGCCAGACAGAGTATTGCCATAATTTCAGATGCTACAGTGATGACAAAATGATCTTCTCTGACCATTCCGTCCATCTTGCTTCCAAGACCAACAACGATATTTCTAAGGACACGGTCATTCATATCCATACATCTCTTCCATACAATCTGGCGTGGGTCGATACCAAGCTCGTTTCCCTGCTGGATATGATTGTCAAGAAGTGCCGCAAGCAGATTGTTCGCAGATGTAATTGCATGAAAATCTCCTGTAAAATGAAGATTTAAATCCTCCATTGGGACAACCTGTGCATATCCGCCACCGGCTGCTCCTCCCTTGATACCAAAGCAAGGTCCAAGTGACGGCTCACGAAGTGCGATAAGTGCTTTCTTTCCCAGGCGTCCAAATGCCTCTCCAAGACCTACGCTTGTGGTTGTCTTTCCCTCTCCTGCAGGAGTCGGGTTTATAGCTGTAACAAGTATGAGCTTTCCGTCAGGATTTTTCTTTGTGCGATTGATAAGCTCATCAGAAATCTTTGCCTTATACTTTCCATAAAGCTCTAAGTCATCCTCTTCAATCCCTATAGATGCTGCTACATCCTTGATTGGAAGCATTGTAGCTTCCTGTGCGATCTGAATATCTGTTTTCATTTTTCTTTGCTCCTTTGTGTTAATTATTCTCTAATATAGTATCTAATTCCTCTTTAGTCACCAGAACCTTGCGGGGCTTTGTCCCCTCCTCAGGTCCCACTACACCGGCCTCTTCGAGCTGATCCATGATGCGGGCCGCCCTGTTGAAGCCAATTTTAAGGTATCTTTGAAGCATTCCAATTGAAGCCCGTTCCTTATCTGTGATAATTGACGCTGCCTCCGCAAAGTAAGAGTCCCTGCCATCATCCGTGTTTTCCACATCTGAAATGGTAACGGTTGTATTTGTCGTATCATTCGACAGGCTCTCCATCTTTTGTGCCACATCATTACTGTACTGTGCATTCTCATTATTTTCAATAATAAATTTCACAATATCGGAAACTTCTTTATCTGAAACGAATGCGCCCTGTACTCGAAGGGGCTTCGGAACACCCTGTGGGTCAAATAACATATCTCCCTTTCCAAGGAGCTTTTCCGCACCATTCATATCAAGTATGGTACGACTGTCAACACCGCTTGTAACCGCAAATGCGATACGGCTTGGCATATTCGCCTTGATGAGACCTGTAATAACATTAACAGAAGGCCTCTGTGTAGCTATAATCAGATGTATACCGGCTGCTCTCGCAAGCTGTGCCAGCCTGCATATTGCCTCCTCTACATCCTTTGATGCAACCATCATAAGATCTGCAAGCTCGTCCACTATAATGACAATCTGTGGCATCTTTGGCGGTTTTTCTGTATCCTTGCCATCCATTGCATCAATCATGGCATTGTAACCGTTTATTTCCCTGACACCGCTGTTTGCAAACTTCTCGTATCGGTCTGTCATCTCTGAAACCGCCCAGTTTAATGCTCCTGCAGCTTTTTTAGGATCTGTAACAACCGGAATCATCAGATGAGGTATGCCATTGTATACACTAAGCTCAACCACCTTCGGGTCAATCATAATCAGCTTTACCTCATCCGGCTTTGCCTTGTATAGTATACTCATGATAATTGTATTGATACAAACTGACTTACCTGAGCCGGTAGCACCTGCAATTAAAAGATGTGGCATTTTTGCGATATCCGTAACCTTAACCTTGCCTGCAATATCTTTTCCCACTGCAAAGGTAATCTTTGATTTGGCATTTTTAAATTCTTCAGACTCCACAAGCTCCCTGAAGGAAACAGCAACACTCTGGCTGTTTGGCACTTCGATGCCCACAGCGGCTTTTCCCGGAATAGGAGCCTCGATTCGTATATCCGCGGCTGCCAGATTAAGCTTTATATCATCTGCCAGATTCACAATCTTTGATACCTTCACTCCAAGCTCCGGTGTGATTTCAAACCTTGTAACAGCAGGACCGCAGCTTATATTATTCACCTTCGCATTCACCCCAAACACATTAAGAGTCTGTTCAAGCTTTGCCGCCGTCTCACGCAGATGAGCCTGCGAATCACCGGTTTTACCCCTGTCAGGAGCCTTAAGCAGATCAACAGTCGGAAATACATACGGCTTCTGCTGGATTGCATTTTCTGCGTCATTTACCGCTATCTGCTCGCTGACTTTTTCAACCTCTTTGGCGAGCTCATCTTTGTCTGATTTGACATTTTTCTTACCTAGCTCTGCTGCAGGTGGTTTTGTCATTACCGCATCTGCAGCCGGAGCTGATAATTTTGATTGCAGCTCATTATCTTTTTGTATGCCAAAATCATCAGATATATCAGGCTCCACGCAGCCCGATATAGGTATCTGCGACACATGGCTTGCAGCTGCTGCGCCCGAGCCGTCCGGTTTCATTCCATTAATCTGCTGCAGGGTCTTTCTGCCAAGCTCATCTGTACTATCACTATCGGCTGTTCCACCCAAAACCGAAACAGGCTCCGATGCCACACCAAAGTCCGGTGTCTGCACTATTTCCCCTGCATCCCCTGATGTAAGGCTTGTCGTCTTTTTCTCCTTTATTGCAGGTGAACTCGGATAATTCTCTATAGTTATCTCACCAAGCGCATCTGTAGCAGCTGCACCTTGTCCAAATATCCCCACATGCGCTGTATCACTACCTGCCATGCCTGAATCCAGCACGTTTTCACTGCCATCAATTTTTGTATCAAGTGACACGCCTGTTATCTTATTGTCCATCCTTCGGCCGGCACGCTTACTCCTTCTGCCACCTTTTGCAGCCTCCTTTATGTCACTGTCTGTATCATCTGAAGCTAAACCCTCTCTTGTCTGACGCTCTCTTGACTTATACTGCCGATACTCCTGATATCTCTCATTATTCTCACGCGCTGACTCGTATACCTTTCGTCCGCCGTTTCTCATACCCTTCATAAATGATTTACCGGTAATGAGCACAAGACAGATAATCATCACAACTATTGTCACCACGTATGCACCTATAATTCCTACCGCCGGAACTAAAATGCAGCCTATAAGAGCACCTATAAATCCACCACCTGAATGCCTTTCAACACTGTCAATGTATGACTGCACCGGCGAAACCGCGAATTCACCATACACTGCCAGGTACATAAACACACATATAAACCATATGAAAACTATGGTCATAACAAGCTTCATGATAGCATATGAATTGCCCTTATTGGACACAGCAAAAAAGCTGCCCACCAGAAGCACAAGCGGAAAAATATATGCCACCATTCCAAATACACCAAAAAGGAAACCGCTTACTGCGTTTCCCAAATGACCGCCTATTCCAAAATTGCTTATAAATAAAAGGATTGAAACAGCTACTACTATCCAGAGAAATATTTCCTTTTTAAAGGCCTGCTGCCTCTCTATCTGAGCCATTCTCTCCTTTTTTGTCTGTCTTTTTGCTGAGGATTTCTTCCTCGTTGCCATGTAACTAACCTCCGTGTTTTGATTTACAGAGTATATAATAACATATTTCTTCTGTTCTGTGTAAATTTTCTAAAGTAATTTTTCGATTTTGTGATTAAAGGGTCAAAAGGTATCATCGATGCATGCTTGAATGCAATTCAATGTATACCTTATTGACCCGCACTACACCGAGAAAGTAGCAATTTGCTGCGGGGACGTAGCAAATTAGCGAATTTCGAGGTGGAGTCAGATTACGGGAATGCGTAGCATGTAGTAATCTGATTAATCATAAATGAGGTAAAAAATACCCCGCCATGAATGGCGGGGCAAAATGTTATGCAAAAACCACAATTTCACCAAAATATTTTATTCACCAATAAGGTAATTGTATAATCCCTCATATTTGAATTTCGAAGCATTCCAAGAGAAATCATTAGCCATGCCCCTGTCCACAATCTGGTTCCACTCACGCTTCTTATCGAAGAAGATGTGCTTAGAATAATTGATGACTGCAAGCATCTCATCGGCATTGTAGTTTGAGAATGAGAAGCCATCTCCTGAATTCTCATACTCATTGTAAGGCTTAACCGTATCCTTGAGACCTCCTGTCTCACGAACAATCGGAACTGTACCATAGCGGAATGAGATAAGCTGTGTCAGACCGCAAGGCTCAAACCTGGACGGCATCAAAAATGCATCAGCAGCCGCATAGAGCTTGTGAGCCAGATCATCGGAGTAACATATATTTGCCGAAACTCTGTCAGGGTATTTCCATGCATAGTGTCTGAACATATTCTCGTACTGAGGATCTCCTGTACCGATAACAACAAGCTGTGTGAAATCGTCCACGATACCTTCAATCACATGATTGATAAGGTCAAGACCTTTCTGGTCTGTAAGTCTTGAAATGAGACCTATCATATACTTCTTCTTGTCAACCGCAAGGCCAAGATCCTGCTGAAGCTTTGTCTTGTTGTTGAACTTCTTCTTTCTGAAATCGGAAGCATTGTAATTGCAATAGATTCTGCCATCAGTCTGTGGGTCATAAGCATTGTAATCAATACCGTTTACGATACCCTGCATGTCAAAATGTCTGGCACTTAAGAGTCCGTTTAATCCCTCACCATAGTACTCCGTCTGAATCTCGTTTGCATATGTATCACTGACAGTGGTGATATAGTCAGCATATACAAGACCACCCTTAAGCATATTTGCGTCCTTCTTGAACTCAAGCTTGTCCGGTGTGAACAGATTGTCTGTAAGACCAGAAACACCCTGTACCCACTCCCTGTCCCATATTCCCTGGAACTTAAGATTGTGGATAGTGATAATTGTCTTGATACCCCAGAAGAATGGATTTGCGGCAAACTCATTCTTTAAGTATACAGGCAGAAGACCTGTCTGCCAGTCATGACAGTGTATAATATCCGGCTTAAAATCAATAAGCGGGAGCATTGAAAGTACAGCCTTGTCAAAGAATGTATACTTCTCAATCTCAAACTTAGTGTCAGAAGTATATGGAGAAAATCCTGTAAAAAACTCCTGATTGTCAATAAAGTAATATGTAATGCCGTCCTGCTCATATTTGAGCACTCCGACATACTTGTCCTGCACATATGGACCTGAGCTCATGTAAAAATGGGTAACATACTCAAAATTATTGCGATACTGCTCCGGTATACAGCTATAATCCGGTATTACAACCCTTACATCCCAATAGTTCTTGTCAAACTCTTTAGGAAGTGCACCGCACACATCTGCAAGACCTCCTGTTTTTATAAATGGTACACACTCTGAAGCTACAAATAGAATCTTTTTCATATTCTCCTCCCGCTAAAACCCATGATATATAATATTTAGTTTACTCTTCCCAATTGTGGTATACTTCCTGGACGTCGTCATCATCATCAAGAAGGTCTAAGATGCGGCCGATATTCGTGATATCAGCTTCATCTGTCAGTGTGACATATGTCTGTGGAATCATTGTCACCTCTGCTGAAGCCATTGTGATACCTGCCTCCTCAAGAGCAGTCCTGACTGCATCAAAATCAGCAGGTGCAGTTGTGATCTCGTAGCTGTCATCCTCATCGGCAAAATCCTCAGCACCTGCATCGAGTGCCTGCATCATAAGGTCATCTGCATCCATATCGCACTCTTCCTTGTCGATGATGATCTGACCCTTCTCGTCAAACATGTATGATACACAGCCCTGTGTACCGATGCTTCCCTGTCCCTTTGTAAAGGCATTGCGGACATTTGCCGCTGTACGGTTCTTATTGTCTGTAAGACACTTTACGATAATAGCTGTGCCTGATGGTCCATAGCCCTCATATGTAGCTGTCTCATAGTTTACACTGTTGCCGTCTCCTGCCGCCTTTTTGATACCTCTTTCGATTGTATCGTTTGGCATATTGTTGGCCTTTGCCTTGGCAACTACCTGTGCAAGCTTGAAGTTATTGGCAGGATCCGGTCCTCCCTCTTTAACTGCAACTGCGAGCTCTCTACCGATCATTGTAAAGATTTTGCCCTTTGCAGCATCATTTTTCTCTTTCTTATGCTTGATATTCGCAAATTTAGAATGTCCTGACATAATTTGTATCCTCTTTTCTACTTTTAAAAATAATCCATACCTTATAATATCATTTTTTCTCTTCCGGCGCAAGTTTCTTAATCATTACCTGCTTAATCACCTTATCCTCGACGCTCATAACAGAAAATCTGTAGCCATATGCGCTAATCACAGTCTTATCCCCCTCCTCCGGAATCTTATCCGAAAGCGATATGATAAAACCGTTAAGCGTCTCGTAGGCATCATCATCAACAGGCAGTGACAGCGCCTCCTTCACATCAGAAAACTCAGTCATGCCGTCCATTATAAATGTCTCGTCATCATTCTTTCTGATGTAGTTTTCTTCCTCATCGTGCTCATCCTCGATATTTCCGACAAGCTCCTCGAGTATATCCTCCATCGCGATAAGTCCCGATATCTGTCCGTACTCATCCACAACCATCGCAAGATGACTCTTTTTAGACTGCATCTTTTTAAACAGATCATTGATGTTTACCGTCTCGGGTATGAAGTCCACCGGCCTGATAAGCCCGTCTATGTCCTTGATACTGCTGCGGTAAACCTCATTTTTTTCAAAAAATGTAAAAGCATCCTTGATATGTAAGACTCCGATGATACTGTCAACATCATTCTCATAGACCGGAAAGCGAGATTTGCCGGTATCTATGATAAATTCGATTGCATCAATAAAGGACATACTGCCGTCAAGGCTTACGATATTTTTGCGGTGAGTCATGATATCTTTTACTTCCTTATCATCAAACTCAAACACATTGTGTATCAGCTCTGCCTCAGATGCAAGGATTGTTCCCTGCTCATGCCCCTCCCTGACCATGGAAATAATTTCTTCCTCTGTGACATCATCATTTCCAAGTATTCCATCGAGAGTCTTTTTGTTGTTTTTCATTCCATAAAGCAATACTCCAATACACAAAAGAAGTATCACTACAAGTATTGATAAAATTATAATTGCATATAACATAATGTTTTATTATCCTATGTAATAAGTTCTAAGCTGATTTCAAGCGCCCTGTCTATTTTAAGCAATGTGTCCTCATCAAGATGGCACACCTTATCCTTAAGCCTTTTTTTGTCGATTGTGCGAAGCTGTTCTAAAAGCACAACCGAATCCTTTGCAAGCGCATACTCCTTGCAGGCAAGCTCCACATGTGTGGGCAGCTTTGCTTTATGCATCTGCGAGGTTATTGCTGCGCAGATTACCGTCGGGCTGTGTCTGTTTCCGACATCATTTTGTATTATAAGGACAGGTCTTATCCCGCCCTGCTCTGAGCCTACAACAGGCCTTAAATCAGCGTAATAAATATCTCCTCTTTGAATAATCATACACGAATACACTCCATATTATGGTATACAAAAAGTATCTCCAGATTTTTCGAGTGTATTCTTAAAAGTTACACTTTTTTAGTTTTTGTGGTAGATTCTTGGAACACGCGGTGTGATAAGACATGCAAACTCATAGTTGAATCTGCCTGAAAGCTCACCTAACTGCTCCATAGTGATTGTCTCATCCCCATCTTTACCGAGCAGAGTAACTGCATCGCCTATTTTCACGTCAGGTATGTCTGTCACATCAACCATAAACTGATCCATACAGACTCTGCCGCATATAGGTGCTTTTTTTCCTTTTATGAGAACCCAGCCCTTGTTTGAAAGTCCTCTTGAATATCCATCACCATATCCCACCGGGACAGTTGCTATCCTCATATGATGCTCTACCGTAAATGTGCCGCCGTAGCTTATATGCCTGCCCGGCTCAAGCTCCTTTACATAAGCAACCCTGCTGTGCAGTGACATGACAGGCTTTAGGGAGATTTTACTCTTGTCTACCTCCTCTGACGGCCACAGACCATAGAGTGTGATGCCTGCTCTTACCATATCCATATTGCACTCAGGGATTTCTACTATTCCCGCACTGTTTGAGCAGTGCTTGATTGGAATCTCGACTCCTCTTGCCTCAACAAGAGCTATCATTCTCTTAAAAAGATCAAACTGCTCAAAGGCAGGCTCCTTTGACAGCTCATCTGCCCTTGCAAAGTGAGTGAATATTCCCTCTATCATAATATTCGGCAGCTTAGCAATCTGTGCAATAATATCTGCACTTTCCTCTGTCACCTGAAAGCCTATACGGCACATGCCGGTATCTATCTTGATATGTATCTTACAGGTTTTATTCTTAGCGACAGCGATACGCGATAGCTCCTTAGCTGTCTCATATGTACATACCGCCGGGCGCACATCATTGTCCACTATCTCCTCAAACTGCTCCGGGAAGCTGAGTCCTAAAATAAGTATCGGCTTTTTCCTGCCTGCCGCAATAAGCTGCATTGCCTCGTTGCTTGTAGCAACGGCATAGCCCCACAGATACGGAAGCGGCTCCAGTACCTCTGAAACAGCCTCAGCGCCATGACCGTAACCATCAGCCTTTACGACTGCTGCCATCATTGTCCCCGGCTTTAGCTTATTATGCATCGACTCCATATTATATAAAATTGCATCCAGATCTATATCTGCTCTGATTCTGTTAATTGCCATTTTTTTCCACCTTAATCCAAACTTTATCTAATCCATCAATAATATCACTTGCTATCATACCATAAGAGCCGGTATTGTCAAATACCATATCACCGGCAAGCCCATGAATAAATGCACCGTATGCCGCGGCCTTTTTCGTGTCACGCCACTGTACCAGAAGACCTCCCACGATACCGCTTAGCACATCTCCGCTTCCGGCTGTTGCCATACCGCAGTTGCCGGACAGATTGATGAACTTTTCGCCATCAGCCGCTGCGATAATCGTACGAAAATCCTTAAGCACACAAGTCACATTGTACAAGCTTGCAAACTCTCCTGCCACACCGATGATATCCTCCTGTATATTAGCAATGCTCTTTTTCATAAGTCTGGACATCTCGCCCAGGTGCGGAGTCACGATGACAGGCATTTTATGCTCATTAAGTAAAGTCATGTTATCTGATATGATATTAAGCGCATCCGCATCAATCACAAGAGGTATCTCTGCTGTTTTTAGTACTGTTTCAACTAACATTTTTGCATTATCAGACTTTGAAAGACCGGGACCTATCACCACTGCATCTGCCCAATCAAGCTCTGTCTCAAGTGCTTTAGCTGACGCGATATCAGTACAAAGCAGTGCTTCCGGCAAAGCACATTGGATTATTGAGCGGTTGCACTCCGGTGTTATAATTTTCACAAGCCCTGCTCCGCTTTTGTATGCAGCCTTTGCCGAAAGCACCGCCGCACCGGCCATATTGCGGCTTCCTGCTATAACTAACAGTTTTCCGAAAGTTCCCTTGTTGGAGTGTGCCGGTCTGTTATCAAGCTTCTTTAAATCAGACTCATCAAGAGCCCTTACTGATGGCAGATTACCACAAAAGCTGTGGTCATCTATGCCTATAGGCACCACCTTAACCAGACCGCAATAATCACAGCCCGGCCACAGGAGAAGGCCCGTCTTCTTATAAGAAAAAGTATATGTGAAATCTGCTTTAAAAGTGCATCCCATCACATGTCCTTTATCAGAATCCACTCCCGACGGCACGTCGACCGCCACCCTGTAAGCATCTGTCTTGTTAACGGATGAAATCACATCTGCTAAAGAGCCTTCTATGGCTCGCTTAAGCCCTGTGCCAAACAGTGCATCTATTATTACATCACTTTTACACACACACTCAATATCAGAGACCACCTTAAAGCCATACCTTGCGTATATATTTTTCTGCAGCTCAAAGAGCTCGCTTCCTGCCTCATCTGTGCCAAAAGCATAGTACACCATGCATCTGTATCCGGCCTGATTTAAAAGTCTTGCTATCGCGATACCGTCTCCTGCATTATTGCCTCTGCCGCATATCACGGCAAACTCCTTTGATTTATCAAAACATGCAACAAGCTCCCGGACAACACCGGCCGCAGCCTGCTCCATCAGCACCACCGAAGGAACCAAAAAGACCTGTGATGTTGTATCGTCCAGAAGCTTCATTTCATTACCTGTAACAATATATTCCAATATCAATTCCCCTTATTCTCATTGTTTGCATTATCAGTATTTGCATTATTGGCATTGAAAACCATAGGATCGTCATATTCAATATCAAAAAGATCTAAAACCTCAGCGCCAAAAATATCATGAAGATACGAATAAATCTCCCTGTTGTTAATATCTCTGTTCTGTTTTCTGATTACATTTTTCTTAAGTTCAACTCTTATATTTGCAATCCAGTCGTCAATTTCTTTTGATTCCAGTTTATTTTTCTCGATCTTTTCACTGAAATAATCCATCGATAAAAGCATCAGCCTGTCATTTACAGCTTTTATATTCTTCTGGATTTCAATAAGCTCTCCCTCAATGTTGTCAGCTTTCTCATTTATCTCATCTATAAGCTGCTTATCCTTGTCACGATTTTCATCGCCGTCATCTCCCATGTTGGCAACAATATTAGACATAATTTTCGACTTAAGCTTTTTTAAATTCTTAAGCTCATTGTTGTACTTTCCCTGCAGCTTTAACAGCTCATCCAGTTCTTTTTCCGTGGCTGATATTTCGTCAGTCTTACCATGAATGGCAAAAAGTCTGTGCCACTTCTGGTCTAAAACCAGTAAAGGCACCTTTTTTCCTTTTAATGCAGCCTCAAAATCTTTTTTATCATTCATAAGACTCACCCTCTATTTATTTTTGGAGTTTTTAACAATATTATAGCTGAGCTGCATAAGGCTGTCAGACAGATGAACACTCTCCACAACCACATCTTTATTTGGAATTTCAAGATCCACATGTGCAAAATTCCATATAGCCCTTATTCCTAAATCCACAAGCTTTGACGCAATAGAGTCAGCCTTTGACTTTGGCATGGTGAGCGCCGCAATATCCACCCTGTGTGTTCTGCAATACTCATCCAGCTCACTTAGCATAAGGATTGGAATACCTCGCACACTCTTTCCTGAAAGCTCAGGATTTACGTCAAAAAGCGCTGTTATGACAAAGCCAAGCTTTTCAAACTTTACATAATTGGCGAGTGCCTGGCCCAGATTACCTGCACCGATGATAATTATTCTATGCTCTGTGTTAAGTCCCATTATCTTTCCGATTTCCTCGTAGAGAAACTGAACATTGTATCCGTATCCCTGCTGTCCAAAGCCACCGAAATTATTGAGATCCTGTCTGATTTGTGAAGCTGTCACTTTCATTCTGTGACTCAGATCGTTTGATGAAATACGCTCCACTCCCTCATCCAAAAGCTCTCCGAGATATCTATAGTATCGTGGCAGCCTTCTGATAACCGCCTGTGATATTTCTTTACTCAAGTCTTATTCCTCCAATCATCAGGATATCATTTCTCTTTTAAAGACAAAAACCCAAGATTAATTATAATTTTTTGAAGGTCATCTGTCAATGTGTTAAGAATTTAACATTCAAAAAATTCATAATTATCCCCGGGTTATATCTTATTCTAAGGCTAAAAACCAAATTTCAGATTAAATTGTCTTCTCAAGCTCCTCTCTGATTGCCTTGATGAAGCCTTCGCTGTTTAAAACAGTAGGATTTTCAATTGTTGTGATGAGTGCGAGATCCTTTGTCATCTTTCCACTCTCAATAGTCTTTATGCAGGCTGCCTCAAGCTTGTCTGCAAACTCAGAAAGTGCCGGAATCTTGTCAAGCTCTCCTCTTTTTCTGAGTGCTCCTGTCCATGCAAAAATAGTAGCTACAGAGTTTGTTGAAGTCTCCTCACCCTTTAAGTGCTTGTAATAGTGTCTCTGTACTGTTCCGTGTGCTGCCTCATACTCATAGTATCCGTGAGGGCATACAAGCACTGATGTCATCATGGCAAGTGAGCCGAATGCAGATGAGATCATGTCACTCATTACATCTCCGTCGTAGTTCTTGCATGCCCAGATAAATCCACCCTCAGATTTCATTACTCTGGCAACTGCATCATCAATAAGTGTGTAGAAATATGTAATTCCAGCCTTCTCAAAAGCATCCTTATACTGTGCATCAAAGATTTCCTGGAAGATATCCTTGAAGGTATGGTCATACTTCTTTGAGATGGTATCCTTTGTGGCAAACCATAAATCCTGCTTTGTATCAAGTGCATACTTAAAGCAGCTATGTGCAAAGCTCTCGATTGAATCATCCAGGTTATGCTGTCCCTGAATAACTCCTGCGCCCTTAAACTCATGTATTAATTCTCTGGTCTCAGTTCCGTCTTCTGCTGTAAATACAAGCTCAGCCTTTCCGGGACCGGCTACCTTCATCTCTGTTGCCTTGTACACATCACCATATGCATGACGAGCGATTGTAATTGGTTTAACCCATGTCTTTACGTTTGGCTCTATACCCTTTACAACGATTGGTGCTCTGAACACTGTTCCGTCAAGCATGGCTCTTATTGTGCCGTTAGGGCTCTTCCACATCTCCTTTAAATTGTACTCTGTCATTCTGGCTGCGTTTGGTGTGATTGTCGCACATTTTACTGCGACACCGTATTTCATGGTTGCCTTTGCTGATTCAACGGTCACCTGATCATCTGTACGATTTCGCTCCTCTAAGCCCAGATCATAATACTCTGTCTTTAAATCGATAAAAGGTATTAAAAGCTCATCCTTTATCATCTGCCAGAGAATTCTGGTCATCTCGTCTCCGTCCATCTCTACAAGGGGTGTTGTCATCGTAATCTTGCTCATTCTTAAATCTCCTTTACTTAATAAGGTTCTCCCAACCAAGGTGTTCCATATTTTTCTTTGAATTGTTTATATGCTCTCTGGCGCATTTTTCTGCCAGCAGTGCGTCATGATTCTTAATTGCCTCGCATATCTGTTTATGCTCGTGAGTGGAGTTTTTGGCTCTTTTTGTCTCGCCGAGTGTCACCTTTCTCACTCTGCCGACATACTCATGATAGTCCTTTAATACCCTCATAAGTTCCTTGCTTCCGCCGGCCTCATACAGCAGTTCATGAAACCTATTGTCCAGCTCAAGAAGCTTCTTTGCATTGCCCTTTTTCTCATGAAACTCCGTGAGATAAATATTCTCCTCCATAGCTGCCATCATCTCGTCCGATATCCTCGTTGCAGCCCATCTGGCACAAAGTCCCTCAAGCAGAGCCCTTATCTCGTATATATCCCTGATATCGTCCGTGGAAACACCCTCCACGAACGCTCCCTTATTGGGGATGATAGACACAAGTCCCTCAAGCTCAAGCTGACGCAGTGCCTCCCTCACGGGAGTCCTGCTCACTCCAAGCTCATCACCGATATTCTTTTCCTTAAGCTCATCGCCCTTTGCAAATGTTCCTGCAAGTATACCATCCCTGATATGATTGTATACTCTGGCACTCAGGCTGTAATTATCATGTGACATGTAATAATCCACCTCACTATAATACTATATTAAGCTTTTTACAGCAATCAGTAATTTGAACTACAAGCTCATTATCTGTGATGGTAGTCACACGGCCCTCGTCGTACTGCTCATCTACCCATTCCTTTATCATGGTCACAAGCTTTGAGTTCTTATCTACTTTTCTGTCATCCGGCAGACGGTAGTAAGTGTTTATCCACAGCGCTATTCCTGCAAGTCCTGATGTATTGGACACAGCTACAAGAGGTGGTCTGTTTAAGAATTTACCTGTATCGAATATGTTGTAAATCTCCTCATTTTTGAGAAGTCCGTCAGCATGGATTCCGGCTCTCGTCACATTGAAGTTTCTGCCGACAAAAGGTGTACGGCTCGGCTGCACATATCCAAGCTCCTTCTCAAAGTACTCTGACAACTCTGTGATAACCGTTGTATCCATTCCATCGAGTGTGCCTTTAAGCTGTGCATACTCAAATACCATAGCCTCAAGTGGTGTGTTTCCGGTTCTCTCTCCGATACCAAACAGTGAACAGTTGACACCGCTTGCTCCGTAGAGCCATGCCGTAGTCGAATTGTTTACTGCCTTGTAAAAGTCATTGTGTCCATGCCACTCAATCTGTGATGAAGGCACACCTGCATGTGTGTTAAGTCCGTATATGATCCCCGGCACGCTTCGAGGTATAACTGCTCCCGGGAAGTTTACTCCATATCCCATTGTATCACAGGCACGCACCTTAATCGGAATCTTGTACTCCTCCTGCAGCTTCATGAGCTCAACACAGAACGGAATAACAAAACCATATATATCAGAACGTGTGATATCCTCCAGATGGCACCTAGGGCTTATTCCTGTCTCAAGGCACTCCCTGATGACTGACAGATACATATTCATTACCTCGCGTCTGGTCATCTTCATCTTATAGAAAATATGATAATCCGAACAGCTTACCAGTATACCGGTTTCCTTGAGTCCTATATCCTTTACAAGCTCAAAGTCCTTTTTGCTGGCACGAATCCACGATGTAACCTCCGGGAACTTATATCCTCTCTCGAGACACTTGTAAACAGCGTCCCTGTCCTTTTTGCTGTAGAGGAAAAACTCGCTCTGTCTGATTATTCCCTTAGGGCCACCAAGCTTATGTAAATAATCATAAATGGTAACAATCTGCTCCGTCGTGTACGGTGCTCTCGACTGCTGGCCGTCTCTGAATGTAGTATCTGTAATCCAAATGTCCTCAGGCATATTGTGAGGCACTATTCTGTCATTGAATGCTATCTTAGGAACTTCTGAATAAGGAAAGAGATTTCTAAAAGTATTCGGCTCATCTACATCCACGAGCTGGTAAAAATGCTCTTCAAGCTGCAGTAAATTTGTTTTTTCGTTCATCAAAACTTCTCTCATCTTCACATCTCCTGTGCTTAGTTTTATCTTTTGAATAATTGTATACAATTATACTTTTTGTGTCAATAAAAAAATTTAAATCTTAGTGTAACACTTTGTTATGTCTATCATAACCTAGAGTGTAAATAAATTTTATTGGAGGTCACTTATGAGTGATTTAGCAGCAACAAACTGTTCATGCAGCAATACAGATAACGGATGCGGATGTTCTTCGATTTTATGGATTATCCTGTTACTGTGCTGCTGTTGTGGAAATGGTAACGGAGGCTCTTTCTTCGGAGGAAACGACTGTGGAAGCGGCAATAACAGCTGTATCTGGGCTATCATCTTACTTTTCTGCTGTGGTGGCTTTGGCTGTGGCGGCAACAGCAATAACGGCTGCGGATGTGGCTGCGGCTGCTGATTTACATTTTTACTGCGGGTCTTTTCGGCCCGCAGCTTTTTACGATTTTTCAGTATTCTTTTTTTGCCTGCGCTGCTCTTTTTCTTTGAGCTTTTCAAGGACTTTACATTCGCCCTTCACCCTGTGCTTTTTGATGCATTCTTCATCTATCTCGTATACGTCGTGACCATCTATGATAAGCATATAATCTTTTTTTAATAATATATGCTGTAAACATGCATAATGTGAATCAGGTGACATATTATATAGAAATATATTTTAAAGGATTTTTATGGACGAGAACAGCCTGTTTACACCATTCGATGAAATAACCCAGACAAGGGAGCTTCAGATGCTTAAAACCATAATTCCATATATGCCGCATGACTCACAAAAGCAGATGACTCTTATGGTTCACTACATATCACTTATGAATTCAATGAGAATGATAGATTGTGCACCTGCACTGTCTGTTGCGGAGACTGAAAGTATGTCAGACAGAAGACTATCCATGCTCAATGCCTTAAAGAAATACTGCAGCAAAAGTGAACAGGATACGATAGACAATCTATTAAATATTTTTTCAGTTTTGGACAATAGGGAGATTTATGACAAAGCAGGAATTTTTAAATAATTTTGCACAAAAGGAAAAACCAAAGGACACAACAAGTGCCATGCCGTTTCTCATGGAAAGTATTAAGGAGGCAAAGCGTAACGGCATAGAATTTACCAAAGAAGAGGTCTATTCCATGTGCACTGAGCTAAGCAAAAACCTGCCTGAGAAAAACCGCAGGCAGGTTGAAAAGCTTTTAAAAATGTTATAGTTTAATTTTTAAATGAATCTGTATTTATGCGAAGTATCTTGTCTATCGGTGCAGGCGAGTTTCCCTTGCCATCCGTGCCCTCAAGGTACTTCTCCCCCGCAGATTCAAAAATAACATACAATCTTTTATCCACACTGTCAAGCTCCTCTGAGCCCGGCGGCATCTCTATTGTGATGTCGGGTCTGTTTGGCCTTGACGACAGAGCTATGAGTGATTTGTAGCACTTGATATACGATGACTCATTCCTGCCATAGGAGGTGCTCAGATATACCTTTCCTGAGGCATCAAATGTAACGCCCTGCACTCTGGCAGGTATCGTATATGTGCTCAGGCTTGTGAGCCTGTCGTCCTTTTTGTCATAATAATATGCTACCATCTTTGACCTAAAAAGGATATTGTGAGTGGCTATCCACAGCCTGCCTCCATAGAATGTGATGCATGACGGCTTGTTTCCCACATCAAACACATCTACCACACCTGTCGCATCGATGACCTGCTTGGAATTCGCAGTGGCCATTAGAGAGAGAAAATCATACGAGATGCGCTCCACAGTTGTGTCGTAGGAATTGCACACCCATACATTTTCCCCGTCAAAGGCAATTCCTCCCAGGTGACTGTTTGCATCCATGCCAAGTGTCACAAGGTACTCTCCGTCCTCCCTGTCAAATACCATAAGCTCCCCGAGTGAGCCCTTGTCATCAGAATAGCTTGTGATAAGCACGTATTCATCCGTGATACAAATTCCCTGAGGACACTGTGCCTCACTGAAAATATAATTATTGAGAAAATCATTTTCCTTCGTCTCCGGCATGCCCGGAATATCTATTTCATCTATAAAATCGTAATCGCAATCCTTAAGCGCCAGTGTATGCGCTTTTTTATTACTCCTGTAATTGTAATGCTCTACGCTGTATTCATTGTTAATCGTCCTGACCCATTTGGCATATACCACATATCCATTTGCTTTTTCGTAGGTCAGAACATCCGCCTTTTTTGAAAAATGCTCATCCAGATACCAGCCATCAAATTTATAACCGTATTTGTGTGGTTCTCTTAGTCCCATGAATTTCTGCTTTGGTGTGATGTATCCATAATTATTGATATTATTTGCCGCACCGCCCAGATTATAGTAAATATATGAAACACCATCACTTTCTGACATATTGTCAACCAGTGTATTTAGTGATGGCCCGGAAGCAAAAGAGGCAGCTTCTGCCTCTTTTATCTCCGATGCAAACACATGAGTATTGGTAAAAATCAATGTAAGTAATATAATTAATGCTATTCTACTCTTCAACTTCAACAAGCTTGCTTGCCCTTTCTTCTATCTGTTTTGCAGCCACATCATCCGGTGCCTGCTCATATCTGGCAAACTCATACGAGAATGTGCCGCTTCCACTCGTCATTGAGCGAAGTGTGGCATTGTATCCATAAAGCTCCAGATAAGGAATATCCGCAACTATCTCCTGATATCCATTGTCTGTCGGGTTCATGCCCATCACTCGCGCACGTCTCTTGTTAAGCTCACCCATCACATCACCTGTATAGCCCTCAGGCACCACTACCTTAAGAGTGGCAATCGGCTCAAGAAGCACCGGCTTTGCCTCCATAATGCCCTTTTTAAAGGCCTGCTGTGTTGCCACCTTAAAGGCCATCTCAGATGAATCAACCGGATGATAAGAGCCGTCATACAGCACAGCCTTTATACCTGTCACAGGATAGGCTGCAAGAGGTCCCTTTTTCACGGACTCTGCAATACCCTTTTCAACAGCAGGGAAGAAGTTCTTCGGTACAGCTCCTCCTACGACCGTCTGCTCAAATACATATGGCGTATCCATATCACCTGACGGCTCAAAGGTCATCTTGACATGTCCGTACTGTCCGTGTCCGCCCGACTGCTTCTTGTACTTATACTCTACGTCAGATTTTTTCCTGATAGTCTCCTTAAAGGCTACCTTTGGACGCATAAGCTCTATCTCCACCTTGTACTTTTCAAGAAGCTCACTTGCCACTACCTCAAGCTGCATATCACCGATACCATATAGTACAGTCTGTCCATTTTCACTGTCATTTACACTGTTTAATGTCAGATCCTCCATTAACAGTTTCTGTAAAGACTGGGAAATCTTGTCCTCATCGCCCTTTTTCTTTGCCTTGTAGCGCATTGCCACATACGGCTTTGATATACTTGTTCTAAGATATGTAACAGGCATATTTCTGGTGGAAAGCGAATCTGTCGTAAGAGTCTTTGTAAGCTTTGCAAGCGCTCCTATATCACCTGCATGAAGCTCCTTTACTTCCTCCACCTTACTGCCTCTCATCACATAGAGCTTTCCGATTTTTTCATCGCAGTCCCTGTGATAATTGTAAAGTACATCATCTGTCTTTAGTACGCCCGAATTAACCTTGATCAGTGAATACTTACCGATGTACGGGTCAACTATAGACTTGAACACATAAGCGCTCTTTGATTTTGCAAAATCATAATCAGCATTATACACCTCATTTGTCTTGGTGTTAATACCGGTACAGCTTCTCTTCTCAGGACTTGGCAGGTATTTCACAATATCAGCCATAAGTGTATACATGCCTCTTGCGAGAATATTTGAGCCCATGAGCACCGGTACAATAGAGCCCTCAAACACGTTTGCACGAAGCGCAGCCCTGATTTCATCATCAGAAAACTCCTCTCCGCCGAAATATCTGTCCATGAACTCCTCACTTGTCTCAGCTACAGCTTCAACTAGGGCCTCACGACATATTCCCAGGTTCTCCTTTGAGTACTCAGGCACATCAAACTTATCCACGCCTCCGCTTTCATTCCATCTCTTTGCCCTCTGCTGGATGACATTGACATAGCCCACAAACTTCTCATTCTCTCTGATTGGCAGATGGAATGGAGCTATTTTCTTGCCGTAAAGCTCCTGCAGCTTTAGCACCACATCCTTGAAGCTTGCATTGTCGATATCCATGTCCGTCACGAAAATCATCCTCGGCAGCTTGTATTTCTCGCATATCTCCCATGCTCTTTTTGTGCCTGTCTGTATGCCTGCCTTGCCTGAAACCACGATGATTGCAGCATCTGCAGCCGATACAGCTTCTTCAACCTCTCCCACAAAATCAAAAAAACCAGGAGTATCGAGAATATTTATTTTGACATTATCCCACTCTATCGGTACAACCGATGTATGTATAGAGAACTGACGCTTTATCTCTTCTTTGTCAAAATCGCTGATAGTGCTGCCATCCGCTACAGTGCCCATTCTGGTAGTCTGTCCTGCCAGATATGCCATAGCTTCCACGAGTGATGTCTTGCCACAGCCGCTATGGCCTAAAAGCACGACGTTTCGAATCTTCTCAGTAGTGTAAACATTCATTTCAAGTACCTCCCTGACATTATTATAGTATGTAAACATTGTACTAATATTTTATATAATTTACAACACTTTTATGCAATCTGACGATTATTTTTTTATTGTTATATTGGAATAAATATGCCAATAATTTATTGCTTTATAGTGTTAAATTGGATATAATATATTGTAAATATTCAAAACCACTATAGTGCGATTTTGAGAATGTGCGTGTGGTGATTCTGAATAGTTACAATAAAGAATTAGGAGATACACATAAATGCATTTTGATAAAGTTGGCTTTATAGGGCTCGGTCTGATTGGCGGCTCGATAGCCAGAAAAATGAAAGAAAATAATCCAAAGGTCTCAATTATCGCAACAGCCGGGCATCAACAGACCATAGATGATGCCTTTGGGCTTGGCCTGATAGATAATAATGAGCTTTTAGAGCTTAACTCTTTTAAAGACTGCGACGTAATCTTTCTGTGTGCACCGGTAAACAAAAATATCGAATATCTCACACAACTTAAGGATATCATAAAGGATGACTGTATCATCACAGATGTAGGCAGCACCAAAACCCAGATTCACGAAAAGGTTATAGAGCTTGGCCTTGAGCACAATTTTATCGGCGGGCATCCTATGACCGGCTCTGAAAAAACAGGCATACTCAATTCAGACAAGCAGCTTTTGGAGAACGCCTACTATATTATCACTCCTACTGCAGCAACTACTGAAGAAAATCTGAATAATTTCAGACAATTTGTACTTTCGCTCGGCTCGATAGCTCTCATTTTAGACTACAGGGACCACGATCATGCTACCGCAGCCATCAGCCACCTGCCACATATGATTGCATACTCTCTTGTCAATCTGATTGAGCATATTGATTCCGAAAAAGAGACCATGAAAACAATTGCTGCCGGTGGCTTCCGCGATGTGACACGTATCGCCGCAAGCTCCCCTGTCATGTGGGAAAACATATGTGAGTCCAACAAAACACAGCTGCTCTCACTCATGGACCAGTATGAAGCCAATTTCCATAAGCTTCGCGAAATAATTGCAGAGGGCAGTTCTCAAAAGATGATTGATTATTTCCAGGATTCAAAGAATTACAGGGATTCACTCACACTGCCCGGTGCCAAAATCCGCAAGGATTTCCACGAGATATTTGTCGATATTGCCGATGAGGCAGGCGGTATTGCAGTGCTTGCAAGCCTTTTAGCCTTCAACAGCATCAACATCAAGAATATCGGCATCATAAACAACCGTGAGTTTGAGGAGGGTGTACTGCGCATAGAGTTCTATGACGAAGATGCTCTTGAATCGGCTATCAGCGTACTTAAAGAAAGAAACTATACTATTCACCGCAGATGATTTATCCTGTTATATGGTTTTAATACCAAAAACAAAGAGCCGTAAAACGAATTTGATTCGTTTTACGGCTCTTTTTATACCGTCCAATGCAGCACTGTTTACAAATAAGCAAAAAACCAATAACACTTTATTAATATACGCTCTCCTCAAGTACCTCATAGAAATTCTCAAAGGTCTTGCGGCAGCAATAAGGGTCTATTATCTCAACACCCTCTGCCTTAAGCCCCGGCAAAGTAAAAGACATGGCTACGCGATGATCGTCATACGTTTTAATTTTACAGGGCTTAATACACTCTGCCGGATAAATCCTTAAGCCATTTTCAGTTTCTTCAACCCTCACACCTAATTCCGCCAGGTTTTCCTCGATGGCGTTTATCCTGTCACACTCCTGCAGACGGATATGCGAAATGCCTTCTATCCCTACAGGCTCCTTTGCAAACGGTGCAATCGCAGCAAGAGTCAGCGCCTGATCTGAGAATGTTGACAAATCCCAGCTTCCGCCATGTATATGAGCATTCTTTGGTGGCATACACACTATGCCGTCTGCCTCGTCGGAAATTGTGCAGCCCATATCCGCAAGCACATCAAGAAATGCCACATCTCCCTGCAAGCTGTTTTGGTGCACCCCCATCACCTTTGACTTAACATGTAAAAGCGGGCTCATTGCATAAAAATAGCATGCAGCCGACACATCCGGCTCTATATCATAGTCTAAGCTTTCATACGCCGCTTTCTTAGGGATAATAAAGCTGTTATTCTTTTTATCCTGCATCACATCAAGCCCAAACTGCTTCATCATAAGACGCGTCATCTCAACATATGCCATACCATGCGTTCCTGTGACATTAATCGTAAAGTTCTTTTCCATCACTATCGCCGAGATAAGAAGGGCACTCAAAAACTGGCTGCTCTTGTCTACGTTTATATCAACAGTATCAGCATACTCCCCTGTATTTCCGATGGTAAAAGGAAAATGATATTCGTTCTCATCATACTCAATATGGGCACCCAGCTTTTCAAGCGATACAAGCAGATCCTTCATAGGACGCTTCTTCATCTGCTCAGAAGACACTATATGGTATCTGCCCTTTGACAGTCCAAGAAAAGCTGTAAGAAAACGTGCAGCGGTACCTGCACTTCCCACATCTATCTCAGCTTCATTCTTTGGTATCCTGCCTCCAAAGCCTGTTATTGTTATTTCTCTTTTATCCTCATCCACCAAAACCGGAAATCCAAGACGAATCAGTGCATCTATAAAATGTCTCGAATCATCACTAAAAAGACACCCTTTTAAAACGCTGCGCCCGCTTGCGAGTGCAGCGATTAAAAGGGCCCTGTTTGTGATACTCTTTGAGCCAGGTACACTGGTTACTATATCATGTGGATGATTTACTTTTTTTACTTTATAAATCATTGAAAATCTGATAAATATCAATCTTGAGTGCATCAGTGTCTGTCATACCGATAAACACAGCACCATAGTGATATACTCCTTCTTCACTGTCTGTTCTTCGTACAATCTCGACAACCGCATCCACAACCTCCTTGGTCCAAATTTGGATCTTGGTGTCATAATATGTATGTATATCAAGAGGTACCTTTGCATTAAATCCTATACCGCTTCTGGAAATATCTGTGACATCCACATGACAATACTTAAGTGTTGTCACTCCGTCCTCATCCAGCCGCTCTAACTGTACCGATACATCAATGTCAAGTCTTTTATGTCTTCTCTTTTCTTCCATTCACTTTACCCCATCTATTATATTATTGACTAAGGGAACAAATTACCCTCAAACAACATATTAGTATATATGACTGATTTTTACAAGTAAAATTTATTCAGCTGCCTCATCGTCCATATGCATATCGTTCGTTATAAACATCGCATCACCAAAGCTGAAAAACCTGTATCTTTCCTCTACAGCCTCTTTGTATGCATTGAGGACATGCTCTCTGCCTGCTAATGCTGACACAAGCATGACAAGTGTAGACTGCGGCAGATGGAAATTGGTAATCAGACAGTCAATCACCTTAAAGCTGTATCCCGGATAAATAAAGATATCCGTCCATCCGCTGCACTCTTTTAGCATGCCGTTTTCATCGGATGCTGCCTCTAAGGTACGGGTGCTTGTAGTGCCGACAGATATTATTCTGCCGCCATTTTTCTTTGCATTATTAATCTTGTCTGCAGCCTCCTGTGACACCATGTAAAACTCAGAATGCATATGGTGATCAAGCACATTATCCACCTTTACCGGTCTAAACGTGCCAAGCCCCACATGTAAAGTTACCTCTGCAATATCTACGCCCTTATCTTTTACCTGCTGTAAAAGTTCCTTTGTGAAATGCAGTCCTGCCGTAGGCGCAGCGGCCGAGCCGTCATACTTTGCATATACTGTCTGGTAGCGGTTCTTGTCCTTTAGCTGATGTGTGATGTATGGCGGCAATGGCATCTGTCCGAGCTTATCAAGTATCTCCTCAAAAATACCCTCATAGCTAAACTGAATCAGCCTGTTTCCATCATCAACCACATCTATTACTTCACCTGTTAAAAGTCCGTCACCAAATATAATCTTTGTGCCCGGCTTTGCCTTTTTACCCGGCTTTACAAGAGTCTCCCATACGTCATTTTGTCTGCGCTTTAGAAGAAGTATCTCTATCTTTGCCATAGTGCCTTCCTTCACACCAAAAAGACGTGCAGGAATTACCTTTGTATTGTTGAGCACAAGGCAGTCGCCCGGTCTTAAATATTTAACAATCTCCTTGAACACATGATGGCTGACTTCTCCTGTCTTCTTGTCAAGCACCATGAGTCTTGAGCTGGAGCGGTCCTCCAGAGGATCCTGTGCTATCAGCTCCTCCGGAAGATCATAATCAAAATCTTTTACGTCCATAATTTTCCTATTCCTAACACTATACTAACGTCTAACCACGAAGTGTGATACCTGCAGTCTCTTTAAGATGAGCAAGTATATCCTTTACAAAGTCCTCGACCTTCTTAGTCTTAAGCTCCTCATCCTTTGGTGTAAATACTACACTGTACGCCATGCTCTTCTTATTCGGAGGAAGCTGTACACCCTCGTAAACATCAAACAGTGTAACATCTGAGACATAATCACAGGCTTCCCTGATACCGTTTTCAATCTGCTCACATGTGATATCCTTGTCCACAACAAAAGCAAAATCTCTCTTCTCATCATCAAATTTTGAGATTGGAGTAAATACTCTGTCCTTTCCATACCACTGTGAAAGAACTCTTAAATCAAGCTCCATCACATATGCCGGTACTCTCATGTCAAGCTCATCGCATATCTCATATCTTACCTGACCGAGATATCCGATTTTTTGTCCGTCACAGAATACCTCTGCGGTCTGATATGGATGAAGGAATGGCTTTTGAGCCGGCTTGTATGTAAACTTCACATCAAGCGCATCTGCTACAGTCTCAGCCAGTCCCTTTATAGTAAAGAACGATTCATCCTCACCGAATACGCCTGCGCAAAGTGTCTCTCTCTCATCCGGATACTCTGTAAGCGGAAGCTCCTTTGCGATAAAGATATTTCCCAGCTCAAAGATCCTTCCCTCCAGGATTCCCTTCTTCTGGTTTCTTGCTATGGCATAAAGCATCTCAGAAGCAAGTGTTGTTCTCATAAGCGAGAGGTCAACATTGATTGGGTTTATAAGCCTGATAGCATGTCTTTCAGGTGCATCCTCCGGGAATCTGAGCAAATCAAGATCAGCAGGTGAGAAGAATGAGTAATGTATTCCCTCATACGCGCCTGCTGCACAGAGCACCTCTTTTATCTTGCGCTCTGTCTGCTGTCTAAGGTTGAGTCCTCCGAGTGTAACCTGTGCCGTAGGCATGAATGCAGGAATGACATGATCATAGCCATACATACGGATAACCTCCTCGGCCACATCCGGATAATCCTCCATATCCTCACGATATGCAGGAATCATGAGTGTCAGCTCATCACCGCTTACAACCGGTGAAAAGCCTAAATTTGTGAGTATTCTCACGATATTCTCTGTAGGAACCTCTATTCCAAGCACACCATTAACCTTTGCAATAGAAACCTTCATCTCTTTTGGCTCAAGCGAATTTCCTGTAGTCACCTCAACGTGAGTTGAAGAAACCTTACCACAGCCAAGCTCCTCCATCAGGTGAAGCGCTCTCTTCATGGCCATGGCTGTTGTGTACTCGTTTACGCCCTTTGAGTAAAGTGCACTCGAATCAGATGACTGTCCCAGCGCACGAGAGCTCTTTCTGATATTATCTCTTGCAAATTTTGCAGATTCAAACATCACCTCTGTGGTACCATCATTAATCTCAGAGTTTAAGCCGCCCATGATACCGGCGAGCGCAACTGGCTTCTTTCCATCGCAGATAACGAGGTTATTGCTGTTTAACTCAAATTCCTTCTCATCAAGTGTGACAATTTTCTCTCCATCGTTTGCACGTCTTACTACAATCTCATCTCCCTCAAGGTATGAATAATCAAAGGCATGCATTGGCTGTCCGAGCTCTTTTAAAACAAAGTTAGTGATGTCTACTACATTTGAGATAGAGCCTATTCCGACAAGTGCAAGACGTTTTCTCATCCATGCCGGTGACTCGGAGATTTTTACATCATGCACATAGTGAGCTGTGTAGCGAGGGCAGATGTCCTGTGCCAAGACAGATACCTTGAAATTTTCCTTCTTCACATCATCTGCAGTATAGTCAAGTGCAGGCTCCTTAAGCTCTTTTCCCAAAACAGCAGCAACCTCTCTTGCCATGCCATATATACACTGGCAGTCAGGTCTGTTTGCTGTGATTGCAATATCAAAAATCCAGTCATCAAGGCCGAGGATAGGTTTTACATCATCTCCCGCCTTAGCATCCTCAGGTAAAACCAAAAGTCCGTTGTAGCCTGCACCCGGATAGAGGTCTTCATTTAAGCCAAGCTCTACGCCTGAGCATAACATTCCATATGAATCATATCCACGCAGCTTGCCCTGCTTTATCTCCATCACGCCCTCTATTGTAACGTGATCCTTTGCTGTGGCATATACTGTGGCACCGATAAGTGCGAGAGGATATTTGCCCCCTGCCTTTACATTGTCCGCTCCACAGCAGATCTGGAATGTGCCATGTGCTCCGGCATTTACCTGACAAAGGCTTAAGTGTGTCTCCGGAATCGGCTCACATTTTTCTACAAGACCGACTACTACGTTTGAGATATCCTTTCCCACCTCATATGATTCCTCAACCTCGAAACCACATGAGAATAATTTTTCCTCTAACTCCTTTGGTGTTACATCTATATCTACATAATCTTTTAACCAGCTAAGTGGTGTTAACATAATTTTTGCCTCCTGTTATATATTCAAGAAAAATGAATCTAGTTGTCATCAATCTGGTCTAATACCCTAAGGTCTGACTCGAATAAAAGCTTGATGTTGTTAATTCCGTATTTGAGCATTGCTATACGCTCAAGACCGATACCAAATGCAAAACCACTGTACTCGTTTGTGTCTATGCCACAGCCCTCAAGCACCTTTTTATTTACTACGCCTGCACCAAGCACCTCAATCCAGCCTGTGCCCTTGCATAAAGAGCAGCCCTTGCCGTGGCACTGGAAGCAGCTTACATCAACCTCTACAGACGGCTCTGTAAATGGGAAGTATGAAGGACGAAGACGTGTTGTGACATTCTTTCCGAACATCTTCTTTACAAGCTGGTCAAGCATACCCTTTAAATCGCAGAGTGTGATGCCCTTATCTACCACAAGACCCTCCATCTGTGTGAACATAGGAGAATGTGTCGCATCATCATCCGAACGGAAAACCTTACCCGGTGAAACAACCTTGATAGGCGGCTTCTTTGCTTCCATAACGTGAATCTGTCCTGCTGAGGTCTGTGTACGAAGTAAGAACTCAGGTGATAAGTAGAACGTATCCTGCATATCACGCGCCGGATGATCCTTTGGAGTATTTAAAGCTGTAAAATTATAGTAATCATTCTCGATTTCTGTTCCCTCATAAACCTCAAAGCCCATAGATGTGAAAATCTCTGAGAGCTGGTCCTTTACCTGTGTTACAGGATGAAGATTACCCTTTTTGCTTCTCTTTGCAGGCATAGTGACATCTATTTTCTCGCTCTCATACTTGCGCTTAAGTGCCTCTGCCTCAAATTTCTTAACCTTCTCATCAAGAAGCTTCTCAACTGCCTCACGTGTCTCATTGACCCACTGGCCTACCTTTGGTCTCTCATCAGGAGCAACATCCTTCATGCCCTTTAAGACAGCTGTGAGCTCACCCTTCTTTCCAAGAATTGCAGCACGCACATCATTTAATTTTTCAAGACCGTCAGCCTTATCAATTTCAGCAAGTGCTTTTTCTCTGATCTGTTGAATTTTGTCTCTCATCGAATTTCACCTCATAATATTTTTCTTAATTTGCATAAACTCGTAACTTCAAGCTTGAATTCGCCGTTTATGCGATAAAAAACGCCCCTGCATGGCTATTAAACCATGCAGGGACGAAAATTCCGCGATACCACCCTGATTTCCATTGAAGAAATATCCAATGGACTCTCATTGATATGTGTAACGTACATAACACGTCATGAACTACTGTGCTTCATCCATGCAGCTTCAGTGTGAACTTCAATCAATAGCCTTTTTGTAAGACTGCTTTCAGCCGATGACAATCTCTCTCTGGTCAAAGTACTATAATCTACTATGCACCTTCATTGCTTTTATTATATATAGCTGCGACATATATATCGCAAATGCTTATTTCTTAATAACACATAAGTCATTTTAGCACAATCTCTATATTTTGCAAGTAGAAAATTTTATATTTGATTTATATTTTATTTCTAAGCCCCTTAGGATAATGGTTTTTAACCTGTGCGCCATTCACCTTGCCCCAGCCGGCCGTGTATCCGTCCACACATACAAGTGCCCAGCCCTTTTTGCATTCAGCCGCCTGCTCATCAGATAACATAACTGACTGACCATTGAAAAAGCCGATAGTCTGCGGATTGTCACATGTAAGCTTTACTACGTTTTTAGCATCATTTAGCTTAAATGCAAGTGCCAGCGAATGCGACGGCTCAAAGCGCTGTTTTTTAAACTCTCCTATATGAAGCCCTGCTCGCTGCACCTTAAGCCCTTTAATATCAACTTCCATATCAGGCAGCCTGTAGAGCTGCTCCCCAAACATGACAAGCCTTGAGTTTTTTATCCATGCTGCCATATCCTCTGATATGGTCTCATCAAGAAACTCTGAGAGAAGCTTCATATTTTCTTTTGTAAGAGCCGGCTTCGTTTCATTTTTCCTGTTCTTACTATTTTTGTTCTTTTTGGTTTTCCTGTCAGCTTTAAGGTCTGTGTCCACACTGCCTCTTCTCACAAGCTTTGCCACAAAATGTCCCTCTCCGTCCACCTTATGCGGCCAGAAGCGCTCCATTTCTTCAAGTGTAAAATCAGGATGTCTCTCCAAAAAATACTCAATTACATCCTCATTTTCTTCCTTCGAGAAGGTGCAGGTGCTGTATACTATCGTACCTCCCGGCTTAAGCATCACCGCAGCATTATCCAGTATTTCCTTCTGCCTTGCCGCACAGATTGCCACATTTTCCATGCTCCACTGCTCTATTGCCTCAGGCAGCTTTCGAAACATTCCCTCTCCTGAGCAAGGTGCATCCACCTGTATAGCATTAAAAAAGCCCGGGAAATGTGAAGCAAGCACAAAGCTGTCCTCATTTGTCACAATCGCATTTTTGATTCCCATACGCTCTATATTCTGCGACAAAATCCGGCTTCTTTGTGTATTAATCTCATTTGATACCAAAAGTCCGCTGTCTCCTAAATATGTGGCAAGCTGTGTGCTCTTTCCGCCGGGTGCCGCACACAGGTCAAGCACTCTCATACCCGGCTTTGGAGCTAAAAGTGCAGCCGCCGACATGGCACTTGGCTCCTGTATGTAGTAAAGCCCCATCTCATGATACGGATGCTTTCCCGGACGCACATTCTCATCAAAATAATATGCCTCATTTGCCCACGAAACCTTTTTATCTGAGGATATTTTAAGTGTTTTCAATATCCGCATTCTTTCTTCCGGGCTTTGTACCTTTAATGTATTAAATCTGAGTGCCTGAAATCTATTATTGTCATAGCTGTATAAGAAATCATCCCACTCATCACCCAGAAAGGCCTTCATCTTTTTTTCAAACTCTATCGGTAAATTCATTGTCAAATCCTCTTGTTTTCTTACGAAATAATTACAATGTATCTTACTATCACACACATAGTCATGTATCTAAGCACTTCGATATTACCACATTTCTACTATCCATGCTATCAATTTTTTTAAACGTTAAAATTCACCTTTAAATCGGCTATAGTGGCTGCTAAATATAATAAAATCCCGAAAATTATAATAATTGAGACATATCACTGCTCACTACGTACACTGCTTATATCCACCACTGTCACATCCTTATAATAATATCCGATTATATCCTTATAGCCGCTTCCTGCCTTTGCCAGCTTGTCTGCCCCATACTGGCTGAAGCCTATTCCATGGCCGAAGCCTCCTCCGGACAATGTATAGTGACCATTTGCACCGGCACTCACACTAAAGCAGGCGCTTGGTATCATCGACATATTCTCCCTCACAGAGCCATCGTTTAATGTAACTTTTTTCTGATAATGCCCTAACGCCTTTCTTATATCATTCTCCGCCGTAAAGGTCTGCGATTTGTTTCCATAATTTATTGTGAGCGAAAGTACATAACCAGCATCCGACGTCTTATCGACAGAAATACCTGTTGCTGTGCCGTACTGAGGATCATTGTATGCCGATAAATCAAGCTCCGAGGTCCATCTGTAGTATGGCGAATTGTCATCCACCGACTCCACCTTGTGTATGAAATCCGGTGTACTCGAAGACCATACCTCCATATCCTCGGTTTTTCCGGCAGACGTAGAAAAATAATAACATGTTATTAAGTTTCCTCCGCATGAAACAACCTGCCCTGCCGTAGCTTTTACAGCCTCATCGGTCGACTGCTTTGTTTCTGAAGCGTTATAGACTTGAAAAGCCGTTGTATTGTCAATATTTGCTCCGTATAGCGCATACTGTGTATTTTTCATCTGTGAATATACAAAGGTTCTTGCGCAAACAGCCTGAGCCTTAAGCGCCTCTGCATCAAATGTAGACGGCATCTCCGACGGCAGCACATAGCGCACATATGTCTCCACATCGACTGTATTCACCGCCACAATACCTTCTTCTGTCCCGATAAACTCAAATGAGCCCGGATAGCTCTTACCGTTTATGCTGACATAATTGTCCGCTGAGCTCACCTTTATCCGGCTTTTTTTTACATTTGCCATATATGCACCCACATCATCAATAGCAATGCTGCCACAGTCGGCATCATCCACATAAAGGTTAGACGCTGCACCTGCCGCAATTGTGGGAAATGCATCCTTTCCATCGTTTTTTATAAGCACTCTTATGTATGTAAGGTCTGGTGCCTGTCTTCTGACGATGGCACATATCCTGCCGGAATCAAGTATGTAGGAAAGTGTTTCACTTCCTATTATCAGGTCAGAAACCGATATTTCCTTAGGTGAAGTGCCTGTCTCATCATACACCGGCAGCTTGTCTGACTGCATTGGAATGTCACCCTGCCCTGCAATCTGCATGGTTCCGTTTCCGTATGACAGCATCACACCTGATATATCATCCGGTTTTACCTGTATCTTTTTGACCTTAGAGCCACTGATTTCAATATCACAGACCCCTGTAAAGCTCTCCTCCATGGTTCCCTTAGCCCTGTAAAGCTCTCCATCACATATGAAAATCAGCCTTCCATCGTCATTTGACACAATATATGCATTCTCATACACCATATCCTTCGTCACTGCCTTCGCCTGTTTTACAAGTGTCCCTTTTTCCTTTTGTACCATAACAATCGCAAAAACAATAACCACGCATACCATGGTTATCGCAAGCATTATCCAGACCATCTGATTCGGCTTTTGCCGTCTTCGTCTTCTATTTGCCAAATTTCTGTTCTCCTTAACACCCAAATAGTGGTTACTGCTCAAAAAATGGGAGCTGCAAAAACAGCTCCCTTTATCATCTGTACTTAAGAATCCTTTGTGCTTTAAAAATCTTTTGTATCTCATAAATCTTTTGTGCGTCCGGAGTTCTTTTGTACATTATTATTCTTTTGTAAGAACCCAAAATGCCGGTCCTGTAATTTAGACTCCTAGCGCTCTTGCTAGGTGGGTAACCGCAGTCTGCCTTCTGCCTTCCGCTGCATAATGACGGCCTGACATCCAACAGCTCATATAGGAATCCCGTTTAAAGTAAATGTAGGTTCTAAATACACAGGGTTGTCGAACATCTCAGGTATCTTTGTAAATTCATTATACTTTATTATGTCTCATGTTGCAATGCAAAATTCATGTTAGAATTTAACAAATTTTTCTCTGGCATTTCGTAACATATTTGAAAACCAGATAATTACTGCGACGAATATAATCATCTCCACATATGACCAGTACGGTATCTTTTTGAGGCAATCCGAAACTATCGCAACTATACTGATAACAAAGATCACAATGCCGAATACAAGTGACTTTGGATAAATATAAGCTATATATCCGGCCGTATCCTTTATCTTTTTCATCTCATCCTCAGCCACAAAGGTACTTTCAATTTTGCCGCTTTTCTTCATTCGCAGTGACACAAATATTATGTAAATTCCCAGTATCAGTGTGACCGCATCTATTATAATAAAATAGTTCATGCTTCTTTCTCCTGTATTTTTATTTATTATTCCTAAATAGTTATCACGGATCTTATATATACAAAAAATATGTAAAATCACCAAAATTAGTATAACCTCATGTAAGGAAAAAATAAATGGTAAATAAGTCCCAACTATTTCTTGAATTTCTATTATTAATGTAGTAAAATATATTTATATTTTCAAGGGGAAGGAGTTTTTAAAATGCAACTTGACGATTTAAAAATACTTATATGCGATGATTCGATTCTCGCAAGAAAACAGATGAAGGACATAATCAATTCCATTGGTTCACCGACTATCATTGAGGCGGCAAACGGACAGCTCGCCATTGATATGTACAAGGAGCATAAGCCAAATCTCACATTTATAGACATTGTAATGCCAGTAAAGGATGGAAATGCCGCTATCTCAGAAATTATGGAGTATGACAGCAGTGCTACCATCTTCGTTGCATCATCTGTAGGCACACAGTCCGAGCTTAAAAAGGCTCTTGCTGCCGGAGCATGTGACTTCATTCAGAAACCAATCGACAAGGATCAGGTCATAAGTCTGATTAAGAAGCACATAGGAGGAAATTAATATGTATACTCAATTTTTTGGCAATTTTCTCCTATCAAAGGGGTATATCACTAATGAGCAGCTTTTTGACGCACTCAAAGAAAAAGCACAAAAGCACGCAAAGCTCGGTACTCTTGCCATCCACTCAGGGCTTATGACAGCTGCCGAGGTTGATTCAGTAATAGTCGAGCAGACCCATCAGGACAAGAAGTTTGGTGAGCTTACAATAGAAATGGGCTATCTGACAGACGAGCAGGTAAAGGAGCTCTTAAACATCCAAAGCCCTGACTTTCTTCTTTTAGGACAGATTCTTTTAGACAAAGGCATAATTGACAATACCACTCTCGAAAAGAGTATACATGATTACCGCAGTGAGAATGCTATTTCCGATCTTGACATGGTACTCGAGGATAAGGACAGTATAAATCATCTGATAGGTCATTTTTTTGCCAATACAGGCATAGATCCTTCTGCCATTGACATTATGTATCTTGAGCTTTTGTTTAACAGCTTTATCCGATTTGTCGGTGATGACTACACTCCGCTCTCTGCCGAGATATGTGACAGCTTTAGTGCGGACTGCATGGTACGTCAGGACATCGAGGGCAGCTATGCCATATCTACATACATAGGCATGAGTCAGACAACAGCCATCAATTTTGCATCACGCTATGTAAATGAATCATTTTCAGTATACGACGAGTATGTACAGGCATCTCTCGATGATTTCCTGAACCTGAACAATGGACTGTTTCTGGTCAACTGTTCAAATGATCAGGCACTTGAGCTTACTCTCACTGCACCTGAGCATTTTGATGGACAGACACGCAGCTTCAATAAAGCCTGCAAGCTCAAGCTGTTATACCCTTTCGGAGCCATTCACTTTATTATTGAATTCTAATATCTCTGCAAGGCGGTTTCAGTAATCTGATAATTATTTACTCTATAATTAGAGCACAAAAAGAACATCTGCAATCAGCAGATGTTCTTTTATGTTGCGCTATACATAATTATATATCAAACAAATTACAATTATATGATTAAATGGGCAAAAGGTAACATTATATTATTACTGCACACCGAGCATTTTCTTAACAGTGTTTTCCATCTGATCCACATCACAGACTGTGTTGTGAAGAATCTTTGCATCCCTAATTTCCTCGATGGCATTTGGTACCTTAACGTTGCCAAGCTTTGAAAGCTCATCTACAAGCTCAAAGTCTGTCATTGAATCGTACTTAGGATCAATTGCATCCATCACACTTCTTGTGAATTTGAATGGACTCGCTGTAGATGCGATAACAGTCTTTGTAGCTGTATCACCTGTAGCCTCTTTGTACTTACCATATACACCGGCTGCAACTGCTGTATGAGTATCAATTATGTATCCTGTATCCTCGTAAAGCTTTTTGATGACCTCTGCGGTTTCCTTCTCGCTTGTGTAATTGCCATAGAAGTCAGAAAGCTGGGCCTTCATATCAGGTGTTACAGTGTATTTGCCCTCCTTTGCAAGTGAAGCCATAAGCTGCGCATTCTTATTTGCATCATTTCCTGCGATACGGTAAATGAGTCTCTCAAGGTTTGAAGAGATGAGAATATCCATGGATGGTGAATTTGTGAGGATAAACTCTCTGTTTTTATCATACTCTCCTGTTGTGAAGAAATCGTAAAGCACCTTGTTCTCGTTTGAAGCGCAGATAAGCTTTGCAACGGGAAGTCCCATATTCTTTGCATAAAACGCTGCAAGTATATTTCCAAAGTTTCCTGTAGGAACTACGATATTTATCTTCTCATCCTTTGCGACAGCTCCCTGTGCAAAAAGCTTTGAGTAAGCATATACATAGTACACAATCTGTGGTACAAGGCGACCTATATTGATTGAGTTGGCGGATGAGAACTGATATCCTGCGGCATCCATCGTCTCTGCAAGAGCCTTATCATTGAACATAGCCTTTACTGCTGACTGTGCCTGGTCAAAGTTGCCGTGAATACCCACTACATGAGTATTGGCACCCTTTTGTGTAAGCATCTGCTTCTCCTGAATCGGGCTGACACCATTCTTTGGATAGAAAACGATAATCTGTGTCCCCTCAACATCAGCAAAGCCTGCCATAGCTGCCTTTCCTGTGTCTCCTGATGTGGCTGTCAGGATGACAATCTCGTTTTTAACATTGTTTTTCTTTGCGGATGTGATAAGTAAATGAGGCAGAATGGATAATGCCATATCCTTGAAGGCTATTGTAGAACCATGGAACAGCTCAAGGTAGTAAGCCCCGTCAGCAAACTTAAGCGGTGCAATCTCAGTAGTATCAAACTTGCTGTCGTATGCCCTGTTGATACAATTTTTAAGCTCTTCCTCTGTGAAATCCGTAAGGAAAAGCTTCATAACCTCATATGCTACCTGCTGGTATGACATCTTAGAAAGCTCCTCAACAGAAACATCAAGTGCCGGAATGCTCTCAGGTACAAATAATCCTCCGTCATCGGCAAGGCCCTTAAGGATAGCCTGTGAAGCTGTTATTTTCTTTTCACTGTTTCTTGTGCTTGAATATAATAAATCCATTTTTTACCTCATTTCTCTTTTTATCTTATCTAAATCCATATTGCTGCATCTATATGCAGACAATTATTATCCTTTATAGTATAATAAATTTCATATATCAAATCAATAACAAAAATGCTACAATTATATAAATGTTTTAACAAACAATAACAAAATATATGTGAAAGGGACACAATACATCTATGCTGCAAGGAGTTTACACCGCTGTCAGAAAAGACGGCACCATTTACTACAGGTCCAACATCACCTACAAAAGCAAACACATCAGTCTCGGAAGCTTTGACAGTGAGCTTTCTGCAAGCCGCGCCTATGCCACTGCATCGACAATTTTATTAAAAGAAACAAACAGCATAGAGGACTCTTACTTTCACACCCATGCACTTGCATTTGATAAAATTGTAACTCTTATTAATTTCCGTGATAACGGAATGTACATCAAAACCCCAATATACCTGCGCAAAAACTATTTCAGCTACTATCTGGATATATCACATGAGCTGAAATTCGATATAGACGATTTGTTTTACTACTCTGAGCATCGCATATTAAAACGCCAGGGACATCTGTACGTCAACGACTACGGCATGCAGGTCACCCTGCTTAACCGCTATGGCATACAGCCTCATGCTGTTTGCGGACGGGACTATGTATTTGTAAACAACGATCCAACCGACATGCGCTACGAAAACATCAAGCTGTTAAATCCATACCATGGTGTAGAGATTGTCAAAACTGCAGGGCTCGACAAATATAAAGCACGCATACACATAAACGGTAATTTTGTCATAGGAACCTACAACACAATCGAAAAGGCCGCTATTGCATACAATAAAGCTGTCGATATGGCTCATGCACATGGCATAGAAAAAAACTATCCCGAAAACTATATCGAAAGTATATCAGGCAAGGAATACGCGGATATTTACACTTCTGTGACAGTTTCCAATAAATATTTGCAGTATCTGCAACAATTTGATTTATAGAACGCATATTCCACAGTTTGCATATTACCATTACTTTTAATATTGTACTAAAAACTCCCGCGGTTATATAACCTCGGGAATTTTTATAATTACTTCTGATTTATATAGTTTACAAGTCCCTCGCAGTCGATAATCTTCTGCATGAACGGTGGGAAGGCCTGTCCCTTAAACTTCTCTCCTGTTGTCTCATCTGTGATGATACCTGAATCAAAGTCTACTGTCACCTCATCACCGGCTTTTATTGCCTTTGCTGCCTCAGGGCACTCAATAATAGGAAGACCTATATTGATTGCATTTCTGTAGAAAATTCTTGCAAATGTCTCTGCGATAACACAGCTTACGCCGGCAGCCTTGATGGCAATCGGTGCATGCTCTCTTGATGAACCACAGCCGAAGTTCTTGTTGGCTACCATGATATCTCCGGCCTTTACATTATTTACAAAATCCTTATCGATATCCTCCATGCAGTGTGTTGCAAGCTCCTTAGGATCAGAAGAATTCAGATATCTTGCAGGAATGATTACATCTGTATCGACATTGTCTCCATATTTAAATACACGACCGTGTGCTGCTTTCATTGTGCTTCCTCCAATCTTTACATAACATCCTTTGGTCCTGAAATCTTACCTGTAATGGCACTTGCAGCTGCAACAGCAGGGCTTGCCAGATAAACCTCAGAATCCACATGACCCATACGTCCGACAAAGTTACGGTTTGTGGTAGATACGCATCTCTCACCCTCAGCGAGCACTCCCATGTATCCGCCAAGACATGGTCCGCAGGTAGGTGTGCTCACAATGGCACCAGCCTCGATAAATGTCTTAAGAAGTCCCTCTTCCATAGCCTGAAGATAAATCTTTTGTGTTGCAGGAATCACGATAACCCTGATACCATCCGCAACCTTTTTACCCTCAAGAATCTTTGCTGCAATACGCAGATCATCCATACGGCCGTTGGTACATGAGCCGATTACTACCTGGTCAATCTTTACATCACCCACCTCATCGATGGTACGTGTATTGTCAGGCAAATGTGGGAATGAAACTGTAGACTTAAGTGTGCTAAGGTCGATTGTATACTCCTCATCATACTCTGCATCACTATCAGCCTCATACTCTGTGAACGGACGCTTTGAATGCTCTTTCATGTACTCTCTTGTGAGATCATCTACAGGGAAGATACCATTCTTGCCGCCGGCCTCAATTGCCATATTGGCGATAGTAAATCTGTCATCCATAGAAAGATATTTAAGTCCATCTCCGACAAACTCCATTGACTTATAAAGTGCGCCGTCCACACCAATCATACCGATGATATGAAGGATGACGTCCTTGCCGCTGATCCACTCAGCCGGTTTTCCGACGATATTGAACTTGATAGCAGAAGGTACCTTAAACCAAGCCTTGCCTGTAGCCATTCCTGCTGCCATATCAGTACTTCCCACACCTGTAGAGAAGGCTCCTAAAGCTCCGTATGTACATGTATGTGAATCGGCTCCTATAATCACATCACCTGCCACGGTAAGTCCCTGCTCAGGTAAAAGTGCATGCTCAATGCCCATTTTTCCTACATCAAAGTAATTTGTAATCTCGTTTTTGCAGGCAAACTCGCGAACACATTTACAGTGTTCTGCTGACTTGATGTCCTTGTTGGGTGCAAAGTGATCCATAACGAGTGCGATTTTATCTTTATTAAACACTCCCTCTACCTTCATCTTGTCGATCTCATGAATCGCTACAGGTGAGGTAATGTCGTTTCCAAGCACAAGATCTAAATCAGCCTCAATGAGCTGTCCTGCACTAACAGAGTCAAGGCCTGCGTGTGCAGCAAGAATCTTCTGTGTCATTGTCATTCCCATGCTTATATTCCTCCTAGCATATAAAAATATTGTATTATGATTGTATCTGAATCAAGTTTACTTAAGACATCATAACATATGATTTACCATAATAAAAATACATAATAAACATATTTACCATAACTAAATCTCATGGTATAATAAACATAAATTTGTTGATGTTCACACCTTTTTGTGACAAGCAACGATTACAGCCCATTAAAAGTACAAACCACAGGAGGTACAAATGAACCAGAATCTCTCATCTTACTGGATTTTCTATACTGTCGCCAATGCCGGCAATATATCAAAGGCAGCCAAGGAGCTCTATATCAGCCAGCCTGCCATCAGCAAGTCAATTCAAAAGCTCGAGGACGGACTGGAATGCAAGCTTTTTTCCAGAAGCTCCAGAGGTGTCGTCTTGACCGATGAGGGCAGGCTTCTGTATGATCATGTAAGCGAGGCCTTTGAGGCATTAAATGAGGGTGAGGAAAAGCTGAAGCGCTCAATAGAGCTCGGTGTCGGCCAGCTTAAAATTGGTGTCAGCTCAACCCTCTGCAAATATATGCTTTTGCCATATCTCAAGGAATTCATACACAGAAATCCTCATATAAGCATCTCAATCGAATGTCAGTCTACCAATGAGACCTTAAAGCTCCTCGATGATGACAAAATAGATATAGGTCTGATTGGAAAACCAACATCCCTTAAGACTTTCAATTTCTATTATCTGGACAACATCGAAGATATATTTGTCACTACAAAGGACTATCTGCGCAACTTAAGCGCCCGTGGTGTCAAAAAGAGCGAGATTTTGCAAAACTCTACTCTCATGCTTCTCGATAAAGGCAATATGACACGTAAATATATTGATGATTATCTGCAGGAGAACCAGATACACGTAAAGGACTCTATAGATATATCAAATATGGACCTGCTCATCGACTTTGCCAAAATAGGCGTAGGTGTGGCCTGCGTCATAAAAAGCATAGTTTCAAAGGAGCTTGCTGACGGTACCCTGATTGAAATTCCTCTCGGCATACCAATCCACAAGCGTGAGGTTGGCTTTGCTTACAAGGAGTCTTCAAAGCTTTCCACCTCTTTACAGACCTTTATCAAGTTTTATGAGAGCTACACACCAGAGGATTTTTAAATAACAAAATATGACCCCGGAGGTATTACCTTGAAAGAACAAATACACACTATCCCCATATCAGACGCCTTTGACAATGCCGGCGAATGCCCCTTCTGCTATATAGAAAAACGCACTGAGGATCACGTCATGGATTTTGTACTTGGTCATGGTGCCTCTTACATGGAGGCTGACATACGCGATATGACCGATAAGGAGGGCTTCTGCCGTGCACATTTCAAAAAAATGTTTGACTATGGCAATTCACTCGGAAACGCCTGGATACTAAAAACCATGTACATGCGCCATATTGAGGAGATGGACAAAGAATTTAAGAACTTTAAGCCTGATTCAGTGCAAAGGAGCGGTCTTTTCAAAAAAGCAAACGCCTCCTCCAATTCCATCGTGGACTGGATTAACAAACGTGAATCAACCTGCTTTATATGTGACAGCGTAAACAAGACCTTTAATGCATACATGAAGACCTTCTTCACTATGTATGAAAAGGATCCTGAACTAAAAGAAAAATTAAAGAACACAAAAGGATTTTGTCTCGATCACCTGAAAGTGGTTCTGGAAGGAGCTGACACTTATTTAAAAGGTGATAAGCGCAAAGAATTTTACGATATCGTGCTCCCTCTAATGCACGACAACATGAACCGCATATATGAAGATGTTGCATGGTTCATCGAAAAATATGATTATAAAAATAAAGATGCCGACTGGAAAAATTCCAAGGATGCGATCCAGCGCGGTATGCAGAAGCTTCGCGGAAGTGATCCATCTCTTCCACCACATGTTCTCAAAAAATAAAATCCCCCGGTATTCTGCCGGCCGTCTAGTGGCTGTGCAAAATACCGGGTAATTTTTATTTCATTACGATGTTTACAATACGTCCCGGAACATAAATCTCTTTTACGATATTTCCTGTAAGCTTATCTGCAATAACATCCTTTGCTTTTGCGATAACCTCATCCTTAGGATCCTGTTTTCCGATTGCAAGAGTGCCCTTAGTCTTTCCGTTGATCTGTACAGCAATCTCTACTGTATCCTCAACAGTCTTTGCCTCATCGTATACCGGCCATGGCTCAAATGCGATTGTATCGTCATGTCCCATTCTCTGCCAGATTTCCTCACCAACATGTGGACATACACAAGAAAGCATCTTGATAAGTCCCTCTGCAAACTCTCTAGGACATCTGCCTGCCTTGTATACTTCATTGACAAAAATCATCATCTGGCTGATAGCTGTATTGTAGCCAAGTGCCTCGAAGTCGTTTGTGACCTTCTTTACTGTCTGATGGTAGATTCTTGTGAGCTTTCCGTCATCCTCTTCGATAATATTCTCAGGCTCTGTAAAGAAATTCCATACACGTGTGATGAATCTCTTTGCTCCCTGTACGTTGCTGTCGTTCCAAGGCTTTGAAACCTCAAGTGGTCCCATGAACATCTCGTAGAGACGAAGTGTATCAGCGCCGTACTCCTCGACTACATCACTAGGATTTACTACGAACTCCGGGAATCTCTTGCCCATCTTGATACCGTTTGATCCAAGGATCATTCCCTGATGTACGAGCTTCTTAAAAGGCTCCTTTACAGGAGATAAGCCCTGATCAAAGAGGAATCTGTTCCAGATTCTTGAATACATGAGGTGTCCTACCGCATGCTCCGGTCCACCAACATAGAGATCTACCGGCATCCAGTGCTTTAAGAGCTCCTGATTTGCAAATTCCTTATCATTGTGTGGATCAATATATCTCATATAATACCATGAGGATCCTGCCGAGCCAGGCATGGTGGATGTCTCACGAGTACCCTTTACGCCGTTTCTGTCATACTGCTTCCACTCTGTAGCGTTCTCAAGAGGTGCCTTGCCATTCTTGCCCTTGTAATCCTCAAGCTCAGGAAGGACAAGCGGAAGCTCATCATCAGGAAGGAAATAGATTGAACCATCCTCCTTGTATACGCATGGAACAGGCTCTCCCCAGTATCTCTGACGTGCAAAAATCCACTCACGGAACTTGTAGTTTACAGTTCTCTTTGCCACGCCCATCTTCTCAAGCTTGGCTGTGATAGCTTCCTTAGCATCCTCAACTACCATTCCGGTAAACTCCTCTGAGTTGATGAGCTTGCAGCCCTTTCCAAGATAATCATGCTTCTCAAATGCATGCTCTGATACATCTGCACCATCAATTACCTGAATCATCTCAATATCATGAGCCTGTGCATACTCGAAATCTCGCTGATCATGAGTAGGAACTGCCATAACAGCACCTGTACCGTAGCTTGCCAGTACGAAATCACCGATGAACATTCGCACTTCCTTGCCGTTTACAGGGTTGATACAATGAAGTCCCTTAAGCTCACAGCCTGACTTTGTCTTGTTAAGCTCAGTTCTGTCCATATCGCTCTTCTTTACAGTCTCATCTATGTAAGCCTGAACCTCTTCTTTGTTCTCGACTCTGTCCATGAGACCCTTTACTATATCTCCGTCCGGAGCAAGCACCATAAATGTGATACCATATATTGTCTCGATACATGTAGTAAAGATAGAGAACTCTCCACCGCCTACAATCTGGAATTTGACCTCGACACCTGTGCTCTTGCCAATCCAGTTTCTCTGCATTTCCTTGGTAGACTCAGGCCAGTCTATCTCATTAAGCCCCTCAAGGAGCTTTTCTGCAAATGCCGGCTGGTCAATAACCCACTGTTTCATGTTCTTGCGGACTACAGGATAGCCACCACGCTCTGACTTGCCATCTATAACCTCATCGTTTGAGAGAACTGTTCCAAGCTCCTCGCACCAGTTTACAGGCATATCAATATGCTTTGCATATCCGGCCTCATAAAGCTTCTTGAAAATCCACTGTGTCCACTTGTAAAACTCAGGGTCACTTGTAGAAATCATCTTTGACCAGTCATAATCAAAACCAAGCTCTCTTAACTGCTTTGAGAAGGTCTCTATATTCTTCTGAGTGAAACCGTTTGGATGATGACCTGTGTTTACAGCATACTGCTCTGCCGGTAAACCGAATGAATCATATCCCATCGGATGAAGTACATTGTAGCCCTGCATTCTCTTCATACGCGACATGATATCTGTAGCTGTATAGCCCTCCGGATGTCCAGCGTGAAGGCCTACTCCTGAAGGGTAAGGGAACATATCAAGTGCATAGTATTTAGGCTTTGAAAAATCCCAAACATCTGTCTTGAATGTCTCGTGTTCTTTCCAGTATTCCTGCCATTTTTTCTCTATGGCCTTGTGATTGTATGGTTCTGACATACTTGCCTCCTTATATCAAAAACGCTCCGCCTCTCAAAGAGACGAAGGCGTATTTTTAATCCGTCTGATTAACATTCATAATTTTACACATCACACTATATTTTGTCAAGTTTTGCTATATAAAAAACCCGGTGCATCACTGCTCCGGGTCTTATTGTCATATATATCTGACAGATTAGTTGTTGATGAGCTTGTCGCTCTCATCATTCCAGCTGTAAAGCTTACGGATTTCCTCACCAACCTTCTCTGAAGGATGCTCAGAAGCAAGCTTTCTCATAGCCTTGAAGTGTACCTGACGTCCTGCCGGTGACATATCAAGTAAGAACTCCTTAGCAAATGTACCATCCTGAATGTCAGAAAGAATCTTCTTCATAGCTTTCTTTGTCTCAGCTGTAACAATCTTAGGTCCTGTTACATAATCACCATACTCAGCTGTATTAGAGATAGAGTATCTCATACCTGCGAAGCCTGACTGGTAGATAAGGTCTACGATGAGCTTCATCTCATGGATACACTCAAAGTATGCGTTTCTTGGGTCATAACCAGCCTCGCAAAGTGTTTCGAAACCAGCCTGCATAAGTGCACAAACACCACCACAAAGAACTGCCTGCTCACCGAAGAGGTCTGTCTCTGTCTCTGTACGGAATGTTGTCTCAAGAAGTCCGGCTCTTGCTCCGCCGATTCCAAGACCATATGCAAGTGCAAGGTCCCATGCCTTTCCTGTAGCATCCTGCTCTACAGCGATAAGACAAGGTGTTCCTTTTCCTGCCTGGTACTCTGAACGTACTGTATGTCCCGGAGCCTTAGGTGCGATCATAGCTACATCTACATCCTTTGGTGGCTTAATGCATCCAAAGTGGATGTTGAAGCCGTGAGCGAACATAAGCATGTTGCCCGGCTCAAGGTTTGGCTCGATGTCCTTCTTGTACATATCTGCCTGTAACTCATCATTTATAAGAATCATGATGATATCAGCCTGCTTTGCAGCCTCTGCAGCGACATATACCTTGAAGCCCTGCTCTTCTGCTCTCTTCCATGACTTGCTGCCCTCATAAAGACCGATGATGACATTGCATCCTGAATCCTTTAAGTTAAGTGCATGTGCATGTCCCTGGCTGCCGTAACCGATAATGGCAATTGTCTTGCCCTCTAATAATGAAAGGTTACAATCATCCTGATAAAATAATCTTGGTTCTGCCATTTTGTTTTCCTCCTGTTAATTTAAGTAAACTATTTATATGTAAGGATTGTCCTGTGACTAATCCAACATAACTACATCATCGGAACCTCTGGTAAGACCTGTGATTCCCGTTCTTGCGAGCTCTAATATTTCATAGCCGCTAAGTAAGTCTATGAACTTATCAAGCTTGTCCTGTGTACCTATGAGCTCAATAATCATAGAGTCATGAGTGACATCAACTATCTTGCCGTGGAAAATCTCAGTCACATTCATAACTGCCTGTCTTTGTGTATCGAGTGCTCTTATCTTTATCATAATAAGCTCCCTGCACACTGAGAGTCCCGGCTCAAGCTTCTTGATATCAAGTACATCCTCAAGCTTCGCCAACTGCTTCTCTATCTGCTCAAGCACCTGCTCATCACCGCTTGCAACAATTGTGATACGTGTGTAGCGCGGATCTGCTGTAACCCCTGAGGAGAAACTATCAATATTAAATCCCCTGCGACTGAACAGTCCTGAAATACGACTGGTCACTCCGGGATTGTTCTCAACCAAAAGAGATAATGCCTGTCTTCTCATCGAAAAACCTTCCTCACAATTTCTATTATTTCTGTTCACATGATGATAATATTACTATAATCTGTATTTGTCAAGCAATATCGTTAATATAACTTAAATTCATATTATCAATAACAATATTTATACATCCATAACCTCGATAAATGCCTGTTTTATAACGTTTTATACAGTATCTTCAAAAAAAAGCCGGGCGACATACACCGCCCGGCTTTAGAATTATCTAATATAATTCTGATGTAATATATTATAACTGTGGTCCTGCTGCAACAAGTGCTTTACCAGCCTCATTTGTTGTGTACTTAACAAAGTTCTTGTTGAATCTCTCTGCAAGATCTTTAGCCTTTGCCTCCCACTCAGAAGCATCAGCATATGTGTCACGAGGATCAAGGATTCCTGAATCAACTCCAGGAAGCTCTGTAGGAACCTCGAAATCGAACATAGGGATCTTCTTTGTTGGAGCATTAAGGATATCACCAGAAAGGATAGCGTCGATGATTCCTCTTGTATCCTTGATTGTGATTCTCTTTCCTGTTCCGTTCCATCCTGTATTTACAAGGTATGCCTTAGCGCCTGACTTCTCCATCTTCTTAACGAGCTCTGCAGCGTATTTTGTAGGATGAAGCTCAAGGAATGCCTGTCCGAAGCAAGCTGAGAATGTAGGTGTTGGCTCAGTAATTCCACGCTCTGTTCCTGCAAGCTTTGCAGTAAATCCTGAAAGGAAGTAGTACTGTGTCTGCTCAGGTGTAAGAATAGATACTGGTGGAAGTACTCCGAATGCATCTGCTGAAAGGAAGATTACATTCTTTGCAGCCGGTGCTGAAGATACTGGCTTAACAATATTTGTGATGTGGTTGATTGGGTAAGATACACGTGTATTCTCTGTTACACTCTTGTCCTCGAAATCAATCTTTCCATCATCAGCAACTGTAACGTTCTCAAGAAGAGCATCTCTTCTGATTGCGTTGTAGATATCAGGCTCAGACTCTTTGTCAAGACCGATAACCTTAGCGTAGCATCCACCCTCGAAGTTGAATACGCCGTTGTCATCCCAGCCGTGCTCGTCATCTCCGATAAGAAGACGCTTAGGATCTGTAGAAAGTGTTGTCTTACCTGTTCCTGAAAGACCGAAGAAGATTGCTGTGTTCTCTCCGTTCATGTCAGCGTTTGCTGAACAGTGCATTGAAGCGATGCCCTTAAGTGGGAGGTAGTAGTTCATCATAGAGAACATACCCTTCTTCATCTCTCCGCCGTACCATGTATTGATGATAACCTGCTCTTTTGATGTGATGTTGAATGCAACACATGTCTCTGAGTTAAGACCTAACTCCTTGTAGTTCTCAACCTTAGCCTTTGAAGCATTGTATACTACGAAATCAGGCTCGAAGTTCTCAAGCTCCTCTGCTGATGGCTTGATGAACATGTTTGTTACAAAATGAGCCTGCCAAGCAACCTCAACGATGAAACGAACTGCCATACGTGTATCCTTGTTTGCTCCACAGAATGCATCTACTACGAAAAGCTTCTTGTTGCAGAGCTCTTTCTTAGCAAGATCCTTAACTGTTGCCCAAACATCCTCTTTCATTGGATGGTTGTCGTTTGGATACTCAGGTGTATTCCACCATACTGTGTCCTTAGAATTCTCGTCCATAACGATATATTTATCTTTAGGAGAACGTCCAGTGTAGATACCTGTCATAACGTTAACTGCACCAAGCTCTGTCTCCTTACCAACCTCGTAACCCTCAAGGCCGGCTTTTGTCTCTTCCTCGAATAATGTCTCGTAAGAAGGATTGTGAACGATCTCTGTTGTTCCGGTAATGCCATACTTTGTTAAATCAACATTTGCCATTTGAATAAACCTCTTTTCTATAAATTATGGATTTACATCCATTTCTTTTGTTAGTATATATGTTTGTTAAAAAAAAATCAATATCTACTTTTCAATTTACACTTATTTCACACTTTTTCGACATGTATAATATATTTCCCACACATCAGCCGTTCGCATATCTGGTGAGAAACTGCCTGGTACGCTCCTCCTTCGGATGGTCAATCACCTCATGTGGGTCGCCATGCTCAACAATCACACCACCGTCCATGAAGATCACCTGATCTGCAACATCACGCGCAAAGGCCATCTCATGCGTGACAATAATCATTGTGGTATTCTGCTGCGCAAGGGAACGGATGACCTTAAGCACCTCTCCGGTAAGCTCCGGGTCAAGAGCCGATGTAGGCTCATCAAAGCAGAGTATATCAGGCTTAAGTGCCAGTGCCCTTGCTATAGCTACACGCTGCTGCTGTCCACCTGAGAGCTGATGCGGATAATGGTTCATCCTCTCAGCAAGCCCCATTCTGTCCAGAAGCTCCTTTCCATGCTCATCAATACGTGTAAGGATTGCTTTTTTATCCTTTTTAAACTCAGGTGTCTCCTGTGCCAGAAGGCGCTCTGCCAGAGTGACATTCTCAAGTGCTGTGTACTGTGGAAAAAGATTAAACTGCTGAAACACCATACCAAAATGCAGCCTCTTTTTGCGAAGCTCCGCGTCTTTATCCTTGCCCGCTTCGGAAGCATCAAAAAGAGTCTCACCATTTACAATAATCTGGCCACTGTCAGGCCTCTCAAGGAAATTAAGGCACCGTAACAGAGTCGTCTTTCCTGAGCCTGATGAACCGATTATGGCAAGAGCATTGCCCTCCTCCATGGAAAAGCTGACATCCTTAAGCACATTAGTCCTTCCAAAGTGTTTTTCTATATTTCTAACCTCTAAAATTGCCATGTCTTCCTCCTACCTGAAATAATCCAGCTTTTTCTCGATATAATTAAATAAAAGTGTAAGGATTCCGACAAATACGAGATAAAATACACCTGTATAAAACAGCGGCCATGTAAGTCCGTCAGACTTCATAAACGCCGCTCCCGCAAAGGTAAGCTCGTATGCCGCAATAATTCTGGCAAGAGAAGTATCCTTTACCAGAGTGATTATCTCATTTGACATAGGCGGAACAACACGCTTAATCATCTGAAGCAGAGTGATTTTAAAGAAAATCTGCTGCTTTGTCATGCCTAACACCTGTCCTGCCTCTCTCTGACCGGCCGGAACACCCTCTATGCCACCTCTGAATATAACAGAGAAATAACATGCATAGTTGATGACAAACGCTACAACCGTCGCTGTAATACGTCCGGTCTCATCACCACTCCATATAGCCTGATGAAGCCACAAGCCCGGTCCATAGAATATAATGATAAGCTGAAGCATAAGCGGTGTGCCGCGGATAACCCATACAAACACATTCATAACAGCCTTGACAGGCTTAAACCTGCTCAAAAGCCCAAATGCAAATATAAGCCCCAGTGGCAGTGAAAATATAAGTGTCAGTATAAATATTTCAAAGGTGGTCCACAGACCACTCATTAGTGCTTGTGTAACAGTCCAAAACATTTTATTTCTCCCGCTCAACAACTACCTGTGCATTGTTACAGTATGCATTTGTGCATTCCATAGACTTTGTAACCTCATCTGTGAGTGTCATGCCATTCCAGACAACGTCAATCTTCTTTGAATCAAGCTCCATAACCTTGTTGTCCCAGTCGATAACTACAAATTCAACATCCACGCCGAGCTTCTTACCGACAAGTCTAGCCATATCTGCATCAAAGCCAATCCATTTGTCATCCTTATCCTTGTAATCCATAGGCTCAAACTCTGTGATACCGACAATCATCTTGCCCTGTGACTTGATATAATCCACATCACTGTCGCTGTCAGCCTGCTTGAACTCGCAAGGCTCCTGCTCAAGAAGTGAATCCTGTACTCCGTATTTCTTTGCAATCTCCTGCGCGCTGCCGTCAGCATATGATTCTGCGAATACACTGTTGATATATGAAGCAAGATCAGAACCCTTACGGCATCCGACACCATACTTCTCTGATGTAAGCTCTGTTGTATGTACTAAATCAGGGTAGCTTGTGCCCTCTCCAATCATGGCTCCTGCCATTAAAAGGTCTATGATTGCCGCATCAGATGTACCTGATTTAACCTCCATAAGCGCATCAGCCTGTGATGAAACCGAATTGTAATTAAAGCCCTTTTCCTTTGCCACAGCCTCTCCTGCTGAGCCTGCCTCAACTGCGTAGGTCATGCCGTCGCCCTTTTCGCTTTTTTGTGTTCCCGCACCCTTGCTGCCACCACAGGCAGTCATTGAAAGTGCTAAAGTTGCTGTCAAAAGAAGTGCTAATCCTCTTCTCATGCTCATTTCCTCCATATGTTAAATAATCATTGTAATTATTCAAAATCATCCAATAACTACAACCTTTTAACATATTAGCAAATTATCACGCTAAAGTAAAGAGGAATTATCCACCAAATCAACAGTTATGTTCTTCCATTTTATACAAGCCCCAGACTTTTAATTATATAAAGCCAGAGAGTCAGCGTAAACGCACTGAGCAGTGTCGTGAGCATTATCGTGGTCGATGAGATAACGCCCTCATGCCCCATATTTCTTGCCATGACAAAGCAGCTTACTGTAGTAGCTGAGCCAAGCATCACAAGAATTGCAATAAGCTCACTGTCCCTGAACCCGAAGGCTACCGCAATAGGAAGAAATACTGCCACAAAGCCTACAAGCTTGATAAATGTGGCTGCAAATGCAGGCTTCGCCTTTGCTGATGCTTTTTTCAAATCAAAGGTGGCACCCATGGCCATAAGTCCCATAGGCGTTGCCATATTGCCAATGCTTGTCACTGCCTTTGCCGGTATTCCCGCAAACGGCAGACCAATAGCTGACCACAGAAGTCCTGCAACAATTCCTAAAATAATAGGATTGGTCACTATTCCCTTAAATGTCTTTTTGAGCACTGACCTGTCTATGCCGTTTTGCCCCGGCTTAAAAAATGAAAGCACTATAACAGCCATCACGTTGTAAAGCGGTACGCTTCCTATAATCATGACAGGTGCCATGCCTGCGTTTCCATAAATATTCTGGATAAAGGCAATTCCAAGCAGTGCCGCACTGCTTCTGTATGAGGCCTGTATAAACTCGCCCCGTATGGATTTATCCCTCCACAGACATGATATGAGCGTTGAGATTGTGATGCTTATCAACGTAACCACAAAGCAGAATACTATAAATTTAATGTTCCAAACCCTTGAAAAATCAACTGACGCAAGATCACTAAACAGTAAAAAAGGTAAAGGTATCTTAAACACAAACTTATTCATCCTGTTTGCAAAGTCTTCGTCCAAAATCCCCACCTTGCGAAGAAAAAGTCCAAACACCATCATCAGAAAAATAGGTCCTGTGGCATTTAGACAAAACATTAAATTTTCCATCTCAAATTAAGCCTCCGTCATATCAGTAATCTATAGTTTATAATTATACTATTTTGTACATTCCAGCTACCACAATAAGCTTTGAACTTAGATATGTCAACCTTTTATTGCACTGTAGATTATTTTAAAAAATTATGGTACACTTATCACATATTTTATTTAGGAAGGAATTAAACGGTTTGAAAATTCTTATTTTATCCTGTGACACCGGCGAGGGACACAACAGTGCCGGTAAAGCTATAAAAGAAGCGGCAGAGCATAAAGGACATTCTGTGACAATGATAGATATGTTTCTCTTATCGGGTAAAGGAACATCGCACGCAGTATCAGGAGCATATATAGGCATTGTAAAGCATATTCCGTTTTTCTTCGGACTACTCTATAAGGTTGGCATGCTGATATCGAGTGATAAACGTAAATCCCCTGTCTATTTTGCCAATGCCCTGCTTTGTAAAAAGCTATCAGCATACATTGAATCAAACGGCTTTGATGCTGTCGTCACACCTCATCTGTACCCTGCTGAGACTCTGAGCTGCATGAAGCGAAAAAATCTGCTTCATATCCCTGCCGTCGCTGTGGGAACCGACTACACCTGTATCCCATTCTGGGAAGAGACAAATGTGGATTATTATGTTATTCCACACGATGATCTGACAGATGAATTTGCAAAACGTGGTATTCCTGAAAACAAGCTGCTGCCATTAGGCATCCCGGTACGACAGGCCTTCTGTACAAGGACTGCTAAAGCTGCTGCAAGAACAAGATTACATCTGCCATCCGATGTGCCTATCTTTCTTGTGATGAGTGGCAGCATGGGTTTTGGCAAGCTTGCTGTCTTTGCCGCAGAGCTTGCAATAAGATGCCATAATAATGAGCATATTGTAATCATTTGCGGCAACAATACTAAAATAAAACGCATACTGCAAAATGAGTTTAAGTTCAACAAACGTGTACACGTAATAGGCTACACCAATCAGGTTTCACTTTTCATGGATGCCTGTGATGTAATCTATACAAAGCCAGGCGGCCTCACATCAACTGAGGCACTGGTAAAAAATATACCGATTGTACACACTGCTCCAATCCCCGGATGTGAGGCGGCAAATGTTGCATTTTTCAAAAAACGTCATCTGTCTGTCTCATCAAAGCGTCTGTCAAAGCAGGTTGAGCTTGGGAAAATAATGATAGAAAATAAAGAACTAAATGCAGAAATGATACGTGCACAGCGCCGTGAGCGAAAGCCATATGCTGCCATACAGATTGTTGGTCTGCTTGAAGAACTGGCTCACACTGATACAACTGACTGACTATAAAACCATGTAACTATAAAACTATAAGGAAATTATCATGCAATATTTTTTATTTACACTCTTAGGCTTCGTACTCGGAAGCACTCTCTTTGCTTACTTGATACCAAAACTATTAAAAAACATTGATATCTGCACACTTCCCGATGACCACAATCCGGGTGTGAGCAACGCATTTATGTATGGTGGCTTTTTATGCGGAATACTATCACTCATATGTGAGCTTGCAAAAGGATTTATCCCGGTGTATATTGGTCAGAAATGCTTAGATATAAACTCACTTCTGTTTGTACCTGTTTTAGTTGCACCTGTCTTTGGACATGCATTTCCTTTTTTACAAAAACAAAAAGGCGGTAAAGCTATTACCGCCTCCTTCGGAGTCCTTTTGGGCCTGTTTCCGGAATTGCATCCGGCTGTCTATTTGGCATTTTTCTTTATATTCTTTTCAGTTGTGGTAATAATAAATCCACATTCGCTCAGATCTATTCTGACATTTGGTTTTTTTGCATTCAATGTCCTTTTGACTATAAAAACAGCCTCAATCCAGATTGGCTGCTTCATAATCGCAGTGATTGTGATATACAGACACCTGATAAAGCACAATAACGGACCGGTAAGGATAAGTATACTGCATCAGCGGTAATTATGGTATCTGCTTTTACTCATTGATTTTGCTTCTTACATAACTGTTTATTTTCATACATATAAGAATCAGCACTATCAAATAATATTTGTAATGTACTCTCCTTATAATCCTCCGATATCGCCCATCCGCAAGCGTAATCAATTTGCAGTTCATTTCCGGTGTTGTTTAATTTATCTTTTTCCAGACATAAGCATTTCAGGATTTCATCAACCTCCGCTTTATCTGTGTCATAAATGACTACCATAAATTCATCGCCACCATATCTTCCCACAAAATCTTTTTCAGGAAATACTCTGCGCAAAAGTCCGGCAAACTTTACTATCAGCCGGTCTCCTGCCGAATGCCCCATTGTATCATTAATAAACTTCAAATTATTTAAGTCAAAAATAATGCATGCCGTAGGTGAACTGATTATCTCATTATTGTTCAGAATTTCTTTACAGGCACTTCTATTAGGCAATCCTGTACGGGCATCAGTATATGCTCTTTGCTCTAGCAGTTTATTTTGCCTTGCCATCTTCATTGCCATTATGGTCTGTACAATAATCAATATAACAAGACACAGCATATCAAGTACAGACAAAAGCTCTATCGTGCGAATCTTTGTAGCAATCTTTTCTGAATAATTTTCCGCTGCAGACACAGTATCATCAGCAAGCTTAAAATAAGTCTCACTCATATTGACAATATCAGTATTTTCATATCCGTTACTTCTTACAGCTTCAATTTCTTTTTTTATTTTATTCCAGTAATCAATCTGGACCTGCAATTTATCCTGATATTCCTTGTCCTGAAGCTTTATCAGATCATAATTTCCATCCTGATATTTTAATCCACTTAAAATATCATCCAAATATTTAATCAACTCATCATTTTGGGATCCTGTAATCTCCAATTTTACTTCACGCTGTGTTGCTCCACGTACCAGACCTGCGTAATTTATTACCCTTGCCGTTCCTTGCAGCCGGTTAATCTGTATCATCATAAAAATAACAAGAATAACCAATGCAAAGATGAGACAGCTTTGTATAATACCTATTATATTTCTGCTTTTTTTATTCTTTAACTTCATTTTCCGATTTATCCTTGCAATTCTAATGTTCCAACATAGTCTCCATTATTATATACAAATGGTCCAGCCTCTTTCTCTTCTCCGAAATACTCAGGTCTTAGTGAAAGAATACTTAATAGTTCATCCATATTATTCACCTTTGTTGCCTGATATGGCTGCTCAAATGCTATTTTTTCTACAAACAAATAATAGTCACTGTCCTTTATCAATACACCTGTATGTCCCACGAACATAGCATCAGAATCCGGATCATATATTGCTATACTAATAAGTGAAATACGATTACTGTCTATTTGAAATCCATACTTTTTCCAGTTGTCAGAGAATGTTTTTTCAGGATGTTTATCATCCGTAATGCTCTTTTCTCCGTATAATGTAGTAAACATGTCTTTATTCTGCCTTATGATTTCATACCTGTCTACATTATCTATTGCTTCCGTATCAAACATTAAATATGTGCCACTATAGCTATCTTCCGTTGACTGTGCGTGAAGCAGTCCATCCAGCAAAAGAAAAGCTGTCATTCTGCAATCTGCATCTGAATAGTCATGCTTTTTCTCCCAGCCATCCATACATTTAACAGTATCTGCTTTCATTTTATATGCATCTGACCAGGTATCCTTCAGCTTTGCATTCTTCCCGGCAGAATCCTCAAAATCGGTCACCCATTCTTTAAAGGTATCTACATGCGATGCCCCGGCTGAACCAAGCTCATCGCACACCTCAGTAATGGTATTGCTTCCACCCATATATGTTGCAGTTGGCAGCTCCTGTTTTTTATTCGAATCCTGCTGTTCCGACTCCTCGGCAGTATCCGTGGTAATATTATCCTTGTTTATATTTTTATTACCACAACCGCCCAACAGCTCTGCACAAAACATCATTCCAACTATTATTGCAATTAATTTCTTCTTCATGGTTATCATATCTCTTTCTGATTATTTGTACTGTCCTGTACTTTTTTAAAGTACATTACTATTTGTACTATGTAAATAGTATGCTGACAAAATTAAAGAAATATTAATCACTAAAACTTCCAACATGTCAAATGTTGATTGTGCCGTACGGTGTGTAGACTTACATCTTCCGATGGAAGAACTCGTCAGGATTATCCTCCTTTAACGCATCTTACACATGTTTTTTCGCCACTTACATCCAAATGCGAGACATTATATATGAAATATTGTATGATTAACTCACAAAAAAGAAAGGAGGATTTTACATGAAGGTAAGTATTGAACTTTCACCTGAATATAGCGAACCATATGCCATCATATATGCAGATAAAATCACTGACAACATCCAGCATACCCTTGATATATTCGGTTCAAATGAAAGCCCAATTACAGCTTTACAAAACGAAAATGATATTGTCATTTTACAGCCAAAAGAAATATACATGGTAAGGGTAGAAAACAAGGATACTATTATTTATGGCAAAGAACACCGCTACCGTTGCCGAAAAAGACTGTACGAAATGCAACAGCAGCTTGGTGCCGGATTTATGCAAATTTCAAAATCAACTTTGGTCAATCTGTCTTATATGAGCAATGTCGAGGCTGGTTTTAGCGGCACTCTTCTTTTGAAACTAAAAAACGGATGTAAGGATTACGTATCAAGAAAATATCTGCCTGAGTTTAAAAAATATCTGGGATTATAGGAGGATAAAAATGAGAGAAACTATGAAAAATTTGATTAAAAACACTATAACCAGCATTGGTATAGCATTAACCGTTTTCTGCGTTACAGGAATGGTATTTGACATCGCCTATGACGGTAATTTCAGTTTAGATAATTACCAATTTTCCAAAATGGTTATCGGATGCATAATTGTAGGTCTGGGTTTTGGACTTCCGACCATGATTTATCACAAAGACAATCTTCCAACGCCATTTAAAGTAATTATCCATATGGGAACAGGCTGTGTTATTTATACAATCGTCGCATATACTGTCGGATGGATAGGAGGAACAAGTTCTATCCTCCACGGAATTATTGCAGCCATATTTCAAATAGCTTTGGCATTTATAATTTGGGGAGGCTTCATGCTTCACTATCGCAATGATGTCAGAAAAATGAATGAAAAAATCAAGGAATTATAGACTTGTTCGTACTGCGTGTCTGTAGAGTGACGCTCTGCAATATCGAAGCAAAAAACGAGGGCAAATCAAACCGATTTACATCGAATTTGATTTGCCCTGTAAATACCGTTTGTATTCTATATCTTTTCCGTTATTTGTGTGTATAAATATATGATACTGATTTATTTACTTTACGCAATACTTTTTCCATTACAAAGAGGAAGCCGGTACATGTGAAGTATCCCCGCCTGGTCTATGAAAAAATTTAATATGAGAATTTTTTTGTTTAATTGTGTGGATGGGTTGAATAGTTCGAAGAAATCGCTAAAAATATAATAGCTTTAAATATTAGCGGAAATATTTTTACTCATATCTCCACTTATATTTTGCGAAATTTTGTTATCTCTTTCCAGTTACACGGAAATCCCATATATTCAAAAAGATCATTCAACTTCAAATTTAAATTCTGCTTTTGATATCTGTCAAAAATATGCCATAATTGCTTTTTAAACAGTAAAAAATCAGTCTTTGGAAGTAGATAACGAAAAGTAATGACTACACTAAACAAGTCATTTTTACCATATATATATTTTGAACCGTTTTTAGAAATTCCTAATTTTTTATGTAACAATGTATCTGGAATGTCAATATATGTGTGATATGAAAACAACCTTTCGTTATGAGCACATACATTTCTGTACAGTGTTAATACCTTTAAATATTTTATCATTTCATTTTTCTTGATATTTCCAAAATCCTGACAAATTGCTCCTTGCATATTTTGAGGTAAGAATTCAAACATTTTGGATATCTGACCAAAAGTAAGGGTATTCATAATCACCCATAACGGAATATTATGATATTTGTTACGCTGATAAACAAGATATTCATGATCCTTATTTTTATTAGCCATCATATCTAGCATTTTGATTAATTTAGTAATTCCATTTTTATTTTTTGGAATATTGCCGTAATTATTGGAGTTAAGATATTCTTCTTGACGTTCTCCATGTTTTTTACAGAAATGATAAGAAATGGACGAACGCATTTTTCTTTCTACACGACATAAATATTTAAAGAATATTCCACGTAACTCTTCATCAAATTCATAAAGAGCAACTATATCTTCAAAACATGCTTCATTAATATATTTGCGGGTATGAATATCAATAAAAGGATGCTTGTATCCGCCAATTAGTGCATAGTAACTGATATTTTGCAAGGATTCTACCGCAAAGTCATCATCTGTAATAACTAGATCTTTTTCATTTTTCAGTTTTTCAACCTGTGCGGTATATGTAATAAACGGTTTGCTCATATGTACCTCGCTGCAAAATGTTCCAAATAAAAAAAGGAGAGGGGCCTCGGCACCCTCCCCCGATCGCAGGCTTCTCAAGTTTCTGCAATCTGATCACTAAAGATAATATAACTGATATAACTAAGAAAGTCAATCATAAATTATCTTTATTTAGATTGTATTCAATATGGTTATTTTTATGTACTATTCAAATACATTGTTTAATATTCCTTCATCGCTATATATGTACCTGTATTACTTTAATATCTTCCTTATCTGCTTATCCGTCGCCTCCGGATACATCTCATGCATATCTTAAAATCGCAGTTGCACAGATATGTCTGCATCATAAGATTCGTTATTGCACCATCAAATCCTTTTTCTCCATCCTTGCCAAATCCAGCTTGTTTTTTCAATTCATTGGAATAAATCTCTGAATCAGCATTATCCTCCATAAAATTGACCATTATCTTTTTATGCTTATTAGGAGCTTTCCCATCATCATATAATGCATCAAAATCATATTTTGTTCTGTGTTACAATAAAACTACTAAAAAATGGCTAAGTCTTTTTTCATTGCCTTGTAGCCAATTAATACTGTCCAAACATATGCACAGGTTTTTGGAATCATCAGCATGCCGATCATCGGAATTACATCAGCCAACAGTACAACCGGAATATAGAATGCAAAGCTCAGGACAATTGTCAGCCACATCCAACGAAAAGAGCTATCGTTATTTTCTTTTGCACTTTTATAGAATAAAACTATGATAATTAATCCCATCAGTGCAAACGGAATATTTCGGTAAATTCCCCATGAAAGCGGAGCATCTGCACTGAGCCAGGCATTCTGAGGCATCATACACAGAACAATTCTTAATCCTGCAAGACCATAAATAGCTGCTGTAGCTGCTTTATAGCCTTTAATCTGATAACGCTCACGCCATATATGATAGAGAACGACATAAAAAATAGTCATAGTGACAGAGGTAATCCACTTTCCTAACCCAAGCTGTACGGTAAAGTTCTCAAGACCTGTTGTACAAAGCGCTGTTGCACGAGGAACCAGATGAAATGCATCTCCACTTCCTAAAATAACTGCCATAATTCCAAACATGGTAAACTGACGGTTTCCTTTGCTTTTTCGAATCATTAAAATTCCGATTGTGATTACCGAAAACAAATATACGGTATCAAATAAAGTTTCTACAATTGCCTGCATAATAAAATTCCTTTCTTACGATACATCTTTAAACGCTTAGGTGAACATTGTTCATTTTGTCTTAAAAATTTTCCCACACTCTAATGTGGGAGAATTTTAATATAATGTTTTGTTAATCAACATCAAAATCGAAGACGGATTATAATCCTGACGAATCATTGATACCAATATTAAAGAAAATAATATATCTGCAAACTGTTTTTCCGTGAATTGTTCATCAAATACATCTGGACGAATCTTAGGATCATTCTTTAATATATCACACAATCCATTAAGAATATGCCCCCATGTCTGCAGCATTTTCTTCTTTCCATCCGTTTTTTCATCCTTCATAAATCCAAACGAATGCAGTGAAAAGAAGCCCGGAAATTGCTCATTTCCATATTGCAGTCTTTTATAAATCCATGAGATACAAGCAGCAACATCTTTAAAAACCTGCTCATCTTCAGGGTTAAAAAAGATTTCACGCCAAATACTCTCAATTGTATCCCCAAGCAGCTCGGCCTTGGATTCATAGTAATTGTAGATTGTCCCCGCAGAAACAGAACATCGGGATGCAACAGCTCGTATGCTTAAAGCAGTCCATCCGTTTTCTTTTATCAGTTCTCTGCTTGCAGCTAATATGTCTTCTTTTGAAGTTGCAAGATGGTTCACGAGTTCACTCCTCTCCAATGTAATGTCATTTAGTAATTTCATCAAATGAACAATGTTCATGTTGAAAATATACACCGTTCATTTTATTTTGTCAATAACTTTTTTAGGAAGCCCTGATACATTTATTTGACTTCAATAAAAATGGTGTATGCCATACTCACTAAGTATAACATACACCATTAATATTTAATTATTTTCTATATTTATCATCACCTGACAACCATCATCCGTCCATACTTTAAGAACAGCCGGCTCCTTCGATTTGACATTCTTCCATCGAACTGCTGCCAGAGCGCTTCCATCAAATGTTGTTACTGAATCAGAAAAATAGTCCTCCTCACTAGAAGGATTAGCTGTACCAAATCCTTCCAGCACACCATTTCCTACAACACTAGCATGAAGCAGTCTTTTTTCAGCTTCCTGTGAATTAATTGTGCCATTATCATCTACAAGCCATATCTTGATATATGCTATATTCCTCTCATTCTCAGTTACACGACACACTTTTAGCTTTGTTACTGATTTTGCTGTAGAAAGCACATATTCACCCAGTTTCCTATCTTTCTGATATGCAACTGCCTTTAAAGTTCCCGGTTCATATGGCACTTCATAAGATGCTGTAAAATGATTTTCTCTTCCTGCCGGTTTTCTTCCAAGCGATTTATCATTCAGAAAAAGCTCTACTTCATCACCTGATGAATAAACGTCCACATTTGCCGTTGTCCCTTCAAATCCCTTCCATGTCCAGCTACTGATGTTATCCTTAAACATCCATGCAGTTTTACCAGCTGTCTGTCCTGCGTGTTCAAGTCTCTCGACCGCAATATATGGTTTATCTGTCAGCCCATACACTATTTCCCTAAAATAACTGATTGGTCTTCGATTTCCAATCAAATCAATATCCCCGATATATCCCAGTCTCTCAGGATAAATACTTGTGAAATTGGCATTTCCATCATAATGGAATATTCCTACACCAGCCTCGCCTATATAGTCGTAACCGGTCCATGTAAAGTCTCCAATTACGTGTGGATAAGTTTCAACAAGCTTCCAGAGATTTTCTATGTCAGCCGGATATGTTTCCGTACCGAGGACCGTTTTAGCAGGATGTAGTTCATGCTCCAGCTCATATCTTCCACTTAAATAGTTGAGTCCTGTTATATCGCAGCTTTGCGAACATTCTTCAAGTGCTTCTGAAACAAGCGGATGCTTTGCAAAAAACTCTCCTTTTTCACCTGACATCAGACTCATAAAACTGTTTAAGGCATTGCTTCCTCCTCCGCTTCCACTTCCATGTGAATCCATTCCAAATTTTTCTGCAACATCCCTCATAATAAAGCCAAGACGCCTGCCTGCACAGTTTAATCCATTCAATGCATTCGTTGTATATCTGGTATTATCAAGCTCATGGAATTTATTGCATAGCATTCTGTTTATCCAGGCTCCCTGCTTAGTTCCTGCTTCCTGTATTTCATTTCCAACTGAATAAATAATAACCGATGGATGATTATAGTCTTTTTCAACCATATGATTAATCCACTGATTATATTCATCTTCAAAAATATCGGAGAAATCATATGTATTTTTTTCCTTGTCCCACATATCCGTCAGCTCGTCCATAACCAGCATTCCAATATGATCACACGCATCAAGCATTGCTCTGCTCATTGGGTGATGTGCACTTCTTATAGCATTAAAGCCCGCTTCCTTCAATCTCTTGCAACGGTACCATTCTGCCTCCTTAAATGTCTCAGCACCTATCACGCCATTATCATGATGTATACAGGTTCCTCGCAGCTTAAATGTCTCACCATTTATCTGTAATCCACGTACAGGATCTAGCGCCAATACACGTATTCCAAAATTAGAAACTGCTTCATCACATATTTTATCATCAAACTTTGTCGTTATATGACACTCATATAACGCCGGCTGTTTTGGACTCCATTTCTTCGGATGTTCAATCGGTATTTGTACACGCACTGTCTGCATTTGCTCTGAGCGAAATACTACTCTTTGCGTATCCGATGCAGTTTTCTGCCCATCTTTTTTTATCTCAATCAGACATTCTGCCTCTAATCCATGTCCAATAATGTTTTTCAACTGCGCACACACCTCTATAACCGCCATGTCATCATTCACTGACAATGTTGTAATACGCAGCTTATCATGTGAAATATATACATCTTTTCCAGTCCACAGATTGACATCTCTGTAAATTCCTGAGCCTGAATACCATCTGCTGTTAGGCTGTTTACTGTTATCGACATCTATTCTTATAATATTCTCATGCTCGTAGCTTATCCATGGCTTTAAGTCAACCGAAAATCCCATATATCCATTACGATTCACTGCCGCTAGCGCTCCATTAATCCAGACTCTTGCAATTCCATAAATTCCTTCAAATTCCAGAAATACATCATGCTTTTTCCACTCATTTTGAGCCATAAATTTTTTTTCATATGTATACACACCTCCTGGATAAAATCCACTCTGTGCTCCTGAAGGACAGTCCTTATCTCTTTTTTCACGAATCATTGCATCGTGAGGAAGTGTAACAGCAACTGCATTACTGTTCCCATAAAAGGCTTTTAATCTGTCAGCCTGATCAGCTTTTTCAAATGTCCAGTCCTCATTAAAATTATGACACTGCATACTTCATTCCTCTTTCAATCTGTTAGTCTGCTTGTTCTGCTCTTTCCATGTCAATTCTCTTATTTTCCTTTTCCACCTTCATTAAACCAAGAAGAATAGTAATTACAACGCCAAGAATTACAGGGATTGTGATATACATACTGAAAATCATATTTGTAGCTGCTGCGGTCTGAGTTGCAGCTTTTCCGGCATATCCTGCTGCATGCAATAGCCAGCCTACAGCCGCAGTACCAATTCCACCACCAACTTTTACTCCAAGTGATGAACAGCTAAACATCATTCCATCAATATGTACCCCTTTCGTACGATAGGTATATCCGCTGATTTCAGCAATCAGGGCATTTAATGTTCCCGACATTGTTCCGGCAAATGTTCCCTTAAGGAACATAAAAAGTAACATCATCGGTAAATTCTTCTGCATCGCAAAAATAATTAGAAATATTCCTAAGATATCACTGATTACATATCCCCAGAAATTAACCTTTTGCATGCTTCCGGTCTTCTTTACAAGAATCGGAGTAAAAATAAGTGCAATTATTACAGGGAACATCTTCATCATTGAGAACAGTCCAAGTAATGAACCATTTCCAAGTACATGTTTCATAAAATAAATAGCTGAGCCTGTTGTAAGATTACTCATGAAATAATAAACAATATAAATTGCAACAATTAAAATATAGTATTTGTTACTTATAAGTAACTTCAAAGACTCAACAAAACCTATTTTGTCATTCTTCGGTTTTTGTGTATCCTCAACTGCTGCACTACCTTCTTCCGGTAACTCCTTAACACACAGGCAGCTTATTGTGTTGACAACAAGTCCGATTACACCACATATAACAGCAACCATACGCCATCCTGCTGCTCCACCGCCAAAGGCATCAACTGCACCTGTTACTGCAAATCCCATTACAATATTTGTAGCAACTGCAAACATGAAACGTATTGATCCCAACTGAACCCTTTCATTCTTGTTTCTAGTAATAAGGGCTGATAATGCTGAATATGCTATTCCGTTTGCTGTATAAAAGATAGCATTGAGTGCTGTATAAAATGCGAAGAAATACGCATATTGTGCAGTTTCACTCATTCCACCCGGAATTGAAAACAACAGCACCAGACAAAGTGATACGCCTATCTGTGCATACAGCATCCATGGTCTTGCCTTTCCAAGCTTTGACTTAGTGCGATCGATTAAATTTCCAAATATCACATCTGAAATTCCATCAAGAAATTTCGATACCAACATTAAAGTTCCAATAATTCCTGTGTTAAGCCCCATTGTATCAGATAAATATAAAAGTACAAAGCTTGATACAAGTCCATAGCTGGTATTTGAAGCCAGGTCTCCTGCTCCATACGCTATCTTCTGATACCATTTCAGGTATTTCTTTTCTGTTTCCTGCATAATAAATGCAACCTCCTTTTTCCTGTTAACAATAATAGTTTGTATTGTATTTTTCATAAACGCTTATGTTTTGTATACTGTTACTTTAATAAATTATTGCTTACAATTCTATAACATATGTGATAAAATATCAGTTAGTTTTTATCATATTCGTGGATAAGGAGAAAAATATACCATTATGACCTCTTCATATACTGTCAAAAACATCATAGAACAGGATAATATAAACAGTACAATCAATTCATACATCAAAATACTTACACCAATACAGTTCACACTCGAAACATGTAACAGAGCTAACGATGACAAATATCTGAATTTTTTGATGACTTCACCACGTGAAAATACATTTTACAGCTTTAAAACAGAAAAGGAAATCAATCATTTTAATATGAGGCCTCCGCATATTCATGATTTTTACGAGCTTCTTATTGTATTGGATGGCGAAATCCATCAGCTGATTGAAAAGACTGATTTTGTGTTCCACAGTGGAAGCTGTTGTCTTATGAACCACAATATAGTACACAAAGAAATTTTTTCTTCCGATGCAACTCTTTTGTTTATCGGAATGTCAAAAGAGCTAGTCCAACAGCTTTCAGAAGATGAACCAAAAGTTTATTTTCCGGATATAGAAAGACCCGGCCATAACCCTATTCTTAGATTTCTTTCAGATAATCTCGATAATCCTGACACAAAGGAATATCTTGATTTTATGCCATCGCTAAACAACAAAGACTGGCACCATACTCTCCACGCCATAACTGACAATATACTTCGTGCCATTATGTATCCAAAGCTTGGTTCTACTTATGTCATCAAAGGAATGCTTTTAGAATTGTTTGATTATCTGTCCAATCCAGAACACTTTCATTTCACGCCCGTCCATGTAGAAGCAGACAATGATTTTCTTCTTTTCACACACATAAGTCACATTTTAGAGGACACCAATGGACGCATTACACGTTCTGAGCTTGAACAATTATTAAATTACAGTGGAAATTATTTAAACTCTATAGTTAAGAAATATACAAATTCATGCCTATTCGATTACAGTCAGACTTTCTGTATGAAAAGAGCGGCTGCTCTCCTGCTTGAAACGACCGCTTCTATATCTGAAATTATGGATGAACTGCATTTTACGAATACAACACATTTTTATAAGTGCTTCAAAGAACATTATCATATGACACCGAAGCAATATAGGATTTCGATGAAAATAAAACTTGTGCCATAGTTGCAAAATGTTCCTCATCCTGTATCCTTCAGCCAGATTTTTTGTGAATATTCAATTTTTTCAAAATCCATATAAGCATTCTTTAAAAGCATTTATTAATACTTAATCCTAAAATAATCCAAATACGCTTTATACTTGTCCTGCGCGGTCAGGCAGGTATCTGTCAGATATCCTTTTTCGTTGTCCCATTCCTTCAATCCACGATAATAAAACATTTTCAAATTATCCTCAATGATAAACGGAACAATATTGTATTTTAGACACTCTTTAAACATAGTCAATCTGCCCACACGACCGTTTCCGTCCTGGAACGGGTGAATCCGTTCAAACTTCACATGAAAGTCCAGAATATCCTCAAATTTCTTTTCTTCTTTGGCATTGTATTCCGCCAGCAATGCCTTCATTTTATCGGCAACTTCTTCCGGAAGGGCTGTATCCCTGCCACCGACTTCATTCGGAAGTTTCTTATAATCACCAACAGCAAACCAATCTTTTCTGGAATCGCTGGTGCCATTCTTCAAAATCAAGTGAAGTTCTTTGATGAATTTCTCCGTCAAAGCTGCTTTTGCATGATCAATAATCATGTCGATACAACGAAAGTGATTTGCCGTTTCAATCACATCATCCACATTCAGCACTTCTTTTTCTACGCCAATAGTATTGGTTTCAAAGATATATCTGGTTTGATCATGTGTCAGACGGCTTCCTTCCATATGGTTGGAGTTGTATGTCAAATCAATCTGTGTCTTATTGTATATTCCACCGGAATATTTACTTGCCTTTTGCTCTTTCAGAATATCCAACAGCGTAATCGGTTCTTCTTTTCTTTTGTTAATGCGCTCCGGTTTCTCTGCGTTTTCAGGAAGGTTCCATGTCTTACCTGTAAGAAATGCACCGTTCACACGCCCCTTAGCACAGTAATTTCTAACACTGCGCTCTGACATATTCCATTTTTTTGCTATTTCAGCAACTGAAAGATATCGCATCTATTATCCTCCGCCATAAATTATATTAAATAACCTTGTTAATCTATTATATAGTATACCACATTATCGGCAAAAACATCAGTATATTTTAATCTAAATTATTATATTTTGCCGTTAAAAATCTATTTCTCAAGTTAGAAAGCCGGACTGTCAAGCGGCTGTTTCATATATTGCGGGATACAAGAAATCTGTTTTAATAGCGTTGACAAATGTGTAAAATGAAACGCTACATTGAATGCTGCGCAAAAGTCACCTCGAAAATCGTTCCCCCGGTCTTGCCTGATTTAATACAAATACTGCCATCATGTACTCTAACGATTTCACGGACAAGAGCAAGTCCGAGTCCTACGCCACCCAGCTCCCGGCTTCTGGATTTATCCACACGGAAGAATGGCTCGAACACTCTCTCCCTAAGCTCCTTTGGTATTCCGCTTCCCGTATCTTCTACAGACAGATAAACATGCTTGTTTCTCTGATATGCGGTTACTGTAACCTGTCCGAGCGGATGATTATATTTGATGGCATTCTCAACCAGATTGTATACAAGCCTGTAAATAAGGATATCACTGCCTATCATAGTGGCATCCTCACATTTTCCAATCAGCTTTATATTCTTTTCCACGGCAAGAGGCTCAAGGTCTGCCAAAACCTCTTCAACAATAGCATCCAATATAATTTTATCATCCCTTCCCACCGACTGAAGCTCACTCATGTCTAGAAGAGTCTTTACCATCCTGTTTAATTTATCATTTTGTTCCGTAACCATTTTTATGGTCTGCAAAGTGTCTGCATCATTCCCAGGGTGAGTGGCAGAATTATATAAATCAAGCTGTACCTGCATTAACGCTAATGGAGTTCGCAGCTCATGTGCTGCATTTGCAGTAAACTGTCTCTGTATCTCAAATGCATCCGACAGACGCTCAAGCATATTATTATAAGAAATACCCAGCTTGTTCAGTTCCTTAACATTGTTTTCCTCTATTCTTGAATCAGACAGATTCTGAGCCTGTACCTCTTCAATTTTATCTGAAAACTCCTTGATTGGTCTGAGTGCATGCCCGCTTATAAAATAAGTAACGACACCTCCCAAAAGCGCCAGCAAAACCGTGATTATCAGACTGTTTCTTTTATAGTCGGCCTTATTATTGTACACCTGAACCGAAAATTCATCCGCAAACTCATCCCACTTATCGTCCGGTATGCTGATATATATTTCATCTGATTTATTTCCTTTTTCATCCCCCTGTGACTCTACCGCATCCTGCAGAGAATCGATGTAATGCACACCATTTTTATAGACAAACATAGTCAGGCAGCCACATATAATAGCAATACACAATGTAGTAATGCACGTAAGTCTCCACTGTAGCGACATTCTTTTCATCTGTCAGACTCCTCCCGTATTTTATAGCCTTCACCTACCTTGTTCTGAATGGGATCATATCCCAGCTTCGCCTTAAGCTTTTTTCTAAGTGAAGACATATGTACCCTGATTGCTCCGCTAAAGCTGTCTGCCGTGGCATCCCACACATGCTCTATCAGCTCCTCCTGGCTCACCGGTCTGCCTATATTGATAAGTAAATATTCCAAAATACCATTCTCTTTTCTTGTCAGTGGGACCGGCTCTCCCTTTGCATATGCCTCGCGTTTAATCGTATCAAACTTTATTTCTCCGCATTTAAGACATATATCATTCTGTACAAATTTCCTTCTTGTCAGGCTTCTGATACGTGCCTCAAGCTCCTGCAGATGGAATGGTTTTTCCATGTAATCATTTGCTCCTGCATCCAGTCCTTCTACCTTATCAGCAATCTGACCTCTTGCAGATAATATCAAAACCTTAGTTTCATCATTGTATTTTCTAAGCTCCTTAAGAAGCTCCATGCCATCCATCCCCGGCAGATTCAAATCCAAAACTATCAGATCATAATTCTCCGACAGTATACATTCAAGAGCCTCTTTCCCATCATAACAGGTATCCACCTCATAACCGGCAGCATACAGGCTCTTTGCAACCATATCACATATTTGTTTCTCATCCTCAACAATTAATAATCTCAAAATGTTCTCCTGCTTCTTAACAATAATTTTACAACCTATATTGTATAATACCAAAGTCAGCTGGTCAACAATACAACAAAAAAGGAGCAACATTATGTTGAAATACCAAAAAACATGTCAAATCATTCTGCTTATCCTTGGTGTATCCATGGTAAGCTATGGTGCAGTCAGAGGTGAGGCAGCTACCGTGCTTGGTAAAGCAATAAAACTATGTCTGGAGTGTGTCGGAATTGGATAAGAAAAAGAAATTACTATCAAAAAAGCTGGCAAAAATACGTGGATGGATACAGGCCGCAGCAACGCTGCTGACCAATATTCATATTCCGAATTTATTTAAGGGTAAAATATATCAGGGCAATGCAAAAACAGTATGTGTACCCGGATTAAACTGCTACTCCTGCCCTGCCGCGACAGGAGCCTGTCCAATAGGGGCATTTCAGGCAGTCGTCGGATCATCAAAATTTAAGTTTTCATACTACATAACCGGATTTTTTATTTTACTCGGTGTAACTCTCGGCAGATTTATATGTGGTTTTTTGTGCCCATTTGGATGGTTTCAGGATTTACTTCACAAAATACCCGGAAAGAAATTATCCACAGCCAAATTAAAGCCTCTTAGGTACCTAAAATATGTCATTCTTATTGTTTTCGTTATACTTCTTCCGATGCTTATAACGAACTCTATAGGAATGGGAGACCCGTTCTTCTGCAAATATATCTGTCCTCAGGGTGTTTTAGAGGGTGCTATACCGTTATCTATTGGAAATGCTGCTATCCGTTCTGCGCTGGGAAAGCTTTTTTCTTTCAAGTGTATGATTTTAATTGCAGTGATTGTACTAAGTATTTTATTTTACAGGCCCTTCTGTAAATGGATTTGTCCGCTTGGAGCAATCTACTCATTATTTAATAAGGTCAGCCTGCTCAAAATCACCGTTGATAGCAGCAAATGTGTCGGATGCGGTCAATGCTCAAAGGCATGTAAGATGGATGTGGATGTGTGTAAGACACCGGATCACCCCGAGTGCATACGCTGCGGTGCCTGCATAAAGGCCTGTCCGAAGGACGCCATCTGCTACCGGTTTATGGGAAAATCATGTCAAAAAAATGACAACAGATAACTATTAAACATTTTACTATTATTTTTAAAGGAGAAATTACTCATGAAAAACAAATTATCATTTATTTCTATTTTTACACTCTGCATAGCATTATCACTTACAGCATGCGGTGGAAAGCAATCTTCCAACACAGATTCTAAGAACACTCAGACTGAAGCCGGCTCAGAAACATCCGGCAAATCAGATTCCAGGCTTGATGATTTATATCAGCAGGAAAATCAGCTTTTTGCAGATCACGCTGATGTTTGGAACAAGGCATTTGGCATGATGAACAAAAGTAACGCCGATCCAAACGGAAATTATGCTGATTATCTTGCCGGTACCGTAGAATCAAACAAGGATTCATTCACAGACGATGAGCTTAAAACACTTAATGAGGATATTGAAACCATACGAAAAATCGAGGAACAGATAACAGAGCTTGAAAACAAAAATACATCATCAGACGGTAACAAGAAGGACAGCTCTAAAGCCTCATCTGTATTCAGTGATTTTTCCGGTGAGGATTTTGATGGCAATAAGGTTGATGACAGCCTGTTTTCCGGTAATGCAGTAACAGTCGTCAATTTCTGGTTTACCGGCTGCAAACCATGTGTCGCTGAATTATCCAAGCTTAACGAATTAAATGATGCTATCAAATCAATGGGCGGAGAAGTTGTTGGCATCAACACTGAGACCTTCGATGGCAATAAAACAGCTATCAAAGAGGCTGCCTCTGTTCTTGAAAGCCAGGGTGTCAAATATCGTAATCTGTCAATTGACTCCTCTAGCGCTGCCGGTAAATATGCCTCAGAAATCATGGCATTTCCAACAACTATACTTGTTGACAGAAATGGCAATATTGTAGGCGAACCAATGCTCGGCGGAATCGATAACCAGGACAACTATGATGCCCTTATGAAGCAGATTCAGTCTGTAATTGATGCAGACAGCACAAATAAATAGAGGTCTACATATAAAAAAGCTCCTGTGCATTGCACAGAGAGCTTTTTAGTCAAATTTGTAATTTATTTCTATACTCGCTTGGTGTCAATCTATATTTTTCTTTAAAAACACGATTAAAGGTTCTAAGACTTCCAAAACCACTGTCCATCGAGATTTCTATCAGGGTATCATCTGTAGTTTCAATTCTCTGACAGGCATACCCCAGACGCGCCTCATTCACATATTGATTAAAACTGCTGTGAAATGTCTTTGAAAACAATCTGGATAATGAAAATTTGCTCACGCCAAGGTCATGTGCCATTCCATCAAGTGATATACTCTTATTAAAATTGGCAGAAATATATGATACGGTACGGTATATTATATCATCGCTGCCAATTTTGCTCTTTTCCACCAATTTCATCACCGGAATACATCTTGCTAGTATAATCTGCAAATAAGCTTGAACAACCCCTATATCATTCTGCCCGGTATCTATTATGGATTCCACTGCTCTGTACACTTCATCCGGAATAACATCACTTTTTACAACAGGATATTGTGGAGCATTATTCCGCAGTACATTTTCAAATCTACCGAAAATCATTTGTGGAGCATTAATAAAAACCGCCTCATTGACTTCTGATGAAAACACCTGATAATGATGTATAACATCAGGAAATACTACTCCTATATCACCTGTTTCCATGTGATACAGCTCCTGTCCTACACCAAGCTCTAATGTTCCTTTCGTAACGCATACAATTTCCATTGCATTATGCAGATGTGGTGGCTGGTGCCGTGGCTTCCGCTTTACTGCAATAATCTCTTCATTTGTGTTTTCATACGTTAAATGCACTCAGATCATCTCTCCCATATTATACGATAATTATTCAATTCCTTTTTCTCTTCTAAGCTTTTCATTTGCAGCTTCTACATTCATCTTTGAAAGAAGAATTGTAATAAGAATCTCAAATACAAATGGTAACCATAAATACATTACCTGAAGCATAGTAATTGCAGATGCCGGCTGAGTCGCATTTGTACCTACATAACCACTGATTTCAAGCAGCCATCCTACAATAGCTGTTCCAATTCCACCACCAATTTTGATTCCAAGTGATGTGCATGAATACATAGTTCCATCTACTCTCTTTCCCTGAGTCAGGTAAGTATACTCAGAGCACTCGGCAATTACTGCATTCATGTCTCCCTGCCAAGGTCCCTGTCCTAATGCTGCAACTGCAGTAAACAGCATCATCAGTGGAACGCTTCCCATGTATCCTGCTACAATCACAAGTGCTCTTGCTATCGTAGCCAGAATATATCCACGTTTATTAAGCTTATACATTCCCTTCCACTTTCCAACAAGAGTTGGTGTGAAAATAAGTGCTATTATAAGAGGAATATTTACAGCCCATGCAAATACACCAAACAGATTTTTATTCTTAAGAACCCATGTACAATAATAAATACCTGCACCAATCATAGCACTGTATAACTGCTGCAAAATATAAGTTCCACAAATCATCATATAGTACTTATTCTTAGCAAGTAGCTTAAATGCCTGAACAAGACCATACTTCTTTTCTTCATCGTTCTCTATTCCGGAGTTAAGCTCCTCTTCCGGAAGCTCCTTAACCGACAATCCTGAAATTGTATTTACTACAAGGCCTATCAAAGCATAAATAATAGCTACAAATCTCCATGCAGCAGCACCTCCACCGCATACATCAACAAATGCAACTGTTATAGACTGAATTATAAGACTTGTTGAAAAGGCAAAAATAAAACGGTAAGAGCCCATCTGTACACGCTCTTTGCTGTTCTTTGTTACCAGCGAAGTAAGTGCAGAATATGCAATATTATTTGCTGTATAAAATACACCATTCAACAATGTATATGCTATAAAGAACCATGCATACTGAGCAGTCCTGCCCCAGCTTGTAGGAATTGCAAAAACTGCTACAAGTGTCAAAGCACAACCTATATAGCCATAAATCATCCATGGCCTTGCTTTTCCAAGCTTTGTATGTGTTTTATCAATAAGTGACCCAAAGAAAACATCTGTAAAACCATCAAATAATTTAGATGCTGCGATTAATGTTCCAACGATTCCTGATGCAAGTCCTATAGTATCTGTAAGATATACCATAACAAAGGATGTCAGGAATGCATATACTACATTTCCTGCAATATCACCGGAACCATAACCAATTTTGTTGTACCACTTTAAGTACGTCTTTTCTTCCATGAAAAACCTCCAATTAATTACTTTGTTTTATCTTTAACAGCTATACTAATTTTATATATTTGTGCAAATTTTGTCTATAAACATAATAGGCTGTAATATGCACAAAATGATACTTTTCAAACACTACAGTTTCACAGCTATTTGACTCAATTCCATTTGAAACGTAATCAATACACAATATCATGCTCTAAACATTTTGTCCATAAATGCAAATAGACAAAGCATGCATAAAATGCTATAATTCGAATGGAGGTGTGTAATGTATATTAACACGGGATATTTGAATCATTCACATAAAGATTTTAAAGATAAAAGCCACCCTCTGATTGTAGGAAGCTGCGGAACCTATCGCCTGTCACAGCATCCTAAGATGCCTACTTACAGGCCAAGGGGAAGACTGGATTACCAGATTATATACATATCATCCGGTCTTGTTCATTTCCACTTTGACAATCCTGAAAATGAGACAATCATTCCAGCAGGACATATAGTGTTATTTCGCCCAAAAGAGCTTCAAAAATATGAATTTTATGGTAAGGATAAGACTCAGATATATTGGCTTCACTTTACCGGAAGCGACGTAAAAAACACTTTAAGAAAATACGGATTTACAGACAATAAAAGAGTCTTTAATGTTGGAACGTCTCTTGAATATGAACAGGTTTTCAAAAGGATTATTACAGAGCTTCAAAGATGTCAGGACAATTATGAGGAAATGCTCATGCTTTTGCTACGACACCTTTTGATTATATTTAACCGTAAAATAACAACTGAGCATGTAATCAGAAATGAATTCCTTGACAGCCAGATGGATACAGCCATTACATATTTCAATACAAACTACAACCGCGCTATTAACGTGGAGGAATATGCTTCATCAATTGGTATGAGCATAAGCTGGTTTATTCGAAGCTTTAAAAAATACACAGGTAGTACACCAATACAATTTATCACATCACTCAGGATGACAAATGCTCAGGTGTTGCTCGAAACGACATCCTACTCTATAAACGAGATTGCAGGCATTGTCGGATACAATAATCCACTATACTTCAGTCGATTGTTCCATAAACAAAAAGGATGTTCTCCTTCTGAATACAGAGCCAGAAATACATAATAAAAAGACAAAAGCAGGAGCAAATGCTCCTGCTTTATCCGGATACTTATCTTTTTAATGAATGACTAACAAATTGTAAAAGAATAATCCTTATCAGTCTCCGCACTGATACGATAATCCTCTTCCACATCTGTTCCCCAGCTGTCGATACCTCCAACACCTCTTACTGCGCCATATATGCATAAAACAGTTCTTCTTGCCGGTGGCAGTTCTTCATGGTGAAGAGCGTTTTCAATCTCAGATGCGGTATAAGGCAGACAAGAAAATGCAAATTTTTCATCATTCTTTTCAATGCGCAGTATCTGTGATGAGCTATCTGTCCTGCTGTTATCAAGAGCCGTATGTCTTGTAATTTCAAGCCACTCTGTATCCATTCTCATACCACATTCCTGCGGAACAAGATATTGTGTAAGACTCAGATCACCGATCTCATAGACTCCTTCTTGTGCACCTGCTTTTCTGTCAGGATATGTTTCCCCGGAGAGTCCCTTATATAAATATTTGTCAGCCAATGTTGGCATAATAAATCTCATTCCAAATACAGGAAATTCAGGGAGCCCCTGTACTCCATTATAATGTACATCCACGCGAATCTTTCCGGACGCATCAACGCTATAGCTCACAAGAACAGTTGTCGCCGGAGTTGTTATGGTCTCGTATGTATATTTTACAATAATTTCATCAGCATAAACATCACCGCCATAGCTGTTATTATCAGGTGCATATTGTTTTTGCTCCTTGCCATCCATGATCACCTGTATTCCCTTACAGTCAATAAACATATCTGCTGAAAGCCAGCTTCCGCTTTTAATATGAAACTTGCTTCCCCTGTCATTATCTGTCAACGCTCTCCAGAAAGTAGGCTTTGGGCAACGATACAGCCACTCATACCCATTTTTAACGATAGATTCCAGTCCACCCTGTGCATAAGAGAAAATATAATCAAAGCCTTCACCATGTACACCTAATGTATAGTCACCATAGACCACTCTTAATTTATCTGTATAAGCCATAGTAATACCTCACTTCCTGCATTGCCGGTTTTTCTTTCCTGTCAGCAAATACAATTCCATTTGCTGAGAATTCATAGTCTGCCGGTTTATCATCAAAATCTCCGCCATAGCGTAAAACATCTTTTCCTGTAACGGAATCTTTTACCATAATTGCCTGGTCAATAAAATCCCATATAAATCCGCCATGATACATATCGTATTTGTCAATCAGCTTCATATAAGAGCCAAGTCCACCCATTGAATTTCCCATATCATGCATGAATTCGCATAAAATATACGGTTTTTTCGGACTGTTATTCAAGTATTCCTCTACATCCTCCGGTTTTGCATACATTCTGGTCTCAAAATCAGAAATAGTATCCTCATATGCCCTATTATAATAAGAGCTTTCATAATGAACTAATCTTCCATCCTTCTTTTCGGCAAAATAAACGTTCATTGCCTCAATGTCGTCTCCTGCATAGGATTCATTTCCTAATGACCAGAAAAGGATAGATGTATGGTTTTTAAAAGTTTCGAAATTGTTTTTTGCACGCTCAAGCACTGCATCTCTCCACTGTAGAATAGATCCCGGTACATTGCATGACGGTTCGATTGCCCCTAGTTTTTGGAATGAGCCATGGCTCTCCAGATTTGTTTCTGCCATCACATAAATACCTGCATCGTCGCACATATAGTACCATGGTATCTGGTCAGGATAGTGACAGGTACGCACAGAATTAATATTGTTTCTTAACATACATGATATATCTGCCTTCATGTCTTCTATACCAATACATCTTCCGGTTCTTGCATTCCACTCATGACGGTTTACTCCCGTGATAATAAGACGTTTTCCATTCAAATAGACTACTTTATCTATAATCTCTATTCTTCTGAAACCGATATCATAAGGAATTACCTCGGCCAGTGAACCATCCTCTGCTTTAAGCTCAATATAAGCATGGTATAAATATGGATTATGATTATCCCACAGCCTGACACTTTCCAAGTCAACACAAATCGTGCCTTCCAAATGGTCGTTTTCTTTATTTAACTGTAATGACTTCTCAACTAATATATTTTCTTCTCTGTCTTTTAAAATAAAGCCAGCAGTTACATTCTGACTGTCAGTAGCAGATACCTTCATGCTGACAGATACGCTTCCGCTTTCATTATCTTGATTTAACACAGGTTTGAACCATACATCCTCCAGATGAACATCCGGAATTGCCTTCAAAGTAACATTTCTGAAAATTCCAAAAAATCTGAAAAAGTCCTGATCCTCTAAAAATGCCGCCGTGCTCATCTTATGTACCTGCACTGCAAGAACATTTCCCTTTTCCTTAACATATGGTGTCAGATCAAACTCAGAAGGTGTGAAGCTGTCCTCTGCATAACCTATAAACTGACCATTAAGCCACAGATACATAGCCTCTTCTACACCTTCGAAGCATATATGGATTCTTTTTCCACACATGTTCTTATCCAAATCAAAGTATTTGATATAAGAGCCTACCGGATTATACTGTGCTTCTGAGAACATTCCTTCTTCTGCTCCGGTTGCCTCCATACTATATGCTCCTCTGTGGTACTCTTTTCCTTCCCACGGATACATAGTGTTGATGTAACGTATTTTATCATATCCAGCCAGTTCAATATGTCCGGGAACCATAATTTTATCGAATCCTGATGCATCAAATGTTTCCTTATAAAAATCAACAGGTCTTTCCATCACATTTTTGCTGTAAGCAAACTCCCATTGACCATTTAATGACTGTAATAATGGATTTTTTTCTTTTTTCATGTCTGAATAATCCAGATAATAGCAATGATCACTATGTGGTTCCAATTGATTTACCTTAAACACTTCCGGATTATCAAGCCATTTCATATCAGCGTTCATATTTTTCCTCACTTTCCAATTATTAATATATAAAACCGAGAACGATAACTGCTTTGTTATATCTAAGATATAACAAAACCCTTGCAAAGAGCAATGTAATAAATTGTACAAATCATGCACTAAATGATACTGTTATAATTATTATGAAATGAGTGTCAAAATTTTCTCCTGCTTCTTTCAGTCTGTAATTGATGCAGACAGCACAAATTAATATAGGTCTACATATAAAAAGCTCCTGTGCATTGCACAGAGAGCTTTTTAATCCGGTTAGTACAGACATATATTAACACGCGAATTATATGATGACACTTGCTTTCCCTTTTTTTCAAATCTTTGGATTCTTGTAATAACCTGATATTCCATCTGCAGCTTGTCCGATGAACAAGAGTATACATAAGATTCAAAACCGGTATATTCATCATCCCCTTGCGTATAATTATTCCCATAATAAAAATTCTCTATTATATTTGTCTCAAAGGAAGAATCTATTTTTGATTCAGACTCTTTTGGATCACCCATAGAATAATCGCTGCCATATGTCTTTGCATATAAATCTATCATCACTGCAGCCTGTGCCTTAGGACTATCCACATCTGCACAATAATATGTAATATAAAACGGTACACCAAGCACCGCATCAACAGCGGCCAGCATTCTCGTATCTTCAAATGAAATTATAAATATCCACGCCGATAATTCCTTGCTTATATCCGATGTTACAAAATAATCTGATATTGTGTTGTCAAAGCTATCATCCAAAGCAACTGCTGCACCATATTGCCAAGGAGCTGCTTCATATGTCTGTTCTGTTTCGCTGTCTGTATCCTTTGAATAGTTACTTTCAAGGCTTTGGAGCATAACTATATCGTCTTCACCGAGCATCTGCATAATACCTGACTGCTTCTGCAACTCACAGGCACCCTTCAGAAAAGTCTGAATAGCCGTATAAGCCTGTCCCACCGGAATCTCAGTATCCAACGGTTCCCTTTTCTCACTATATTTCCCATTCCACAGCTCATTTACATTATCCTGCATCAGAGACATCATCTTTGTAAGCCTCTCTTCAGCTGAAATAGAGTGGCTGTAGGGGCTTATATCTGCGTTGCTTATCGTAGTACTCGTTTTGGCAATTTTTGCTGCTTTAAGTGAAATCAGATAATTCGGTATCATATTTCCCGCACATACAACTGCCAGAATAATGCATATACACACTATTCCCTTGATTTTATCCGGTTTTTTATCAATACATTTGCGCACTGATAAATGCTTACTTCTCATCCAATGCCTCCGCTTTCATGTCAAAATACACCCTGGTTCCTTTACCTGACTCACTCTCATAATGGATTTTTGTATCATGCAGCTTAGCAATCCTTGATACAAGTGCAAGCCCAAGCCCTGCTCCATGCTCACTTCTTGATCGTGACTTGTCAACCATATAAAAAGCCTCTGTAATGCGCTCTATATCCTCAGGCGGTATTCCTCTTCCATTGTCCGAAACTGCAATACGATAAATACTGTGCGAAATAAGTCTGCCTGATACATCTACCTTGCTGCCTCCTGATTTCACTGCATTGTCTATCAGATTAAGAAGCATGGTCTTAAACAGATCATATTCCAGCCACACCCATGCCTCATCCGCACTGTACACAATCTCTGTATTATGCTTTCTTGCCGCTTCATGTGCGGTTTCCACACAATCTGCTATAATCTCAGATACTCTTGTCTCTTCAAGCCTGAAATCATTTTTATCAAGAGTGATAAGCTCCAGCAGCTTAAATGATAATGCTTCAAGCCTCATGCCCTCATTCAGTATGACTCCGGCAGCACTGTGCACCTCATCCTCAGACAGTTTTTTCTGATACATGGTATCGGCATATCCTATAATTGATGTCATTGGGGTTTTGAGCTCATGTGCGAAGTTTGCAGTAAAATCCTCCTGCTTCTTTGCCGCCATCTGAAGTTCATAAACTTTGCTTTCAAGGTTTTTCGCAAGCTCGTTGAAAGCCTTTGCAAGCTCACCTATTTCATCCTTTGTCTTCACATCACTTCTTGCCGTGTAATCGCCATCTGCAAATTTTTTGGTGGTGGCTGTTAATCCGGCAAGAGGCTTTGTAATCATCCAGGAAAGTATCAATATGACCATCATACCAACAGCAAGTATAACAATGTAGTACACGCTGCATCTATACCTAAGCTCCTTTGACTCATCGAAAACCGGTGTAATATCACTTTCCGTTATCAGAATATACCTGTTATCATTCAGTTTAAAGCTACTTTTGACATGGATATATCTGCTGCTTTGCTTTTCACCGGTATCTTTAGTATTCTCTTTTGACACTATACTGTATGTAAGCGTACCATCCTTTACCTTTATATCCTTTTGCTCATAATTACATGAATTGGCATATATCCTTTTTCCATCATCATCGGCAAGATACATTCCTCCTTCATCTCCAACAATGGATTTTGCCGACTGCGACATCATATCTGTAAGCTCCTTATCCACATCCTCACTCTTCATATTAAGTATGACAGTTTCAATCGAGTATTTTATCATCTGATGCTGTGAAAGTGCACTGTCCTGCTCCCTTTTCACTGCATGCTCCAGTGAATATGATAGAGTCACATATTCTATCATTCCAAGTGCAACAGCCAGTATCACTGTCATTCCAAGAAACATTTTATAGAAAAATTTCATCCGCGAACCTCCAGACGATAGCCAATCCTGAAAACTGTGACAATCTTTTCATTCCAGTCAAGCTTTTTTCTTAGTCTTTGTACATGTGAGTCCAGTGTCCTTGTCTCCCCGGTATACTCCTCCTGCCATACAAGTTCATAAAGCCTGCGCCTGCTGAGTGCAACATTCTTATTCTTCATAAGCTCATACAACAGGTCAAATTCCTTTACTGTGAGCTCTACCTGCTCACCTGCCTTTGTCACCGTACGTGATTTAGGATCTATAGCTACATCCTCTATTTCCAGACGCTCTGCCATGCGCTGAGTGCGTCTTAATACGGTTTCCACTCTCGCAAGCAGCTCCCCTATCTGAAATGGTTTGCATATGTAATCATCCGCGCCCATACGAAGCCCGCGTATCCTTTCATCAACCTGTCCCATAGCAGATATTATTATGACCGGAGTATCCCCAATTCTCCTGACATAGTCAAGCAATTCATAACCATTTATCTCAGGAAGCATAATATCAAGCAGCAGCAGATCATATCTGTTCTGCTCAATTTTGTCCGCCCCTTCCTTGCCATCAAACGCTCTTTCGCATTGATATCCCTCTGCCTTCAGGGTGTTGCATATTAAATTATTTATGTCGTTGTCATCTTCCACTATGAGAATACTGGTCATAAGCTGCTCCTCTTCTATGATTATGATAAAATTATTATAGCATAAAGATGTGTCATAGTTGTAAAAAACACCCTGTTATTTAACTCAATAATAGGATGTTTTACCGGCACTTATACAAATATATTCTCACACATACATACTCCAGACAGCTCTAATCTGAGATGATATATTTTTGAATAACCACCTTTTGCCACTTTTTTCAATGCTGTTTGGATCATTTATTGAAAATCCTTCATCATCATAGCCTGTTATAACCATAAAATGCCCTGTATCTGTAAAATCTCCCGGTCCTACATTTACCACAATAGGATGTCCTTCATCAAGCTCTGCTTTCATTCTGCTCTCATCCAGCGCCACTGCCTTTGCTTTTACGCCGTAGTGCATGCAGCCTTCACTTATAAGCGTCCATGAACTTCCTGAACCATCCACACTATAACCGGCTTCCTTTGAATACTTTGCTACTGCAATAGGTGATGCATCCCTGTTGTGCGTCAGATAAACCACTACCATCGAAAGTGTAGTGGGACCGCATCCGCTTGCTGCAAAGAAATTGCCGCTATATTTTTCGTAGCCCCAGCGTTTATCCCACTGCACAAATAACGGAACACTATCCATAGACGCTTCTTCTGTCAAATCAATTGTGTTTTCCTTCACATGTTCCGCCGGATAATCAAACACAAACTCAAGTGCCTCTTCATTCTTCAAAGCAAGGTCCTTTAGCTGTTTTGGATATTGGGTACTGTTCATTATATCATCAAGCATCGACTGATTATTTTGTATCTTATTCTTTTCAGAGATTTTGCTATTTTCTATAACAGCATTATCATATGTATTATTTCCGGCTTCAACATCATATCTATTTGTCCTGCCATCACCGGATGTTATCATACGGATTCCAACAGCCACAAATACAGCCACAGCTATGATACTACAGGAAAATATGATAAAACGCAGTATCTTTCTGCGCCTGCATCTCCTTCGACGTAAACTTGCCCCATGTCTGCAACATTTGTTTTGTGTCATGTCCACTTTCTACCCTCCTGCTTCTTTGTAACTGATATTGTGTATCATTACTCTATCAAAAGCATTCGTTTATTATGTTGCATACTTGTGTCATAGTTGTAAAATATTCCAATATTAAATTGTATAAATAAACTGACCAATGACAGTATTGCAGGATACTTTAACCTGTCACTGTATTAAGCAACTTTTGACTATATATTCTGTTATTTTGGCAAGTAATAATTCTTTTCGTATTCTATAATGACATCGTAAACAGAAAGGAGATGAATTTCCATGAGAAATAAATTACACAATTTTATTAATAACTTACTTAGCTTTTATGCAAGCTTCTTTACTCACAGATTTTATCAAATGTAATGTGCATAGCATACATAAAATACCTGATGTCCCCCATATCCTTCCACTAAAGCTATGAGTTGCATTCCAGTTTTCTTCATCATCTCTCTCATCGTCCAATGCTTCCTCGCGAGCTTATCGCCCACAAAATTATATCCATAATCACAATCCATCTATTTTATTAAACAAAGAATAACCTATTCCTTGATTAATTACTCGCCATTTATTGCTTCTTTTAATTTCGCAAAAAAAGCATCCAAAGAATATCTTCCTGAATGCTTTTGATATACGCACTTTTTAATTAAGTATCAATACTTCAAAATTCTATTCTAACCTTATGGTCAGAAAAAAATCATAATTCTTCATATAGAAGAATAAAACTGAACTACAAATTTAATAATTTGAAATCTAATCAAAAAAAGGCGTTTCTGAAATATTCCTTATTGAATAAATTAATTATTTCAGAAACGACCATTTTTCAATTTTTCTCTATATATTTCACGATTCTATCTACATTTCCGTTTTCATATTCATCGTGTGTTAACTGAAAACATTCTTCCATATTAATACCGCTATAGTCCATATAACTTGCAATATCTTCTGGAATCAAAAACAAGTTTACTCCTTCACGTTTTAGAAATTGTAAATCTCCATGATTAACATCAATAACAACTTCCACTTCCTGGTTTTTTGATGCAAGTGCGGACTGCAAATTTTCTTTTAATACAGTACTTCTCTTTTTTTTAAAAATATTAAAATGTCCGTCACATCCAACCTGCGAATTTCTTCCATTAGTTACATATGGTATAATAGCAATTTTTTTAATCATTATTTTAATCCTCCTCTTTTTTAGTTTTTCACAAACTCTGACTATACTATATCATTCATTTTGAGCCAATTCAACAATTTTTCCACTGGCAAACCATCTTTTCCCCATTCTACACTTGAAACACATTTGCCTTTCTCAAACACTAATAAAGCAGGAGTTTGAGAAAAAGAATATTTCTGTTTAAATTTTTTCAAACATTCCTCACTTTCTGACCTCAATTCTTTTAGTAATCTAATGATTGAATATCATTGACTGCTAAGTATTGTTTTGCGTTTGGCTTTGGCTCAACTATTTTCTGTGTAGACATCGTTTTGCCTATTAAAAAAGCACTCATTACGAGTGCTGATGTGATAAATGTGTATGCTATTTTGCGTTTCATAATTGTTTCCTCCTTTTTGGCATAAAAATAGCACCTAACAGATTTTTAATTTCCGTTGGGTGCTATTGATAACACTACACTTATTTGCTTATTGAAAGAAACACCAACACTTACTGTGATGCCAGGCTCTGACTTCATTCTCCTGCTGATTTCCTGTGCGATAAGCAATCCATCTCCTTTAAGGGAACTGCTCCCTGTCACATCAAGCCAGCACTCATCAATTCCATATGGCTCCTGTCTGTCCGTATATTCTGCATATATCTCATGAGCCATTCTTGAGAACCGAAGATATAAGTCCATTCTTGGTGATACAAATGTTATGTCCGGACAGACCTGCTTTGCCTGCCAGAGTGGTGAGATAGGTATATTCGGACTGAACAATGAGGCTTATATTAAAAAGCTAAAAAGATATGCAGACAGACTCTATCTCGTATCATTAAACAGCAAATACTCTCCTATTGAGATAAAAGAGTCTGACCGTCTGGATATATTCGGAAAAGTGGTCGGCAAAATTAATTCTAATGATGTACCAGATTACCGGTTTTAATGAATTATAACGAAAGAAGTGATTGAATGAAAATAAATAATAATCTTAAGGTAATACGGGACACAGCGAAAAATCGCCCAAAAGCAGCTTGCCATGGACACCGGATATGATCCGCGCACTATCCGCCGTGTTGAGCTGGGCTAATGCTGTCCGTCCGCAGAATTCATGTTTGATATGTCCGACTATTTCGGAGTCCCGATCGAGGAAATATTTGCACTTGATAAATCTACAGAATCAGTACAGAGAGGAAAATAAAGATGAGCGATGCAGAGGTCAAAGATTTAAACCAGATAAGTAAGAAGGATATCTACCACACTCCATCCGGCAAATATATCCAGTTCATCCATGATCATTCGGAAAAAACATTTGATGCGTGGGAACTCCTACCGGACGGAAGTCATCGGCTGCTCGAGAGCCAGAGCACTACTATTGAGACATTTGATGAATTTAAAGAAAAAATTATAGGTAAAAACTAACATTAATCCATTGTGTAGATTCTCCTTAGTTTATCTAACTTATTTCATTCCATAGCAATTTAGGATCTATTTCTACAAATTCTTCATTATGACGGTCAAATTCTTCAATTGTAAGTTTTGTATTAGGATTATTAAGGTAAATGTCATAACACTGGAAACCATATTCATCTGCGGCATTTCTAATCACACGTTCATATGAGGCTTTCAGTTTCCCTATATCATCGTATATCCCAATAATGTTTTCTCCATCGAAATAACCAGGGAAATATAATAAAAACAGTCTATTTTCCCCTTTATTCTCTATCTCTTCTCGATATCTACGCAACTCAGCCGTAGTCATAGGCCGATTATGTGATTTTACAAATTTAGCGGCTCTTTTCACACCCTCAATCATTTTTATTTCCTGTTCAGAATATTCACCTTCTTGAGGTACAATATCTACATTTTCCGGATCTTCTAACACAGCAGCCAACACACCATCGAAGCCATGGACATGATCTATCTCTCCATTATACATAAAATGATATATTAACCCGGTTCCTGAGAATTCAGATGCAATATACTCAACATCTCCACTTTCAAAACCATATCCCATCTGCACACACCAATTACCGGTAGCCTCATCTTGAACTGGAATATAATTACCAAGATATCTTTGCTCTAATAAATCATCTGAACCACCAGCATATTCAGGCTTATTATTATGAGTTTCACCCATAGCGGCCTTTTTGCTATATAAATTCGTGAGGTAATTGAGATATGCCCTTCTTTCATCTTTTTCATTCAAAGTCATACGCTCAATATATATCGGATTAATATGCTCATGTTCAAACTCTCCCTGATAAGCCACTCCGTCAAATTTAATGTCTACACAAACCTGAACATCTGAATAATCCCCTTTAAGATTTTTATAAAACTCATAATCTTTATCAAAATAATTGAGGATTATTCCTACTTTTTCACAAAACTCAGTTGTATTCCAACCACCATAAAGACTTCTTACTATGTCACCATGCCTGAAATCGTGTGGAATAAATACAAAGTCAAACAATGATTCATTATTATAAGGCAATGACCCTAATGCATTATTACACTTTCTGGAATAATTCCTATCCTTTTTAATCTGAACTAACGCCTTTGATATTCTATCTTTTAATGTAGCATCAGATATTTTATTCATAAAAACATTTAGCCACTTTACTTTTTCTTCATATGAAATCATAATGTGATTTGCAACAATCGTAGCCTTCTCCAAGTCCGTGAATTCATGATGTATGCTATGCAGGTATGCCCTTGTATCTTTTGATGGAATAAATTCATCAATAAAATCTTTTTCCATTTTATCCTCCTAATAAACTGTTAACATGCAAATCCAATCTGTCTGATTGTCTTATTTCTGGTACTAAAATCAGGAATATCGCATTCTTCAATAGTCGTGATCAGTTCTGTGGTAATCTCAGATTCTTTAAACTGTAATATTCTCTCTGCCAGATTCATTTCCGCTTCTTCCAGTATCTTGCGTACAAATCGACCGTTTCCGTAATCGCTCTCCTCACGTGCAATATAGATTATCTCCTAACATTGTCTTTATTGTCTGAAGTCTCGAAGCAGAAAACAATACCGGATCAAACATGTCATATACGAACCCCACCTCGTCTCTGTTGATTCCAAGCACCTCAGCTACTTCATCTGCGGCATTCCCCGGATAATCATATTTTTTTATTAACTCAATAACATCCGCATATCTTGTGATAAACGTCATATACAATTCGGCCTCGCGAACTTCTCTTTTATGAAGCTCTTCTGCATCACTACGTATAGTTCCATAAGGAATGACATTCTCACTATCAATTCCTCCCCAGATCTTAAGCCAATACATAGCTCCTTTTTTAGCTTCTTCCAGTGAATTATATGATCTGATAAATTTGCCTCTTGTGTTAACACTATAGCAGGATAATTTCCCAGAAAATGAATTTTCCAACTCTTTCATTGGACTTTTACCTTGATCCACAGGAATTTCCAACGGACCTCGAACATCCTCAAAACCATGATAAAAAAGGTTGTATGCTTCTACTTTTGCATCTGCTGTATATTCGCCTTCACGATACTGCTCTCTCTGAAAAGCGATGGTCATCATTGAACCGTCAATTCTACACTCATCAATTTTCTTAAACAGCAAAAGATAATATCCCTGAAGGAGATATTTTTCTGTATCTTCATCCTTCGGAATACAATTATTATAGTAAAGCTTATGCCACTCAAAGGAATCCGGCTTTAATAAAACACTTTTAAAATGCTCTTCTGATTGTTTTCTCTCTTGTTCATCCCGCTTGCGAATTTTTTCCGTTTTATCATAGATAATATGCTCCACATCATCTATCCCAAGAATCTGCCATATCATAGACTCCCAATTAAATAACAATCCTTTTTCCCTGCGATAATTTTCCATTACATGGTTAATCTGACTTTGCAATTCTTTGCGACAGTAAATTCTTTCTGATGCATGTTTTTTGCTAATTCTAATCCAATTATCACTTTTCTCTGAAAATGCTTCTACCATAAATGGAAATGTGTGTTCAGGATGAAGCCAATCTCTTTCAAATCCTTCCTGTCCTATAACATATTCCTTCCTATCACTTGTGAGCATAATAATCACTCCGGGACCGCCAAGTCCTGAGCCCATACTATATGAAAATGCGATTAATTTTTCAAATAAATTATCGTTTAGGTCTTCAAATTTAAAACTCAAATCATAACGCCTCCTGATAAACTACTAAAGATTATTTTCTTCATTATTGACATAACCTTTTTCCCTTAACTCCGTAAGATATTTTATAGCAAGTTCTGAATTACATTCACCATCTTTCATTTTCATAAGTGGGATTCGAACCCACGACAACAAACTCCCAAAGAAGTAAATCCGATTGGCTGCCAAATATTATCTATTTATACCTAGCGTCCCACTTATTCTACATTTACACATTTATCTTTACATATGTCTTCTACATAAAATACTGGTAATCTTCCATGATATGTGTCATATAATACATCTTCTGAAATCGGTATATAACGTTTTCCCATTGGTGTATCTACTTTTTGCATATAATCTATTACAATAGAATTTTTCATTTTATCATTGATTTTCCCACAGATAATACAATAGCTGTTAAGTGATGTATGAATTTTATTTTCTTCCCAATTCCATTTATATCTAATTAGACATTCTTCATATTGATGCCTGTGTTTTGACTTCTTATTGGCTTTAGATATATTATTTTCTTTCCGTTTTAGATATTTTGGTATTTCTAAATCTGAACTAAATTTTTGTTCCAATTCTTTCACCTTCCTCTGCATCGAGACTGCCTATCGAAATATCAATAAATTGTTCATAAATGTATTTCTACACTCAACCATCCGTTAAGATGATTTTCAGTCTGCAACGATATTTTCAAAAGTGCCATGACCGAATAAAAAACTCTTGGTGCCAACTAACACCATCCTTGCGTCTCGGCTTTATCCCCCTTATCTGTGACTTATTATACCTTTTTGACATTTTATAAATCAGCACATCTTACGCTTTTCATATTTATTTTCTGCCCCTATCAGAATCCGTTATTGAATTTTCGTACATTTGACACAAAACTGCTCCCGATTGACACGTCCAAACAATAAGTTTGTCCTCTGCCTTTTTATGTATTTTCAAATAATCAATAGGGTATTTCGTCTCTGCCATTTTTATCAATCGCTAAAATGTTGCCAGTCTTTACATCCATATGAAAGATGACCTTCTCTTCAGCTCCACCGGAATACTCGATTATTAAACAGTCCATACTCCTTTTATGTTTATTGCAGCTTCCTCTATCGGCAAAAACGCCAGTACCGATTCGGGTTCTATGACTAGCCCTCGTCCCTGTCGAAATGATCCAGGCTCTCCATTTTCAGTGGACCATAAACCTGTGTCCCATGATTCTGCTGATAGACGGCCATCCTTCTGAACAATAATGTAAACTTCGCAATCATCAGGTAGCCTTTCTTTCATATAAGTAAACCCTTTCAGAGTTACTTCTCCAGGCTTATTTGATATAGCCAATACTTCATTTGTGCTCATAATTATCTTCTCCTTTATTCTTTATCTCTGCTCTTATTCACTTGCTGCTTGATACTTAAAACGATTTTATATAATCTCTAAATAGAATCGCTTCTATCGCTGGTGTTCTTGATGCAAACTCACAATCCAAAAGTTATTATATATTGTTTTATATGTACTCTCCAAAATCATTTTGAAAAACCATCATCTTACTGTATCTCAATTCTTTCAATTTTTACCCTGAAGCTCTGTTTCTATAATGTCAATTGCATCTTCAACATTTATCCTTCCTTCAAGCAACAAAAAGATTGGTGCACTTAAACTGTCAAGTAAAGCTGGTAAAGCTGCTGTAATATAATCCTCTATCTGCAGAGTATCCATTATAAAATGAGAATACGGGATTGCCATTATTGTGGTTATATCCATCATTCCATCTTCAGTAACAATGAAGCGTGGACTGACTAAACATTCGGAACTGTATAGCATTCCATCCATTCCATCCTTTACACAAGGCCAGCTCATCGCATTTAGATAATTCATCAATCTGTACAAATTAGGTAAATTCTTAGATTTATTACACATCTGAGTACCAATCTCCGAGTAATACACTCGCACTTCCATACATTCCTCATAAAAATAAATGCTGCCTTCCGTGATATGTCCCGGACACCTGTCACAGTTTTTAAAAGCCATAGTAATATACGGAATTCCTTCTATTTCATCTGTCTCAAAATAAAGATTGTGTAAATTAAGATAATTCTGAATTTCCGATTTAGCCTTAAGCGGCTGGCTTATATTTCTCAATTGTTTTATTTTTTCTTTCTGATTACCTTTAAAGTTATCTAATACAAGTATTTTGTCTTCGCCTGTAAGATTGTTCTCACTTTGCATAGTCTCCCGCCTTTTCTCTTGATGTTGTAATTTTAACTATCTGATATGCTTATAAATTATACTAAATACTGTAATTACGAGCTTTATAGCAGATTTTTGCTGTCACTTGACGAATTTAAAGTTAAAAGCTTGTAGATTTCCACAAGCTTATCATCAGTACTAAGATTCTTAAATGTACCAATATCCATTGCATTTATATTAACAGCTTCCGCTGCCTCTATAATACCAAGTTCTGCATTCTGCTCTTCGAGTTTTTTGATTGCAGCCATCCCAGCCACTCTGATAAAATATGGCATCTGTGGATTCCCTTTAAGATCGAATACATATTTAAATGCATCCATAGCTTTATCCCATTCCTCATCTGTAACATCAATAGGAATTTTTATTGAGGACGGAACAAAAGAGTCATCAATATCACTCACATCTACTTTAAGCTTGGACGCAGCTCTGAGCTCTAACTTAGTACCTTCAGCAATTGGGAGTCCTGCTACATATCTAACTATATCTTCCAAAGACTGTGGTCTCCCCTTGCTTTGGTTACCTGATAAGCTTGCGTATTTGTTAAGCACTGCAACCGTTTCCTTTTTTCCTCGTAAAGATATCGTTTTACTCATTATTTTACCTCCACAAATAGTTATATGTTTATTGTATGTTTTATGAATGTTTACTGTAGAATTATAATGCGTAGGCTATATATATGTCAAGTGTATGTTTTTAGTTTTTTCTTCCTTCTCCTATATATTCTCATCCATTTTGTTAAAAAGATAAAAAATGTATCAAATGAGTGTTTTTCCCAGTATATCAGTTCTTTTTATTCTGAATTGAAAACATATTACAGAACTATTTATCTATATTTACAATTTTTACACTTCATTTTATCTCTTGATAGCCCTTTAACCTCTCCACATAATCAAATGTTTTTTAATTTGATACCACTCATTAAATATGACCAAAATCACAAAGTGAATTTTACCTCATCCAGGAAAGATATATTATAATAACGGATGCACCAAATAAAACGTTATCACTATATGGTTGCTCTCATCTCATACTTAACCATGCTCAGGCTGATTATACCAACTATCTCCACTAACTAACTTCAACAAGCTTCCCCTTTTTAAATTGCCGTTCTCAAATTGTTCATTAACCAACGAACGAAGTGTTCTAATAGAAGTATCGGGCAACTCTTTTATGTAATATTTCAATAATAATCGTTCTGTTTCTTCAGAAGAAACATTATCTGACATATCAGGCAATTTCTTTAATTCCAAACCAGAAGCTTGTATCATGACTTCGCTAAGCGCACTCGCCCATCCGCAAGCAGTTCTACTAGAATAATTAGTCAACCCTACAACAGTATGCTTCCTACCTGTTGCAGGATTTACAAGTATCTTCTCCTTTAATAGTATATCATCCAATGCCATCCTGTTAAGCCAAAGAGTCCTATCAAATAAGGGGATTAATTCGATAACAGACTTCAATGGTTCAGATAACGAAATATCAACAAAGCATATTTTGCTTTTATTGTAATGCTTAGCATAGTCCTTTGCAGTAGCCAAATTTGTTGTGAAAGAGTACAAGACGCCCCTTTTTGTCTTAGAACAAAGCTCATGTGATACTATCTCCTTGTTCATCGAATGAGTGCTCAACCTACTTGTAATTTTACTTGTGAGTGTTAAACTATTTTTCACATCCATAGCCCTATATAACCTCACAGTATTCTGACTTAAAATCATTAGCCTTTACCTCTGTAAATAATCGTGTATTTATTGTACGTTGTACGAATGGTTTTCGTAGATATCGTAACACGTATATAGAATTATGTCAAGTACAGCTATTATCATCCGATTTGATAAAAATATAACCGTATTATTTGGTTGCGGTTCTTTGTTGCAATAAAACTACAAAAAAGGACACAGAATCTCTCCCACGTCCTCATATCTATCTGACTTTATCTTCCCTTACCTTCGATACTTCCTTATGTGTCGCTTCCTGCTTCACCTCATCAACACCTCTATTCGTTCATTGGATCTATGACGATTATCTCATCATCTCCCGACAAGAATACGCTGCCCATCTCCATCTTACAGAAGAAGGATTTACCAGAACCCGGCACACCAAATACAAAGCCATTTCCGTTGATGAGCTTCTTTCTGTTACCGATATTCACATTCTTGCTGATCTGGTTGATACCATAGTAATTGCCTGTGCTGTCATTAAGCTCCTGCACATTGAATGGCATAAGCACCGCAAGTGACTGGGTAAGAAGGGTACGCATTGTCTCCACCTGTCTTACACCAATCGGAAGCGCTGTGTTGAGTGCCTCCCTCTGCTTTAAGTAGTGTGTATCAATCGTGCAGCTGTTACGCTTTCCGATAGTCTCCACAGTCTCACATACACTCTCAAGCTCCTTCTTGCTTTCTGCCATAAGAATAATGGTTACTCCCACAAAGAAAAGGCACTGGTCATTCTCACGGACATCATCCATGATTTCCTCAATCTCCTTTTTCTCCGTTCTCTTGGCATATGAGATTTCCGTAGAAAAATCGTTATTCTTATTACGGACTCTCTGCTGCTTAATGATATCCGACTCAATACCAAGGTATTTCTTCTGAAGCACCTTTGTGGTCAGATCCTTTGGTACGGGCACCACATCAATGCTCGTGATGGAATGAACCGGAAGGGAAGTAATCTCATTGATGAATCTGTCTGACAAACTGCTCGGATACTTTTTGATAAAAAGTGCCTTGCAGAATTTACTCTCATCCTCAAAATGGTCTGGGAAATATTTCACCATCCCATTGCACAGATCATTTCTAAAATCTGCCCCGACCTTCTTTGCCTTTTTGATATCAAAATCAAAGCTGCCCTCATCTCCAAGATGATAATAGTCATAGAGCACTTTCAGTCTCTCATTGCCATTAAGTGGTACAATCTCCGCACCAAGCTCAATGAAAGCCTTGTGTATCGTTGCCTCAAGGGTTGCAAACTGTGCCTTTGCCTCCTCAAAGTTCTTTCTCTCAATCGTGATCGTCAGGTATCTCTCCTGCTCAATCCCCTGTCTGCCCTCAATAATCTTCTCCTCAATGATGTCATTGTAGATTCTTCTATAATTGTTGAAGCCATCGTTTTTCTCAGCAATCAGAACCTTGTCACGGAGTTCATCCATGTTTTTGTTCTTATTGTTGATCGTAATCTTATAATTACAGTCCAGCGAATTTAAGAACTTGCAGTATCTTTCAAATATGCCAATCTGCTCATCCTCCGTTGCTGTCGTGTAATTGATGTCCTGAAAGCGGTAGCATTTGGAATACTTATTTTTGCTTACTTCAAAAATGCCGTTTTCAGCCACCGCCATAATCTCTATGGTTTCCTGAATGGATTTAGGTGTCTTATACAAAGGCTCACTCGCCTTTTTCAGTAACTTAAATCCGTCTGTAAATACACCCATGTCTCTAACCTCGCTTTCTTATAATGAAAGTCCGCCGGGAACTTCACCCTGCGGGCTGTGTTCCCGACCTCACGGTCAGATACATATGAATAGTTGTGTTTATCCTGCTAACA
>ENA-UONW01000204-UONW01000204.1-human-gut-metagenome-genome-assembly--contig:-CS52-NODE-204-length-95095-cov-15.194339_pt1 | contig 95095 bp, 67 predicted proteins | sample MGYA00242463_ERZ724010 | MGnify/ENA metagenome assembly ERZ724010 | reverse complement strand
TTTTTCCGAGCCATCTTAAATTTTTTCCGAGCCATCTTAAATTTTTTCCGAGCCATCTTAAATTTTTTCCGAGCCACCGACTGGGGACGGTTCCCTGCGGGCCCCGCCCCCAGTCGGCCGGAAACCCGGAACACAAGCAGAAAGAACATGCAACACACAAAACACCCGCCCGAAAATCCGTCTGCCTCATGGTTGGGATTTTCGGGCGGGTGGTATGGGATACGAGCCAAGGGACGGCCTACCGGCGCCAGCACATCATCTGAGTGAAGTCGAGCACCACATGACCGTTCTGGCCGGCCAGCCAGGGCCACGATACGCAGCCGCTGCTGAAGGCGTCGGCCCCGTGGGGCGAGCGGGGGAAGCGGGCGGCGTCGAGCGTCAAGTTGCCCACACGGATGCTGCCGTCGACGGGCTCCGAAAGGTCGTTGGCCGTGGAGGTCACCTTGAGGATGAGTTCCTCGCCCTGACTCCGGCGAGCCGACACGTAGAGGTGACCGTTGTCCAGTCGCATGGGGGCGCTGCGCGTGCCGTCGTAGGGCGAATCGCTGTGCATGATGAGACGCTCGCTGTCCAGTTCGAGTGCGGCAAAGTGGCGCCACAGGTCGTGGCCCAGCACCAGGGGCTGTTTTTTCTTGCCCGGCACAACGACGCATACCAGATTGTTGACCTCGATGGCCCCGATGCGCAGGCTCGGAATGACCACGAGATGGGCCTTCTGCCCCTCCCAGAGGAAGGGCTTGGTAAAGGGATGCAGCTTGAGGCGGCGTGCGGCCTTGTCGGTGATGACGCAATACTTGTCGGTGGGGTCAAACAGGAAGTCGGCCTGACGGTCGTTGACGGTCAGTTCGGCCAGGGGCAGCGTCTGGCCCTTCTGCCCGGGCTGCCACTGCAATTCGGCCGCCAGGCTGCCCATGTTGATGCTCAGGGGCTGCACGTGGGCCATTTCGGTGGTGTAGAGATTCATTTTGGCCACCAGCGTGTCGCGCGTGTCGGGGTTGTAGTAGCCGTGGTCCAGCATGTTGCGGATGTGCAGCCCGGCCTCGGACCAGCGGCCCATGTCCTCCAGGGCCTGCAGGCGCATCATGTTGAGCGTAGAAGCCTCGCGGCTGTTGCTGTCGCTGCTGAAGAGTTCGTCGATGGCCTCACAAAGCTCCTCGGGCGCGTTCTTGCCGTAGAGCGAGAAGATTTCGGCTATCTGGCTGCCCACGTCGTCGGTCACCACGGAGATGGCGTCGAGGTTGCGGTCGAGGCAGAAGAGATTGCCGTCGTTAATCCACTGCTCAATGTCGCGGTAGTGGAAGGGCTGCACGCCGGACGCCGTCAGGCGCATGTGACGGAAGTCCATGCGCAGCTTCTTGAAACTCTTCAGGAAGGGCACGCCCAAAACGCCTTCGTGGTCGTAGGCGTGCATGTCCGACAGCTCGGCGTAGGGCACGGTGAGCGTCTGACCGGCCACGGTGAGCCGGAGCTGGTGCACGTCGGTCGTGGCGCGCGGATAGCTGTAGGTGGAGAAGATGCAGGCGCTCTGCCCGGTGTCGAGGGCAAAGAGCTGGCGGTGGCCCTGATGGTCGGCCTCCACCTGCAGGTTGCCGTCGCCCGAAAGGCGCATGTTAGGCTCGACCCCGGCGTCAACACCGGCCCGGTAGGGAAATACCAGGCGCTCCGGCTCAATATCAATGACGCCCAGGCGCGCCAGGGCCGACGTGCCGAGCAGGCCGGAGAAGCTGGACGTGAGCGAGGGGTTGTCGGCCGTGGCCACGTAGACGGGCACATTGGTCAGCGTAATCTCGCCCAGGCTCAGGCGGTCAATCAGGGCGGGGCGCACCTTGAGCGGGCCGAACATGCTGCCCACCAGCAGCGTGTCGCTCAGCACGCGCAGGCCGCAGCGGTCGGCCTCAGCCTGACTGATCATCGTGACGGGATAGCCCGTCTCCACCACCATGTCGTCAAAAGTGTGGCCGTTGACCTCGATGCTCGTCATCATGGGCCACTCTAGCGTGGTAGGCAGATAGCAGGTGCGGGCGGGGCGCTCCACGCGTACGCTGTCGTGCCCCTCGAACTGCATGGCAATGCGGGCGTAACGCTGCAGCCAACCCGACAGCCCCTCGCTGACGGGTTCCCAGCGACGGCAAAAGTCGGCCAGCTGCGTCCAGCACCCCTGCCAGAAAAGCGCATGCACTCCGGCACGCAGACAGCGCTCACGTCCTTCGTGGTCGAGCGAATCAGATTCGTAAGTAAGCAGACTGTCAGCCAAAACCGCCAGACGCCCGTCGGGCACGCCGGCCTTGAGCAGAGTGAGCTGCGCCATGCGACGGGCATAGGAATCGAGCGAGCCGAGCGAATCGACCAAGGCGCGCAGAGCCGGTACGTTGTCGGCCTCCACCATGCGCATTACGCGGCCCCGCACGCTGACGGAATCCAACAGACGACGGGCCTTGTTGCGAAAATAATTAAGTGTATTATATTGCGTACGGCGACTGCGACGGTTGCGGTAGCGCTTCAGCTCACGCGTACAGAAGTCCTGCAAATCCTCAAAACGCTGCAGGCGTACCATGGCCCCGGCCTTGACCACCGAGAGGGTGTAGCGCGTATTGACGGGCAACGTGCGCGGGTACTCCTCGAGCAGACTGTCGACGCACTCCACCAGACGGCGGTCGTCGTGCCGCTCGCGGGCAAAGGCCAGATTGCAGAACAGGCGGGCCGAAGGCTCCAGCTGCGTGCCGTACTGGCGGTAGAGAGGTCGGAGCGCCTCGGTATCGTCGCGCGCGGCGAGCAGCGTCATTTTTCGGGCAATGCTGTCGGGGACCTCCGCACGGACGGCGGAAAACAGTCCCACGAACAGACTGACAAAAAGCAAAATTCTTTTCATAACTTTTTCAGATTCGGAATCATCACAACGGTACAGCCCTGCGGCCGGCACCGCCATAAAACAATACTGGCCAACGCCCACACTACTGCTGAGGGGCATTGGCCAGAAAATATGGAAAGCGTATCAGAAATCGGAAGGAAGCGCCAGCACCTTGATGTAGTCATAAAGGTGATAGATGCGGTTGCCGGCTCCGTTTTGGGAATCGCTGATGAGCAGAACGGTCTGCCGGCCGTCGTTGAGCTTGGCCCCCAGGCACATACCCTCGTAGTTGGCCAGGCTCTTGTTGAAAGGCGACAGCGTGGTGGAAAAATTGGCCAGCAAGTGCTTGACCATGAACTTGTTGTTGTCCAAAGTGGAGAGGTTGGTGGCACCGTCAATGGGCCAGCTTTGCTGCGGATTGACCATGAACACCTTGCAATTGACCTCAGAACCCATGTAGCCCTGGGTGATGTTGGCCTCACGCTCCAGCACCAGCAGCTTGCCGCTGGGCAGCATGGTAACGTCCGACACGCCGTGCACGTAGATGCGGCCGAAGTCCTCGGTGCGGCCACGGTCCATGCGGTAGGCATATTGTCCGGCAGGCTGCAGGCTGTCGTCAAACTTGAGCAGGCGAAGCAGGTTCTGTGCCCCCGGATTGACGGGCGAAGAGCCCTGACCGTCGGCCACGAGCATGGACTCGGTAATGGTCCAGAAAGCGTGCTGCTGCGGACTGTAGGTAAGCGATTCAAAGCCATAGTTGGCCACTATCTTGTCGAGCCCGAACTGGGCGGGCACGTTCAGTTTGCGTCCCGTCAGGTGGCCCTTGAGGTCGTACTCCAGAATCTGCTGGTCGCCCTCGCCGCTGATAAATACGGTATTGGTGGCGGGCACGTAGGCTATGCCTTCGCAGTCGCGCAGGTTGACACCGTTGGCATCGACGTGCATATTGGGATTGCCGTAGAAGCCGTCCATGCTGACCTTGGTCACTTCACCCGTTTCCAGATTCTGCTCAATGCGGAACACGAAGAAACCATCCTGCGGCTCCTTGTCACTGACCACGGCGTAGCGCTGATTACCCAGCGGCGCAATACCGCTGAAGTTGCCCGTACCGATGCCCCATTTGCTCAGACGCTCCTGCTTGAGCTCGAGCGCCTGCTGCGCCGACACGTGAAACACTACCCCTAACAGAAAGGAAAATATCCAGATAAAACGTTTCATAATTGGCATAAAATTAGAATGATACAGCGTCAAAATTACGAATTCTTTTTGGAATGCAGGCAACCCGTACCTTGAAAAAAACAAAAAGCCCCCTGCAGCCATGCTCGGGCTACAGGGGACAAAAGGCTTGGAACGGGGCGTCGGCCGAAACGCCCTGCCGCTAATATTTATGCTCGGTTTCCTCGAGTTCGTCGGCCGTGAGCGGGCGACGGTCAATGGCGCGCCAGGCGTAGAAAATGTAGGCCAGCACGAAGGGAATAATCCACGACACATAGGTCATGACCTGCAGCGTATAGGGGCTGGAGGCGCTGTTGGCCAGCGTGAGCGAGCTCTGCCAGTCGGCCAGCGAGGGATAGTAAGGCGTATGGCAATAGCCGGCCAGCAGGAAGAGGGCCAGCACGGTGAGCACGGTGCCGGTGCCGCTCAGCCAGATGCCGCGCACAAACCCGCGGCGGCACATCGTCAGGACCACACCGGCCAGCACGAGCACTACGCCCACCAGCAGCACGGCGGCTACGCCCGGCATGGCCAGCAGGTTGTGGAGATACTTGTAGGGCTCGGGCTGCACCACGCCCTGAGGCGTAACGGTGAGGCCCGTGTGCATCATCAGGCGCACCACAAACGAGACAAAGGCAATGAGGAAGGGCCAGAAGTCGGCCTTGAGCTGATAGTGCAGACGCACCTGCAACTCGTCGTGACGGACATTATTAATGAGATAGAGCGAGCCGAGCACGCGCGCCAGGAACAGCACGGCGATGCCCAGCACCAGGTTCCACGGGTCGGCCACGGCCTCAAGGCCATGCCAGGCACTGGTCCACTGGCTGATGACGGGCTGGATGCTGCTGCCCATGGCGGCCTTGTTGACCACAAAGTTGGCGCCGTTGAAGAAGGTGCCCACGGCGATGCCCACCAGCAGGGGGCCAAACACGCCGTTGATGACCAGAAAATAGCGGTAGACATTGCGCGAGAACACGTGGCCGGGCTTCGACTGGAACTCGTAGGACACGGCCTGCAGCACAAAGGTGAGCAGAATCAACATCCACACCCAGTAGGCCCCGCCGAAACTCGTACTGTAGAACAGGGGGAAGGAGGCAAAAAAGGCGCCGCCAAAGGTGACGAGGGTGGTAAACGTGAACTCCCACTTGCGGCCGGTGGAATTGACCACCAGCTGACGCTCCGTTTCGGTGCGCCCCAGGCTGAAGATGAGTGAATTGGCGCCCTGCACGAAGAGCAGGAACACCAGCAGGCCCGCCAGAAGCGCAATGACAAACCACCAGTATTGTTGCAAAAATTCGTAGGTCATAGTTGTCGATATTTGTCAGTTCTTGAACAATTTGATTTCTATTCACGAGATGGGGTCAGTCCAGCTCCGGCCCCTTGCGGATGGCGCGGCAGAGGATGCGCACCTCGGCCACAAGCAGCACGGTGAAGAGCACCAGGAAGAGGCAGAAGGTGGTAACGACCGAAGCGGCACTGACGCCGGAAACGGAAGCCGACACGGGCAGCAGGTCCTGGATGGCCCAGGGCTGACGGCCCAACTCGGCCACAATCCAGCCGCACTGGCCGGCCAGATAAACCAGCGGAATGCTCCACAAGCCGGCATGAAGCAGCCAGCGCCGTGAAGCAAACTGCGGACGACGCTCAAACCAGAGCATGAGCAGCAGCACGAGCATGAGCAGCATGCCTACGCCCACCATGACGCGGAACGACCAGTAGACCAGCTGCACGAGGTTGCGCGGCACCAGTTCGGAGGGGTGCTGAATGTAGCCATAGCCGAAATAGGGCATGTATTTTTCGAGCGTGTCGCGGGCGGCCTGCCGCTGCGCCACGTCGGTATGGGGCGTGTTGCGGAAATCGCTGAAAGCCTGCAGGGCCACGCGGCCGTAGGCCATCTTTTGCCGGGCCGACAGGTGCGTCTGGCCGTCGGGCGTGGTGTAGCCCTCAAGCAGGTCTGTCATGCCGGGCACGTAGCCGTTGATGTCGTGGGTGGCCAGTACGGAAAGCACGCCGGGCACCTCGACGCCGGGCACGATGGAGAACGGCGCACGCGTGCCGCCCCGCTCCAGTCCCTCGGCCATGGCCAGCTTCATGGGCTGGTTGCGGGCCACGATGATGCCCGACTGGTCGCCCGTAAACATGACGCCCAGACCGCCAATCAGCCCGATTACGGCAGCCACGCGGATGCTGGCGCGCGAAAGGCGCTCATGACGCCCGCGCAGCAGAAACCAGCAACTGACGCCCACCACGAACACGGCGCCCGTAAGCCAGCCGCTCAGCACGGTGTGGAAAAACTTGACCACCGCCTCGTGCGAAAAGGCCAGCGCCACGAAGTCGGTCATTTCGTTGCGCACGGTTTCGGGATTGAACGTCATGCCCACGGGGTGCTGCATCCAGCTGTTGGCCACCAGAATCCACCAGGCCGAAAGCGTGGCGCCCAGACCCGTGAGCCAGGTGGAAGCCAGGTGGAACCCGCGGCCCACCTTGTTCCAGCCGAAAAACATGACGGCAATAAAGGTGGCCTCCATGAAGAAGGCCACGATGCCCTCAATGGCCAGCGGCGCCCCGAAGATGTCGCCGACAAACCAGGAATAGTTACTGAAGTTGGTGCCGAACTCAAATTCCAGAATGATACCCGTGGCCACACCGATGGCGAAGTTAATGCCGAAGAGCTTCATCCAGAACTTGGCGGCCTGTTTCCAGAAGTCGTCCTTGCGCACCACATAAAGCGTCTCCATCACCGCCATCACCACGGCCAGACCGAGCGTGAGCGGGACGAAAAGCCAATGGTAGCAGGCTGTGAGCGCAAACTGCGCCCGCGACCAGTCGATTAATGCTAAATCCATCATAACCAGATTTTCGTTTTTTATAGTATAACAACCAGAGAATTATCAAGGCAAACCCCGTCGTGCCCACCGGCCGACGGCTGACATACGTGCCTCACCGCCCCCGTCAGCGACTGACCGGCCCGGTGAGGTGGCGGCTGACGGTTTCCTGCTTTTCCTGCTCGCTCATGCCGGACAGGGCGGGTTGGAAGAAAAACACGCGCAACACCAGAAACAGGACCAGCAACTTGGCGATGATGACCACCCACAGAATGCGGCCCCAGGTCATCTGCCGGAATCCGTCCACATACAGGGCCAGGGCTGCCCTGAAAAAGCCACCAAGTTTGTTCATATCCGCAAATATAGAAGTTTTTCCGATATGGCACGGCGCAAAAGATAGAATTTTTTCGGCCCGACCGCCCCGCACAATCTTCCGACACCTCGAACGCCCTACCATCCACTGCCTGACATACGCCGAGCCGCCAAAAAAAATTTCCGAGCCGCCAAAAATTTTTTCCAAGCCGCGAAAGTTTTTTTCCGAGCCGCGAAAGTTTTTCCAGTCCCCACCCTCTCAAAAACATACGGCCGATGCAATGAAAATTAGCATGTGTTATCATTTTTAAGAACAATAAGCAAGACGGATTTTGTAATTTTGCAGCCTACAAAAAACAATTCATCAGCTGAACAGAAGCCCTATTTTATAATCATGAAAAGACTGAAAAAACTCTGCCTACTGACACTATGTGTCATCAGTATGGGCATGCAGGCCGAAAACACCCCGCAATATCGGGTGGACAGCGTGGCGGGCGACCCGCTGAAGGCCCGCATCTACACGCTGGACAACGGCCTGAAGGTGTACCTGACCGTCAATCACGAAAAACCCTACATACAATGTTACGTGGCCGTCAAGAGCGGCAGCAAGAACGACCCGGCCGAAACCACGGGCCTGGCGCACTATTTTGAGCACCTCATGTTTAAGGGCACCGAGCGCTTCGGCACCACCGACTATCAGGCCGAACGCCCCCTGCTGGACGACATTGAGCGCCGCTTCGAGATCTACCGCCACACCACCGACTCGCTGACGCGCCTGAAGATGTATCACGAGATTGACAGCGTGTCGCAACTGGCCTCGCACTACAACATCCCCAACGAATACGACAAGCTCATGGCGGGTATCGGGGCGCAGGGCAGCAATGCCTACACCTCGTATGACCAGACGGTGTACGAAGAGAACATCCCATCGAACGAGCTGGACAAATGGCTGCGCGTGCAGGCCGACCGCTTCATGCACAACGTCATCCGCGGATTCCACACCGAACTGGAGGCGGTGTACGAGGAGAAGAACATGTCGATGGCCAGCGACAACGACAAACTCATTGACAACACCTTTGCCCTGCTCTTTCCGCACCACCCCTACGGCACACAAACCGTCATCGGTACACAGCAGGAACTGAAGAATCCGTCCATCACCAACATCAAGAAATATTACCGGACGTGGTACGTGCCCAACAACGTGGCCATCTGCATGTCGGGCGACCTCAATCCCGACAGCACCGTGGCGGCCATTGCGCGCTACTTCGGAACGTGGGCACCCAACCCGGCCCTGCCGCAACTGAAGTTTGCCGAAGAAGAGCCCATTACACAGCCACGCGAGCGCACCGTGATGGGACAGGAGAGCGAGAGCGTCATGCTGTCGTGGCCCCTGCCGGGCTATGCCAGCCCCGACTACCCCAAAGCCATGCTGCTGTCCATGCTGCTCTACAACGGCCAGGCCGGCATGCTCGACCTGGAACTCAACCAGCAGCAGCGCGTGCTGGGCAGCATGGCCTTCCTCTACGGACTGCAGGACCACTCGGCCATGATACTGATGGGCCTGCCCAAGCGCGGCCAGAAACTGGAACGCGTGCGCCAGCTGTTGCTGGAGGAGGTGGAGCGCATACGCGAGGGAGCCTTTGACGAGCGCAACCTGGAGGCCATCGTCAACAACCTGAAGCGCCAGCAGATGGAAATGCTGGAGGACAACGAGAACCGCGCCACCAACTTCGTGAACGCCTTTGTGTACGGCCTGCCCTGGAAGGACGCCGTCAACCGCCTGAACAACCTGGGCAACATCAGCCGCAAGGAACTCATTGACTACGCCCGCCGCACGCTGACGCCCAACGGCTACGCCTGCGTATGGAAACGGCAGGGCGTGGACACCACGGAAAAGAAGATTCCGAAACCGGCCATCACGCCCATTGAGGCCAACCGCGACACGGCCAGCGCATTCCTGAAAGAGGTACTGGCCATGCCGGTAAAACCCGTCAACCCGGTGTTTGTGGACTTCAAGAAGGACCTGCAGCAGTTCAAGACCAAGAACGGCACACCGGTACTCTACAAGCAGAACACGCAGAACGACCTCTTCTCGCTGACCTACCTGGTGGAGCGGGGCACCAACGACGACAAGCGTCTGAACACGGCCTGCACCTATCTGGGCTACCTGGGCACCAAGGACCTCTCGCCCAAGGCGCTGAAGGAGGCCTTCTACCGGCTGGCCTGCTCGCTGAACATCGTATCGACCCAGGAGCAGACCTACATTAACCTGCGCGGCCTCAACGCCAACCTCAAGCCGGCGCTGAAGCTGCTGGGCCAACTGCTGGAAGCGCCGCAGATGGACGAGGGCATCTACCAGAACATGGTGAACGACATCATCAAGCAACGCGACGACGACAAGGCCAACCAGGCGCGCAACTTCAGCGCCCTGACCAGCTACGCCATCTACGGCCCGCACTCGCCGGAAAACAACGTGATGAGCGAGACGGAACTGCAGCAGACCAACCCACAGAGCCTGCTCGACCTGATACGCGACATACTGAAGGTGCAGCACACCATTCTGTACTACGGCCCCGACACGGAGAAGTCACTGCTCGGCATGCTCAACCGCACGCCCGACCTGAAAATCACGCCGGCCGCCGACTCGTCGGCCTACCACATACAGCCCACAACCACCGACCGCCTGCTCCTCTCGCCCTACAAGGCCAAGAACACGCTCATGCAGCAATACACCAACCTGGGCATGACCTACAACCCGCAGATTGAGCCGCTGCGCGTACTGTTCAACGCGTACTTCGGCGAGTCGACCAACAGCATCGTATTCCAGGAAATGCGCGAGACACGCGGCCTGGCCTACTCCGCCCAGGCACAGATGCGCAAGCCCACCCGGCCGGAAGACCCCTACATCATGCGGGCCAGCATTACGACGCAGAATGACAAGGTGGCCGACGCGGCCGATGCCTTTGACGACATCCTCGACAACATGCCGGCCAGCGAACCGGCCTTCGAGCTGGCCCAGCAATCCACCCTCTCGGACCTGCGCAACGAACGCATCCTCAGGGAGGACATCCTCTGGTACTACTACAACAACCGCCAGATGGGACTGGACACCGACCCGCGCATCAACCTGTACCGCACCATTCCGACACTGACGCTGACGGACCTGATGAAGTTCCAGCAGACCTACCTCAAGAACAAGCACTACACGCGCTTCCTAACGGGCGAAGAAAAGGAAATCGACCTGAAGCGCCTGCAGAAATACGGCCCACTGCAACGGGTATCGCAAAAGGAGATTTTCGGCTACTGATGCCGGAGCCACCCACTCCACCGCGGAGTGAAGACACAGGACCGCTCCCCCGCCTGCCGTGTGTAGTGCAGGCGGGGGAGCGACTGGTTATATCCCCACCGGGCGAGGCGAGGCGGTGGGGCAATTCAAAATTTTTTTGTATATTTGCGTTAGCCTAACCGCAGGCAACCGCTTGGAAGGGCCTCCCGTTTTGGAGGCTACGGCCACGGCATCACTACGACCGGCTGCTCCCGGCTCACACCAACACTTTTTTGTATAATCAGCAAATTACGACTCATGACCATGTACATTACGCTTACCATCCTAGTGCTCACGGCCATCTGCTTTGTCATTGGCAAAATCCGGGCCGACCTCGTGGCGCTCTGCGCCCTGGTCAGTCTGCTCGTCTTCCAGATTCTCACCACCGAAGAGGCCCTGTCGGGCTTTTCCAACTCCGTTGTCATAATGATGGTGGGGCTGTTTGTAGTGGGCGGCGCCATCGTACAGACGGGCCTGGCCAAAATGATTGGCGCGCGCCTGCTGCGCCTGGCCGGCCACAGCGAAACGCGCATGTTCGTGCTCATCATGCTCGTGACGGCCGGCATCGGTGCCTTCATCAGCAACACCGGTACAGTGGCCCTGATGCTGCCCATTGTGGTGAGCATGGCCGCCGGCGCCGGCATCAGTTCGTCGCGCTTTTTGATGCCGCTGGCCTTTGCCAGCAGTCTGGGCGGCATGATGACGCTGATCGGTACGCCACCTAACCTGGTGATTGAAGAGACGCTGCGCAAGGCTGACCTGGTGCACCTGAGCTTCTTCTCGTTCCTACCCGTCGGACTGATTTGCGTGGCCACCGGCATCATTGTGCTGCTGCCGCTGAGCAAGTGGTTTCTCGACAAAAAAGGCACAAGCCGCGAGGAAAAACGCACCGGCAAAAGCCTCAAGGAACTGGTAAAGGAGTACAAACTGTCCGACACGCTGTTCCGCCTGCGCGTACCGCGCCAGGCCAAGGCCTGCGGCATGAGCATCAGCAGCATCAACGCCGGACAGCAATACAAGCTGAACATTCTGGAAATCCGCCGCGACGAGGCGTCGCAGCACCGCTTTCTGAAAACCGTCAACCAGCGGCTGGCCTCACCCGACGCCGTGCTGCGGCCAGCGGACGTGATTTACGTGAGCGGAGACTTTGAGCAACTGGAGCAGTTTGCGCACGACTTCGGACTGGAAATCATGGACACGCACGCCACCGAGGACACGCAGGCACCACCCATCAACTTCTACGACATCGGCATTGCCGAAATCCTGCTCATGCCCAACGCCTCCATCATAAACCGCAGCATCAAGGAGGCGGGATTCCGCGAGAAATACAACCTGAACGTGCTGGGCATACGCCGCAAATCGGACTACATCCTGCACGAACTGGGCGACGTGCGCACGGCCAGCGGCGACGTGCTGCTGGTGCAGGGCCGCTGGAGCGACATTGCGCGCCTGGAGCGCAAAAGCAGCCAGTGGGTGGTACTGGGCCAACCGCTGGAAGAGGCCGCCAAGGTAACGCTGGACTACAAAGCCCCCGTGGCGGCACTCATCATGCTGCTTATGGTGGTGATGATGGTGATTGACGCCATCCCCATAGCTCCCGTCACGGCGGTGATCATAGCCGGCATACTGATGGTGCTGACGGGCTGCTTCCGCAACATTGAGGCGGCCTACAAAACCATCAACTGGGAGAGCGTCGTGCTCATTGCCGCCATGCTGCCCATGTCGATGGCGTTGCAAAAAACGGGTGCTTCGTCGGCCATCTCCGAGGCCCTGGTGGGCGCGCTGGGCAACATGGGGCCCATGGCCCTACTGGCAGGCATCTACCTGACCACCTCGGTCATGACCATGTTTATCAGCAACACCGCTACAGCCGTACTGCTGGCCCCGATAGCGCTGCAAAGTGCGCAGCAGATGGGCGTCAGTCCCGTACCAATGCTCTTTGCCGTGGCCGTGGGCGCCAGCATGTGTTTTGCCTCACCCTTCTCCACCCCGCCCAACGCGCTGGTCATGCCGGCCGGCAACTACACATTTATGGACTACATCAAAGTGGGTCTGCCCCTGCAGGTGGCCATCGGCGTCATCATGGTGCTGACGCTGCCCCTGCTCTTCCCGTTCTGACCCCGCAGCCGGTACCGGCAGCAATACGCATTGCCGGGAATACACACGCAATGAACCTTCAGCAGAAACAGGGTTACAAAAATCCCTCGCGGCCGCCCATTGGCCACCGCGAGGGATTTTTTTTGGACACCACCTCTACCTATTCTGACACGCATGATGTGTACCCTAAAAGCGCCATACCCTGCCGCCACAAGCCGCTCCGCCCAACGGCGCAATTCCGTTTTCTTGGGCATCAGCCAATCTGCCGTTACAATACCCTGACAAGCTGCACCGCCATGCCTTACGGCGCGGTTCGTTCCCCCTCACGAATCACCATCACTCCTCCCCCGAGAAACAGCCGGCGCCGGCGATGCAAAACGCAAGCGCACGGAATTGCTACGGGAAGGGACCTTGTTTTCACGAGGTGCCACCTAGTTTTTACAAGGTCGGACCTTGTAAAAACGAGAAGCCGCCTAAAAATGTGAGCGCAACCTCAAGCTATGCAGGCTCCGTACATTCTTCCCCCCACCGGTCCCCCCAAGCTCTTCAAGAAAACGGCCCCAACGGCAGCCTCCAAACCACTCGTAATACGCTCTGCCACTCCCCACACCGAACAGCAAGCCACGACCTGTCCCCCCCAACCGCGCCAGACAAGCAGCCTGCCCTAAACCTGCTACGACCGTAGCCACACGCCGAAAGCACACGCACACAAAAAAAGCTCCCACCGAAGCAAAAGCATCGGCGGGAGCTTATGAGGATGAACGCACTCAGCTCGCGCTGGAGCGGAAGTTCACTTATTTCAAATTCTTCAGAGCACTCATGATTCGGGTAGCCAAATCATCGGTCGGATCGATTTCCAAAATCTTCTGACACCATTCCTTGCACTGCGGATACTGGTCTTTCTGCAAAGTATAGAAAGCGAAGTAACGCAAGGCCTCAGTCTTGAGGTAATTGTTACCCTCTTTGTCTTTCAGACGATTGTAAGCCTCCAAGTAGTGACCATAAACGGTATCGTCAGGTTTGTTACCGGTGAGCACATTATTTATACGAGCCTGCCACATCGGACCCCAGAAGCTGGGTGAATGCTGGGTGATGAAAGCGAAAATCTTGTTACCCTCGGCCAGATACTTCTGCTTAACAGTTATCGAAACAGTATCGCCGGCACCCTGCAGGGCCATCTGATAGAGTTTACCCATATCGAGAGAGTCTACCAAATTGGCTTTGTTGCCAATAGAGTCCATATAAACTTTGAAGCTCTCGATTGACTTGTCATACTGACCGCTGTTCTTGTAGCAGTTGCTCAAGTTCTTGTAAACGGCAAATGATTCCGGACTGATCTGAAGCGCTTTCTTGAAGCATTTCTCGGCAGCGACAAAATCAGAGTTCTGCATTTTTACCTTACCGAGGTTGTCATAGTCACCGGCAGTAAGTACACTGTCAGCAAACTGACCGTTCTCAATGTAGGCAGCAGCCTGAGTAGCCTCGTCATAGCGTTTCAGTTCGCAGAGGTTGTAGAACTTCATACGCAGCATAGATACGTCATTGGCATCGCGGCGCAAAGCTGCATTGGCAAACTCAAGTGATTTGTCGTGCTGTTTTACAGCAAAGAGGGCCAACACGTAGTTACGCATGGCTGAAATATTGGAGTCCTTAGAAGCCGTAAAATAGGTGTTGTAATATTCAGCAGCTTCCTTGTATTCGTCGAGGAAATAAGCAATATCTCCCAACATACGGTCGGCATCGGTAAAGTTAGGATCCTGAGTCTTCAGTTTATGCAACATCTGCTTGGCTACTTCAGGATTCACATATTTATATACCTGAGCATTCTTCAGCATAGCTTCAGTCAGCGTAGAATCTACGAGCAAAGCCTCATCAAATTTCTGTCCGGCACCACCCCAGTCCTTGCGCAAAATGCAGATGTCACCGCAGAGCATCAAAGTTGGAATATAAGTAGCGTCAATCTCATAGGCTTTATCGCCACAGAGCTTAGCATAAGGATAATTCTTTTCCTCTACCAGGTATTGTCCGAGCGCAACCAGCTGTTCCTTATCCTTCATCTTGCGAATCATCTTCAAGAAGTCCTCATTAGCTTCCTCTGGATTTTCCTTAAACAACTGGTTGATTTCAGTAATCTGCTGGCGCACCTCGTCATTCATCGGGGGAACAGCCGTTTTGCTGCTCTGTGCCTGCGCGCTGCATACACTAAAAACAAAGGCCATCAAAAAGGCCACACGCATAATCCATTTTTTATTCATCTGTCTTTCAATTATAAAATATGTTTTCTACTTCATTTGTTGTTAATAAGACATAACACTACAACAAGGCGAATTTCTCCACAAAAATAAAAAAAAGAATTCATTCTTATGGAGAAAAATATAATAATTATTCACTTATTCAATTTTATTTAGATTTCGTGAACAAAGTACGTGTATCAATAGCAAGGCATTACGACTAATCGTCGGTAATGCTCACGTCCTTCACCATCACCGGCATGCAAGGCAGCATCTGCGAGGATTTGCAAATAATAAGCTGACCGCTCTGGCCGGACAGGAAGAAGAAGAAGGTACGCGTGGTGGAGTCCGTACGCGGGTCGGTATAGGTAATATACACACTGCGCGTAAGCGGGTACTCGCCCGTGGCGATGTAATACTGGAACGGCTGCACATAGTTGGCTCCCGTACCGGCAAAGCGGCTCACCCACATGACCTTGAAAGGCAAATGGTCAAACGAGGCCAAGGCCGTATCGCGCTGGTCCTTGAGCCAGTTGGCACCGACCACGCCGATAATGTCGGGGTTGTTCTTCACCGCCTCAATAACGGCCAGGTTGCTGCCCTGGGCGTAGAGGTTACCCTGGAACTTGCTGCCCTTGCAGATGGAATCCTGCATGTAGCGCACGGTGCTGGATCCGGCATTGTCAAAGACGAGCTTGAGCGTCCCTTTGCGGGTGGAGTGCTTGAGCTGCTCCCACTTGGTAATTTTTCCGGTTACGATGCCGCGGATTTCGTCCACCGTAATCATGGTGTCGCGACTGGACTTGTTGACAATCAGCGCCAGTGCATCAGACGCAATCTGCTTCTGGTGAATGGGCAGATTGAGGTTGTGCTCTATCATGTTACGCTCATTATCGTTAAGCGGGCGCGTGGTCAGCGCCATACGCACGCTGTCCTTTACCAGCAAACGGATGGCCTCGTTTTCGCTACAGAACACGGGCTTCATCGTAGCCTCGGGATAGCGCTTGCTGTACACATCCATTTCGTCCTCCATAATGGGACGGAAAGTCTCGTCGATGGCAATCCGGACGTCATCCGAATGGAGCCAGTCGGCAGCAGGTTTCTTATTCTGGTTGCACGAAGCCAGCATCAGCAAACCGGCTGCCAGCAAACAACTGAAAAGATTCTTTCTCATACAAATTTGTTTTTGATTGATGACATAGCCCTCCGCACTTGCATCGGCCGGAAGAGGCCCTTCGCGCACCGGGGCTAATATGCCACAAAATTAATGAAAGATTCAGACAAAGGCCCGACCACAGAAATAAAAAATAACAAAATGAAAACGAATTGCGCCCCAAGCCAACTTTCGGAGCGCGGCCCACGCGATGCACGGACTCCCGCCCCCGAACGAAAACATTGTCCGGGCTGTGGCCCGGCTACACGCGCTCCCGGCTTTCTGCTGAAAACTCAGGCGACCGCAAAAAAACAAAGAGGGCCGGCAACTTTTGGTTGTCGGCCCCTTTGTCCACGCAAGAACTTGCGTATAGGGAAGTCTTCCAAGCGAATGGAAGCTTAAAAATTACATAATCACGAAACGGATAGGCAGTGAATACCATACGGCCACCGGTTTACCTTGCTGTTTACCCGGGATGAAGCGCGGCAGAGATTTCACAACTCTGACAGCTTCCTTGTCGCAATGGCTTTCCAAGCCCTGCTGTATCACTACGTCGCCTACGGTACCATCAGGCATCACGACGAAACGCAGCTTAACAACACCCTGAATTTCCTGCTCCAATGCGATTTGCGGATACTGCAAGTGCTTGGCAATATAGGCAATCAGCGCATTTTCACCACCAGGGAACGTAGGCGGCTGCTCAACCACGGTGAACACACCGTCACCACCACCTTCTTCACCACCGCCGCCTTTACCGCCGGCGCTCTGGTTTTCCTTCAGGTCATCAATGTTAACGGTACCGCCGATATCGCCTTTGTAAGTGGCTGAGGCAATGGCTGCTTTGGTATTCATCAACTCATCCATGGTCTTCAGCTCGGCATTCTTATCGACCTGATCGTCACTCTTGATGACAGGAGCGGTAAACTGGATAGAAGCCTTTACAGCCACTTTCTGCTGCTGAGGTTTCTCGTATTTTACCTCAATCTTCTCCTGTTTCTTTTCCTGTTTCTTTTCCTGTTTCAGTTTAGACATCTGCGTAACCTCCGTAAACTTGTCCTCAGTACGGGTAGACTGAACTACCTGGTTGAGGATGAAGAGCACGGCGATTGCAGCTACAACGATTAAAATGATAATCACAGCGCGCAACTGGCGGCGACCTGCATTGGCACGAATTCTATAAGCTCCGTACTGCTGGTTCTTACCTTCAAAAATAAGGTCGCACCATCCGCGTGACAATAAATCGAGTTTCGACATATTTACTTAGCTTATAGTTTCATTATTTTGCGGCAGCAGGATTTGCTTTCAATGCCTGAATCTTGGCAATGTCTGCGTCTGCTATCTTATCAATCACATACTTACCGATGCAGCAAATCTGCATCTCGTCCAAAACGTCGATGAGGTTCTTATACGTAGCCTTATCCGTTGCTTTGATAATCACACTCGGGGTGACATCGCTGTTCTTGATTTTGTTCAGCTCCGTTTTATACTCATCCATTACTTGCTTATCCTTGCTCGGATTAGAGCTACGCTTCAACTCATATTTTCTTTTGAGCTCCTGAACCTGCTGTTGAGCCACGCTGTTGAGTCCCAGCAAAGTGGCACGGATGCCGTCCTTACCGTAAGCTACGGGGTGCAGCTTAGCCGTGTCAGGAAGTCCTGTGAAATAGTAGAGCGAATTATTCTCGTCGAGAAGGATTGTAATAGCCTTAGATGCTGCTACCTGGCTCTTCTGCTCGTCTTTCAGGTCCTGTTTGTTTGAAGGCATGGAGATTTCCATGGTCTTCGGTTTAATCAGTGACGTACAGAGCATAAAGAACGTTACAAGCAACATGATCATGTCCACCATCGGCGTAAAGTCGACGCGGGCATTCATCTTTTTCTGCTTACTTCCACCTTTTTTTGCCATAATATTAGAATTTATTATTCCTCACCGCCCTTAAGTGAAGTAATCAGGTTATACCTATTCTCATCAAGGTCGCGCAAAGAGTCCATTACTTTTTTGATCACTGCATACGGAGTGCTCTTGTCTGCCTTAATGGCGATGCGCATGTTATCTCCGCAAGCTACACGGGCTGCTTTGACCCAAGTCTTAAACTCATTATTAAGGCTGTCGGTGGGGATACCGGGGTTGGCGGCACTCTTCAGGATGTCGGCTCTTTCAGCCTCGCTACCCAAATCAAGCCATCCTTGCATGGCATCCAACGGAGTACCGAAAGTCGGCGTATTGGCAAACGTCTTCTTTTCAGCAGCCGTTACGCCGGGGAGACTTCCGTTCTTTTCCATCTCATCAATCAGTTTCGTCATGTTGTCAGGAGAGTCCATAGTCATGAACACTTTTCCTGTCGGTTCCACAAAGATGGTGAGCAGGTTCTTTTCAGGAATCTGGATATCAGATACTGAACCCGGGGTAACCACTTTGATAGGTTCGTCCTTGACGAAAGTTGCCGTAAGCATAAAGAAGGTAAGCAGCAGGACCATGACGTCGCTCATAGGCGTCATGTCTATGAACGTGTCTTGTTTTTTAACTTTAAATCGTCCCATGTCTTAAAACCTTTCTTTAATTAGTGAGTTGAAGAGAAAGACTGTACAATTGAGAAACCTACTTCGTCGATGCAGAAAGTCAGACGGTCAATCTTGTTAGTGTAATAGTTGTAGAAGATTACGGCGAGAGCACCGGTTGCGATACCAGAAGCCGTATTTACAAGGGCCTCAGAAATACCGGTTGACAGAGCGGCTGAGTCACCACCACCTTCACCAGATGCCATAGCGGAGAAAGAACGGATCATACCGAGCACCGTACCGAACAATCCCATCAAAGTACCCAGGGCGGTGATGGTACCGATAATCGGAAGATTTTCCTGAAGCATAGGCATTTCGAGAGCGGTTGACTCTTCGAGCTCTTTCTGGATGGCCAGAATCTTCTGCTCTTTGGTCAAACGAGTGTCAGCGTCCATTTCCTCGTATTTCTTCAAAGTAGCCAGAACTACGTTAGCTACAGAACCGCGCTGTTTGTCGCAGAGAGCTTTAGCACCGGCAAAGTCCTTGTTTTTCAGGCAAGCCTTGATGTCAGCTACGAACTTGGTCAGGTTGGTACGACCGTAAGCGTTGCGGATAGCGAAGAAACGCTCGATAGCCAGAGCCAAAACCGTGAAGAGCAATGTCCAGATGATAGGTACTACGAAACCACCTTTGTAAACGGTACCCATCAGGTTAGCAGGTTCCAAGCTAACACCGGCAGGGGCCAGGAATGAGAACGTTACACCGGCAGCCTCACCGCCACGGAAGTTGCTTACGTGACCGAAGCCGAACAAATAAACGCAAACTGCAATTACAGCACATGCGATAATCACAGAGAAGCCGGACTTGATACCGGTAAAGCCTTTAGACTGTTTTTTTGCACCATTAGGCGCAGTAGCACTTGTTGTTGCCATTTTGTTTTGAGTTTTTAGTTGATATTAAATGAATATATTTACTTTGTTTTGGCTTATAGTATTTTTTCGGAAGGCAAAGATAACCATTCGATGTTTCAAACCGATTTCAAACTATGATATTTAACGTTTGATTGTACGCTTTTCATGTTAAGATTGCTATCCATTTGTCATGGATTTTGCTTACACGATATTTTGCATTCGTCCTGCAAATATAGTCAGTTCCTTTGTTTCAGCAAAACGTATTTCAAAAAAAAAGTTATTTTGTGCCTCACATTTTTTAGACCTGACAACCACTCCTTGACAGAACAACCATACCACCATACATCCCGGCCGCCGAAGCTTCCGAACACTCGCGAGCCGCAAAAAGCAGACCGACGGCCCTCCATCCCCTCTTTCAGAAAAAAAATCAGTTTTTCCCCATTATTTTTCCGAGCCGCGGAAAAAATTTTCCGAGCCGCCAAAAATTTTTTTCGAGCCACCTTGTTTTTTTTCCGAACCGCCAAGTTTTTTCCGAACCGGACATGTTGGGCCTAAGCTCTTCCCCAGCATATTTCTGTCAAACATGTATTCTTTTTCAGACTGATGGCGCATATAATATATAATGTGTACCTCCGCCGTGGCCCGGCTGCGGCCCGCGTGGTGTTTTTACGAAAGGCGGACCAAGCTATATCAGCCAAAATTCGTAAGTTTGCAGTCTGAAACCTACCCAAACACTATTTTGTAAGTCACATGAACACCATAAAAAACTTGCTTTTTGATTTTGGCGGCGTGCTCGTCGACCTCGACATGGCACGCTGCAGCCGGGCGTTCCGCTCACTGGGCATCGACGTCAGCCAGTTTCTGCACAGCTATCACCAGAACGGCACGTTCCTGGAATTTGAGTGCGGCAACGTCACCTTTGCCCAATGCTGTCAGGAGATACGCGACACGCAACACGTGCCCCACGTCACCGACCAGCAGATAGCCTGGGCGTGGAATGCCTTCCTGCTCGACGTTCCTGCCGAGCGCCTCGACTTCCTGCTCCGGCTGAAGTCGCGTTACCGTCTGTTTCTGCTGAGCAACACCAACCACGTCCACTGGCAACTGGCCGAGGACATCTATTTCCAGCACAACGGGCTGCAGCTCTCCGACTTTTTTGAGCAGTGCTTCCTCTCGTTCCGCATGCACCTCTACAAGCCCACGCCGCAAATCTTTGAGGCCGTGGCACAGCAGGGCGGCATCCGACCGGAAGAGACACTCTTTTTTGACGATAGCGAGGCCAACTGCGAAGCCGCCCGCCAGTGCGGATTCCAGGCCCTGACGGCTCCCCTTGACGGCGGTTGGATGAACTTTTTTGACAGCGAGCTGAACCTATGCAAATAATTACGCCACAATCCCTGCCGCCCGCCGTGCTGTGTACGGCCACCATCGGATTTTTCGACGGCGTCCACTGCGGCCACCGCTACCTGCTCGACCAGCTCAAGGCGGCCGCCGCCGAGCAGCACCAGGCCTCGCTGGCCGTCACCTTCAGGCGCCACCCGCGCCAGGTGCTCGACACCAGCTACCGTCCCCAGTTGCTGCTGAGCTACGAGGAGAAGATGGCCCGCCTGGCGCAGTGCGGCATTGACTATTGCCTGCCCCTCAACTTCACGCCCGAGCTGGCGGCCCTGACGGCGCGCCAGTTCATGACGCAGTGCCTCCACCGCGAGCTGCACGTCCGCCAGCTCCTGCTGGGCTACGATCACCACTTCGGGTCCGACCACTGCACCTTCAAGGAATACCTGCAGATAGGCCGCGAAGTGGGCATCCGTATTCTCAAGGCGCACGCCTACACGCCGCAGAACACCGTCATCTCGTCCTCGGCCATCCGCCGCTTCCTGCAGGCCGGCAATGTCAGTTCGGCCCGCTGGGCGCTGGGCTATCCGTATCCTCTGGGCGGCACCGTAGTGGAGGGTCATCAGCTGGGCCGCCAGCTGGGCTATCCCACGGCCAACGTCCGCCCCGACAACCCCGACAAGCTGATTCCGGCCGACGGCGTCTATGCCGTGTGGGCCGAGGTGGACGGCCAACGCTACCCCTCCATGCTCAACATCGGGCAGCGCCCCACGGTAGGCAACGGGCATGACCGCACCATCGAGGCCCACCTCTTCCACTTCAGTGGCAACCTCTACGGCCGCCACCTGCTGCTGCACTTCATCAGCCGCCTGCGCGAGGAAATCCGTTTCGACTCGCTCAGCCAGCTGCAGGCCCAGCTGCAACGCGACACCGACCAGGCCCTCCAGGCCCTGAATCCTTAATTTTCTGAATTTAGCGTTATGAAAAAATCCTTTTATATCCTGCTGGTCTATCTCGGCTGCCAGTTCATTCTGTATGCCCTGTTCCTGCTGATTTATGCCGCCTTTGCCCCCGACCACGGCATCCATTACGAACTTTTTGCCCGGCAGCCTGCTGCCATGGGCTACTACCTGCTGGCCACCGACGTAGTGCTCTACGTCGTACTGCGCCGCCTCCGCCTCATCCGCACGCCGCTGTGGGCGCCCAAAGCCGCCCGCCCATCGCTGCGCCACGGAGCGTGGGCCGTGGTCGGCGTCCTGCTCTTTTCGGTCGGCATCTCTTCCGTAAGCAGTCTGCTCCAGTTGCAGGACGGCGGCACCTCGGCACAGTTTGGTCAGATGATTGACGACCCCATCTGCCTGATTACGCTCTGCTTGGTAGGTCCGCTGATTGAGGAAATCGTGTTCCGCGAGGGCATCCTGCGCAAGCTCTCCGAATCGGGCACCGCCGCCTGGGCCGCCATTCTGGCCAGTTCGGTGCTTTTCAGCGTAGCCCACAACAATCCGGCCCAGAGCCTGCCGGCCCTGCTAACGGGTGTCCTGCTGGGCGTGCTCTACGTGGGTTTGGGCGACATCCGCCTCTGCGCCACAGCCCACGTCATCAGCAATCTGCTGGCAGCGGCCCTGCTGCTGATGCAGCGCCATGCGCCGCATAGCCTGCCCCAACTGAACGGCACGCCGCTCGTCATTACCTCGGCCGTCTGCATCGTGCTGGGCCTGCTACTGGTGGTGTACTGGTGGAAGCACCGCGCCCCTTACTCCTTTTTGTCTGACTGCCGGAAATCACCTGATTACTTATGAAAATAGGAAATATTGACCTGGGGCCGCACCACGTGCTGCTGGCCCCGATGGAAGACGTGACGGACATCGGGTTCCGTCTGCTGTGCCGCCGCCTCGGCGCCAGCATGGTCTACTCCGAATTTGTGGCGGCCGACGCGCTGGTGCGCATGGTGAACCGCAGCCTCGAAAAGCTGACCGTGTGTGACGAAGAGCGCCCCGTGGCCATCCAAATCTACGGCAAGGACCCCGTGGCCGTGCGTGACGCGGCACAGATTGTGGTGGAGCGCGCGCACCCCGACGTGCTCGACCTGAACTTTGGCTGCCCCGTAAAGCGCGTGGCCGGTAAGGGGGCCGGAGCGGGTCTGCTGCAGAACATTCCGCTCATGCTCGAAATCACGCGCAGCGTAGTGGACGCCGTCAGCCTGCCCGTCACCGTCAAGACGCGTCTGGGCTGGGACCACGACCACCGCATCATTGAGCAGCTGGCCGAACCGCTGCAGGACTGCGGTATCGCAGCGCTCACCATACACGGCCGCACACGCTCGCAAATGTACACCGGCGAGGCCGACTGGAGCCTCATCGGCAACGTACGCCGGAACCCGCGCATCCACATTCCCATCATCGGCAACGGCGACATCACCTCGGCCGAAAAGGCCGTCGACGCCTTCCGGCGCTACGGCGTGGACGCCATCATGGTGGGGCGCGCCACCTTTGGCCGCCCTTGGATTTTCAAGGAGATACACGACGCCCTTTTCCCCGACGAGCCGCACGAGGCGCAACACGTCATTGAAAGCGAGTTCCCCGTACTCTCGCCCGACTGGAAGCTCGACGTGCTGAAGGAACAGGTGCGGCAGAGCGTGCAGCGCATCGACGAGTATCGCGGCATTCTGCACATACGTCGCCACCTGGCCGCCACACCGCTCTTCAAGGGCATTCCCAACTTCCGCGACACGCGCATCCGCATGCTGCGGGCCGAAACCGTGGACGAACTGTTCGACATCATGGAGAGCACCCGCCCGCTCATCCGCCAGCAGGCATGAAACGCGCGGCGTGGCTGACCCTCGTAGTGCTGACGGGCGCGGCCTGGTCGTGCCGCCCGCCGCAGCCCCGCCTACCGCGGGAACTGAAGACGGAAATCCTCGTCCGCCACACGCCCATCAAGCAGCAGGGCACGCTGCCCACCGACTGGGCCTACGCCATGACCTCGCTCATAGAGAGCGACCGTCTGGCCGTGGGCGACAGCGTCAACCTGTCGGCGCAGTCGCTGGTCAGGGCTGCCTGCTATGACGCCTGGCTCGGCCGCCACGCGGGAGCTCGTGCCGTCAGTCCGGCCGGCGGCACGGGCTTCACGGCCCTGCGTCTGCTGCGCACCTACGGCCTCTTCACCTACGACGAGTACCTCGACACGCTCTATCCCTCGGCCGCCCTTCTTTCCCGCCAGCTGGCCCGCGCCACCACACCGGCCCGGGCGCAGCAGCTGCTGGACGAAGCGCTGGGCTACCTGCCGCCCATGGTCCACCTGTACGGAGCCACCTATACGCCGCAGGAGCTGGCCCTCTCGATGACGGAGCCGGACACTTACGAAGCGCTCATGAGCGACGGGCGGCAGCCATGGTTTGCGGTAGGCCGCTACGCTGGAGCAGGCACCGAGGGAGGCCGAGCGCTGAACCTGCCACCCGACGCGATGGTGGACACCGTGGTGAGCACGCTGCAACGGGGCTACAGCCTGATGTGGCAGGGCGATTTGGACGAAGCCTGCTGCCAGCCTGAGCGCGGTCTGGCCCTGTGGCCCGTCAGCCGGCGCCGGACCAACGCCCGCGAGCGGCAGCGCGACCTGGACGCCGGCCTGACCACCCTCAACCACTCAATGCACCTGATTGGACTGGCGCGCGACGCACAAGGCCACCGCTACTTCATCCTGAAAACCGCACACGGCACCGGCGGACGCACGCACGGCTACTTTCTGATGGGCGAAAACTACCTGCGCATGAAGACAGTACTGCTCTTCCGGCGCCACTTCCGCCCGCTACGGCCCGAACCGTAGCCTTTTTTAAGATTATTAGGAATTGCAACCTGCGTTAATGATTGATAAACGCACACGGCCACAGGCTTTATTCCTTATATTTGTCGGCGAAGTATTACCTCTAAAAATCATTTCGCCATGACCGAAAAAAACACCCCCACCCGACAGCGCAGCGCCGGCATCGTGAGCATCGGCATTGCCCTGCTGATTGGCCTGGCCGTGCTGGGCCTCTGCATCTACTCCGGCCTGAAAAGCATCTCACAGGGCGAGCGCGTAGTCACCGTGCGCGGACTGGCCGAACAGGAAGTAAAGGCCGACCGCGTCATCTGGCCCATCAGCTACAAGACCACTGGGGCCGATCTGCAGAGCGTATATGCACAGACCAACCGTGCGTCACAGAAAATCAAGGACTTCCTGACGCGCAACGGCATTCCGGCGCAGGACATCACCACGGCCTCGCCCGAAATCATCGACCTGCGCACCGACCGCTACTCCCGCTTTCAGGGCACCGACCCCTACAACGTGACCCTCGTGACCACCGTCACCTCCAGCCAGGTGGACAAGGTGCGCCAGCTCATGCCGCGCATGGGCGAGCTGATGAAGGAAGGCATCGCCATCTCGCCCAACGAGTACGGCAACTCCGTGCAGTACCAGTTTACGAGTCTGAACAAAATAAAACCGAAAATGATTGAGGAAGCCACGCGCAACGCCCGCGAGGCGGCAGAAAAGTTTGCCAAGGACTCCGACAGCAAACTCGGAAAAATCAAGACGGCCCAGCAGGGGCTCTTCAGCATTGAGGACCGCGACAGCTACACCCCCTATATAAAGAAGGTAAGGGTGGTGACGACCGTCGACTTTTTTCTCGAATCATAAGAAGCACCTCAGCGCCGCCGGCCGCGGAATACGCGGCGCACCAGTACGAAATTGACCGGCACCGCTACGGCAAACACCGGCAGCGGTGCCCACTTTTCGGGTACGCCCAGCCAGAGGAACAGGCTGAGCAACGAAATATGGAGCCCGTAGTTGACGGCATGCGCGCCCAGAAAGCCCAGTCCGCGGCGCGCCGTAGCCTGCGCGCGAAACGTCAGCGTGGCGTTGAGCAGGAAATTGGCCACGAGGCTCATGCCGTAGCCCAGCGTATAGGCCCAGCCGGGACGCATCACGCCCAGCAGGCACCAGTAGATGCCGTAATGCAGGCCCGTGGCCACCACGCCAATCAGGCCGAACACGAGGGCCTCACGCAACATTTTGCGCGCCCCCGGCTGATGGAAATCCAGTTTCATAGTCCGCAAAAATAAGACTTTTAGGGCAAAAATCAGACGAAAGGCCGCATAATTCTACCTCACCACCCAATCCCCTGACTACCGCAACACCCCGACACGGGCCACTGCGAAAAAACGGGAAGGCACGGAAAAAAATTTCCGAGCCGCCAAAAAAATTTTCCGAGCCGCCAAAAATTTTTTCCGAGCCGCCGAGTTTTTCAGGTATCCAATGCCCCACTGCCTTGCGGACTTCACCACGAAACCGGATTCTGCCCGCCCCACACCACCCGACATAAGAAAAAAACAATTTTAAACCAGTTTTTTTGCTAACTCGGCTTCGCAACCTGCCGAATAAGTCGTATCTTTGTAGTCGATAAAAAGGATGTAGAAAAATGGAAATGGAGAAATTCTTTCAGACGCATGTCTACCTGATTGAGCACACCCATGTTCCGGTGCGTCGTGCCCTGATGGACACTATCGACTGGAGCTACCGCATGATAGGCATCAAAGGGCCGCGCGGAGTAGGAAAAACCACTTTCCTGTTGCAATACGCCAAGGAGAATTTTGACGTTCGCCTGCGCCAGTGCCTCTACATCAACATGAACAGTTTTTATTTTCAGGGAAGAGGCATTGTAGCCTTTGCCGGCGAATTTGTAGAAATCGGTGGTCAGGTGCTGCTGATTGACCAGGCCTTTAAGCTGCCGAACTGGAAGGAAGAGCTCTGCGAATGCTACCACCGCTATCCACGCCTGCGCATTGTGTACACCACCTCGTCAGTGGAAGAGGGCGACGGCCCCGACGACAGCGAACTCTCGCAGCTGAGCCGCTGCTACGTGCTCCACGGATTTTCGTTCCGCGAGTTCATCAACCTGCAGACCGGCAACGACTTCCGCCCCTACACCATGGGCGAAGTGCTGCACAACCACGACGTCATCCTCAAATCCATCCTGCCCAAGGTAAAACCCTGGGAATACTTCCGTGACTATCTGCACCACGGTTACTATCCGTTTTTCCTGGAAAACCGCAACTTTACGGAAAATCTGCTCAAGGCCATGAACATGATGATTGAGGTGGACATCCTCTTCATCAAGCAGATTGAGCTGAAATACCTATCACGCATCAAAAAACTACTCTACCTCCTGGCCAAGGAAGGCGGCACGGCCCCCAACGTCAGCCGGCTGGCAGAGGAAATTGTCACCTCGCGCGCCACAGTGATGAACTACCTGCGCAACCTGGAGCAGGCGCGCCTGATCAACATGGTCTACCGCGAGGGCGACTCCTATCCCAAGAAACCGGCCCTGGTGATGCTGCACGACACCAACCTGATGTACGCCGTGTACGCCTCGGGCATTGCCGAGCAGCAGGTGATGGAGACCTTCTTCGTCAACTCCCTCTGGCGCCACCACCAGGTGAACAAGACACGCCGCGACGGAGTGTACCGCATTGACCAGACCACCGACATCTGCGTGTGCGACCGGCCGAAGCGCTTCAAGTCGTCGCCCGACATGATTTGCGCCAACTACAACACCGAAGTCGGTCAGGGCAACCAGATGCCGCTGTGGCTCTTCGGTTTCCTTTACTAACGAACCTTTGGCCCGCCCGGCGCCCCGCGCCTTGTAGCGGGCTCCTAAAAAAACAGCATACACACAAACATTGTTTCTTATCATAACAACAAAACTATGGCAAAAGAAAAGAAATTCATTACTTGCGATGGTAACCAAGCCGCTGCACATGTAGCCTACATGTTCTCGGAAGTGGCCGCCATCTACCCCATTACTCCGTCATCTCCGATGGCTGAGCATGTGGACGAATGGGCCTCACAGGGTCGCAAAAACCTTTTTGGTGACACCGTCACCGTACAGGAAATGCAGTCTGAAGGCGGTGCTGCCGGTGCCGTTCACGGTTCACTGCAGGCCGGTGCGCTGACCACGACCTTCACCGCATCACAGGGTTTGCTGCTGATGATCCCGAACATGTACAAGATTGCCGGTGAGCTGCTTCCTTGCGTGTTCCACGTATCAGCCCGTACCTTGGCTACCCACTCACTCTGTATCTTCGGTGACCACAGCGACGTAATGGCTTGCCGCCAGACCGGTTTCGCCATGCTCTGCGAAGGTTCCGTACAGGAAGTGATGGATCTGTCAGCCGTAGCCCACTTGGCTACCATCGAGAGCCGCGTACCGTTCATCAACTTCTTCGACGGTTTCCGCACCTCTCACGAATATCAGAAGATTGAAGAGATTGATCAGGAAGAGCTCCGTCCGCTGCTCAACCAGGAAGCCCTGGCCGAGTTCCGCAACCGCGCCCTGACTCCGGAGCACCCGGTAGCCCGCGGTATGGCTGAGAACCCTGAAACCTTCTTCGCACACCGCGAGGTCAGCAACCCGTACTACGACGCCGTTCCCGCAATCGTGGAGAAATACATGAACGAAATCTCCAAGATCACCGGCCGCGAGTACAAGCTGTTCAGCTACTATGGCGCCGAGGATGCCGAGCGCATCATCATCGCCATGGGTTCTGTAACCGAGGCTGCCCGCGAGGCCATCGACTACCTCAACAGCAAGGGCGAGAAAGTCGGTATGATCAGCGTTCACCTGTACCGTCCGTTCTCTGTTAAACACCTCTTGGCTGCTGTGCCCAAGACCTGCAAGCGCATTGCCGTTCTTGACCGCACCAAAGAGCCGGGTGCATCCGGCGAGCCGCTTTACCTCGACGTAAAGGAGGCCTTCTACAACGAAGAAAACCGTCCGCTCATCGTAGGCGGTCGCTACGGTCTGGGTTCTTCCGACACCACCCCGACCATGATTATCTCCGTATTTGACAACCTGAAGCTGGCTACTCCGAAAGACCACTTCACACTAGGTATCGTGGACGACGTAACCTTCACCTCACTGCCCCTCGAAAAGGAAATGGCATTGGGTGGCGAAGGCATCTTCGAGGCCAAGTTCTACGGTCTGGGTGCCGACGGTACGGTAGGTGCCAACAAGAACTCCATCAAGATTATCGGTGACAACACCGACAAGTACTGCCAGGCTTACTTCTCTTACGACTCCAAGAAGTCAGGAGGTTTCACCTGCTCTCACCTGCGTTTCGGTGACCACCCCATCCGCTCTACCTACCAGATTAAGACCCCGAACTTCGTGGCTTGCCATGTTCAGGCCTACCTGCACATGTACGACGTCATCCGCGGTCTGCAGAAGAACGGTACGTTCCTGCTCAACACCATCTGGGAAGGCGACGAACTGGTAAAGAACCTGCCGAACCACATCAAACGCTATTTTGCCGAGAACAACATCACCGTTTACTATATCAACGCTACGAAGATTGCTCAGGAAATCGGTTTGGGCAACCGCACCAACACCATCCTGCAGTCAGCCTTCTTCCGCATTACCAAGGTAATCCCCGTTGACCTGGCCGTAGAGCAGATGAAGAAGTTCATCGTGAAGTCTTATGGCAAGAAGGGTCAGGACGTTGTCGACAAGAACTACCAGGCCGTTGACCGCGGTGGCGAATACAAGCAGCTGCCTGTTGATCCGGCATGGGCCAACCTGCCTGAAGACGAAAAGGTGGTACGCGAAGAGCCGGCTTACATCTCCGACCTCGTTCGCCCCATCAACGCCCAGAACGGCGACTTGCTGCCCGTATCTGCCTACAAATGCTCTGTAGACGGTACATGGGAGCAGGGTACTGCAGCCTACGAAAAACGTGGCGTAGCCGCCTTCGTTCCGGCTTGGAACTCTGAGAACTGTATCCAGTGTAACAAGTGTTCTTTCGTCTGCCCGCACGCTTGTATCCGTCCGTTCGTACTCGACGAGAACGAGATTGGCGGCTTCCAGGATGCTACCATCGAAATGAAGGCTCCGGCCGCCATGAAGGGTATGCACTTCCGCATGCAGGTTGACGTGCTCGACTGTCTGGGTTGCGGCAACTGTGCCGATGTCTGCCCGGGTATGAAGGGTCAGAAGGCACTTACCATGCAGCCGCTTGAAAGCCAGCTCAAGGAAGACGCCAACTGGTCATACCTCGTGAAGAACGTGAAGACCAAACAGCACTTGGTTGACATCAAGGCCAACCCGAAGAACTCTCAGTTTGCTACTCCGCTCTTCGAGTTCTCAGGTGCCTGCTCAGGTTGCGGTGAGACTCCGTACGTCAAGCTGATCAGCCAGCTCTTCGGTGATCGTCAGATGATTGCCAATGCTACCGGTTGCTCTTCAATCTATTCCGGCTCAATTCCTTCTACTCCTTACACCACCAACGAAAAGGGTCAGGGTCCTGCATGGGCTAACTCACTGTTCGAGGACTTCTGCGAATTCGGTCTGGGTATGGTATTGGCCAACAAGAAGATGCGCAAACGCATTCAGGACATTCTCGAGAAAGCCATTGCCGACGAGCACGTACCTGCAGCCTTCAAGGAAGCTGCACAGGCTTGGATTGAAGGTAAGGACAACGCTGACGCCAGCCGTGCTGCTGCCGAGAAGCTCGTTCCGATGATTGAGGAGAACAAGGCACAGTGCCCGGCTTGCGCTGAACTGAGCCAGCTCTCTCACTACCTCACCAAACGCAGCCAGTGGATCATTGGTGGTGACGGTGCTTCATACGATATCGGTTACGGCGGTCTCGACCACGTACTCGCCAGCGGTGAAGACGTAAACATCCTGGTTCTCGATACCGAGGTTTACTCCAACACCGGTGGTCAGGCTTCTAAGTCTACTCCTATTGGTGCCATCGCTCAGTTCGCTGCCAGCGGTAAGCGCATCACCAAGAAAGACCTCGGCCTGATGCAGACTACTTACGGCTACATCTACGTGGCTCAGGTAGCCATGGGTGCCGACCAGGCTCAGTGCCTCAAGGCCATCCGCGAGGCTGAAGCTTATCCCGGACCTTCACTCGTTATCGCCTACGCTCCGTGTATCAACCACGGCCTGAAGATTAAGGGCGGTATGGGTCGTTCACAGGCTGAGGAAGGCCGCGCCGTTGAGTGTGGTTACTGGCACCTGTGGCGTTTCAACCCGGCACTCGAAGCTGAGGGCAAGAACCCGTTCACGCTCGACTCTAAAGAGCCGGATTGGAGCAAGTTCCAGGATTATCTGAATGGTGAGGTTCGCTTCCTCTCTCTGAAGAAAGCCCTGCCTAACGAAGCTCAGGAGCTCTTCGACAAGACCGAAGAGGCTGCTAAGCGCCGTTACGCTTCATACGTTCGCAAGTCTAAGGAAGACTGGAGCAATGAGTAATTGCCCACTGCGATAAGCAATAATATTTAGCGAGGCACGACCCGGATTTGAGGTCGTGCCTCGCCTGCTTTTTGTCGGTTCCGGCCTGCGCCGGAGCCGACTTTTTTGTTTTCCGCCGTCCGCTGCGGGAGCAAAGCCGCATCATCAAACGTTTTACAGCCAACGCACGCCACGGCGGCCCATCCGATACTTGCGGCATACGCGCCACCACGCCACCCGCTGCGCAGTTACAGCACGGCAAGCCAGTACAGCCAACCGGCCAGGACCAGCCCGCCGCCGGCGCACAAAAAAGGCAGCAGCCGCCTCCGGGCGACTACTGCCATACACAGTAAACTTATGAATAAAAAATTAATACTAACTCTCTTTGTCAGACTCTTCGAATTCCTTGATGAGCTGGTTCTGCATTTCAGCCGGTACAAGCTCGTAGCTGGCAAAACGGGTGATGAACGAGGCCTGACCACCGGTGAGCGAGCTCAGCGTGGTGGCGTAGTTGCTCATTTCCTTCAAAGGCACCTTGGCCTGCAGTTTCTCGTAACCGTTTTCGCTGCTCATGCCCACAATCATACCGCGGTGGCCCTGCAGGTCGCTCATTACGTCGCCCATTTTTTCGGTCGGCGTGAACACCTCAACGTCATAAATCGGCTCCAGAATCTTCGGTCCAGCCTCCTTGAAAGCCTGGCTGAAGGCCTGACGTCCGGCCAGCATGAACGAGAGCTCGTTGGAGTCTACGGGGTGCATCTTTCCGTCGTAAACCACCACGCGCACGTCGCGGGCATACGAACCCGTCAGCGGGCCCTGCTCCATGCGGGCCATTACACCCTTGAGGATGGCCGGCATAAAGCGCGCATCGATGGCACCACCCACTACGGAGTTGATGAACACGAGCTTGCCGCCCCATTCCAACGGAATCTCTTCCTTGCCTTTCATTGTGACGCGAATCTCCTGATTACCAAACTTGTAAACCGTCGGGTCGGGCATACCGTCGCTGTACGGCTCCACAATCAGGTGTACCTCAGCAAACTGTCCGGCACCACCGCTCTGCTTCTTGTGACGATAGTCTGCGCGGGCGGCACGCGTAATGGTTTCGCGGTACGGAATGCGCTGCGGAGAGAATTCCACCGGAATCTTGTCGATGTTTTCCAGTCGCCACTTCAGCGTGCGCAGGTGGAACTCGCCCTGGCCGTGCACCAGAATCTGACGCAGCTCCTTGCTCTGTTCCACTTCCCACGTGGGGTCTTCCTGACGCATACGGGTCAGGGCGGCCATCATCTTCTCGGTGTCGGCCTCGTTGACGGCCTTGATGGCGCGCGTAAACTTGGAATGCGGATATTTAATGAAATTGAAACGGTTTTCACAGTCCTTGCCGTTGAGCGTATTGCCCGTGCGCACGTCCTTCAGCTTCACCGTACAACCGATGTCGCCAGCCTCCAGCTGCTCCACCTTTTCGCGGTTGGCACCGGCGCAGACAAACAGCTGCGACATGCGCTCCTTTGATCCGCGGTCGGCATTGGTCAGGTCGTCGCCCTCGTGTACCGTTCCGCTCATCACCTTGAAGTACTGCACCTCTCCGATGTGCGGCTCCACGCCGGTTTTGAAGAAGTAGAGCGACGTCGGCCCGTTGGCATCGGGCTTCACGGCTTCGCCACGGGTGTTGTGCACCTCCGGCATCTCGTCAACAAAAGGCACGATGTTGCCCAGGAATTCCATGAGTCGGCCCACGCCCATATTCTTATAGGCGCATACACAGAATATCGGGAAGATGCTGCGCGTCACCATACCCTTGCGGATGCCTTCGCGCATCTCGTCCTCGGTCAGGTGTTCGGTGTCAAAGAATTTTTCCATGAGCTGCTCGTCATTTTCAGCCGCAGCCTCCACCAGCAGTTTGTGCAGGGTCTGTGCCTTTTCGGCCTCCTCGGCCGGAATGTCCTCGATGGTCGGTTTGCCGCCCTCGGGGCCCCAGGTGAGCTTCTTCATCAGCAGCACGTCGATGAGCGAATTGAAGTCAGGCCCCGTCTTTATCGGATACTGCACCACCACGGCCTTCGTACCATAGATGGTCTGCAAGTCTTCCGTCACGGAATCGTAATCGCAGGCCTCGTCATCGAGCTGGTTCACCAGGAATACTACCGGCTTACCCAACTTTTCGGTATAGCGGAAGTGGTTTTGCGTGCCTACCTCGGGGCCGCGTCCGCCATTGATGAGCAGCACAGCCGTATCGGTTACGTTCAGGGCAGTCAGGGCAGCACCCACAAAGTCGTCAGAGCCCGGGCAGTCTATGATGTTCAGCTTCTTGTTGTTCCATTCCACATGAAATACGGTGGAGAATACGGAATAACCATAGTCCTGCTCCACCGGGAAATAATCGGAAACGGTATTTTTGGCCGTAATGCGGCCGCGACGTTTTATCACCCCACTCTCAAAGAGCAAGGCCTCAGTGAGAGTGGTTTTACCAGAGCCGTCATTGCCCAGCAAGGCAATGTTTTTAATTTCGTTTGACTTATATACCTTCATAGTTTGGGTTAATTTTACAGTGTGTTTTACATATCGGTTTTTCAAAACCACTGCAAAGTAGCCATTTCTGACGAATTATCAAAATCAGGGCGCTATGTTTTTCAGCATACTTTTAACAGGGCCGTCCCGCGACTTCGGCCATCTGCTTCCGGTGAGCCACGGAGGCATGCGCCCCCTATTTGACGGGATGCAGGGCCGCCGTGTGGCAGAAAAGGCGTAACTTTGCAGCAGCGGCTGCCGCCCGCGCGGCGGCCCTACACATTATATATAACACGTAACCCCTGAGAGTCATGCCCGGAGTCTATCTGCACGTCCCCTTCTGCGCCCGCCGCTGTGCGTACTGCGCTTTTTATTCCACCACCGCCGGCCCCGACAGCCACCGCGCCTACCTGCAGGCCCTGCAGGCCGAACTGCGCGCCCGCCTGCCCGAACTGCCGGCCGGTCCGCTGCGCACCATCTACTGGGGCGGCGGCACGCCCTCGCAACTGACGCTGGAGGGCATAGCCGACGTGCTCGAGCTACTCCGCCATGAGCGCGGCTGGCTGCCCGAAGCCGAAATCACCCTCGAGGCCAACCCCGACGATGTCAGTCCGGACTGGGCCCAAGCGCTGGCCGAGCTGCCGGTTAACCGCGTCAGCCTGGGCGTACAGACCTTTCGCGACGACCTGCTCCACCTGATAGGCCGCCGCCATACAGCCCGCCAGGCCGTGGAGGCCGTACACACACTGCGCGAGGCGGGCATCCGCAACCTCAGCATCGACCTGATGTACGGCCTGCCGGGCCAGACGCTGGAGGACTTTGACCACGACATACAGACGGCCCTCAGCCTGCCCGTCAGCCACCTCTCGGCCTACGCGCTCAGCTACGAGCCGGGCACGCTGCTCACGCGGCGACTGGAGCAGGGCCTCGTGCAACCGGCCGACGAGGAGACGAGCCGCCGAATGTACGAAAGGCTCATGGACCGCTGCCACGAAAAGGGCCTCCGCCACTACGAAATCTCCAACTTTGCCTATCCCGGCCTCAAGGCGCGCCATAACACGGCCTACTGGACGGGCCGCCCCTATCTGGGCTGCGGACCGGGTGCGCACTCCTACACCGGCCAGCGCCGCCGCTGGAACCTGTCGGACTTGCAGGCCTATCTGGCCCACCCCGGCCAGCCACCCTTTGACTTTGAGGAACTGACGCCCGTGAGCCGCTACAACGACTACGTGATGACGGCGCTGCGCCTGCCGGAGGGCATGGACCTCGAAGCCGTGGCCCGACAGTTTGGCGAGGCACGCCGGCAATATGCCCTGCGAGCGGCCCGCACCTCACTGGCTACCGGCCACCTGCAGCTCATCGGTCAGCGCCTGAGCCTGACGCGCGAGGGACTGTTCATCTCCGACGAGGTGATGAGTGACCTCATGGCGCTGGACGAATAGTGACGGGAATAAAACAAGAGGGGGCACTTCGGAAAAAACAGAAGGCACCTCGTAAAAACAAGGTCCGACCTAGAAAAAACAAGGTCCGACCTCGTAAAAATAAACCGGCACGCGGAAATTTCCACTCTCCACCCCTTCACAAAAAAGCAGTCCGCTGCCCGCGCCGACGCCAACACACTTTGACGTTACGACACGGGCAGCGGACTGCCTGACTCTTGTGGTCACCGACCGCATCTTAGCGCGACCGCATGTAGGTAATCTCGTAGAAGCACGGATAGACATCGCCCAATGCAGCCTGCTGGCCTTCGGTACTGGGCACAATCAGGCGTACCTTGGCAATAGGGTTGCCGTCCTGACGACCGAGCTTAATGTAGGGCATCGGCACGAGCCATCCGCCGGGCACGGTGGTCGACTGATACAACGTTTTCATCAGGCCCGAAATAAAGGAGGCCGAATACGTGCCACTACTGTTGCTCACCGTCATTACCTCCGGCTCGTTGGCATACGAACTGTTGTTGTTGGTCGACTGAATACTGTCGCTACTGATGTTCAGCTCCGTGTAACGCGCCAGCACGGTGCGCGTCTGGCCATCCTCAAGCGTTTCGCCGCTGCCTTTTTCAATAATCTGCATATATACGCCGCGGCTCTCAAAGTACACGTACTCGTTCTGCGATACGTCAGTGGTGCTGTCCTGCGCCTCAAACTGCTCTTCCGTAATCACCTTGATGGGAGGTACATATAATAAGGTGTCACCCTCGCTCATCTGGCAGGTACCATTCTTCACGAAACTGCTGATCTGACTGCGCTCTCTATCGCGCCGCTCGGCATACGAATCGTCGTCGCTACATGCCGTAAAGGTCATGACGCCCACCAGGACGAGGGCCAACCATGCCGTACACTTTCCGATAAAATTCATATTTCAGGGATATAACAAATTAAGTGCGACAAAGTTAGCACAAAAAAGTGAGAAACGGGAAGCCATCAGTGCTAATTAACCTTAGCATCGACAGGCAAAATACCATCTGGCATTAAACAACCAAATTCTAAAAATAAGCACTACCCCCGCTCCCAACATATCCAAAACTGATTACTATTTTTCTATCGCAATAAAATACTTTTTGTCAGTTCATCGTTTTTTTGTACTTTTGGCTATACAAGACTAACAACCATAAAAATACATATCAAACTCATATATGGAGGAATAGCGATTCCATCCGACCCATTTTGTAATAACGAGCTTTTAGCTTATATTCTCGCTGTCTGAAAACCGCCAACTTCAAGAATCAGAGAATAAGCTACAGGAGGTTCGCGTCCGTACTTGGGCGTGAACTATCCGTGCTTATTGATGATTCGCGGTTACTTGGCGGTACCCCAGACAGACAATAAGTTTCGGATGGTTTGCGCTTTTTTATTCTTATGGTACACATCGGGCAACTCATTGAACAGGAATTACGCCGACAAAGGCGTTCTATTTCATGGTTCGCAAAGGAACTCTATTGCGACCGAACCAATGTGTACAAAATTTTTCATAAAGACAGTATTGACACCTTGCTACTCTATCGTATATCCACCATTCTGTCACATGATTTCTTCAAATACTATACTGAAGCTTTCTCTGAAAACATCAAATTGTAGCTAATATGTCTACAATCTGTAGCCAAACGGTCTACATCGCTTTAAAATCTTAATACACAATTAGCCGTACCTTTGCCGTACTTAAAATTGTTTAATATTTTCAAAATAAATGATTATGAAAAAGACCTTGAAACTGATGAGCATGATGTTCATGATGCTCCTACTGACCGTATCCTTTGCAAGTTGCTCAGATGATGAGGAAAATACAAATCCTTATGCAGGAACAACATGGACTTACGATGACATCTTTGATGATGGAACATTAACAACCCGAATTCGCTTTGCAAGCGAAACTAGTGCTTATTATGAAAGAGAAATAAGAAATGCAGGAGGGACTATTATCGACAACACATCATCTCCTTACTCATACACTTATTCTGGAGATTTAATAGTATTCAGACCCTTACAAACAGGTAAAGCCAATTTGGAAGGAAAAGTTAGTGAAGGAGTCAAAATGATACTGACTAACACATCAAATAATTCCCAAATAGCTATTCTATATAAAGAATAGGGGAACGCACTCGAAGCCATCCTTGGCACGCATTCCCCGCTAAAGGTTGGTATTTGAAGCAGTCGGCCAGCACTGACAAGTGTTAGCTAGACTGCTTTTTTTATGAAGATTTTTATCTTTTGCATTTCAAATCTGAATTCATTTCTATCAAGCCTGCTTCTTTTTCATTCAGACCATATTTATAAAATTTCTACCATTCGGAAAGCCTTACATACAATCGTAAATGAGGCATTTTTATACTTTCACATCACTGATTTTTCGACAGATATCTGTAATTTTGCACTCTGAAACTCAAAAACCTCATCTGTCATGGAAACGATTTCCACTGAAAAGATATACGAACTCTTCCGCCAGTACGGCGTCATCACTACCGATACGCGCGACTGCCCGAAGGATTCCATCTTCTTTGCCCTGAAGGGTGCCACCTTCGACGGCAATACCTTTGCGACCCGCGCCCTCGAGGCCGGCTGCGCCTATTGCGTGGTGGACGATGCCGCCGTAGCGGCCACCGACAGCCGCATGCTCTACGTCAACAATGTGCTGCAAACCCTGCAGGACGTGGCTGCCCTGCACCGCCGCACGCTCGGACTGCCGATACTGCAGATTACGGGTACCAACGGCAAGACTACAACAAAGGAACTGACCGCCGCCGTGCTGGAGCGCAAATACCGCGTGCTCTACACCGCCGGCAACTTCAATAACGACATCGGCGTGCCCAAAACGCTGCTCCGCCTGACGCCGGAACACAACTTCGCCGTCATCGAAACGGGAGCCAGCCACCCGGGCGACATCCGCACGCTCTGCCGCATGGTGCAGGCCGACTTCGGACTGATTACCAACGTGGGCAAAGCGCATCTGGAGGGTTTCGGCTCGTTTGAGGGCGTCATCCGCACCAAGAGTGAGCTCTACGACGACCTGCGCACGCGCCCCGACAGCCTCGTCTTCCTGAACGGCGACGACGACATCCTCTGCCGCCAGGCCGAGGGACTGAAGGCCTACCGTTACGGACAGAGCGGCAAGGGCTACGACGTGGAGGGCGAACTGCTGGACGGCGGCCCCTTCCTGGCCCTGCGCTGGCGCCGCCGCGAGGGCGAGTGGCACGAGGTCCGCACGCACCTCATCGGGTCCTACAACCTGCAGAACGTACTGGCAGCGGCCGCCGTGGGCGCCCGCTTCGGTGTGAGCGACGACGACATCACCGCCGCCCTTACAGCCTACGTACCCACCAACAACCGCTCGGAGCTGAAGCAAACGGCCCGCAACCGTCTGATTGTCGACGCCTACAACGCCAACCCCACCAGCATGGCCGCCGCCATCAGTAACTTCCGCACGCTGCAGGCCCCGCACAAAATGGCCATTCTGGGAGACATGCGCGAGCTGGGCGAGGCTTCAGCCGAGGAGCACCAGCAAGTGGTGGACCGCATCAGCCAGGCCGGCTGCGAACGCGTGTGGCTGGTGGGCCGCAACTTCGAAGGCACGCGCCACGACGGCATCCGCTGCTTCGACACCGTAGACGACGTGAAAGCCGCCCTGCAGACCGAGCCGGTGGAAAACTGTACGATTCTCATCAAGGGCAGCAACGGTACGCATCTTTTTGAACTGCCCGAATATCTGTAAATCACCCCTTTACCCTATCGCTTTTCCCCTTTAGAGCATGGCCAAGAACAAAACGGTTTACGTATGCGACAACTGCGGACAGGAGTCGCCCAAATGGATTGGGCGCTGCCCGTCGTGTGGCGAATGGAACACCTTCAAAGAGCTGCACGTAGCGCCGGCTGCATCGGCTGCCCACCAGGCCAAGGCCGCCTGGCAGCAACCGGCATCCGGCCCCAAGACGGACAAGGCGCGCCCGGTGGCCCTCTCACACATCGAGACGGGACAGGAGGAGCGCTTTGACACCTACGACCACGAGCTCAACCGGGTACTGGGCGGCGGCATCGTACCGGGATCGCTCGTCCTGCTGGGCGGCGAGCCCGGCATCGGCAAGTCGACCCTCTTGCTGCAAACCGTGCTCCACATGGCCGACCGCCGCATTCTCTACATCAGCGGGGAGGAGAGCGAACGACAAATCAAGCTGCGCGCCGACCGCATTGCGCCCAGCGAGGATACGGGCCACTGCCTGCTGCTCTGCGACACGGAGCTAAACAACGTGTTTACGCACATCGCCGACGTGGCGCCCGACCTCGTCATCATTGACTCCATACAGACCATGTCGCTGAGCGAGGTGGACAGCGCGCCCGGCTCGGTCACGCAAATCCGGGCCTGTGCCGCCGCCCTGCTGCAGTTTGCCAAACAGAGTGGCATTCCGGTCATCATCATCGGGCACATTACCAAGGAGGGCACACTGGCAGGCCCCAAGGTGCTGGAGCACATTGTGGACGCCGTTCTGCAGTTTGAGGGCGACCGACACTATCTCTACCGCATCCTGCGGTGCATCAAAAACCGCTTCGGCTCAACCGCCGAACTGGGCATCTACGAAATGACGGGCGACGGCCTGCGCGCCGTAGACAACCCGTCGGAGCAGCTGCTGGGCGAGGGCAACGAGGGCATGAGCGGTGTAGCCATAGCGGCCGCCGTGGAGGGTATCCGCCCGTTTCTGATTGAAACCCAGGCCCTGGTCAGCACGGCAGCCTACGGCGTACCCCAGCGCTCGGCCACGGGCTTCGACCTGCGCCGCCTCAACATGCTGCTGGCCGTGCTCGAAAAGCGCGTGGGCTTCAAGCTGGCCCAGAAGGACGTGTTCCTGAACATTGCCGGCGGCATCCGCGTGACGGACCCGGCCATTGACCTCTCGGTCATCTCGGCCGTACTCTCCAGCAACGTCGACACGGGCATTGAGCCGCTCACCTGCATGGCCGGCGAAGTGGGACTGAGCGGCGAAATCCGCCCCGTCACCCGCATCACGCAGCGCGTGAGCGAGGCTGCCCGACTGGGCTTCCGCCGCATCATCATCCCGGCTTTCAACAGCAAGAGCCTCGACGCCTCGAAATATGCCATAGAAATTATCCCCGCCGCTCGCGTAGAAGACGCCCTGCGGCACCTGTTCGGATAAATTCATCACCTTTTCACTCGAATCATGCAAAAAACCATACAAATCAGGGTAACGCCCGATGTGGCCTACCGCAGTGACGCCCTGCGCCGCTACGTGGCGCAATCGGAGGGCATGGACGCCCGCACACTGACGGACCTGCGCATACGCCGCCGGAGCATTGACGCCCGGCAGCGCACCATCTATGTCAACCTGACCCTCGACCTCTACATCAACGAGCCGGCCCCGGAGCTGGACTACGAGCCCGTGAGCTACCGGCCGGTAGATAAGGCGCAGCAGGTGGTAGTGGTCGGTGCCGGTCCGGGCGGACTGTTTGCCGCCCTGCGCCTCATTGAGCTGGGCCTGCGCCCCGTGGTACTGGAGCGCGGCAAGGACGTGCATGCCCGCCGCCGCGACATTGCCCAGATTTCGCGCACCCACAAGGTGGACCCCGAGAGCAACTACTCCTTCGGCGAAGGCGGCGCGGGAGCCTTTTCGGACGGCAAGCTCTACACGCGCAGCAAAAAACGCGGCAACGTGGAAAAAATTCTGCGCGTGTTCTGCCAGCACGGCGCCTCGACCGACATCCTCTGCGATGCCCACCCGCACTTGGGCACCGACCGTCTGCCGCACATCATTGAGCAGATGCGCCACACCATTGAGCAGTGTGGCGGCGAGGTGCACTTCGAAACGCGCGTGGACGGCTTCGTGCAGAATGCCGAAGGCCGTGTGGAGGGCGTGGTGACGCAGCAGGGAAAAACCTTCAGCGGCCCCGTCATCCTGGCCACGGGCCACAGCGCCCGCGACGTGTACCGCCGGCTCTACCACTCGAGCATCCGCATTGAGGCCAAGGACCTGGCCGTGGGTGTCCGCCTAGAGCACCCGGCTGAACTGATTGACCGCCTGCAATATCACAACAAAAACGGCCGCGGGCGCTACCTGCCGGCGGCGGAATACAGCTACGTCTGCCAAGTGGAAGGGCGCGGCGTGTACAGCTTCTGCATGTGCCCCGGCGGCGTGGTGGTGCCGGCCGCCAGCGGTCCGCAGCAAATCGTGGTGAACGGCATGAGCAACTCGGGCCGCAGCTCGGCCTGGAGCAACTCGGGCATGGTGGTGGAAACGCGCGTGAACGACCTGCATGGCGAACTGGCCGACTTTATGCAGGAAAGCATGACCGACCCGGAATTTGCCGACAGCCACGCCGACTACGATAACCCCGACAATCCACTGCGCATGATGTACTTCCAGGAGGCCCTAGAGCGCCGCTGCTGGCAGCAGGGCAACTACCGCCAGACGGCTCCCGCCCAGCGAATGAAGGACTTTGTAGAGAAACATTTGAGCTACGACCTGCCGCCCTCGAGCTACACGCCGGGACTGGTGTCGTCGCCGCTGCACTTCTGGCTGCCGCCGTTTATCAGCAGGCGCCTGGCCGGCGGATTTACCGAATTCGGCCGCCGCAGCCCGGGCTTCCTGACCCGCGAGGCCACCCTGATAGCCGTTGAAACCCGCACGTCGGCGCCGGTGCGCATTCCACGCGAGCGCGACACGCTACAGCACAGCCAGACGACGGGCCTCTTCCCCTGCGGCGAGGGCGCCGGATATGCCGGCGGCATTGTGTCGGCTGCCATCGATGGCGAGCGGTGTGCCGACGCCGTAGCCCAGTGGCTGGCCGAGGGCCACACCCTGTAAACAGGCCCCGGCCCGCACTTTCAACCGAAACATTTAATTTTTATTTATTCACAACAAACCAATTTATCATGATTAACGAAAAAAGAGGAAACGTGTACCACGGCATCCTGCTTATTGCCCTGTTCTCCTTTTCAGCCTGCTACATCAGCAGCTTCCAATGGGTCAAGAACCTCTCGCTGAGCCCGCTCATCGTTGGTATCATCCTGGGTATGCTCTATGCCAACAGCCTCCGCAACTTCATCCCCGAAACCTGGGTACCCGGCATCAAGTTCTGTACCAAGCAGATCCTGCGCACGGGTATCGTGCTCTACGGTTTCCGCCTCACCTTCCAGCAGGTGACCGAAATCGGTCTGCCGGCCGTACTGATTGACATCATCGTCATTTGCGGCACCCTGCTCATCGGTTACATTGCCGGCAAGCTGCTGCGCATTGACTCCGACACCACCATGATGACCTCAACGGGTAGCGCCATCTGCGGTGCGGCTGCCGTACTGGGTGCCGAACCGGTGGTAAAGTGCGAACCGCACAAGACGGCCATTGCCGTATCGACGGTGGTCATTTTCGGTACCATCTCCATGTTCCTCTATCCTATTCTTTACCGCTCCGGCGTCATTGACCTGCAGCCCGAAGCCATGGCCATCTACACCGGTTCTACGCTGCACGAGGTGGCTCACGTAGTGGGCGCCGGCAACGCCATGGACCCCGACGGCCTGTTGCACCTGGCTGACCAGGCCACCATTACGAAGATGATTCGTGTGATGATGCTGGCTCCGGTGCTCGTCATCATGAGCTTCGTGCTGGCCCGCACGCGCCGCGGCACACAAACCGGCGGCAAGCGCAAGATTACCATTCCCTGGTTTGCCTTTGGCTTCATCGTGGTCATCGGCATTAACTCCGTGCTCGATCCCATCATGCCGGCTGACGTACTGACTGCCGGTCGCGACATGATCAACGGCTTCGACAACTTCCTGCTGACCATGGCCATGACGGCCCTGGGTGCTGAAACCAGTTTCGACAAGTTCAAGCAGGCCGGTGCCAAACCTTTCTATCTGGCCAGCATCATCTACCTGTGGCTGCTGTTCGGTGGCTACGCCCTCTGCAAGTGGCTGCTGCCCATGATACAATAATCCACTGCCGATAGCGATATAAATGTAAACCCATACAGCGCCATCTGACCGTGCCCTTCGAGGGAGAGACCACGGCAAGCGGCGCGGTATGGCGTAAAATAGGTCACAACAAAAAAACAAGGCGGCTCGAAAAAAATTTTCCGAGCCGCGAAAAAAAAACAAGGTCCGACCTTATTATTTCACCGCGTTACCTCATGACGCATACGAGCTGCCCACCAGCTCGAACTTCAACAGAGAAAAGCCCGGCGTGCCGGGCTTTTGCTCCACCCATCCCCTCATAACCATTCCAACCGAGGGCTGCACCCCAACACGCTCCCCCGCAACATCCGAAACCTGACGACATGAAAAAATTCCTTCACACCATTGTCTATCTGCTTGGCCTCCACCTGGGCTGTTTGGCCGTACTGACAGTATTCCGCCTGGTCAAGTTCGTAGCCCTCAACGACATGCTGTCGGACGCGGCCCAGCACATTCCGGCCTGGCCGGCCTTCGTGCGCGGCGTATGGTTCGACAACGTCGTAGCCTGCTACGTACTGATTGCCCCGCTGGTGGTGCTGCTCCTGCCGGCCGTGGTGGGCTACACACCGCGCCTGCTGCGCCGCATTGCGGCCATCTTCACCGGCATCTGCTACGGCATTCTGTTTCTGACCTCAGCAGCCGACATCCCTTACTTTGATTATTTCTTCAAGGACATCGACGCCTCCGTCTTCAACTGGTTCGGCTATGCCACGACCACGGCCGGCATGATATTCGGTGAAGTCTCGTTCTACGTCTACATCGTGCTCTTCGTGGCCTCCTGCGTTCTGCTGGCCTGGAGCATCAGGTGCTGGCGCCGCCGGGCCGACCGCATTATCGATGCCCTCCCCACGCCGCAGCGTCCGCAGCGCGCCGCCCAGCTGCTGCCCTACGTGTTGCGACTGGTGCTGGCCGCCGCGTGCATCGGGCTGTGCCTCTTCGGCATACGCGGCCGGCGGGGCTACAACCCCATCAAGGTGAGCCAGGCGTACTACTGCCAGGACGCCTTCCTGAACCAGCTGGGCATCAATCCGGCCTTTAACCTCCTGACCAGCGCGCTCGACAACATGCGCAAGGAGAACCGCCGCCTCACCCTAATGCCCGACCTCGAGGCACTGGCCTACGTGCAGCAGCGCCTGGGCATAGACGGCCGGAAGGCCGACCCGCTCTATCCGCTGCGACGCACCATCACCGACAGCCTGCCCATGAAACGCCGCAACATAGTCATCATTCTGATGGAGAGCATGTCAGCCGACCTGCTCCACTGCATGGGCAACCCCCAGCCGCTGACGCCCACGCTGGACAGCCTGTCCCGAAACAGTTTGTTTTTCAACCACTTCTACTCGGCCGGCATCCACACCAACATCGGCATGACGGCCTCGCTCTACTCCATGCCGGCCATCCTGTCACGCAACCTGATGAAGGGCACCGTGACGCCTCACCGCACGGGCCTGCCCACCATCCTCAAGGACAAGGGCTACACCAACCTCTTCTTCATGACCCACGAGGCGCAGTATGACAACATGAACGCCTTTTTCCGCACCAACGGCTACGACGAAATCTACTCGCAGGAAAACTATCCCGCCTCGGCCGTGGTCAACAGTTTCGGCGTGCCTGACGACTTCCTGTTCAGCTACGCTCTGCCCGTGCTCAACCGGCACGCCGCCAGCGGCCGCCCGTTCATGGCCACACTGCTGACCATCAGCAACCATCCGCCCTACATCGTGCCCAACGACCAGAAGTGGCGCTCCGCCGAGCCCGAAACGCAAATTGTGGAATACGCCGACCGCAGCATCGGACGCTTCCTGGCCGCCGCAAGGAAGCAGCCGTGGTTTGCCAACACGGTGTTTGTGGTCGTAGCCGACCACGGCAAGATTGTAGGCGAGCCCGACGCACAGGTGCCGCAGTCGTACAACCACGTACCGCTCTTCATCTTCGGGCCCGGCATCCCAACCGGAGTGTACGACGGACTGGGCACGCAGGTGGACATCGTGCCCACACTGCTGGGCCTGCTCCACGCCAGCTACTCCTACGACGGCATGGGCTTCAACCTGCTGCGCACGCCGCGCGACAGGGTGAGCTACTCGGCCGACAACATGATAGCCGCGCGCGACAGCAGCCGCTGCTACCTCTACAACCCCTCGACGGGCCAGAGCTTCTACTACCGGCAGCAACCCAATGGCGACCTTGTGGCCACGCCGGCCGACAAGGACTACGAAGAGCTCCGCCAGCACGCGCTGAGCGTAACGCAGGCCGCCGAATACATCTACGGTCTGAACACGCAAATCCCCAAACAACATAGCCGCAAATTTGGCCGGACAAACAATTCTAAGTAATTTTGTACGGATATAATCATGGCCACGGGCCAAACCATTGCATTATGACAAAAGAAAAAGTAATACTGACCGGCGACCGCCCCACAGGTCGCCTGCACATCGGACACTACGTGGGTTCGCTGCGCCGCCGCGTGGAACTGCAAAACGCCGGCGACTTCAAGGATATGTACGTATTCATTGCCGACGCCCAGGCACTTACCGACAATATGGACAACCCCGAAAAGGTGCGTCAGAACGTGATTGAGGTAGCCCTCGATTACCTGGCCTGCGGTCTCGACCCCAACAAGATAACCATCTTCATCCAGTCGCAGATTCCGGAGCTGTGCGAGCTCTCGTTCTACTACATGGACCTCGTAACGGTATCGCGCCTGCAACGCAACCCGACGGTGAAGACCGAAATACAGATGCGCGGCTTCGAGTCAAGCATTCCGGTGGGCTTCTTTACCTACCCCATCAGCCAGGCGGCCGACATCACGGCCTTCCACGCCACCACCGTACCGGCCGGCGAGGACCAGAAGCCGATGATTGAGCAGGCCTGTGAAATCGTGCGCCGCTTCAACAACATCTACGGCCCCACGCTGACCGAGCCCGAAATCCTGCTGCCCACCATTCAGGCCTGCCTGCGCCTGCCGGGCACCGACGGCAAAGCCAAGATGAGCAAATCGCTGGGCAACTGCATCTACCTGGCCGACGAGCCCGACGAGGTGCAGAAAAAGATTATGAGCATGTACACCGACCCGACCCACATCCACGTGCAGGATCCGGGCCACATTGAGGGCAACACGGTGTTCACATACCTCGACGCCTTCTGCCGCCCCGAGCACTTTGAGCGCTACCTGCCCGACTATCCCAACCTCAACGAGTTGAAGGCACATTACCGCCGCGGCGGTCTGGGCGACATGAAGGTGAAGCGCTTCCTGGCCCGCATCCTTGACGAGGAGCTGACGCCCATCCGCGAGCGCCGCAAAGAGTTCGAAAAAGACATCCCCGCCGTCTACCAGATGCTGAAGCAGGGCTGCGAAAAGGCCCGTGAATGCGCCGCACACACCCTCGACGAGGTACGTCGCGCCATGAAAATCAACTACTTCGACGACGCCGAGCTCATAGCTCAGCAAACCAAAAAGTTTGCCGACCAATAATTATAACGGCCATAAGACAGCTAACAACTGTGAATTAAAGCCAAATTGTAATAAGAGTGGAACAAAATTCTATTTTTTTGTTCCGCTCTTACTTTTTTTTCCGTAATTTTGCGGCGCATTGGAATTAATCCGATGCGCTTTTTTTGTGAAACATAACTCAATCGTCTCTGAATCACCACCTCGGAAACAAACGAGCTGCATAGCACACATTGAGAAGTCCGCATAAACGACGCAGACTTCTCGCTTAGTGTGTTAGGGCTTGTGGTGAGCCAAGAGGCGTAGGCGGCTGTCTGCGTCTTCGTTTTAAACCGGCTTCTTCCATAACCTTAAAGCGTCGTGAACACGTGTAATAAAAAACATAAGGAAATGGAAACATTCAGTTTAGAAAAAAGATTTTGGACACGACTTACCGCCACAGGATGACACACGATGATGAGAGGGCTGCGTACTACAAATCTATAAAAATCAATAGGTTTTCGTACGAAACACCTGCTTCAATCAAGAAATAATTCATATATTTACAAGGTTGAAGAAAAACACAATGTCCTATCACAAAATAGGATCAAAACATACCAAATTATAACAATAATCTATATCAATTTTTAAAGTAACTTTTAACATGAAGAAAATGAGAAAAATGTGGACACTGGCCGTAGCCTGTTTGCTTGCTCTCGGTGGCATGACGACCGCCTCGGCCCAATCAATCTCTCCCAACACCAAATGGCATTGGGACAAGGGAACCATCGTAGTTGACACGCCCGAGCGCCCTGCCGGCCAGCAGGACGCCTTGAACCTGACCACTCCCAAAATGGAATGCGTACGCGTAGCCTTCGTAGGTCTGGGTATGCGTGGTCCCGGTGCAGTAGAGCGCTTCACCTACATCCCCGGTGTACAGATTGTAGCCCTCTGCGACTACGAGAAATCTCGTGCCGAAGGCTGCCAGCAGTTCCTGCGTAAAGCCGGTCTGCCGCCTGCAGACATCTACTACGGTGAAAAGGGATACGAGGAAGTTTGCAAACGCAAAGACATTGACCTCGTATACATCGCTACCGACTGGGATCACCACTTCCCCGTAGCCAAATGCGCTTTGGAAAACGGCAAGAACGCTGCCATCGAAGTACCTTCTGCCATGAACCTCGACCAGTGCTGGCAGCTCATCGACTTGAGCGAAAAGACCCGCAAGCACTGCATGATCTTGGAAAACTGCTGCTACGACTGGTTTGAAATGAACACCTTGAACATGGCTCAGCACGGCGTATTCGGCGAAATCCTCCGCGCTCAGGGTGCTTACATCCACAACCTCGACGACTTCTGGCCGTACTACTGGAAAAACGGTAAGGACGACAAACTCGGATGGCGTATGCGCTACAACAAGGAGAACCGTGGCGACGTTTACGCTACCCACGGCCTCGGCCCGGTTGCTCAGGCTCTGAACATTCACCGCGGCGACCGCATGAAGACCCTCGTAGCTATGGATACCAAAGCTTCTCACGGTCCTGAATACGTAGAGAAAGTTACCGGCGAAAAGTGCACCAACTTCCGCAACGGTGACCACACCACTACTTTGATCCGTACCGAAAACGGTAAGGTCATCGAAATCCAGCACGACGTAATGAACCCGCAGCCTTACAACCGTCTTTATCAGCTGACCGGTACCAAAGGCTTCGCCAACAAGTACCCGGTTGAAGGTTATGCTCTCGATGCTAAACAGATGAGCGCTTCCGGTGTACAGCCCAAAGTGGACAACCTGAGCGCACACGGCTTTATGCCCGACGCAGAGCGCAAGGCCCTCGAAGAGAAATACCAGAGCCCCATCCTGAAGAAATACGGCGAAATGGCCAAGGAAGTAGGTGGTCACGGTGGTATGGACTTCATCATGGACAGCCGTCTGATCTACTGCCTCCAGAACGGTCTGCCTTTGGACATGGACGTTTACGACCTGGCCGAATGGTGCTGCCTGGCTGAGCTGGGAACCCTCTCAATGGACAACAACTGCGCTTCAGTAGCATTCCCCGACTTTACCCGTGGCCACTGGAACGACCTGAAGGGCTTCAAACACGCCTTTGCTTCACCTGAAGACGAAGCTGCAGCCGAAGCCAAAGCCAAAGCTGCTACCGAAAAGCAGAAGAAGAATGCTGCCAAGGCTTGGAAAAAATACGATGCCAAAAAGGCTAAAGAATCCAAGAAATAATAATAATAATAATTAGCGCACCCGCGCTAACTCCATTACCCTCCGGGGCCGGATGAAGGTGTAATCCTTATCCGGCCCCGGAATTTTTGTATCCTTTCCCCTCCCCACGAATCTCCTCCCCGATGCCGGTTTGCACACGAGCACATGCAGAATACAGCGAATGGCTTCGCATCGCATGACGCCCTGCAACCAACCCGCATTCTGGTACACGACCCGCACACGGTGCCGTCCCGTTGTAGCATTATGCGAAATAAAAATCAGGCAGTTATTTTGAGGATAAGGCTTCTCTGAATCATTTTTCCAAACATCAAGATACAGAAGCCCCCTAAAAATACCAGACTACCCACTCCACAAAGCAGGCAGAATCATAAAATCGGATAATACCACCAGATTTGGGGACCTGAAAAAACTCCGCGGCTCCCAAAAAATTTTCCGCGGCTCGGAAAAATTTTTTGGCGGCTCGGAATTTTTTTTTCACGGCTCGGAAAAAAAAAGACAAATCCTTTAAAAAAATTAGGCCCAACCAAGAGAAGCATAAAGTGCCTGCCTAATTCACAACAAAATAATGTGACAAACCTACACAAAAAAGGCATCAGCCATGTATGCCGCTACACCCCCTCTAATAAGGGCAAGCATACATGGCTGATGCCACTTCACTTACAATTATGTCCAGCGTCCTCGCCGGACAATTCTTTTACTCATCCAACATCAGGTTCAGGCGTAAGCCGGACAAGGCCGAAAGTCCCTCTTTGAGCAAATCGGGACGCAATACGCGAGCCATGGCAAACGGACGCCCCTGCCCCGACTCAGCCTTCAGCTGCTTTTTCAGTTCCAAGCGTTCAGGGTGATACAAGCGAGCCAAACGAGCCAGCAGCTGCTGCCGACTGTCTTCCTTGAGCCCCAAGCAGTCGGCCACGCGCACGCGACCGTTCTGCGTCCGGCGGCAAAAGGCCAGAGCCTGACAATCGCCCGTTTCCTCACTGCGCAGAGCCCACACCTGCCCTTTGCCCAACTGCCAGGCCTTCATGACCACCTCCAATTGTGCAGCGGTGTGCTCAATATGACATCCCTCGGTCGGTTGACACTGGGCATAAGCCTCCTGCAAGGCCTGCGGTGTACTGACGGGCTGCAACTTCATGTGGCTGCTGAGCGACACATCACCCCAATTGGGCAGGTCGTCAGTTACGCGCGTAAGCAGCGTATAACCGGCATGCTTTGCATAATATTCGGCCAGCTGTTCCGAAGCCGGAATCAGCAGACTCACGGCCACGTCGCGATCGGCCATCAGTTCATGCACCTGCTTGAGAAGCGTGATGGCCATTCCCTGCTTGCGGTACTCCGGCTGGGTAGCTATGCCCGACAGGTAGGCTGCACGCCAACGGCTGCTGCCGTTGGTCACCTCACAGGTCAGTGCCTGCATTACACAGGCTAACTTATCGTCACGCTCCAACCAGAACGTATTTTCAGGCCGGGCCACCTGACTGAAATAAAGATCCATAAATGCTTCGTCATCATGGAAGCAGTCGCGCCATAAGTCCCGATTTTGCTGGCGCAATTCTCTTACATCTAACATGGTATACCTCATTTCTGTTCTGCCTCAAACGGTCGTTTGAGCATCACAGCATGTTTGAGGAGCAGTACCTGCGGCTGATACGACAGCTTGGCCTTGCGCAAGCCTTCGATGCCGAGATCCTCCTCTCGGTTAATCAATATATATTCCGGCGGCAAATGGCGCACGAATTCTCGATTAATCATGGCATAAGCCCCTTCTACACGGGCATCCGCTTTTTCTACACACACATCAAAAGTGTCATAATTAATGGGCGCACCGAACGTAAAGGCCAGCACCTCGCCGCCATCCATCAGAATGCCTCCTCGGCCGTCCAGTTCCTTCCAGTGGTCAAAAACATAGCGCATGGAGCGCAGTTCGTTATCGTAGGCAGCCGAACGCTGCCCTTCTTCCTCCTTATACTGCTGCCACTGTGCCTCCAGCGAGAGGCAAAGCGGAATGTCGGCCTCCTCCAGCGGACGGTAGCTATAGTCAGGATGCTCACGCACGAAGCGGTTGACAAAGTTACGTTTCGACTGCAGCTTCTTGCCGGCCAACGTAGCCAGCGACTCACGGCTGTACACATAGTCGGCATACTCGCGCTTCACCACGAACTGGAAATAATCGGGAAAATCCCGCTCCAACTCGTCCACAAAGCGCTGGCACACACCGAGCAACAGAAACGGATGATCCATACGCTGTGCATCCTCAATCATCAGCGGAAGAATGTCAGCCCATTGCCCCTCGCCCACCGGAATCTGATAAGCCAGATGACCATCAGCATAAAAACGAAACACCAGCCAGCCCCGAACCACGGCGATTTCCGTATCGTACAGAAAGCGCCAACTCATCAAGTTCATGAAATTCAAGTCGCAATTGCGACATTCGCTCTTGAGCGTAAACTGCTCCACTATCGGCTTGTCTGCCAACGTAAGCGGGCGAAAATCGAAATCCTCCATATCACGGACTAAGAAAAAATTTTTGTGCTGTAAAGATAACAGAAATATACATAACCACAGCAATTCACTCACAACTAATTGCCATGGTATGGCTCCAGCCTCAACATGTATCGACCGAAACACCAAAAAAGCCCTGCTCACCGACACGTGCCAGCTTGCAGGACTCAGAAATATCCTTTTAGGCGAATACTGAAACATGCTTAGGCCTTCACACGGTTTACATATGAACCGTCGCGGGTATCCACCTCTACGATTTCACCTTCGTTAATGAACAACGGAATGCGGATTTCTGCTCCTGTTTCCAGTTTAGCTGGCTTGGTTGTGTTGGTAGCGGTATCGCCCTTCAGTCCTGGCTCGGTGTACACAATCTTCAGCTGGGTCTTCACGGGCATTTCGGCATAGAGCACAGTCTCCGTTGAAGCATCGCTTACTACGTCTACCACGTCGCCTTCCTTCATGTAGTCCACACCGGTAATCAGGTTCTTGTCAATGATGATGTCGTCCCAAGTTTCCTGGTTGAGGAAGTGATACTGATCGCCATCAGCGTAAGAGTACTGATAAGGACGGCGCTCTACGCGTACATCCTCGAGCGCTTCACCGATGTTGAAGCGACGCTCCAAAACGCGGCCGGACACTACGTCCTTCAGCGTGGTACGCATGATGGTGTTGCCCTTACCGGGTTTTACATGCAAGAAGTCGATGCAAAAGTACAGCTTACCGTCAAGACGAATGCAAGTACCTTTCTTAATGTCTTGTGATTTAATCATATTTATTGTATTTTGATGTTTTGATATTGCAACCTATCGAAAATCGCCGCAAAGTTAGTGATTTTTTTACGAAAACAACTGTCTTTCAGCCGGAAAGAATGCAGGCCGCTCAGCGCTTCAGGCTGTCAAGGGCCTTTTGCAGCGAACCGCTTTTGCGCAGGCACTGCAGGGCTTCGTCCTCACTGAGCTGCGGATGGCGCTGGCGCAGGATGCGTACGGCGCGGTGGCGCAGCTTCACGTTGTTGAGCTGCATGTGAGTCATGGCGTTGCCCTGCACACGCCCCAGCTTGATCATCACGCAGGTGGAGAGCATGTTGAGCAGCAGCTTGGTGGCCGTACCGGCCTTCATGCGAGTGGAACCAGTCACGAACTCCGGCCCTACCACGGCTTCCACCACATATTCTGCCTCGGCGGCTACGGGCGAACCGGGGTTACACACGATGCAGCCCGTCAAGAGTCCCTCGCGGCGGGCCCGCCGGATGCCGCCCAACACGTAGGGTGTGCGGCCCGAGGCGGCAATGCCGATGAGCACGTCGCCGGCCTGCGGGCGGTAGGGCTGCAGGTCGCGCCAGGCGCCCTCCGCGTCGTCCTCGGCATTCTCCACGGCCGTGCGCAGCGCCCCGTCGCCACCGGCAATGAGGGCCACCACGCGGTCGGGCTTCACGCCGAACGTCGGCGGCAGCTCCGAGGCGTCGAGCACACCGAGGCGCCACGACGTTCCGGCACCGATGTAAAACATCCGGCCCCCGGCGCGCATGCGTGCGGCCACGGCATCCACCAGCCGTTCCATGGCCGGTAGGGCCTGCTCCACGGCACGGTTTACGCAGGCATCTTCCGCATGAATGCCGGCCAGCAGCTCATGCGTGGTCATGGATTCCAGATGGTCGTAACGCGAGCTTTGCTCCGTCACGTCTAATGTCGGGTCGTTCATGGTCAGGAATCGTTTTGTGTTTAAACAGAAGGCGTGTCATTCCGTCTTGCCGGCGCGCAGTTCGGCCAGCAAGCGCAGTGCCTTGTCCTCGGCGGCCTCCATGATTTCGCGTTCGCCGGGACCCTTGTCGTTAATGCCGCACAGGTGCAGAATGCCGTGCACCACCACGCGATGCAGCTCCTCGGCGTACGGTTTGCCCAGCTGCTCAGCATTAGAGCGAATGGTGTCGACGCTGATGAAGAGGTCACCGCCAATCTTGTCGCCCGCTGTGTAGTCAAAGGTGATGATGTCCGTATAGTAGTCGTGCTGCAGATACTGGCGATTGACTTCCAGAATCTTCTCGTCGTCGCAGAAGATGTAGGCGATATTGCCCAGGCGATAGCCGTACGACGCGGCCACGGCCTTAATCCACCGCCGGATTTCGTCCTGCTCAATGGGGGGCATTTCTGTCTGGATGACATCAAAAGTTACCATAACACTTATCGTTTTTTTGCTGAATGAAATGATTTTTTCTCTCTCCGCCCGCGCCTACATGTTGTCAAACAGCGTGGGGGAATCCTCGCGCGCCAACAGGGGGCGCCCCAGGTGGCGATAGGCCAGCTCGGTCACCTCACGGCCGCGCGGCGTGCGGCGGATAAAGCCCTCCTGAATAAGGAACGGCTCGTACACCTCCTCCACCGTACCGGGGTCCTCGCCGATGGCCGTGGCAATGGTGGTCACGCCCACCGGACCGCCCTTGAACTTGTCGATGATGGTGGTCAGAATCTTGTTGTCTATCTCGTCCAGACCGTACTGGTCGATGTTCAGGGCCTCGAGGGCATAGCGCGCAATGGCGGTGTTGATGCGGCCGTTGCCCTTGACCTGCGCAAAGTCGCGCACGCGGCGCAGCAGGGCGTTGGCAATACGGGGCGTTCCGCGACTGCGACCGGCAATTTCGGCCGCGGCCTCGGCGTCGATGGGCACGTTCAGTATCGACGACGAGCGCTCAATGATATGACGAATGGTGTCGGCGTCGTAATACTCCAGATGCAGATTGATGCCGAAGCGCGCACGCAAAGGTGCCGTCAGCAGTCCGCTGCGCGTGGTGGCGCCCACCAGCGTAAAGGGGTTCAGGTCAATCTGCACACTGCGGGCCGCCGGTCCGCGGTCTATCATGATGTCGATGCGGTAGTCCTCCATGGCCGAGTAGAGATACTCCTCCACCACGGGGGCCAGACGATGGATTTCGTCAATAAAGAGCACATCGTTGGGCTCAAGCGAGGTGAGCAGACCGGCCAGGTCGCCGGGCTTGTCGAGCACGGGGCCCGACGTAATCTTGAAGCCTACGCCCAGCTCGTTGGCAATGATGTTGGAAAGCGTGGTCTTACCCAATCCGGGAGGACCGTGCAGCAGGGTGTGGTCGAGCGGTTCGCCCCGATACTTGGCGGCCTCGACGAATACGCGCAAATTCTCCACCACCTTGCTCTGGCCGCAAAAGTCGTCAAAACTGAGCGGTCGCAAGGCGTTTTCAAACTCACGCTCGGCCGAGGTGGGATGCATCTGTTCGGCACGAATGTCAAAAGTATCTTCCATGTGTGACTGAATTCGTTTTACGGGCTTCGGGGGGAACACCAGAAGCCGGAAGTGGGAAAACAAATGAACGCCGCCGAACCCTAAGGCTGCGGCGGCGTTCTTCGCCCCTAAAAAAGGTGGACCAGCCAGGGCTTGAACCTGGGACCTCCAGATTATGAGTCTGTTGCTCTAACCAACTGAGCTACAAGTCCGACAGCTTTACTTTCGCTGAAATCGTATGCAAAGATACGCGTTTTTTGCGAACTAAACAAATGATAGGACCACTTTTTTTCAGTCCGCGCGCCCAACCGGCACTCCTACAGCAACCGAGAAAAGTAGAGGGGGCACTTTGAAAAAACTCGGCGGCTCGGAAAAAATTCTAGGCGGCTCGAAAAAATTTTTAGGTCCGACCTAGAATTTTTTCCGAGCCGCCGAGTTTCAAATCCGTCCCTCCCCCCGACCCAACGCACCGGGCGCCCGCTGTCAGCACAAAGCGGCAGCAGGCGCCCGGGTAGGACAAGGGAGACCAATTCAGCCCGAACCCATCGGACTGCCCTCCTTATTGATTGCCTTTTCAAAAAAGGCACTATGCGTGTACCAGCGTACCGATGGGCTCACCCTCGAGCACGCGCTTGAGGTTGCCGTACACGTCCATGTTGAACACGTAGATGGGCAAGCCGTTTTCCTTGCACATCGTGGTGGCGGTCAGGTCCATCACCTTGAGGCCGCGGTTGTAAATTTCGTCAAACGTGATGTCGGCAAACTTGGTGGCGGTGGGGTCCTTTTCGGGGTCGGCCGTGTAAACACCGTCCACGCGGGTACCCTTGAGCATGACGTCGGCCTCAATTTCAATGCCGCGCAATGACGAGCCGGTGTCAGTGGTGAAGTACGGATTGCCCGTGCCGGCACTCATGATGACCACCTCGCCACGTTCCATGGCCTCAATGGCCTTCCACTTGGTGTAGAACTCGCCAATCGGTTCCATGCGGATGGCCGTCAGCACACGGCTCTTTACGCCTACGGCACCCAGTGCGGAACTCAGGGCCAGGCTGTTGATGACGGTGGCGCACATGCCCATCTGGTCACCCTTGACGCGGTCAAAACCCTTGCCGGCGCCGCTCAGGCCGCGGAAGATGTTGCCGCCGCCAATGACGATGCCAATCTGTACCCCCATGCCGAGGGCTTCCTTAATCTGGGCGGCATACTCATTCAGGCGCTTCACGTCGATGCCGTAGCCCTGTTCGCCCATCAGGCTCTCGCCGCTTAATTTCAGCAGTATTCTCTTGAATTTCGTCATAGTCAATGAATTTGGTTTCTATCAGCAAAAATACACTTATTTTTCGGTTCCGACAATCCGTCCCGCCACTTTTCGGTAATACAGCGCCTCAATGCCGCCGCGCAGTCCCAAATAGAGCAGGAAACCGGCCCAGAGGGCATGGTTGTGGAACCACGGCCGCAGCCCCAGTTCCACCACGAAAAAGCCTATCATGGCACCAAACATGGCCACCAGCATGGGGCGCGTGGAGGTGGTGCCGACGTAGATACCGTCGAGCAGGAAGGCCGAAAAACTGACCAGCGGAATGGCCACAGCCCACGGGAAATAGGTGGCGGCGGCACCGACCACCGTCATGTCGTTGGTCAGCAGACGCAAAAAGGCACTGCCGCCCACGCTGTAAATCAGCGTGAACAGTACGGCCAACACCACGCCCCAGCCAAACAGGCGGCGCACCACGGCGCGAAACGACCGCGCGTCGGCCGCCCCGAAATAGCGCCCGCCCAGCGCCTCGCCCGTATAGGCAAAGCCGTCCATAACGTACGAAAAAAGCATGAAGAGCTGCATAAGCAGGGCATTGACGGCCAGCACCACCTCGCCGCCGGCTGCTCCGCCGGCCGTAAAGCAGGTGGTGACGGCCACGAGGCACAGCGTGCGCAGGAAGATGTCGCGATTGACACCGAAAAAGCAGCGCATGTCGGGCCGCGCAAAACTGCTGCGCCAGAACTTCAGCTGCAGGCACGGCCTGAAATGATGCCGGCAGAAGTAGAGCCCCAGCCCGAGGCCCACGTATTGCGCCAGCAGCGTACCGGCCGCGCAGCCCTCAATCTTCCAGCCCAGGGCGCACACGAAAAACAGGCTCAGCCCGATGTTCAGCAGATTCTGCACCAGCGCCACCACCATGGTGTAGCGCGAGTTCTGCATGCCCACCAGCCAGCCGTTGATGCAGTAGAGGCCCAACATGGCGGGCGCACCCCAAATCAGGATGTGGAAGTAGAGCGCCGCCATGCGCCACACCTCGGGCGTGGCGTCAATCAGGTGGTGCGAAAGAAGGAGAATGGGCTGCTGCAGCACTATCAGACAAAGGGCAAAACCGGCGGCCACGGTGACGGCGCGAAAAAACGACTGCCCCATCTCGTCCGTGCGCTGGCGGCCGTAAGCCTGCGAGGTCAGGCCGCTGGTGCCCATGCGCAGGAAGCCGAAAATCCAGTATATCATGTTGAGCATCATGCTGCCCACCGCAATGGCACCGATGTACGACGCCGCACCGAAGTGGCCGGCAATGGTCAGGTCGACCAGGCTCAGCAGCGGTACGGTGACGTTGGACACGATGCTGGGCACGGCCAACCGCAAAATCTGATGGTCGCGCGGAGTCAGGAGCATAACACGTATTGTATTTCCTTAAAGGCATAGCGACGCCCGTGGCCGGCTTCGTCGGTCAGGAGCAGGTGGCCGTCGGGCTCCACGCCGTCCAGCCGTGCCAGAAATTCGCCCCCGGCGTCGCGAAAGCGATGGAGCCGGCCGTCGCGGCGGTACAGGCGCTCGTGATAGGTGCGGTGGATGTCGTCGGCCAACTCGCCGCTCTCCAGTCGGGCATAATAGTCGGCAAAGCGCTGCAGGAAGCGCTCCATCACCTCCTCACGGCTCACCATGTGGTGCAGCAGCTGGAAGAGCGATACGGGGTTGGGCGCATCGCTGCGAAAAGCGCGCTGGTTCACGTTGATGCCCGGCCCAATGATGGTGCGGCTGATGACGCCGCCCCGCAGGTCGTGCTCCAGCAGCATGCCGCAAATTTTGCGGTGGCCCACGTAGATGTCGTTGGGCCACTTGATGCTGACGCCTTCCACATAGGTATCGAGGGCCTCAGCAATGGCCAGCGCCGTAACCTCCGAAAGCAGGAACTGGCGGTCGGGCTTCAGAAACACGGGGCGCAGCGCAATGCCAAAAAGCAGGTTGTCGGCCGCATCGGCCTCCCAATGGGTACCGCGCTGTCCGCGCCCGGCCGTCTGAAAGTCGGCCGTAACCAATACGAACGGGGCCGGATGCTCCAGCATGTCCGGCCGCCGCAAATAAAGCATGGTGGAGTCGGTTTCGTCCAGGTCGATATGGACCCAGCCGTCACCGGGCAACTTTAAGTTGAGCATATTCCTTTTGTTTTTTTCTTGACCAACGTCTGACGACTTCCTCCACCGAATGGTCTATCAGCGAGAGAATCAGGTCGTCGGGCACGTCGCGGTCAAGCCATATCTGATTCCAGTATTTTTTGTTGAAGTGCCAGGCCGGCTCAATGCCCCGATAGCGGTCGCGCAGCTCCAGGGCATAGTCGGGGTTGCACTTTACGGACACCTTGTGGATGCCGTCCAGCGGGAAGAGCGCAAACATGTGGCCCATCACCTTAAAGACCAGCGAGTCGGGGCCAAAGGGCAGCGATTCTTCGGCGCCCGGCACCTGCAGGCAGTAAGTACGTAGTGTTTCAATGTCCATCTTTCGGTCGGAAATAGCGCCCGCTACCATCGCCGGCAGACGGCGGCAGAAAGGCATCGCGGTAATGCGTAATGCGGAAAGGGGCCTGACGGCCTGTCACGGTAATCACATCAAAGCGCACCGGCAGGTGCAGCCCGTGCTGGCGGATGTAAGCCTCGGCCGCCCGGGCCAGCAGCCGCTGCTTTTCGACGTCTACACTGTCCAGCCCGTCGCCGTAAGTCTCCGTGGCGCGGGTCTTTACCTCCACCACGATGAGCAGCCCGAAGGCCTCGGCTATCAGGTCAATCTCGGCATGCTCAAAGCGCCAGTTGCGGGCCAGCAGCCGGTAGTCGTGAAACGTCAGATAACGGGCGGCGGCTTCCTCGCCGGCTCGCCCCAAGTCGTAAGCGTCGGACATGGCAGGACAGATTCAGCCGGGCGGCAGCCTTTAGATATTGGCCACGCTCATGATGTCGGCAAACACGCCCGCCGCCGTTACGTCGGCTCCGGCGCCATATCCCTGAATGGTCATGGGATAGTCGTGGTAGCGCTCGGTGGTGAGCATGATAATGTTGTTGGAGCCCTCGAGGTTGTAGAAGGGGTGACCGGCCTCGATTTCGCGCAGCGACACCTTGCCGTGACCGTTTTCCCACTCGGCCACAAAACGCCAGCGCTTGTGCTCGCGCTCCAGCCGCTGACGCTCCTGCTCAAACTGCGCATCGAGCGCCGGCAACTGCTGCCAGAAATTGTCGAGCGAGCCTTCGAAAAGCTCGGACGGAATGAAGAGCTGTTTCTCCACCTCGTCAAACTCGACGCGATAGCCGCTCTCGCGGGCCAGAATGACGAGCTTGCGGATGACGTCCTTGCCCGAGAGGTCAATGCGCGGGTCGGGCTCGCTGTAGCCGCTCTCCTGCGCCATTTTGACGGCGCGCGACAAGGGCACGTCGGCCGCAATCTTATTGAACACGAAATTCAGCGTTCCGCTCAGCACGGCCTGGATACGCAGGATGCGGTCGCCCGAATTGATGAGGGCATTGATGGTATTGATAATGGGCAGACCGGCGCCCACATTGGTTTCGAAAAGGAACTTGATGTCGTTTTCGCGCGCCGTCTGCTTGAGGCGGGCATAGCGGTCGTAGCTGGACGAAGCGGCAATCTTGTTGGCGGCCACGATGGACACGTTGTGCGCCAGCAGGTCCTCGTAGATGTCGGCTACCTCGCTGCTGGCGGTGCAGTCCACGAAAACGGAATTAAAAATGTTCATGTCAATGATTTCGCGGCGCATGCGGTCGGCCCCGCCACGGCCGCCCTGAGCCAGAGCTTCCTCGTAATGCTCCAGACTGATACCGTCACGATTAAAGGCTGCGGCGTGACCAGTCCCCACGCCTACCAGGTTCAGCTTCAGCCGACGCTGACTCATCAGGCTTTCGCGCTGCGTGGCCAACTGCTTGAGCAGGCTGCGTCCCACGGTGCCCACACCGCACACAAAGAGGTTGAGCTCCCGATAGTCACTCAGAAAAAAGCTGTCGTGAATCACATTGAGCGCCTTGCGCAGCTGGGTCTGCTCTACAACGAACGAGAGGTTCATCTCGAGCGCACCGGCCGAAGTGGCGCACACGTTAATACCGTTGCGGCCCAACACGCCGAACACCTTGCCCATGATGCCAGGCGTGTGCTTCATGCGGCTGCCCACCACAGCTACGGTGGAGAGGCCGGTGGCAACGATGGCCGGATTCATGGCGCCGGTTTCAATCTCCTTGGCAAACTCGGCATCCAGTGCCCGACAGGCCCGCTCGGCATCGGCCGGCGGCATACAGATGGAGGTACTCGTCTCGGACGAAGTCTGCGCCACGAGGAACACGCTGATACCGTGGTCGGCCAGCGTGGAGAAAATGCGTCGGTTGACGCCGATAACGCCCACCATCGTAAAACCCGACACGGTGACCATGCTGGTCTCGTTGATGGAGGAAATACCGCAAATCAGGCGGTCGTCCTCGCGCTTGCGGTCATTAATAATACTGCCCGGACGCTCGGGGTGGAACGTATTCTTGACATAAATCGGGATGCGCTTGACGCAAACCGGATAGATGGTCAGCGGATAAATCACCTTGGCACCGAAGTTGCAGAGCTCGACGGCCTCGTCATACGTCAGATGACTGATGGTGTAGGCCGTAGGGATAATACGCGGGTCGGCGGTCATGAAGCCGTCGACGTCGGTCCAGATTTCCAGCTGGCGGGCATCGAGTGCTGCCGCAATGATGGCGGCGGTATAGTCGGAGCCGCCGCGCCCGAGGTTGGTGATGACTCCGGTCTCGACATCGGCCGAGATGAAGCCCGGCACGACGGTGACGCGCGGCAAGTCGCGCAGCTGCTCGCGGATGAGGCGGTTGGTCACTTCAAAATCCACCAGCGTCTTGTTGCCCTTGCGCGACGTCTTGATGAAGCGGCGGGCATCCATGCGCACGGCCCCCTTAATGAGAGCGGTAACGATGCGTGAGGAGAGGCGTTCGCCGTAGGACACGATGGCGTCGGAAGTCTTGGGCGTCAGGTCGCGAATGAGGTAAACGCCATGGTAGATGCCGCGCAACTCCTCGAGCCGGCTGTTCATGACCTCCCACAGCTGCAGGCGCTGGTTCTCGTCGGTAATGACGGCATTGACCATGTCGCGGTAGCGGTCGACAATTTCCGAAAAGGCGGCCCGATAGCTGCGGTCGCCCTGTGCGGCCTGCCGCGACACGGCAATCAGCTTGTCGGTAACGCCTCCCAGCGCCGACACCACTACAATGACCTGCTCGGTGGTGCCCTCTACAATCTCCTTTAATTTCGTTATGCTCTCTACAGAACCCACAGAGGTTCCGCCAAATTTCAGTACTTTCATGGTTGTATCATAGTGTTTTGCCCGGCTTTCGGGCCGGACGTATGCTGTCTTGTAAAAAATAGGCGAACGGCCACCCGCGACGGACGGCTTTCGCCCCCGGCCGGCCCTTGCTCTGAACAAGAAAAGGCTACGCCGGAGTAGATGGAGCAAAATTACCAAAAACCATCGACCCGACCCACCGCGCCGCGGATTTTATTTTGTGCGGCATGAGGCCCGGTATGGCAGCCGCGGCTCTGCGGCACCGAGCGCCGAAGGGTCAGAAGGGATGCTCGCCGGGAAAAACCTTGCCGGTGGTGTTCTCAAACACCCGCCGCAGCACGTACTGGCTGACGCGCAAATCGTCAATGCCCAGCCCCGAAAGCGCCGTTTTCAGCGCCCGTAGCATGACGCGCTGCACGCGCTCCTTGGTTTCGCGTCCGCGCCCCGTCAGATAAACAAATTTGGCGCGACGGTCTGAGGCATCATCCTTGCGCACCACCAGGCGCTGCTGTTCCATGTCGTCAATCAGGCGCGACATGGCCGGCTTATCCCGAAACGTGGCATCGCAGAGTTCTTGCTGCTTTCGGCCGTTGCGCTCCGAAAGCACGGTCAGCACAATCCACTGCTCGGGCGTAATGCTGAACCCGGCCTCGGTCAGGCACTCATGCAGCAGGCGGTTGACCGCCTTGGTCACCTCGCCGTTGAGGATGGCAAAAATCAGACGAATGTCAAGCTTTTCCATTTTTATATTATGTGTACTAAGAACTTTTTCACCGCGCAACCATCAGGAAGAAACGGAACGGCACCCGCTACTCCGTTTCAGACTTCCGGAAACGCCACCGCTGCATGCTGAGCCACACCACCAGCACGAGCAACACCAGAATGAGGGCATTGCTCCAGCCCGTATACCCCTGGGCGATCAGCTTGAGGCGCAGCAGCAAAAGCATACCGAAACCAAAATAACACTTGCCCGTGTAGTGGCGCCACATCTTGAGATGCCACTCCCCGGCCCGCTCCTGCGGAATATTCTGCAAGAACAGGAAAAAGCGCCGGCTGCAACGCAGGTGCAGAAACACGGCCACGAGGAAGCAGAAAATCATGACGCCCCAGTCGAAAAAAGTATTTATCATCTCTTATCAGTTGTAAAATCAGGCAATATACCGGCAGCCCGGTACGCTCCGAGACAAATTTACGGAAATTCCGCGTAACGGCCAAACCGTAGGTCACAGGTCCGTCCTCGCCATCGCCCCGAAGGGCTACTCACGCCGGGCGGACTTGCGGCAAGTCGAGATTTTTTGTATCTTTACCCCCGCAACGGCGTACGCACGACGCCGGCTGCACTTTAAAAGCTAAAAATACCTCTCATTGTCTTCTATGTAGAACCATGAAAAAAAACTTACTTTTCCTCTTTCTCTTCATGCTGGCCGTCAGCCTGCACGCCCAGCAGTCGCACCTGCCCAAGCGTGAATTCCGCGGCGCATGGATTCAGTGTGTCAACGGACAGTTTCAGGGCATGAGCCGCGACCGTATGCAGGCCGAGCTCACCCGCCACCTCGACGCCCTGGCCCGCTGCCACGTCAACGTGGTGATGTTTCAAGTGCGGGCCGAAGCCGACGCCCTCTATTCCAGTCCCTACGAACCCTGGAGCCGTTTTCTGAGCGGCCGGCAGGGCACTCCGCCCTCGCCCTACTGGGACCCACTCCAATGGATGATTGAGCAGTGCCACGCCCGCGGCATGGAGCTGCACGCGTGGATCAATCCCTACCGTGCCAAGACCAAGGGCACTACGGAACTGGCCGTGACACACCCCTACCTGAAACACCCCGAGCGCTTCTTTGCCTACGACGGACAGTACCTCTTCAACCCCGGTCTGCCGGAAAACCAGCGCTACATTTGCCACATAGCCGCCGACATTGCCCGCCGTTACGACATTGACGGTCTGCACATTGACGACTACTTCTACCCCTATCCCGCCGGCGCGCCCATCCCCGACCAGGCCACCTTCAACACCTACAACAACGGCCTGACCAACGTAGCCGACTGGCGCCGCTACAACGTGAACACCTTTATACAGATGCTCCACGACACACTGCGCGCCGTCAAGCCGTGGGTCAAGCTGGGCGTGTCGCCCTTCGGCATCTACCACAACAACCAGTCGGGCAGCAACATTCCGGGCAGCAACACGCGCGGTCTGCAAAACTACGACGACCTGTACGCCGATGTTCTGCTCTGGATCAACAAAGGATGGGTGGACTACACCGTGCCGCAGCTTTACTGGGAAATAGGGCACAAAACAGCGGACTACACGACCCTTATTAGCTGGTGGTCACGCTTTGCCGGAGGCCGGCCACTCGTCATCGGACAGGACCTGGAGCGCTCCGTACGGGCCACCGACCCGCACAACCCGCAGCAAAACCAACTTCCGACCAAGTGGAAGCTGCAGCGATTCCTCAACAACGTCAGCGGCAACTGCCTGTGGTACTCGGCCGTAGTGGCCAACAATACGGGCCGCGTGGCCGATGCGCTCAGCCGGGAATACCAGCGCACGCCGGCCCTCTTGCCGGCCATGCCGTTCATGGACGACAAGGCCCCGCGCAAACCTCGCAAGCTCAAGCCCGTATGGACATTGGACGGCTACATCCTGTTCTGGACGGCGCCTAAGGCCAAAAAGGAAATGGACAAGGCCAAGTGGTACGTGGTGTACCGCTTCAGAAAAGGGCAGGACAAGGACTACGACAACCCGGAAAACATCGTGACCATTACGCAGAACACCTACCTCAAACTACCCTACCGCCACGGTCACGACACGTACACCTACGCCGTCACCGCCCTCGACCGTCTGCAAAACGAGTCGAAAGTGGCCAAGAAAAAAGTGAAACTATAACCCTCAAAAATACTCAATCACGGCCGGCCGCCGTTTTCCGCCAACAGGTCTCAGCACCCTCATAGCCGACGGAAAACGGCGGCTGGCCCAATTACAGAATTTCTTATCACCATGAACACACCAACCGAACTCATCATGCTGGGCACGGGCAACGCGGCTGCCACCCACTGCTACAACACCTGCTTTGCCATACGTCACGGCGGGCAACTGCTCCTTGTGGACGGCGGAGGGGGCAACGGCATCTTCACCCAACTGGAAAAGGCCGGCCTTCCGCTCTCGGACATCCACGACGTGTTCCTCACGCACACGCACACCGACCACCTGCTCGGCGTCATCTGGATACTGCGCATGGTGGCGCAGGCCATCCCCAAAGGCACCTACACGGGCCAGCTCCACATCTACGGGCACGACCGTGCCATGATGGTGCTGCAATGGATTTGCCAGCACACCCTGCCGGCCAAAATCGTGGCCCAAATCGGCAAGAACATCCTGCTGCACACGCTGACCGACGGCGAGCACTGCACCCCTGCCGGCATGGAGCTGCAGGCCTTTGACATCGGCTCGACCAAGGAGAAGCAGTTTGGCTTCCGCCTGACCCTGCCCGACGGCCAGACGCTGGCCTGCCTGGGCGACGAGCCCTACAACCCGGCCAACCGCAAAAGCGTGGAGGGCGCCGACTGGATGCTGTGTGAGGCGTTCTGCCTGTATGCCGACCGCGACACCTTCAAGCCTTACGAAAAGCACCACAGCACGGCCCTCGACGCCGCCCGCACGGCGGCCGAGCTGCAGGTGCGCAACCTCGTGCTCTACCACACCGAGGACAAAACCCTCGCCACGCGCAAGGCCCACTATACGGCCGAGGCGCAGCAGGCCTTCAGCGGCGGCGTGTGGGTGCCCTACGACCTCGACGTCATCCGGCTGGACCGACAAGACTGAATCCCATCATCCCGGCAGACGGACCAAAAATCCCGGCCCCATCAAAAGGAGCCGGGATTTTTGGTATGGCGGTCAGGCCTAACCTCCCGCATACACCAGCCGCATGGTGTACTGCCTGCCGCTCTCGTAATCTATCACATACCAGCGGGTATAGGTGGAGCTCAGCGCGTCAATCCGCGCCATAAAGGCCACCTCACCGGGATTGTCGTCGTACCACACCGTGATGACGTCGCCGCCGTACCCGCTCGTCACCCTATACGTACCCGAATAGGCCAAATCGCCCATATAGGCCATGAAGCGGTTGTTGCGCCCGAAGTAAAACATGTCGCCGGGATAGTAGGTAGAATAGTAATCGTCAGTTTCCACCACCTGCCACGAGCCCAGCAGGTTTTCGCGGGTATAGTAGCTTTCGTCCTCACAGCTGCTCAGGGTCAGCACGGCCAGCAGGGCCACACACAAGACGCGTGCATAATTGCGGATGATGTTCATTGGGTAATCACGGGTTAATTAGTTCAGAAAAAAAATCAAAAAAAGCCCCTCACGTCAAAAAGATGAAGGGCTTTATTCCTTTGGTCGTCACGCTCAACGGCGCAGGGGCACACAGCCGACGGCTTACCTTGAGCGTCACTGACTGCGAAGTCAGTCTACTACTCTGCAGGAGAGATAGCGCCAGAGGGGCAAACGTCTGCACACGTACCGCAATCGAGGCAAGTGTCAGGGTCGATAGAATACTTTGCACCTTCTGAAATTGCACCAGCAGGACATTCGCCAATGCAAGTACCGCATGCTACGCAGTCGTCACTAATTACATAAGCCATTTTCGTAAAAATTTAATTGGTTACTAATATTGTATTTTCGTTCAATGAGTATTGCAAAGATACAGTTTTCTGACAAAAATTGTACTGACTACCTAATTTTTTTTTCGATAGGATACGATTTTTCAATTTTTCGCGAAAGGCACACAATATATAAAGGTTTTACTTGTTATATTTGTGTGATGAACCAGATGTACCACCGGGCCATGGCCCTACTCATTTTTGTCGTGGCCATGGCGGCAGGTGCCATGGCTCAGGAGCGGCGTGTGCAGAACAAGCCGTATCTGGACATGCGCCGGTTTCACTACGGATTTTGCATCGGCGTCCACGACCAGGGCATCGGCATTGCCAACAACGGATACGTCGACCCCGAAACGGGCGCGCAGTGGATGGCGGAAAACGACCGCCATAACTGGGGCTTCAACGTGGGCGTACTGGGCGAGTGGAAGATGTCGGAACATTTTGCGCTGCGCCTGATTCCGTCGATGTACTTCGGCAGCAAAAGCATCGGGTTTGTCAACCTGACCACGGGCGAGACGGAGTCGGAGGACCTGAAATCCACCTACATTGCCCTACCCGTGCTGCTCAAGGTGAGCGCCCCGCGCTTCAACAACTACCGCCCGTACGTCATTGCGGGCATACAGCCCATGTACGACCTGACCACCAAGAAACAGGAGCTGCTGATGACAAAAAAAATGTCGGCCAGCATCGAGGTGGGCCTGGGCTGCGACCTCTACCTGCCCTTCTTCAAGCTGATACCGGAGCTGAAATTCTCCTTCGGACTGGGCAACATTCTGGAAAAGAACCGCAAGGACCTGACCGACCGCACCAAGGAGGTGTTTACCAAGTCGGTCAGCAGCGTCAGCAGCAATATGGTGACCCTGACTTTCTACTTTGAATAACTGACGCCCCCACGGCACACGCCGGACGGCAAGCCATGTACAAAAAACAAGGTCGGACCTAAAATTTTTTTGGCGGCTCGGAAATTTTTTTAGGTCCGACCTTGTTATTTTTTTGTGCCCCCCTCTCGAGCGCGAAGTCCGGCCGGACTTCGCGCGGTATGACGACGGCCCACCCAAACAGCTTGACCTTATCGGCAGACCGCCGCACTTTTTCCTTACATTTTTTCTCAAGTGGTCCCGCCGTCACGCGCGCCGCCTGACGCGAGAAACCTCCGGCAACCTCAGCGTTCCTCCCCTCCCCACCCGGACATAAAAAATCCGCCCGCATCCGGCCGGCCCGAAAAGGGCAGCCGCTGCGGGCGGAATGATATGCTTGTCGTCTCCCGTGGGACACAGCCTTCACGCGGAAGGAGGGCCCGGAATGGACGAGTACGGAACAGTCCGTAAAAGATGGGAGGGCGCGCGGGACCGGCTTATTTCAAGCGGGCGCAAGCCTCCTTGATGCGACGCATGGCCTCGGTGATGTTCTCATCACTGGTGGCATAGCTCATGCGGAAGCATTCGGGTGAACCGAAAGCGTCGCCGCCTACGGTAGCCACGTGAGCCACTTCGAGCAGGTAGATGGCGAAGTCGGTGGAGTTGTTGATGACGCGGTCGCCGTCGCGCTTGCCGAAGAAGGAAGAGCACTTCGGGAAGAGGTAGAAGGCTCCGTGCGGGTCGTTAACCTCGAGGCCCGGAATTTCCTTGGCCAGGCGGACAATCAGGTTCTTGCGGCGCTCAAAGGCCTGGCGCATGGTCTCCACGCAGGTCTGGTCGCCGGAGAAGGCTGCCGTAGCGGCCATCTGGCTTACGGAGCAAGGACCGCTGGTGTACTGGCCCTGCAGTTTGTTGCAACCTTTGGCAATCCACTCAGGAGCGGCGATGAAACCGATACGCCATCCCGTCATGGCGTAAGCCTTTGACACACCGTTGATAACCACGGTGCGCTCCTTCATGCCCTCGCAGGCAGCGATGGAGGCGTGGCGACCGATGTAGTTGATGTGCTCGTAGATTTCGTCGCTCAGTACGATGACTCTCTCGTGACGGCGCAATACGGCGGCCAGAGCCTCCAGCTCCTCAGCGCTGTAGACGGAACCGGTAGGATTGCTCGGAGAGCAGAGAATCAGCGCACGGGTCTTGGGAGTGATGGCAGCCTCGAGCTGCTCAGGCGTAATCTTGAAGTCCTGCTCAATGGTGGCCTCCACCGTTACGGGCGTACCCTCGGCCAGCAGCACCATCTGCGGATAGCTTACCCAGTAGGGGGCAGGAATGATGACCTCATCGCCCGGGTTGATCAAGGCCAGAATGGCGTTGCACACGCTCTGCTTGGCACCGTTGGAGCAGATAATCTGCGAAGGCTCATAGGTCAGCCCGTTCTCATTTTTCAGTTTTTCGACAATCGCTTTGCGCAGAGCAGGATAGCCCGGCACTGGAGAGTAACGCGAATAGTTCTCATCTATGGCACGTTTGGCTGCTTCCTTGATATTGTCGGGAGTATTGAAGTCAGGCTCACCTACTGACAGATTGATGACGTCAACGCCATGGGCTTTCAGCTCGGCGCTCTTCTGTGACATGGCCAGCGTGGCCGACGGGGCCAGGCGGTTCAGACGATCAGATAGTTGGTTCATAAAGCTAATTATTTAGGTTAAACGATTCGTTACTTGCGGTCGCCGAAAATGCGGAGCAAATAAAGAAACAGGTTGATAAAATCGAGATAGAGGGTCAGGCTGCACATGAGGGCCAGCTTCATGGTGCTGTCGTTGACTTCCTGCCCGTGCACGAGCATGATGTTACGGATTTTCTGCGTGTCGTAAGCCGTCAGGCCCACAAACACGGCCACGCCCAGGTAGGTCAGGGCCCAGCTGAACACGCTGCTGGCCACGAAAATATTGACCACGGTGGCAATGATGATGCCGATGAGGGCCATCATCAGGATGCGGCCCATGGCCGACAGGTCTTTCTTAATAAAGAAGCCCACCAGCGTCATGGCACCGAACGTGCCGGCCGTCACCAGGAAAGTGGTAGCAATGGAGGTGCGCGTATAGGCCAGTAGAATCACGGCAAAGGTCACGCCATTGAGCAGGCTGTAAACCAAGAACATCAGGCCGGCCACGGGAAACGACAGGCGGTTGATGGCAGCCGAAAGCACCATCACTACGGCCAGCTCGGCAATTACGAGGCCCAGCATCATGCCGCCGCTCATCATGGAGATCAGCTGCAGGTCGCGCGACACGTAGGCAGCCGTAAGGCCCGTAATGGCCAGTGCCAGCGTCATCCACAGATAGACGCTGCGCATGAGTTTGCTGAATGCGCCCGACACGGCAAATTGGCCGTCGGACGTTTGGGTCAGATTAATGATTCGGGGATCTTCGTTCATCATGTTTTTTCAGTTTTAGGGGTTTACGTTGTTTTTATTTTTTAAAGTGGAGCGTGTGTCCCATGCGCTCCTTCTTGGTGTGCAGGTAACGCTCGTTGTAGGGGTTGGGGGTGATTTCGATGGGAACGTTCTCGATGATTTCGAGTCCGTAAGCCTCCAGACCCACGCGCTTTACGGGGTTGTTGGTCATCAGGCGCATCTTGCCCACGCCCAGTTTGCGCAGAATCTGCGCGCCCACGCCGTAGTCGCGCTCGTCGGGGTCGTAGCCCAGGTGGATGTTGGCATCCACGGTGTCATACCCCTCTTCCTGCAATTTGTATGCCGCAATCTTGGCCATCAGTCCGATGCCGCGGCCCTCCTGGTTGAGGTAGAGCACCACGCCCTTGCCTTCCTTTTCAATCATCTGCATGGCCTTGTGCAACTGCTCGCCGCAATCGCAACGGCGGCTGCCGAAGATGTCGCCGGTAGCGCAGGAAGAGTGTACGCGCACGAGTATCGGCTCGTCCTCCTTCCACTCGCCCTTAATCAGTGCGGCGTGCTCCTTGCCACTGCTCTTCTGACGGAAGGGAATGAAGCGGAAGTGGCCGTACTCGGTGGGCATGTCCACCTCGTCGCCCATTTCGATTTCACTTTCCTCACGCAGGCGGTAGGCAATGAGGTCACGTATGGTCAGCACGTGCAGGCCGTGCTCGCGGGCAAATTCCTGCAGCTGCGGCATGCGGGCCATGGTGCCGTCTTCGTTGAGAATCTCAATCAGGCAGGCAGCCGGATGCAGGCCGGCCATGCGGGCCAGGTCGACGGCAGCCTCGGTGTGACCGGCACGGGCCAGTACGCCGCGGTCCTGCGCATAGAGCGGGTTGATGTGTCCGGGGCGGCCAAACGTCTGCGGCGTGCTCTCGGGGTCGGCCAGCGCCTTGATGGTTTCGGCGCGGTCGTGGCAGCTGACGCCGGTGGTGCAGCCCTCGAGCTTGTCGACGGTCACCGTAAACGGCGTACCCAGCATGCTGGTGTTTTCCTGAACCTGGTGTTCCAGCTCCAGCATACGGCAGCGCTCGTTGGTGACGGGAGCACACAACACGCCGCGGCCGTGTTTCAACATGAAGTTTACCTTTTCAGGCGTAATGAGTTCGGCGGCCGTAATCAGATCGCCCTCGTTCTCGCGATCCTCGTCGTCAACTACAATCACGAACTTTCCTTCGCGAAAGTCCTGTATGGCCTCTTCTACTGAAGCGAGTTTAAATGGTTCCATATGGGTATAAAATGCTTTGTTTTCAGATTTTTATATTGATTGGTTTGTTACTTTTCTTATGCCTCGGGCTGCTGCTCGGCCTCACTGCGGCGCCGGGTGGTCTCAATGCGTTTTACCGAAGCCGTCAGCGCCTCGCAGGTCTTGATAATCTGCCGGATGTCACCCATCAGCCGCAGGCGGAAGCGCCACATCCTGAACCAGATAAGGAAACCCAGCGGGAACAGGATGCCACAGGCCACATTGAGCCAATGGCGTGAAAACGGCGTGACATGGGCCCGCGTAAAGAGCACCGGAAAGCGCTCCAGCTCCACCAGCAACTGGCGGTCGCGGCTGTTGCTCATCTCCTCTACCAGCTCCTCCATCTGCTCACTGATGGCAGCTATCTCGTGATCGTCACGATGGTGGAAGAAGGTGGACACATAGCCGGGCGGCTTGAGCAGATTCTCCCGCACGGCGTAGCGGCGGCAACGCTGCTTGAGCTCGATCAGGCGCGTGGGCAGCGTAGCATAGTCGGGATCCTCGATGATAACCTCCTTCACAAAAATGTGTCGCTTGGTGCGCAGGCCCAGCAGGCGGCGGAAGAAGCGGGTGTAAACCTCCATGTTGAATACCACCGAATCCTTGTTGGACTTGTAGGTCAGGAACAGGCCCACCGGTGTGAGCACAAACGTACTGATCCACATGCCGTACACCATGTTCCACGAACCGTCGCGGGCCATCTTCATGCCCGAGGTATTGATGATGTAGTAGAAAATGAAAATCAGCACCGACACCACCGTAGGCATACCCAGACCTCCCTTGCGGATAATGGCGCCCAGCGGAGCTCCGATGAAGAAGAAGAACAGGCAGGCCAGCGAAAGCGTGAACTTCTGGTGCCACTCAATCAGGTGACGGCGGATGATGCTGTTGTTGTCCTTGGTAAGCAGGCCGCGCCACTCCAGATCCGACTGCAACTGACTCACGCGGTTGCTGGCCACGCCGCCGGCCTGCTGGCGCACGCTGGCCGAAAGGCTGTCCACCAGGCGGTCGTAGGTCAGATTCGGATTACGCGCCATGCGCAAGGCCCGCAGCGAGTCCTGCGCCGGCACATGGGGCATATCGAAGAACTGGCGCATGGCCGAGCGGTAATTGTCCATTCCCAAACTGTCGACCACGTGATTCATGGAGTCCACACTCTGATCAATCTGTACCAGATTCTTGGCCGAAGGCATTCCGGCCAGCTCACTGGCTGACATCAGGTTGAAATTGCTGTCAAAAGTAATGAGCAGCTGCTTGTAGCAGAAGGTTTCGCGGTCGTACGGTACGTTGGCGCCCTGCATCAGGTTCGACATATTCTGCTGCTGCAGATTTTCAAACTGCTCGCCGCTCCACAACTGCAGGCGCAGGAAGTGCTTGTCGGCCGTCACCTCCAGCTTGCCGGAATCGGCCAGTACAATCTGCGCGCGGTCAAAACCCTGGTCGGTTTTATAGATAATCATCTGATAGAGCATGCCGGTGGCGGCATTTTTGCGCTCTACATACAGATTGACATTGGGAATACCGTTGTAAAACGTGCCCTCCGGAATTTCTACGGCCGGCGAGCTCTGCTTCATGCTCAGCAGCAGCGTACGCAGCTCCAGCTGGGCCTGCGGCGCCGTTTTGTTCTGGAAATAGAACGACGTCAGGGCCCCCAGCACCGCCACCACCATAATGGGGCGCATGATGCGAATCAGCGGAATGCCCGCAGCCTTCATGGCCAGAATTTCCAGTCGCTCACCCATGTTGCCAAATGAAATCAGCGAACCCAGCAAAAAGGCCAGCGGAAGTGCCGTAGGCACCAGCGTCAGCCCCATGTACCAGAAGAATTTAGCCAGAATTTCCAACGAGAGTCCCTTGCCAATAAGTTCGTCCACATAACGCCAGGTAAATTGCATCATGAAGACGAAAAGGCAAATAAAGAATGACCCCGCAAACACCAGGGCAAAGTTCTTCAGAATGAAGCGGTCTAATTTTTTTATTCCAATCATCAGGGAGCTGCAGACTTCAACACCTGCAAAGATACGACATTTCTGCCTTACCAACCACTACAGTCTGTAACTATTTATCGTTTTTTAGGCGCCTGACTACACTTTTGGGAAATTTTCTGACAAAAAATTTAGAAAATATTTGGCCGTTTCAAAAATATGCTCTACCTTTGCATCCGCAAACGAGCCACAACGGGTTACACACCCGGCAGTTTGATGGCGCGATAGCTCAGCTGGTTAGAGCGCATGATTCATAATCATGAGGTCCCCAGTTCAATCCTGGGTCGCGCTACTCTACAGAAGCATTCAAGCATTTCCGCTTGGATGCTTTTTTTGTTTCTGCCCATAAACTTTTATTTGCACGCTCACAACATACCCGTTTCCGGCGTGCCTGTGCTGTCCGTTCCAAAGCTGCGCAAATCGCTTCCATTAAAATATTTTTAAATAGAGCTTCACTTTAAAACATTTTTTTATTATCTTTGCTTTACAGATATAAAATAGGGTGAAAGGCCTTAAGAATTTTTACTGTGTCCTTACTGTGAAAACCTTACCACCACACCTCTTACGACGCAATTGTCTTTTGCAAACAAATCATTCCACGGATCTGATGAGCCACCAAAGGCCCACGCATTCACTTCCGCCTCGTTTCATATTTATTCAATCATCTAAAATCAGAAAGCCTATGAAGACTAAACTACTCACCCTCTTCTTCGCCCTGTTCTGTATCAGTGGCGCAGGAGCAAAAGAAATTTTCGAACAAAACGGATTACTCTATTTCATTACTTCCGAAAACGAAGCCACGGTATATGCCGCTAATTTATCGGGTGCAGATTCTTTGACATTCATTGCATCGGACTCCACCATAGTGATTCCTAATCAAGTCACTTACAACGATAAGGATTATCCCGTTACATCAATCGGCTCTAATGCTTTTGCCAGTGTATACCAATACGTCAAGAAAATCATTTTTCCGGAAAATCTAAAGAACATCGGAGATGGCGCTTTCTGGGGATTACCCATTACGGGAACCCTTGACCTCCCCCAAAATTTAAAATATATCGGTAATAGTGCATTCTACGGCTGTGCTTACCTCACCGATGTCACCCTGCCGGACAGCTTGCAAAGCATCGGCTCAGCGGCTTTCTACGGCTGCTCTTCACTCACCGAAATCACGCTGCCCAAAAACATCCAGTTCATTGGCGTGGGCGCATTCACTCTATGCAGTTCACTAACCAGCCTCCAAATTGCAGCTGACGCACCTTATTTTGCCACACAGAATGGTATTCTGTTCAACAAGGAAAAAACAACACTGCTCAAATATCCTGACAAGAAGACAGCCACCTCTTATCGCATCCCCATGGGAGTCACAACGATAAGTGACTACGCCTTTGCCTATGTACCAATGCTCACATCCATTACCTGCCCGGCAGGCGCAGACAGTATCGGACATTACGCCTTTGCCGCTTGCCCGGATTTGACAAAAATTACGCTCCCTGCCAGCTTCACCAAGATGGGGAACGGTCCGTTTGCCTTATGCCATAAGCTCACCACCCTTTCCGTTGCTCCCGACAATCCCAGCTACACGTCGGACAACAATATCCTATTCAACAAACAGAAGAATGTATTGGTCTGCTATCCAGCCGGCAAACAGGATATGCAATACGAAATACCGGCCGGCGTCACCGAAATTGGCTCACAGGCTTTTTATGGATGCTCGGCACTGACCCAGATCAATATCCCGCAATCTGTCACGAAAATGGGTCCCTCAGCCTTCAATGAATGCACTTTGCTGGAAACCGTCAATATTCCGGAAGCCGTCACGGTCATTCCCGAATACTGTTTCAGCGAATGCGATGCTTTGAAATCCATTATTATACCTAATCAGGTGACACGAATTGATTACGGAGCTTTCAGTGGTTGCCTCTCGCTCGCTTCCGTCCAGTTTTCACAAAGCCTCGTCACAATAGGTACGAATGCGTTTTCCAATACCAGCCTCACCGCCGCCTACCTTCCCAATACGGTCAAGGAGATAGGAATGCAAGCCTTTTTCAATTGCCAAAGTCTGAAATCCATCCACTTGCCGGAAGGCCTTACCCAAATCAGTGATGGGCTATTATTCAATTGCGCCTCACTGGATTCCATTCATATTCCCAGCTCAGTAACCAGCATCGGAGTGCAAGCTCTGTGCTACTGCGAAAATCTTCGTTCTCTCACCATTCCGGCCAGCGTCACACAAATAGATTACATGGCCTTTGGCGGAAACTACAACCTGACCTCTCTTCGCTGCGAAGCAGTCACACCGCCTACAGCAGATTATGACGCATTTATCGGCATCCCCGCCGATATCCCGGTTTACGTACCCAGAGAGTCCATCGAGCAGTACCAAAGTGCCCCCGAATGGTCTAACTTCACCAACTACCAGGGCTTCCTGACCGCCATTCCGTCCGTCGAGGCCGGCAACATCTCCGTCAGTCAGGGTACGCTGCGCAATCCGCAGGGACTGCCGCTGAAGATTTACGACATGAGCGGCCGTCAGGTTTACCAGGGAAGCGGCCATACCGTCAACCTGCCCAAGGGTATCTACGTGGTGCGTTGCGGCCAGCAAACGCTGAAGGCAGCTTTCTGATTCATAACCTTTAGCCAAGAACATACACTCCCGGCGGTCGGGGCCCAGAACCCGGCGGCCGGGATTTTTGTGTCCGCCGCCGGGGTATGAATCCACGACTTAGAACGGCGGTCGGAAAACTTTTTCCTTATCTTTAGCGGAGGCAGGAGGCGGCTCGGACATGCCCAACATTGAAAACTCCGTTTCCGATTTGTCTTTGCTCCCGCCTTTTCGTATCTTTACCCAGACTTTAAAGACCAAGGACATGATACAGAATGAAAGAGACATCAGACACAAGCAGGTGCTGCAGATTGCGCAGCAAATGATGATTGCGGCCCGTACGGCCCCCAAAGCCAAAGGCACCGACCTCATTGAAGTAGCCCTGGTAGCGGACGACGACATCCAAAGGCTTTCGGACGCGATGAAAAAACTGTATGAAGAAAACGGATTCAAATTCTTTCTGCGCGATGCCGACAACATACTGCAGGCGGAGTGCATCGTACTCATCGGTACGCGCACCAATCCGCAAGGACTCAACTGCGGCCATTGCGGGTATGCCCAATGCGGCGACCGGCCGGAGGGCGTTCCGTGCTCCATCAACAGCGTGGACGTGGGCATTGCCCTCGGCTCGGCCGTCTCCGTAGCGGCTGACCATCGGGTGGACACACGCATCATGTTTTCCGCGGGACTGGCCGCCCAGAAGCTCGATTGGCTGCACGGCTGCCGACAGGTGTATGCCATACCGGTCAGCGCCTCGTCCAAAAATCCGTTTTTCGACCGCAAGCCCAAGACCGAATAATTTTTTCAGGCCACACACTGCGCCGCCTTCCCCACACTACAGAATGAGGAGGACGGCGTTTTTCATGGCCAGTCCGCAGCCCTCCCAACCACGACATAGGCACGTCTCCGGCAGTCTCCCGAAACACAGAGCTACCAACCGCCTCCTCACGGCAAGGCACCCCGCCAAAACACCAAGCCACCAAAAATTTTTTCCGAGCCGCCAAAAAATTTTTTCGAGCCGCGGAAATTTTTTTTCGAGGGACCTTGTTTCGGCACCCACCGACCTACCGGAATTTTATCGGTTAGTGACCACCGCCGGAAACTGCCCTTATCACCTCGCCTCGCCACTTTCCCCATTTTTCCGGCCACGGCCTCACCGCCCAGAAAACAAAAAACGGCCTCCTGCGACATTTCTGCCGCAGAAGGCCATTTTCATTCAGTCAGCCACTTGACGTTTCGGCTTCGAAGAGGTTGCAGAAAGACACTTCCCCTGTTTCAATTCCGCACCATCTTCCCCACCGACAGCGTCAGATGGTGGATGTACAGAATAAGAGTAGTACGATTTGTGCTGACAATATACGCAGGAACATGGCCAGCGGGTACACCGTAGAGTAACCCACGGCCGGGGCGTCGGTATTGGAGCTCTGTCCGGCAAAAGCCAGGGCAGGCGGGTCGGTATGGCTACCGGCAATGACGCCCATCAGCGTAAAGTAGTTGATTTTGAATTTCAGTCGACCGATGACGCCTACTATCAGAATCGGGATGATAGTGATGAGGAAACCGGTCCACACGTAGGTCAGTCCGTCACCCTGTACCAGCGTATCCCAGAACGTGGCGCCGGCCTGGATGCCCACACTGGCCAGGAAGAGAATCAGGCCCACCTCACGCAGCATCAGGTTGGCACTGGTGGTGGTGTAGGTCGTAATCTTGAATTTGTAGCCAAAGGCACCGATGAGGATGGCCACAACCAGCGGACCGCCGGCCAGACCGAGCTTCACGGGCACGGCCACTCCCGGAATGGAGATGGGAATCATGCCCACCAGAATACCGATGAGGATGCCGAAGAAGATGGCGCCCACGTTAGGCGTATCCAGACGTTTCACGGAGTTACCCAGCAGGTTGGCCACGTAGTTGACGTTTTCCTCCGAACCGGTCACCATCAGACGGTCACCAATCTGGAGCACCAGCTTGGGGTCGGCAAAAAGTTCCATACCGGCACGTGTGACACGCGTCACACTCACGCCGTAGGCCGAGTTGAAGTGCATTTCCAGCAACGACTTGCCCACTACCTCCGACTTCGTCACCACCACGCGGCGGGATACGAATTTAGAGCTGGCAATGGCTGCCTTCCAGTCAATGTCGAGTGCCTCACCCATCATGAGCGTGATGGCTTCGGCCTCAGACTCGGCACACACGATGTAGAGGTCCATGTCCTGCTCCAGCTTGGTGTCGGGTTTCGGAATGAACATCTCGCCGTTTTTCACGCAGCGGGTGCACACAAAGTTACGGTTGAGGAACTGGCTCACCTCCGGCAGGGTCTTGCCCACAAAGGCCTGGTTCTTCACGCGGAGCACCATGTGGCAGGGCTTGGCGTGCGGGTCTTCTTCATGCTCACGCTGCAGCGCCTCTTCCTCCTTTTCGGGCGAAATCTTGCAGATGTAGCGTATGGCAATGGTGGCACCGATAATGCCGACCACGCCGAGCGGGTAAGCGCAGGCATATCCCGAAGCGATGGAGGGCACCTTGTCGGCCGCAAAGAAGCTGTAGAGCGTACTGCTCGCGGCACCCAGTCCCGGCGTATTGGTCACGGCTCCGTTGAGCACACCCACCATCATGGGCAGGCTGGTCGGGTCGGACGTGTCGAGGAACAGGAAATAGAGCAGCAACATCACCACCACGTCGAGCACTACCATCAGTATGGCCAACAGGTTCATCTCCACACCGCCCTTGCGGAACGAGGCGAAGAAACCCGGACCGACCTGCAAACCGATGCAGTACACAAACAGAATGAGGCCAAACTCCTTGATAAAGTCAATGGTGGCAAACGGCGCGGCGTACGGATGCGCCATGTCGAGCCCCGGTACGAGGGCCTTAAACAGATGTCCGGCCACAATACCGGCAAACAGTACGAACGTCACGCCCAGCGAGACGCCGCCAATCTTGACTTTGCCCAACCGCACACCCACGCAAATCACCAAGGCATAGAGCACCACGATGTGCGCAATGGAGTTGGGGTCCGTCAGCAACTGTATAAACCAATTGTTCATGTTGATTAGGATTTTTTATAGTCTTCAGATTCAAGTGTGTGGGCAAAGATAACAAGAAAAAACGAGAGTTGGCGCAGAAAGCTGAAAGAAAAACGGCGTCCCCCTGCGGGAGTTTTCGGTCTCCGTCAGCGCCCGCCGGTCAGCAGGGCCGTCAGTCGCGGCAGGCAGCGGTGAAGCAGGGCATACAGGGCCAAAGTCAGTCCGGTGGCCCACACCACCTGCCCCACGTACACGGCCACGAGGCCGCCGTCGGTCGTCGGGCGGTAGGCGCCGAACAGCCACGTCTGCGTCAGGCCCACCACAATTACGTGGGTGGCATACACCCAGAAGCTCGAGGCGCCCAGCAGCGGCCACGGTTTCCGCCCGCCGGCCACGTAGCGCGCCGCCAGTCCGGCCGCGGCCACCATGCCCAGCGCGATGTTTACCTGATGGAGCACGCCCGGCCACTGCGCCGCCCACACGGCCTCGGCCACCGACAGCACGCCGTATGCCGCCACCACCCACCAGGCCCGGCGCCACAACAACCAAGCCGGGGCGTACTTGCGGATGCCCATCCAGGCCCCCAGCATGAAGAAGAAGGCCGTGGTCCACTCGTAACCGCCCGTCAGCAGCCAGCCCACGCCGGCCACCAGCAGGCTCACGCGCGGCCACCGACGGAGCAGCCACCACACCAAAGGTGCCGCCACCACCATCAGTAGCAGGTTGCGCACGTACCAGAGCGGATAGTTGTAGGGCATGTCACCGCGGTAGTCCCACAACACGGACAGCCACTCGTGCCAGCCCCAGCGGGGCACGGACGAACGGAAATGGAACACATAGGTGTGGAACAGAAAGGTAATGAGCACGGCGGCCACGTTCCACCACACATAAGGCACGAAGAGCGTGCGCAGCCGCGTCAGCAGTTTGCGGCGATAGAGGGCGGCCGTCAGCTGCTCCACCTTCAGGAAATACAGATAGCCCGAAATCCAGAAGAACAGCGGCACGGCCACGCGGGCCAGCACCTGCGCCAGCCAGGCGTGCACCAGGTCGTACGCCACGGGGCTGCCCACCGCCTGGGTCACCACTTCGGGCAGGTTGGCATGGATGCACACAATGGCCACTGTCAGCGGAAAGCGCAGCGCACCAATCATGTCGGAAAGCAGCGTGCGGCCGTCCGGGCGGAGGGCGGGAGAAACTGGGTCGTCGGATTTCGTCATTCTTTTTCTGATATGCTTCAGGTTCCATTCTGAGGAGCCGCAGCCACAAATTTACAAAATTCACCGCAAACCACGAAAAGCGCCGACCGACTGCACTGGGTGTGCTGGCCGACCGGCGCTCCAATAATATAAAGGATGTAAAAAATGTTTCGGGTTCTCTCTCTCGTCCCCGTCCCGCTCGCGCGGGAGCGAAGCGGCACCTCCTATTCCCAGGGCGCGCTGCGGCCGAAGCCCGGACTCGGGTTGTCGTCGTCCGTCACGCCACCCATCGAATTGTCAAAAATGTGGTTTCCGTCTCCGCCCGGTGTGCTGCTGCACAGCATGGATTGCAACTCGATTTCATATACCGTGATGGACGGGCTTACATATTTGGCTTTTTTCATGTCGTTTCGTTTTGATTAGGTTTTAAAAACAAGAGGCGGGGCAGGCTGCCCTCCCCCGCCTCGGGGAAAAAATGTCAAAGAATGTTTCTGCGTCGGCTATCGCACGTAATACTTCTTGCCGTTTACCACATACACGCCGCGTGGCATGGTCAGGCGGTGTTCGCCCGGTGTCAGTGAGTAGGTCTTCTGCAGGCCACCCAGGGTAGCCACACGCAGCAGACTGCTCTCGCGGCTCACTACGCGCAGGGCACCGGCCTCGGGAGTAATGGTGAAGTTGTCGTTCACGACCTGCTCCACGCCCGTTACGCTACCCTCAATTTCCTTGCCGCCTACCGTGAAGGCCTTGATGCGACTCATGTAGCCGTCGTAAGCCACGAAGTAGGCCTCAAACTGCTTCAAAGGCTCGCCATCTTCAATAGCATCGGACTGCGTAAAGGTGTCGCCGGCGCGGTTCAGGCGGTAGTAGCTCAGGGGCAATTCCTCGGCATAGAGGTTGGGATGCATCACCAGTCCCGTGCTGCTCTCGGTACCCGAAGGCACGGCGGCCTTCAGCTTGCTGGCGGCGTTGAGCGTCGGACCGTAGAAGTAGAGGGTGCTGCCGCTCAGCATCTGCGAGCCGCTGCTCGGCATGGAGATGATATAGGCCTTTCCGCCCTGGATTTTCTGGATGTCACGCGAAGTAAAGGTGCCCTCGGCGGCATCAAACTCACGCAGCCAGAAGTTGCCGGACTTGCCGGGCTTGGCCCAGGTCAACGGGGTGCCGTCGCTCTTCTGCACGCTGTGCACGTCGAAGGGCAGGGTCATGGTCTCCCAGCCGGAACCCGAACCGTCAGCCGCGCGGGCAAAGCTGCGGGCGTACACCAGCTGGATGTTGTCAAAGTTAATCTGCGGCAGGTTTTTCAGCGTCACACCGTGGTGCACCACCATCGTACCCGTACCGTAGGGCGAGGTACCAATCAGGTGCGTACCGCCGTCCTCACCCAGCGTCAGGCTACCGGTGCCGTCAAAGCTCAGGCTCAGGCCGCTGTTAATCAGCGCGGCATCGCGGCTGCTGGCGTAGTCGGCCAGCAATACGTTGTCACCCTTCAGGGTCACCTTGGCCGAGGAGCCCATCACCCACAGGCGGGTCAGTCGGGCGTTGTCCAGCGTAATGTTCACGTCAGCCGGAGTCAGGCCGGTTTTGTGCTGTATGTTCAGGGTGGTCAGGATGTCGCCGCAGTCACCCGTTACGGTCACTTCCATGCCGTCGTACAGGTAGGGCATGTAGTAGCCCGGTTTCTGCTGTACGAAGTCAGAGGAAAGGTCGGCATACACCTCCACTTTCAGTTTCACGTTCTCCGCGCCGGCGGCGGCCAGGGCTTCCAGGTCGGCCTTGGGCACGCTGAAGCTATAGTTCTTGTTGTCCGTGGTCGTACCGGCGTAATACTGCTCGCAGGTCTCCACCTTGCTGCCCTGCTTGGTGGCGTAGCTCAGCAGCAGGCGCAGCTTCCAGTTGTTTTCCATGCCGGCCATGTTGAAGGCGGCGGCCAGCGGCAGGTCGGCACCACCCTTGTTCCAGTTGATTTTTCCCAGCTGGCTGGTGGTCACGAAGTTGGTACTCTGCATCATGATTTCCACGTCGGCCTGCTGCGGAGTGTCCTCCTCCACGCACTTGTCCAGGAACTTATTATACCATTCATTACTGGTATATATTGTGCCGGGAATGCTGTTCGGCGTCATGTACACGTCAGCCGAGCCTTTGGGCACGTAGAGCGTAGCATTGTTCACGTTCTTGAACACGCACCAGTTGATGAACACCGGCACGGGGTTGTACACGTGCACTTCCTCCAGCGCGCGGCAGGAGAAGAAGACGTTATACATGAACGAGGTCACGCTTTTGGGCAGGTACACGCGCTTCAGGTTGCTGCAGTACATGAAGGCATTGGAGCCCAGGGTGGTGCAGGTTTCGGGCAGGCGCACCTCCTCCAGCGCCAGCGAGTAGCTCTGGCTGTTGTAGATTTCCTTGTAAAAAGCCATTTCCGGCAGCACGTTGTCGGGGTGGTAGCCGTAGGCCACAATCTGTGCCTGGCTCATGTCGAGCACCTTCAGGAAGGGCATGTTGTCGCGGATGTAGTAAATGTCTTCCGCATTGATTTTACCGCTCAGCGTCAGCACGTTCAGGGTGTAGGGCTTCACGCCCTTCTCGGCCAGATATTCCTTCAGCGTACCGGCCTCGTCCAGGCTGATGGTCTGCGTGCTGAGGTTGGTGTCAAACACGTACTCGCCCTCCACGCGGGTGTCGGCCGTGGGACGCAGGTAGAACACGCGGTAAGCCGTACCGTTGCCCTGGTTGGCAAAATAATCCTCCATCAGATACTCCCAGTTGGCCATGAGCACCACCTTGCCGCTGCCCGAAGCCGTGCTGCCGGCCTTCACGTAGAACTTGTACACCGAGCCCGGCGTGAGCGTCAGGGTGGAGGGCAATTCCTCGTAGCGGCCGCCGGCACTGAAGTTGCGGGTGTAGAACTGCACGCCCTGGCCCTGGAAACTGATATTGTAGTACTGGTTGGTCTTCACGTTCACCGAGGTCACCACCTCCGTTTCGCCCGGAGCGGCCTCCACCAGCTTGCCCTGGCTGAAGCTGTCGTCGTCAAACGTCGCCAACGCCACGCGCCAGTCAGGCTCCACGGCATCAAACTGCACATTCTCAAAAGTCAGCGAAGCCAGTACCGAGCGGTAGGGGAAGGCACCGCTGCCCTTGAAGCTGCGGGCCACCTGGGCCGGCTGCTGCGGCAACACCAGCTGGCGGTTGCCGTCCACCAGCACGGGCAGTAGCCATCCGCTGAAGGCGCTGCCGTCGTAGCTCAGGTTCTGCAGCGACTCCACGCTCACCTGCACGGGCACACCGGCCTCCACGTTGCCGGCCGAAAGATAAAGGCCCTTGGCCTGTTTGCCGGACGACATCACCTTGAGCGGCGAGAGGCTGCGGGCCGCTTCCTGCTCGGTGCGGATGCCGGTCACCATTTCTGGCGTGTTGGAGTAGGTGTAGTTGCCCACCTTAATCTGAAACAGGTCCGTCCACTGCTCGTTGCCTTCCACGCCGCTGCCCTGTCCGGCATTCACGTGGAACTTGTCCGTAGCGGCGTCGTAGCCGTCAATCACAAAGGCATGGCGCACGTTGCCGCTGCCGCTGCTGTATATCACCACCATCCCGTCGTTCAGGTTACGGATGATGAGGTTTTTCCATTGCGCGTCCGAGAGGCCGGACGAGGGTTTGTAGTAATAGGTCACCGACGAAGCGTCGTAGCCGAACTTGTCCACCAGAGCCGAAGCCACGCTGCTCAGCGAGGCCGAGCTGCCGCTCATGCCGTACACAGTTGAAATGCTCTGGGCGGCGTCGTAGCAAAGCTGGGGCAGCCCCGTGCCCTGCTCACCGAAATAGCCGGCCGGCCACTGGTGCTGGTTCATCACGATGGACATGGCCGTAGCCATGCAGCCCAGCGGATAGTCCTGACCTTTCACAGTCTCCAATACATCGTTGTACTTCCCCTTCTGCTGCATCTCACCGTCAGTCGGTATAAGCACCTGCTGACCAGAAGCCAATAAGGAAAACGAAGCAAATGCAAGTAGAATTTCTTTTTTCATAAATTAAAAAAATACAATGTGTATAAGTTGATTGTTCTTAACGCTGCGAAGATAGTTCCGAAATTTATAATGATTATAATTTTAAGACGGAATAAAATATTAAATAGATTTTTAACGGCTTTTTTCGTATCTATCAACACATTTTGAAAACTCTACTTTCTATTTTGAGCAGATTTTATACTACTAATTTCTTATTTCAAATTACTCGTTTCCCATAAGCCCGCCCCATCAGTCCAACCGGACAATGCTCCACGCAGAAAGGCCGCAATACCACGTCCCTACCACCCGTCAGCGGCGCCCTGCAGGCCCAAAATAGCCCCTTAATTCCTGAAAATTACGATTTTACTTGTTTTGGCGCCCTGCTTTTTGTATCTTTGCCCTTAACGGGTCTGCTCTTCCCTCTTTATTTATTTAATAAATGAGCCGGCAGCACACCCGTCCACACGGCAGGCAGTAGGCAGCATCTGCCTGAAGTGTGTTTTGCGGACAGCTGCCACAACACTACTTAATCTCTATGAAAAAAAACCTACTCATGTTCAGCACGGCACTGGCCCTCAGCCTCCCGGCTACCAGCCTGATGGCCCAGCAGGCCGACCTCTCGCCCGTGCCGCAAAGCATCAGTTGGGGCACCAAAGCCTTTGATGCCGCTTCTGCTTCCTACGTAATCCACGGCGCCTCCACGGCCGACTCCCTCTCGGTGGCCCTGCTGCGCGCCCGTCTGCAAACGGCCGAAAACGACGGCATCAGCCTGACCATCGGCGAGAGCGGCGACGAAGCCGTAGCCGCCTACGAAAACCAGATTCCCGCCCAGGCACAGGGCTACTACCTCTCCGTCGGCCCCGACGGCGTGGTCATTGCCGGCCGCGACGAAACGGGTACCTACTACGGCGTGCAGACCTTCCTGCAAATTGCCGCGCAGCCTGAAGTCATGAGCGTCAGCATCACGGACTATCCCGACGTGCTGGAGCGCGGCGTGGTAGAGGGCTTCTACGGCAACCCCTGGAGCGAGACCGACCGCAAGCGTCAGTTTGCCTTCTACGGTGCCAACAAGATGAACATCTACATCTACGGCCCGAAGGACGACCCCTACCACCGCGACCGCTGGCGTGAGAACTATCCGGCCGACAAGGCAGCCGAGCTGACGCGCCTGATTGAGGCCGCCCACGAAAACAAGGTACAGTTCACCTGGGCCCTCCACCCGGGACTCGACATCAAGTGGAACAAGACCGACAGCCTCAACGTGCTCAACAAGCTGGAGAGCGTCTACCAGCTGGGCTGCCGCCGTTTTGCCATCTTCTTTGACGACATCAGCGGCGACGGCGGCAAGGCAGCCAACCAGGCAGCCCTGCTCAACTACGTCACCGAGGAGTTCATCCACAAGCACAACCTCGAGCCCCTCATCATGTGCCCCACAGCCTACAACCGCGCCTACATGTCGGGCGACTACCTGCAGGTGCTGGGCGCCAACACCAACCCCGAAGTACACATCATGTGGACGGGCAACAGCGTGGTGGACATGATCAACAAGTCCGACCTCGACTACGTCAATCCCATCATCAAGCGCAACGCCTACATCTGGCTCAACTACCCGGTCAATGACTACTGCATTGACCACATGCTCATGGGCAAGCTCTACGGCAACGACCAGAACATTGCCACCCAGCTCAGCGGCTTCACCTCCAACCCCATGGAGTACGCCGAAGCCTCCAAGGTGGCCCTCTTCAGTCTGGCCGACTACACCTGGAACATGGCCGACTACAAGCCGCAAGAATCCTGGGAGCGCGCCATCAGCTACCTCATGCCCGAGCACAAGGACGCCTTCCGCACCTTCTGCCAGAGCAACGTAGACCTCGGCTCCACCTACCACGGCCTGCGCCGCGAGGGCGAGACGCCCGACTTCACGGCCCCGGCCGACAGCTTCAAGGCCTCGGTGGACTCCGGCTACGACGCCCAGAAAGCCGACGCCGTGCGCCAGCAGTTTGACAAAATGGTCAGCGCCGCCGACGAGCTGCTGCAAAGCACCGACCAACCCGAAATGATTAACGAAATCACGCCGTGGCTGAAGGTCATGAAGCTGCAGGCCCAGCGCGGACAGAAGCTCATGGACCTCTTCAACTTCATCCACGAGGAGGAGCCCGATTCCTTCATCAACACCTACCTGCAGATGCAGGAGCTGGAAAAGGAGCAGAAAAACATCCGCTCACGCGACTTCCAGGGCTCCATCAAGAACCCCAACCCGGCCGTAGCCACCACCTACGTAGTGCCGTTCCTGACCGAAATGACCAGCCGCGCCGTAGCGGAGTACAAGAAGCACTTCGACTACCGCCTCGACGTATTCCCCACCGTACTGCTGGAGGACGGACGCTACTACATCCGCTACAACAACCAGTACCTCACTAACAACGGCTCGGCCACCTCGCTGGGTGACTACCCCACCTTCAAGACGGCCATCGACCAGGCCAACCCGCAGCGTCAGGAGTGGAACATCACCATGGACTACAGCACCAACCGCTACAAGATTGTCAACGCCAACGACGGCCGCTACCTCAACGAGTTGGGTACCTTTGCCAAGAGCAACGACCTGAACCCCTACGAGGCCGCATGGCACACCTACAACCTGCTGCGCACCAACGGCAAGTACAGCATTCAGAACGCCGGCAGCGCAGGCGACAAGTACTGGACCGTCAGCAACGGACGCATCAACCAGGGCAGCACCAACGTGTGGAGCATGAACAACGTCATCTTTGAAATCCAGCCCACCGACAGCGCCCGCACCTATCCGCTGATTGAGGAAGGAAAGCTCTACTACATCAAGTACGGCGACCTCTACCTGACCTCCACCAACCTCTACGGCTCCGGCGGCACGCCTACCTTCAAGGCCAAGCAGTCCTCCACCCTCAACCAGAAGTGGAAGTTCAGCATCGACACCACCACCGGCCGCTTCAAACTGGTCAACGGCACCGACAACCGCTACGTCAACGAGCTGGGCAACTTCGGCACCAACACGTACTACTCCAGCTGGAACAGCTACATCATAACCGAAATGGGCGGACTCTTCTCCATCCAGAATGCCGGCGACGGCGGCTCAAAATTCTGGATGGTCAGCGACAACCGCATCTCACCGGCCTCAGCCAACCGCGGCGACAGCTACCTCTTTGAAATCGAGCCCATCTCCACCCAGTCGGGCATCGGCAGCGCCACCCAGGCCGACGAGGCCATGCTCACCTACCGCATCAGCACCAACACGCTGCAGGTAGGCGGACGCCCCGGCATCAGCGACCTCCAGCTCTACGACAGCGCCGGCCGCGCCGTAGCCGCCTCACGCGGCAGCGACGTCCTCTCCATCACCGGACTGCCCACCGGCACCTACGTACTGGTAGTGAAGGGACAGAGCTGGACCACCTCGGCCAAAATCAGACTCTAAACCTCCTCGTTCAGGGCATGATGCCCTGAACGGGTTACTCCATTTTTCCGCCGACCCTTACGCAAGGGCCGGCGGATTTTTTGTGCCCGTCCCGCGAGGAACAGCCTGCCCCCCGACGCGCCCGAACAAGGCAAAACTCATGCCCAGCAAAAGCCGGCCCGCCCCACGCTTCGGGTGCGCGCCGCTCCCCGCACCCGCAGTCTGCCCCTAAACCCACGAAGCCCCTACACCCCTCCCCCATACCTCAGACGGCAAAAGGCATCCTCTCCGCCCCCACCGAAGCCGACTCAAAACAAGGTGCCGCCTGAAAAAAATCGGCGGCTCGAAAAATAAACTCCAAGCCGCCGATTTTTTCCAAAGTCCCAGCCCGTCTGTCCGCCCCGCAGCCTTGCCGAATGCCGGATGCGCCGTCCGCCCCCAATGCCTGCCCCAGCACAGCCGCCCCAAAAGACTCCAGACATCAGACCCGGCGCAGCACAGCCAATGCCCCACCCAAGCCCTAAGCGCTGTTTTGAGCGCATCGCAGCCCGTCTGAGGGGCTCCGGCCGGCGTACCGGCCCACAACCCACCGGCCAAGAATTCGGCGCATACAGACACAAAAAAACAGGCAGCCCGAGCAAATGCTCGGGCTGCCTGCCTATTGTGGTTTCCGAGAGTCGGCCGAGGGTTTCGCGGCGAAACCCGGCACAGCCTTACGGAATCTTATTTACCCAAATTCTTGTTGGAGTTCACCTCTGACTGCGGGATGACACTGATAATCTTCTGGTCGTTGTAAGAGATGGTCTTGCCACGGTCAGTCAGGATGTAGGTGTTCTGACCCATCAGGTTGGTAGCGTGGAAGCGGCGCATCGTCATCAGCGCACGGCCTTCACCCCACATCTCTACGCGCCAGTTGAAGTAGAGGGCCTTCAGCAACTGGTCGGCATCCATGGTATTGACCGTATCGGCCAATGTTCCGCTGGTACCCTCCGTATCGCGCTCAGACAGCAGCTTCTTCAGCCAGAGACGGCCATTAGGTAAGTCACCGTTGCGGGTGTAAGCCTCGGCAGCAATCAGCACGGGCTCTTCCACACGCATGTAAACCACGTCGTTGGTCCACACGGCATCACCCTGCAGCACACGGTTGGGGTCGAAGAACTTGTTGGTCGGAGCCTGTACGTTTCCGAAATAAGACTGGAACTCGGCATCGCCGATAAACCACTGACGACGGATGTCGTTCTTCGGAATCTGGTTGAATAGCGTATCATTGATACACAAGAAGTCACCCACACTGGCGTAACTGTAGGTGTACACGTCCATGTGACCCCAGAAGGTGGCCAGACCGCCGGTGTTCTCCGTGGTCACGTCGATACCCCACATCCAGTTGTTGGCATTGCTCTTCACGCTGTTGAAACCGGTGGTCAGCACCTGGTTCAACGGCAGAATCTGGTGGCCGGAATTGGTGGCAGCCTGAGCAGCCAGGCTGGCAGCCTTGCCGTAAGCACCGGTATTCAGGTAAGCATAGGCCAGCAAAGTACGGGCTACGTCTACGCTCGGCATCGACAGGTCAGAAGAGCTGACGCCGCTGTTCTCGTAAGCCGCGATGGCCTGATTCAGGTCCATCTTCACCAGATTGTAGATGGAGTCTACCGTCTGCTTGGCAGCCGGAGTCTGATTCAGCTGAGAGCGGTAAACGGGTACGCAAGTCTTGTCCTTCCACTCGTCGTATGCACCTGAATAGAAGTTAATCAGGTTCATGTAGGCATAGGCACGGGTGGTCTTGGCCACGGCCCAGTAGAACTTGTTCGCGGCCAGTTCCGGTTCCTCTACGTCGCTGCCGGCATCGTCCAGCACCTGGTTGGCGGTACGAATCAGCTGGTAGCAGTATTTAAAAACGTATTCGTTGTCGTCAGCGGAAATGGTGGTATTGGTGCGGTTCAACGCAGGCGTAAACCAACCGTAAGAGTTGCTGGACTTCACCATATCGCCGGTCATGATGTCGCCGGACATATCCAGGAATTTCTGACCGAAGTGAGACTGGTCGCCATCGCCTGAATACATAACCAACTTGGAAGAGCAGGCATTGATGCTGCCCAACAGAATCTGTGAATTCCACTCGCTGGCGGCAGCCGACTGCTCGTTGTCCACATAACCTCCCAACGGCTGACGGTCCAAAAAGTCGTCAGAGCAGGAAGTGAGGCCCAGAGTAACCGAAGCCAGCGCGGCAAATAATATTTTGTTCATTGTTGTTCTGATTAATTGGGGATTAGAAATTTAACTTCAAACCGAATGATACGGAAGATACCGGCAGATAAGCCTCAAAGTCGGAAGTACCTGACATGGAAGCCATCGGGAAGAATCCCTTGCGGGCTGACAGCAGGAAGAGGTTGTCACCGTTGGCATAAATCTGAGCTGAAGAAATGCGGATGAGGTGCATGAAGCTCTTCGGCAGATTGTAGCTCAGGCGTACGTTGCTCAGGTTCAGATATGAACGGCTGGTGAGGAAACGTGTGCTGGAAGCGTTGGCATAGAGGTCTTCGCCGTTGGAGAGGCGGGGTACGTCGGTGATGTCACCCGGCTTCTGCCAGCGGTTGGCCATATCCTTGTGCCAGTTGTACTTACCGTTGGCATCAGAGTTCATCAGGGTAGCATAGGTGTAATCGTAGGCATAGCCACCGATACCGTAGCTGAAGGTAGCACTCAGGGTCAGGTCGCGCCAGTTGAGGTCGAAACCAAAACCACCCGTCAGGGTAGGAATGGCAGACTTGCCGCAGAATACGTAGGTAGCATCAGACCAGTCGGAAGTCTTTTCAGACTTGATGGTACCGATGTGGTCCTTGTTGTCAGCCATATACTGCTGCATGCTGTTGATGTATTCCTTCTGTACCTGGCCGTTGGCGTCAGTGTACTCATTGTAGTAAGCATTGTAAAGGGCAACACCGGTTTCAGGATCTACACCGGCATACTCCTTAACGTAGAAGTCGTAGATAGAACCGCCCTTGCGCCAACCGTAACGTCCACTCTGCATGATGTCCTTAGGCAGACCGGTAGACTCATCGATAGGCATTTCGGTAATCTTGTTCTGATACCAGCCGCCGTTTACGCGGAAGTCAAAGCGCCAGTCATTGGTCTTCACGATGTGAGCCGTCAAATTGAACTCGATACCCTGGTTCACCATGCTACCCTCATTTACCGGGAGCTGTGAGTAACCGTATGAAGGAGACACGGTCTTGGAGAACAGCATGTCGTAAGTCTTCTTGTGGAAGTAGTCTACTTCACCTTCTACGATGTCGGCTACGTTGAATTCCACACCGACGTTGAAGTTAGAGCTCTTTTCCCATGTCAGCAGCGGGTTACCCTTGTAGGCAAAAGCCAACGCAAGCTGGTTGTTCATGTTGCCCACGGTGCTCAGGTCGAGGCTTGGGTAAGCATCCAGAGACGGGTCAAGAGAACCAAGGATACTTGTAGACACTACGATGTTCTGGTTACCCAGCAAACCCCAGCTGGCTTTCAGCTTCAAGTTCTTCAACCAGTTTACATCCTGCATGAACTTCTCGCTGGTAATGTTCCAGCCCAAACCAACTGAACCGAAAGTACCCCAACGGTGACCGGTACTGAAGCGTGAACTACCGTCGCCACGCAGCGAAGCGTTGATGAAGTACTTGTTCTTGTAGTCGTAGCTAATCTGACCGAAGTAGCTCTCCAAAGTGGTTTCGTAAGCGTAGGAAGTAAGGCTCTCGTTTACTACAGCGTTACCGAATTCCGGCATGTCAGAAACCACGAGGTTGCTCTTGCGGCCGTAAATGAGATTATTGCGGAAGTACTGGCTCTCGTGTCCTACAAAGGCGTTCAGGTTGTGACCGCCGTAGTTGTGAGCCCAGTACAGAATCTGGTTGGCGGTAGTAGAGAGGTATTCGTTAGTCTGAATGTCAATACGTCCGTTGGCATTCTCGCCGTCGCCATAATACGGGTTCATCAACGTATTGCGACGGCTGTTACCGTACTGTACGCCCACGTTGGCTACCAAGCGGAAGTCCTTGAGGAAGCGTACCTCGGCCGAACCGTTGCCCACGAACTGGTTGGTGGTGTTGTCATCAACATCCCACTGGCTGGCACCAACCGGGTTGATACCCATTGAGAAGGGACGGCTGTATTCGTTACCGTAGTCATACATCAGGCCGCCGGTCTTCGGGTCGGTCATGATTTTACCGTTTTCGTCGCGCATATACACGCCGAAGAGCGAAGGAGCCAGGTTGGCAAACGTAAAGGCGTTGTTGGAAGCACCGGCAGTAGACACACCGTAGTTATACTCCATGTGAGAGTAGGCCAGGTTGCTGGTCAATTTCAACCAGCTGGTCACCTTTGACTCCACGTTGTTACGCACGCTGAAGCGCTCGAAGTCTGAACCCTCCAGATAACCGTCTTCCTTGCTGTAGCCGAAAGAGGTGAAGTGCGTCATGCGCTCGTTACCGCCGGAGAAGCGTACCGAACCGTCCACGCGCTGGCCGGTGCGGAAGAGCTCGTCTTTCCATTTTTCAGGCGTATAGAGGCGCTGGGCAGCCGTGTTGAACTTGCCCGTGGTGGGGTCAATCAGCTGCGAGCCGTCCATGTTCCAGATGTTGTAGTGTGAATCAAAACAACCGGTATAACGGGGGTCGAACAGAATCTGAGAAGCGATGGAAGCAGCCGAGGCAGCATCGTAGTAGCCGCTGTACTGATTGCGAAGACCCTCCCAGGAGTATTCCAGGAACTGCTCAGGCGAAGAAACCGTCTCGTAGAGCGGAATCCAACGGGCTGAGATACCGTATTTTACCTCGGCCTCTACCTGGGTCTTGCCGGCGCGACCGCGCTTGGTGGTAATCAGAACCACACCATTGGCACCCTTGGAACCGTAGAGGGCGGTGGCAGTAGCATCCTTCAGGACATTGAGGCTCTCGATTTCGTTCGGGTCGATGGCCGACACGTCACCTTCGTAGGGAATACCGTCCACTACGTAAAGCGGCGTAGTGCTACCGTTGATGGAGCCGATACCACGGATTGAAATGGTGGCGTTCGTACCAGGCTGACCGGAGGTGTTGAGCACCTGTACACCGGCAATCTCACCCTGCAGCGCCTTGGTGAAGTCCTGCGTTCCCTTATCGGTAATGATTTCACCGCTAATCTGGCTGGCGGCACCGGTAAAGGTCTGCTTTTTCTGTACGCCGTAAGCCGTAATCACGGTTTCACCCAGCGCACGGTCAGACTGTTTCATTACTACGTTGACGTCTGAAGCCACGCTTACCGTCTGCGGAGACATACCCACATACGAAATGTTGAGGTGTTTAGCTCCCGCAGGTACTGAGGGCAGCACAAAATGTCCGTTCTCGTCGGTCATGGTTGCAATTTTCGTACCCGGCACGCGCACGGTAGCACCCACTACGGGCTGGCCGTCGTCACCTACCACCTTACCGCGCACACGCGTCTGGGCATAGGCAAAGCCGGTACTGAACAAAAGTCCAACCGACAGCAAAGCTACTTTTTTATTCATACATATAACCATTAAGTTAAACTATATCCTATCTTTCTGCTGTCTTTTACGTCTGATTTGTGGCCTTTGCCAAAAAGGTCACAAAACGGCGCTGCGCGCAGCGCCACACTCCCCCAGGGAGTTGCGCCCCGAAAGGCGCCGGACAAAAAGACAAGTGGCGTAAAGCGGCTCCATGATGTCCTCAGGCCGGCCTCCGGTTGCGGTACGTTCTGATACGTTGCCACCGGCCGTGCCGTGGGCATGTCAAAAAAATATTAAATTTGATATTGCCGTGATACGAATATGAGAGAAAAAATTTTTTCGCAGTAACCGGCAGCCATTTGAAACCAAATTCACGTTTTTACCACGGAAAAACGGACCATGCCGGGCTCGAAAAAAGAGAAAGCGATGTTGTTTACTTTTAAAAGTGCTCCTTTAAGCTTCTCTGCTTTCACATTCGGTAATATCCCTAAGGTTATCGGGTGTCCAAATACGTCAATTGCAAAAGTATATAAAAATTTGCAGAGTAAAACAAAAAGAAGTACTTCTGTTCTGAATTTTTAACTACATTAACACAAAAATAGCACACCTATGTAGCAAAAATGACATAAACGGCTCTTTTTAACTAAAAACAGGCCGTCCGACCCTTAATTTTTTTGACGCCGCATCCGACATCAGTTCCCCACAGAATTACGGGCGGGTCTCACCCTCCAGAAAGTTCTCGATGGCCAGTTCGTGACCGTCGTAGCGGGCATAGGTGAAGTGGCTGATCCAGTCGCCCAGGATGACCACCTCCGAGGTGTCGCTCAGGCGTTCGCGCACCTCAATGTGGCGGTGACCGAAGATGAAGTGATTGATTTGCGGATGGGTGGCCAGATAGTTCCGGGCAAACACCACCAGCGGCTCGCGGTCGGGGCCCTGGTAGGGCGGTTCCTGCCCGTCCTCACGCTTGAGGCGGCTGTGGCGCGCCCAGTTCAGCCCGAAGCCCATGCCCCAGCGCGGATGGAGGGCGGCAAACAGGCGCTGACACGTGGGGTTGTGGAAGATGGCACGCAGCATCATGAACTTGCGGTCGCCCTTGTCGAGACCGTCGCCGTGGGCCAGGTAGAAGAGCTCGCCGTAAATCTCGACCACGCAGCTCGTGCGGTGCATGATGACGCCGCACTCCACCTCCAGATAGTTGTGCATCCAGAGGTCGTGGTTGCCCGTAAAGTAGTGCACCTCCACGCCGTGGTCGGTCAGCTCGCTGATTTTGCCCAGCAGGCGCGTAAAGCCGCGCGGCACCACCGTGCGGTATTCAAACCAGAAGTCAAACATGTCGCCCAGCAGGTACACGGAATTGGCCTTGTGCTTGATGCTGTCGAGGAAATTGACCAGCCGGCGCTCCTGCGTGCGGCGGTGCGCAATGGCCCGGCTGCCAAGGTGGGCGTCGGACAGAAAATAAACGTACTTCTTGATGGCTTCCATGTTGGGGGTGATTAGAATTCGGTAGGGAGATACATTATTTATATAGACTGCGGCAGGGCCTTAAAGGAAGCCCAGCTCCATCTTGGCCTCTTCGCTCATGAGGTCCTGATGCCACTCGGGCTCAAACACCAGATGCACGCGGGCCTCGGTGACGCCGTCAATGCCGGCCAGCTTCTGGCGCACGTCCTCCACGATGAAGTCGGCGGCAGGACAGTTGGGGGCCGTCAGGGTCATGTCCACGTCGAGCTCTCCGTTGTCGGCCAGCTCAATGCGGTAGATGAGGCCCAGGTTGTAGATGTCGACGGGAATTTCGGGGTCGTACACGGTTTTGAGCACCTCCACGATGCGTTGCTCTATTTTCAGTTTGGTATCGTTGTCCATGATGGTCTGCTAAAAAATTGGGGATATGATTGAGGATGCAAACTTAGCAATTTTTTCGCGATTTCGGCCGCCAACAATCCTAAAAAGCCTTACAAAATTGCCGCTCACTGCGCCAGAAAATCGTAGAACGGCGTGTACAGATAGCGGTTGGGCTCAAGGTAGAGCCGTCCGCGTCCAAAGTCGTAGGTCTGGTTGAAACGGTAAAGCAGGTTGCTGCCCATCACGCCGTCAAGCTCGGGCGAAGCCTGCACCCCCTCGGTGACGGACGACAGCGCACCGGGAATGCCCGGCAGACGGAAACCGGCCACGTGGAGGGCATCGAAAAACACATTCTCAAGCACGCCGCCGTCGCGGGTGGTACCGCTGATTTGCGACAGCGCAAAGGGCTGCTTCCGCCCGCGCAGGCCGTGGCGACGGACAAAGGGCGTGTTGAGGTCGAGCACGCGGTCGGAACCGGTGTCCAGCTCAAGGCTCACCTCATACGGCTGGCCGGCATACTCCAGCCGGAACGTGGCCACGGGCACCCCCAGCCGGTAGGTCAGTGCCTGCGGAGCCTGACCGTCGGGAGCGCGGAAGGTGGCAGGGTCGTAAAAAAAGAGGAGGCGGCGCGGATAGTCCAGACGCACCACGTAGCGGCGCAGGAACGAGAGGCCCAGCACGCCGTCCCATGCCTGTGGCGGATAGGCTATGGACAGCAGGGCGAGGCTGTCGGCCGTCAGGCGGCCCAGCTGCAGACGCTGCGTGGGGGCCGTGGCGGCCACGTGCTCCACGGAGTTGGCCCCACGATTGGTACGGCTCTCGCCAAACTGCGCCAGACCGTCCGTATGGGGCGAGGCGGAATTGAGCACCACGTCGGTGGCCCCGGTATCGAGCAGGAAGCGCAGCGGACGGGCATCCCCGTTGACGCGGCACTCCACATAGATACGGCGGTCCGGCCCCAGCTCAAAGGGTACGGAGTCCAGCACCACCACGGCATGGGCTGCCGCCGGAAGCCACAACAACAGTCCGGCCAAAAGCAATTTTGTCAGACACGGGAAAAGCATCTTTTTCATCACGGATAAAATATTTTCAAGTTTCAGAATAAGAGGTGCAGCCTTCCCACCCGAAAGCGGTAAAAACGAGGTGGCTCGGAAAAAATCTTTCGTGGCTCGAAAAAAATTCTCCACGGCTCGGAAAAAATTCTTCGCGGCTCGGAAAAAATTCTCCGCGGCTCGAAAAAAAATTTCCGCGGCTCGAAAAAAATTCTTCGCGGCTCGGAAAAAATTTTCCGCGGCTCGAAA